>Ga0255338_1002026_pt1 | contig 33227 bp, 24 predicted proteins | sample MeOH1_35cm_T4_19_FD_203715 | JGI IMG/M metagenome (GOLD analysis project Ga0255338, IMG submission 203715) | Sandy soil microbial communities from University of British Columbia, Vancouver, Canada - MeOH1_35cm_T4_195 | ecosystem: Engineered > Artificial ecosystem > Sand microcosm > Unclassified ... | reverse complement strand
AAAACGCCAGTCGAAGACTGGCGCTACGTAGCGCCGGTCTTCGACCGGCGTCTCTTTCGCTCTCCGTCTCTCCATCCAAGCCGAAGCAAGCTTCGGGGCATTGGACCCATCACGAGTGAACCCGGCTCAAGATGGGTATGTGTCTTGCAAATGAACCCTTCGTGCGCAACCGGCTTTTGTGGGAAGAGCGGGACCGAGCAAAAAGGATATGATCCGGGGACATGGGTTACACTTTCAGGCTATGGCCTAGAACCAAGTAACCCCCATGGTGAGCGAGACGCGAAAACGGGGCCTGGGGGTTTGGGTTCGCCCGAGTGACAAGCAATGATCCAGACGGCACGCTGCGCACCTACGACGCGGCCCGGATCGAACTCAAACTGGCCTCGCCGGCGTAAATCCTGCGGGAGAATTCGGCGGTGGGGAAGGCCTTTCGTCCCCAGCCCCAGATAGTGCGATTCAGCCAGCATGCCTGAGCAGCATGGGCGGCAGAATGGGGCAGGTTAACAATCGGGCTTAACCGGATGTCGGGGCGGGAATGAGGCGTGCCATGCGGCGCGTTGGGGACAACGCGCTCTACCCCCTGATGGAAGATAGCGTAGTTCCGGGAGCCACTGATTTTCGGAGGAGTTGGCATGGAAGGCTACGATGTAATGGCAACCAATCCGACGGGATCAAGGTGTTGGCGCTGACGCAGCCGGAGCTGAATGCGGATTGGCCATGGTGCGCGCCTAGGCTTCGACCTCGTCGGCGGCTTGGGCCAGCGGTGGGGCTTCATCCGCCATCCCGGCGGCCACCAAGGCTTAGGCGGAACGGCGCTTCCTCTCCCCCTTTGGTTTACCTAGGCGAACCGCGCCTTGACACCGAGGGTGAATGGACAAATGGTGCTGGCGGGTAAGCGCAGGAAATGTAGAGGCCGCTCCTCGCGAGTGGCAGCCCGTCAGGGTGGGATCCTCGGTTCCTGGGACCCTTCAGTTTCATAAGCCCTCGAGGTTACAAGCCTCGGGGGCTTTTGCTTTTATGGTGGCAAAATCCTCGGGCCACGCCTTGAGCCCGTAGCCGACGGTCTCACCCTTGTGTCGATAAACCGACTTCTTCAGGTGCGGCAGGTAGCCCGTCTCGGTTTCCCCATAGCGGTTCACCTTGAGGGCGAAGTGAAACCCGGAGGCCACCGCATCCGCCACCTGCAATCCGGCCAGCTTGGAATGCTCGACCGAACGAATCCGGTCCGGGTCGATCACGGTGCGGTCGAGCTGGACCTGCTGCGGATTTGCCTCCGCCTGCTTGAGCAACAACCGCAGGTAGGCGCGGATTTCCTCGTAGGACATGTTGCTGCGGTTGGAAAATATAACCTCGGCGAATCCGTCACCCTCGCCGACCCGGCGCTGATCGCGGCACAGCCACGAAACCCGCTCCAAGAGCAGGCGCGTGGCGTAGCGGTAGAGCAGGTATTTGGTGTTCTGGAATTTTTCCGGCTCGGCGATGAGCGGCTTGTAAACCAGCACGCTCACGGTGCGGATGGGCAGCCCGCCCACGCGCCGGATGTAGGGCACGCGCTGCTCGTGTTTCAAATCAACGAAATGCAACGGCATCTTCGGCTCTTTCTGCAAGACCGCGCGAACTTCCTTCAAGCATTGGACCATCTGGAGATCGTTGGTTTGCCGGATCACAACCGCCGACAGGACGAACCAGCGGGAACTGCCGCTCCCATCCGCGTTAAAGACAAAACCCTCGTCGCCGGATTCGTCCACATAGGCGATGAAGGATGGATTCATGGCGGGAAACTCTGTCTATTGCGCAGCACTTGGTTCTCCTTGCCCTGGATCCTGCCGTGGATCGTGGTTCTTCGGGCGGCTGGCAGCGATGTTCTCCATTTGCCGGATACCTTCGCCCTACGTCCGGGAGGGTCAAGTGGAGATTAAATCCCCTCTGGCGGACGCTCTCTACCCGTTCCGGAATGGTGAACCCGCGCTCAGGCCGCGCCCGCTGGCTGCGGATTGGCGATGGCGCGAGCCTGGGTCTCGGCCTCTTCCGCGGCTTGGGTGAGCGGGGCCGCCTCATCCGCCATCCCGACGGCCACAAGAGCCTCGGCGGCACGGCGCTTTTTCACCGCGATGGCGCGGAGCTCGGCGATGCGAGCGAGTTGCTCCGGCGTCAGCGGCGCAGGTGGCGGCTGGCCGTCGGCCGGGAGGAGCGGTCGGGTGGCGCGGACGTTCAGCGTGATCAGGCCGGCGGCGGAAAGTTCTTGCAGGGCGTCCCACGCGCCGGTGTCGAGCACCTGCAGCGTCGGCCGCCCGCCGGTCCAGGGGATTTCCTGAAAGATTTCCTCGAGGCCGGCGCGATGTTCCTCGGCCGGGCCGCGCACCACCGCCAGCAACACGGGGGTGTCGGAGCCGGGCAGCCAGGTTTCGTCGCACGCGATCATGCGGCCGTCGAGCCGCTGGCGGGCGCGGGCGGCGAAGGCGGCGGACGGATCAGCCGGCGGCGGGGGCGCGGCGACGTGGGTCGGCGATCCGTCGACGCCCATGGCCAGCGCCTGCTCGAGGCGCGCGAGCATGGCCTCGCGTCCGCGCTTGAGCTTGATGGCGCCAAGGTCGCCGACGCCGTCGAGCACTCCCTGCGCCAGCTCCATCTTGTGGGCGAGGCTGCCGAGCATGCCGTGCTCGATGGTCTTCTCGGCGACAAGGTTGATCACCGTGACCGCGCGACGCTGGTTCTTGCGCCAGGCGCGGGCGATGCGCTGCTCCAGCTTGGCGGGATTCCACGGGAGGTCGCAATTGACGACGACGCTGGCGTTCTGGAGATTGAGGCCGACGCCGCCGGAGTCGGTGCTGAGAAACAGGCGGCAAGCCGGATCCTGGCGAAAGGCGAGTATCTCGGCGCGGCGGCGTTTCTGGGGCACGCTGCCGGTGTGCCACGCATAGCCGATGCGCTGGCGGTCGGCCCAGGCGCGCACCTTGGCGAGCATGCCTTCCCACTCGGAGAAAACGATGATCTTCACATCGGGATCGGACAGCGACTCCTCGAGGAGGCGCGCAAGTTCGTCGAGCTTGGGACAATCCTGACAATCGTTGCCCTTGATGATCGAGGGGGAGTCGCAGATCATCCGCATCATGTTCATGAGGATCATGAGCAGATCCTGCTCCCGCGGCGTGAGCGGACGGCGTTGGGCCTTCTGCACGAGCTCCGCCACCGATTTTTCATAGCCGGCATATTCGTCCCGCATGGCGGGAGTCAGCGCGACGAAAAGGTTGCGGTCGGTGCGGTCGGGCAGCTCGGTCTCCACCTCGGCCTTGCGGCGGCGGAGGAGCAGCGGGCGGACGCGATCGCGGAGCCGGGCGAGATTCTGGTAACCGGCCGGGCGACCGTTGTCATCGAATGAATAATATTCGCGGTTGAAGCGGAAGAGCGGGCCGAGCAGGGCGGGATCGAGGAAATCGACGAGCGAGCGGAGTTCGTCAAGCCGGTTCTCGATGGGCGTGCCGGTGAGCACGAACGCGTAGCGGCTGACGAGGCGCTTGACGGCCTGCGCGGTCTTCGTCGACCAGTTCTTGATGCGCTGGGCCTCGTCGAGCACGACAATGTCGGGACGCAGGCGCTCGTTGAGATCGAGGCTGTCGGCGACGATCTGCTCGTAGTTGGCGATGGTGAAGAACGGCGGCTCCTTTTCGGCATACAGCCGCGCCCGGGCCGCGCGACCGCCGAAAACCAGCCGCAGTGGGAGCCGGGTGAACCGCTGGATCTGCTCCTCCCATTCACCCTTGAGCGAGGCGGGGGTGACGATCAGCGCCCGCCGGGCCAGGCCGAGATGGTGAAGCAGCGCGCAGGCGGCGATGGCCTGGATCGTTTTGCCGAGACCCATTTCGTCGGCCAGCAGGGCGCGCTCGCCAAAGGCCAGGTGCAGCATGCCTTCGCGCTGGTAGGGGAAGAGCGGCGAAAGCGTGACATGCTCGGGATGACGGCCTTCGCGCACGCCGGCCTCGTAATCGCGCCGCAGCAGAATCCGCTCTTCCGCACGTCGGCGCGATTCAAGCCAAGGGGCGACATCCTGCGACACGCGCAAAGCTTTGCCACCGGCGGCCCGGAATTCGCCGACCAAATCTTCGGGTGCGATGCCCGGCAACTGCAAACCCTGGGCGTCGAACCGGGCGCGCAACGCGGCCGGCAGCCGGTTCAGGCCGCGCTCCACCCGCAATCCATCGGCGGACGGCACCAGGTCGATGCGGGCCGAGGCGACCCGCTGCGCGGCCTTGAACTCGGCCCGCTGGCGCCGGGCGAGTTGGAGGAGAACCGCCTCGACGTGCTTGCAGGTGCCCAGGCCGTTGATGCGGAAGTCCGTGCAGGTGCATGAAAACTGACGCGACGCGACGTCGCGGACCTCGACGCGATAGGTCATGCCGCTCGGGGAACCAACCTCGAAGTCCGAGAACACCGGATGGCGCGCATCCAAGTTGACGATCCGATGGCGCTCCGCGCGGGCCCGCACCCGGCGCTTGAGAATCTCGTCCTCGTCCGTGGTGCGCCAGTCGGAAACGGGCGGGAGGCGGTCCTCCATTCTGGCACGACGGGCAGATCGGGCGGGGGCTTTTCTCATTGAAGGCCAAGCCTCTGCCCGGCCGGCATCGGGGGTCAAGCAGGAGGATGAGCCGACAAAGGTCATTCAAGAGGTGGAACCGGGCCTCCGGACCGGTTTTCAGGCATACGCTCAACCAATCTCCGACCGGAGGTCCGGGGACCACCTTTCAGAATTCGTCCGTGCAGAGGGAAAAGACGCAGCCCGCACCCTGCTGCACGGACATTTCATGAGCGCATCTCCGTTTTTAGGTGTGGGCGGGGTGCCCTCACCCCGCGGGTTTCAGGTTTCGCCGCCCATGCCTCGCGGGGTGAGGGCACCCCGCCCACAGGGAAGGCCAAGCTGGAATGCAAGAAACTGAGATGCGCGGACATTTCATGCCTTTGCCAGAAACCACTAGACAGCGGTGCGCGAAACCTCTTTCGTGCTGGCCTAAATGCCCGTGCCCAAGCCCGCCATTCTCGCTCTCGAAGACGGCAGTGTATTCCGCGGCGCCGCCTTTGGCGCCGAGGCCACCATCGCCGGTGAATGCGTTTTCAACACGTCGATGACCGGTTACCAGGAGATCCTCACCGATCCGTCCTATTTCGGCCAGATCGTGACGATGACCGCCCCCCAGATCGGCAACTACGGCATCAATCTCGAGGACGAGGAGTCCGGCGCCCCGAAATGCTCCGGCTTTGTCGTGCGCGAGGTCTCCCCGGTCGTCAGCAACTGGCGCAGCACGATGTCGCTCGGCGACTACCTCGCCAAATACGGCATCCCCGGCATCAGCGAGGTCGACACCCGCGCCCTCACGAAGAAACTCCGCGTCGACGGCGCGATGAAAAGCTGCCTGTCCACCCTGCCCCTCACCGACGCCGAGGCCATCGCCCTTGCCCGCGGCTGGCGCGACATGGCCGGCAGCGACTACGTGAAGGACGTCAGCTGCAAGGAGCCCTTCCAGTGGCGCGGCGAGGATGCCTCCCGCTACAATACGCAGTATCTGCCCGTCGGCACGACCGGCGGGGCGACGACCACCCCCGCGAAGAAATTCAAGGTCGCCGCGTTCGACTACGGCGCGAAATACACCATCTTCCGCAAGCTCGTCCGCCACGGCTTCGAGGTGCACGTGTTCCCCGCGACCGCCACGGCCGCGCAGGTGCGCGAATACGGCGTGGACGCCGTGTTCCTTTCCAACGGCCCGGGCGATCCGGCCGCCCTGCCCTACATCCACCAGACGGTCAGCGGCCTGCTGCCCGAGTATCCGATCTTCGGCATCTGCCTCGGCCACCAGATGCTCACGCATGCGGTCGGCGGCACGACCTTCAAGCTCAAGTTCGGCCATCGCGGCGGCAACCAGCCGGTGAAGAACCTCGAGACCGGCAAGGTCTCCATCACCGCCCAGAACCACGGCTTCGCCACCGACCCGAAGTCGCTCGAAAAGCGCGGCGCGGTCGTCACCGAGATCAACCTGAACGACAACACCGTCGAGGGCCTCCGCCACAAGGAGCTGCCCGTGTTTTCCGTGCAATATCACCCCGAGGCCGCCCCCGGCCCGAACGACGCCGATCCGCTCTTCGAGGATTTCTACCGGCTGGTCGAGAAGCGGAAGGCTGGGAAGATCTAGCCCGCGCGGCGCGGGAAGTAGCAAGTAACAAGGTCCAAGTATCAAGAACCGGTCGATCCGGCTGTCTTGGCACTTGTCACTTGACCCTTGTTACTTCGCCTCGAGCACCTGCTCGAAGCGCACCGCATCCTCCGGCGTGTCCACGCCGATGGTCGGGTCGTCGGTGACGGCGATGGCGATCGGGTAGCCGGCCTCCAAGACGCGGAGCTGCTCGAGCTTTTCGATCTGCTCCAACTGGCCGGGCGGCATGGCGACGAATTTTTCGAGAAAGTCCGCCTTGTAGGCGTAAAGTCCGAGGTGCTTGAAGCAGGGATTCGCCGTCACCCAAGCGTCATCCACGGCCGGCCCGAGATCACGGGCATAGGGCATCCGCGACCGGGAGAAATACAGCGCCCGGCCGGCCTGGCTCATGACGACCTTCACCTGGTTGGGGTTGTCTAAGTCCACGACCCGCTTGAACGGCGTGCAGAGCGTCGCCATCGGGCAGTCACCTTGGATCAACCTGGCCAGGGCGTTGAGCTGCCCGGCACTGACCAAGGGCTCGTCCGCCTGCACATTGAGGACGTAGCTGGCCCGGACGGTGCGGTTGGCCTCGGCGATCCGGTCGGTTCCACTGGGGTGGCTGGCCGAGGTCATGATCGCCCGAAAACCGGCGCCTTCGAGGCACCCGGCCAGTAATTCGTGATCGACGGCAAACCAGAGCGGATAGTCCGGCGCCTGGGCCGTGATGCGCTCCGCCACCCACAGCACAAGCGGCTTGCCCTTAATTGGATGTAGCAATTTCCGAGGAAAGCGCGTGGACTCCAAACGACACGGAACAATGATGGCAAACGCGGGCATGCGGGGGTCTTTGTGATTGCAAGCCGAGGCTCGACCGGCTTTTGCGTTAACCTTTAATCCGACCAACCAGCCCTATCGCAATGGAAAAGAGTGACACCACGCCAGCCGGCACCCACACGAAGGAACTCCTCGTGCAGAACAAGATGGGCATCCACGCCCGCCCGGCCGCCATGATCGTGCGCGTCACCAACAAGTTCAAATCGGAGGTCTTTGTGGAGAAGGACGAGGAGCAGGTGAACGGCAAAAGCATCATGGGCCTCATGATGCTGGCGGCCGCCAAAGGCACGACGGTCAAGTTCCTGGCCACCGGCGACGATGCTCCTCAGATGCTGACCGAACTCGAGGCGCTTTTCGCCAAGAAGTTCGACGAGGCGTGAGGGCCGGAGTTGTCCGCGAATCACGCGAATTGACGCGAAGGTAGGGCCGGTCCTCGACCGGCCTTTTTTATCGGCGTCTATTCGCGTGATTCGCGGGCCAATCCGAAAAAATGCTTCGCGTTGGCCGTGGTGACCTCCACCAGTCGCTCCACGCTCTCCCCGAACACCCCCGCGCTGAATTCCGCCGTGTGCCGCAGGTAGGCCGGTTCGTTGGGTTTTCCCCGGTGAGGCATCGGCGTCAGGTAGGGCGCGTCCGTCTCGATCATCAGCCGGTCCAGCCCCTGCGCCAATGCCGCCGCCCGCACCGTGTCGGCGCTCTTGTAGGTGATGACTCCCGTAAACGACCCGTAGCCTCCGCGCCGCATGAGTTCGCCCATCTCGGCCGGACCTTCCGTGAAGCAATGAAACACAACCCGGCTCCAGTCGACACCCGACGCATCGATCATCTCCACGCATTCCTTGAAGGCGTTGCGCGAATGAATGACCACCGGACAGCGGAGCCGTTTCGCCAGCGTCAGCTGTTCCGCGAATGCCGCCCGCTGCCAGGCGAAGACCTTCTCCGCCTCGACCGCGTCCTTCGGCAAATGAAACCGGTCGAGCCCGATCTCGCCGAGGGCGACGGGGTGGAACGCGGCCTCCGGACGCGTTTGAGCATCCACGAGCGCGTCCGGAGGCCGCGCTCCACCCCAAAACCCTTCCACCTGCCCCACCCGGCCGGCCCAATCCGCGCTGACATTGCAGGGATGCAAACCCACCGTGTAGTGCACCGTGCCGGGGTTGTCCCGGGCCAGATCCCGATACAGCGTCCAATCGTCCGTATCCGTGCCGACGGCCACCATGGCCTCGAGACCGGCCGCCCGGGCCCGCTCCAGCACCGCAGACAGCTCGCCGCGCCGGGCGAACGAGTCGAGGTGGGTATGCGTGTCGATCAGGCCCATGTCGGTGCTTCAGGCCGCAGGGCCGGCAAATTCGACAAACAACCGTTCCACCCGGCCGTCGGCCTGCGTCCGGCACAGCCAATAACCCTTGGTCGTGGTGCCATCGTGATTGCCGACGACGCGGGCGCAGCAGGCGTTGGTCGCCAATTGGTATTCGCCGCGCACCGACTCCGTGCGACCGTGATGATGCCCGCCGAGCACCAGCCGGAGGTTGTGGTCCACAAAGCGCGCCAGCACGTCCTCGGCGTTCAGCGGACACATCTTCACGCCGGCAGCCAGGGGGAAATGCGTGGCCAGCACCAGTGGCTGGCGTCGGTCGATCCGCAGAAGCTCGGCCTCGAGCCACGTCAGGGCGGCTGGCGACACCTGCGTATCCTTCCACTTCTTTCCATCGGTCGAATCGATCACCAGGAACTGCCAGCCGCGGTGCTCGAAGCGGTAATTGAGTTGCCCGGGCAAGGCTCGGTCAAAGACCGCGGTCGTTTCCTCGAGATCGTTGTCGTGGTTGCCCGGCGTGGCATGAAACCGCAGCCCCGCCTCCTTGGCCAGCCGGGCGACCGCGGCGATGCTCTCCGGCCGGCCTTTGTTCGACAGATCGCCCAATCCAAGGCAAAAGGCCGCCTCCTTGTGCGTCGCGATCTGCCGGAAGAGCGTCGCGAACCACTCGTCACACGCCGGTTCGTGGTGATGAAAGTCGTTCGCCGCCACGAAGGCGAATTCCTCCGCCTGGACACCGGATGCCGCGGCGCGCAACGCCCCCGGCCAGAGACCGGCCGCCAGCAATGCCGCCAATCGGCCCAACGCTTCGCGACGTGTGCAGGCTGGAGATGGATCGGAATACATGTCGCAGGCTGGTCCGGCCCGCGCTCCCGCTCAAGCCCATCCTCAGGGGAGCATAATCGGAAGCCGGCACTTCCGCGCCGGCTTCCTTTGCACACACACCAGTTTTTCTGGCGTAAATCAGTCGGTCCGGATCGTGATGTCGCCGCCGCTGGAGCGAAGTTTCAATCGCGGACCGCCGCCGTTGACGCTGCCGGCGAGCCGGCTCTTGCCCACGCCGCCCTTCGAGATGGTGATGGTCACGCCCTCGGCCTTGACGTCGCCGCCCGAGGTGCTCGCGTCGAGCTCGAAGCCGGCGCCCTTGACGACCTGAACCCGCACGTCGCCGCCTGAGGTGCCGAGCACCGTATCCTGCTGGAGCGGCTCGGTGAGGGTGGCCTTGATGTCTCCGCCCGAGGTGTTCGCGCTGATGAGCTGGGCGACGGAGTTGATGATGATGTCGCCACCCGAGGTCGAAACCTCCGTCGGGCCGCCGGCCCGCTCGATCCGGATGTCGCCGCCCGAAGTGCCAAGCTTGGCGCGGGCCGTGCCCTCGCTCAGGACAATGTCGCCACCCGAGGTGTGGCCGTCGAGGTCACCGTCGACGCGGTCGAAATGCAGGTCGCCGCCGCTGGTGCGGGCCCGGACATTGCCCTTCAGGCTGGCCACGGTGATGTCGCCGCCCGAGGTGTTCAGGTTGAGATTGAAATCACGGGGCACCGTGACGGTGAAGCTGACCGAGACCGGCGGCCAGTTGCCGAAATGTATCCCGCCGCGTCCTTTCTCGTATTTGGCCTCGGCCACGACGTCATTGCCGTTCTGCTCTAGCGTGAGGGTGAGGTCCGCGAGGATCTCGTCCGCCTCCGCCTCCGTCGAAGCGCGGATCACCTGCTTGGCCGTGATGCGGACCTCAGGCGTATCGGCGGTCTTGATGATGATGTCTCCGCCCTGGGTGGAGGCCTTGAGATTGCCACCGGGCTGGACGGTGAAATTCTTTTCAACCGTGCGCGTTATCTTGGCCGAGAGGACCGCCGGCGAAGCCAGCAGAACCCCAAGGGTGAGCAGGGTAATCAATGATTTCATATGAAGTGTGCCCTAGTAACACCACCACCAGACCGGAAGTTACAGGAATAATCGCCGCCGCCTCAGGCCGCCGGCAGCTTGAGGCTCACCTTCATGCGGGCGAGGCGCTCGAGCAGGCGCTGGTGACTCCGGATCGGCCACCAATCATAAAGAAATATCTCCAACGGACGCCACATGGCCACCCAGCCCACGATGTGCAGCCCGAGTTTCACAAATTCGCTCCATGCGGCCAGGGATCCCCGCGGCACCATCTCCCCGAGCGCAAAACAGACCGCCAGGAACAGCAGGCCGATGGTCATGCTCAACCGACCCCGTCGCATCAGCAGGCGAAAATCCCGTTTCATCACCTCTGCCTGGCTGGCAAAGTAGCGCCGCACTGCCTCCTCCGTGCCCTTGAGCCGGTCCGGCGGCGGCGGCGTGACGAGGTGAATGACCAGCTCCAGGTCGGCTTTGCGCGGCAATTCCGCCGCCCTGCTCACGATAAATTCCTCCGCCGCCTTGTCCAGATCCTGGTCGTTGAACGGCGAGGGGTCCATCGAGTTGAAGAGCTGCGAAAGCTCTCTCAGCCGCACCTCGATCCGGTTGTCGGAGCCGGCGCTCATTTTCCCACGAGGGTTTCCGTCCAGACCTTTCCCTTGAATCCCACCAGCGCCACGCCCGGCCCCAGCAAAAACGGCCGTTTCACCAGCATGCCGTTGCCCGCGAGCAACCGCAGGGCTTCCGCTTCATCCATCTGCGGCAGCTTCTGGGCGAGCCCCAACGCCCGGTATTCCAGACCGGAAGTATTGAACAACCGGCGCAAGTCCCCGCCGTGGGCCGCCAGCATGGCTTTCAGTTCGGGCATGCTGGGCGGCGTCTCGCGGATGGGTTTCTCGACCAAGGCCACGCCATGATTCTGCAGCCACTTCACCGCATCGCGGCAGGTGCTGCACTTGGCCAGGGTATAGACGGTCACCGGTTTCACTTCTTTACTGCGAAGATCTCGTTGAAGAACGTCCGCATGTGCGACCAGGAGCGCTTGTCGGCCGCGGCGTTGTAGCCGATGCCACCCACCAGCCCTGTCGCCTTGGCCACCGCGTCCGCCTTCGGGTTCGTGAAGGCATGGATCGCGCCGGCATAACTGATGAACTGGTAGTCGAATTTCCCCTCGTCCATGCTCTTGATGAACGCCTCCCGATCCTCCTTGCTCACGAACGGATCCACCGCCCCGTGGCAGACCAAAATCTTGGCCTTGGTTTTCGCCGCGGCCCCGGACGGGGCCGCGTGGAGTCCGCCGTGGAAACTCACGATGCCCTTCAGCGGCGCACCGCTGAACGCCAGTGCCTGCACCGTCGAGCCGCCGAAACAGTAGCCGATGGCCGCGACCCGTGGCGCGTCCACCAGCCCGGTCGCCAGCAACTGGTCGAGACCGGCCTGCGCGCGCTCGGCCATGAGCGGTTTGCCGTAGAACTGGCTGGCGAGTTCGCTCGCCTTGTCCTTGTCGGTGGTCACCACGCCCGCGCCATACATGTCGGCGGCGAAAGCCACATAGCCAAGCTTCGCCACCTGCTCGGCCCGGCCTTTCGCATAATCGTTGAGTCCCCACCACTCGGGCACGACGAGCACACCCGGCGCCTTCTTTTCGGCGGACACCTTGGTGTCGTCGTAGACGAGGTAGCCCTCAAGTTTCACGCCGGCATGCTCATAGGCGACCGGCTGCTTGACCATCACTGCATTCCCGGTGACGGCAACGGTCAGCGCGAGAACGGCCAGGAAAAATCGGGTGGAATTCATGCGCGGCAGCCTAGCCGCCTTCGTCCGAAAAACAACCCTGCCTCGCGAAAATCGTCAGCTCTTCACGCCGGGCCGGATCCAGCGCTCCAGGGACGCGCGCAGCTCATCCTGCAGCACCGGTTTGGTCAGGAAATCATCCACCCCGGCCGCCATGCTCGCCGCGCGATCTTCCGGGCGCACGTTCGCGGTGAGCACGATGATGGGCAGGTGGCGGCCCTGCAGCTGGCGCCGGATGCGCCGCGTGGTCTCCAGCCCGTCGATGCCGGGCATGTTCAGGTCCATCAGCACCGCCGCCCATTCCTCATGAACCGCCAGTTGCATGCCCTCGACCCCGTTGTTGACGATCACCGGCTCGAGGCCGGTCTTGCGCAACAGCATCTCGATCACGCGCTGGCTGCCCCAATCGTCGTCGATAACCAGAATCCGGCCCTGCAACCGCTGCTTGGCTTCCACCGGAGCCGACCGGGCCGCGACCTCGGGTTTCGCCAAGGGCAGTGTCAGGTCGAAATAAAACACGGCGCCGCGACCGGGCGCGCTCTCCACCTTGATCTCCCCGCCCATGCGCCGCACCAGGCTCTGCGAGATGGCCAGTCCGAGGCCCGAGCCGCCGTAGCGCCGCGTCATCGAACTGTCGCCTTGGGTGAATTTTTGGAAAAGCTTGGCCAGCGTCACCGCGTCGATGCCGATGCCGGTGTCCCGGACCACGAAATGCAGCACCGCGCTGTGCGCGTCGGCCCGCACCACGCCCAGAGACACCTCGACGCTGCCCTGCTCGGTGAACTTCACGGCGTTGCCGATGAGGTTGAGCAGCACCTGCCGCAGGCGCATCGGGTCGCCGGTCACCAACGGCGGGAGTCCCGGCTCGGGGCGGTAGTGCAGCGGCAGGCCCTTCACGCTCGCCGGGGTGCTGCACAGGGCGGCCACCTCCTCGACCAGTTCGTCCGGGGAAAAGTCGATCTCCTCGAAATCGAGCTGCCCGCTCTCGACCTTGGAGAGGTCGAGGATGTCGTCCAGCAGTCGCAGCAGGGTCTCCGCGGACTTGTTGGCGATGTCGATCTGCTGCTGCTGCTCGGCCGACAGCGGCGTGTCGCGGAGCAGCTGGAGCATGCCGGTGATGCCGTTCATCGGCGTGCGGATCTCGTGGCTCATCGTCGCGAGGAACTCGCTCTTGGCCTGGTTGGCGGATTCGGCGCGGCGCTTGGCCTCGCTCAACGTCGTCACCAGCTCCTCGTTCTCGAAGATCAGCCGGAAAAGCTTCTCCAGGTCGAGGTGGTGCATGCGCGCGGTGTTGTGCAGGAACAGCGCATAGGTGGCGGTGCACGCCGCCAGGGTCACGCTGCCGGCCTCCCGGTAGGCGAGGAACGCCGCCATGCCCGGCCCCAGGGTGGTCACGGTATACGCCGCGTAGCACGAGAGCACCGTGGCCAGCGACCGCGCCGCCCCGGCGTTCATGCCGGCGACGATCAGGACCACCAGACAACGCGGCAGCAGCTCGGTCGTGTCCAGGAACAGCCAGGCCCCGGCGCCCCACACGCAACCGGCGATCACCACCCCGGCGCAGAACGCCGTGCGCCAGGCGCCGAGTTCCTCGTCGCGCCGCAATCGTCGGGCAAACGCGCGGTTGAGCAGAAACCGTCCGATCGAAACCACGAAGATGGCCCCCAACCAGCCCATCGTGAGCCGCGCCGGAAAATACGTCCACACCCCCGCGACCAAGACGGCCGCCAGCACGAAATTGGAAAACAAACCGAAACCCGCCGAGCGGTAGAGCAGCCGCGTCATCTCGCCGTCGACGCGGGCGGCAATGTCGTGGCTCACCGCATCCGCCGTCCGGGAGGGGGCTTGGGTCGTGGTCATGCGCTGGCGAAGCAATCACCGTGCCCGACGCACCCGCAAGGGTATTTTCCCCGCCGCTCCCGGCGGAGGGTCGGTCCGGTCGCGGCCGGACCTCAGGTCGACAACCCGCCGGAGATGTATTGGCGCAGCGATTCCGCCTCGGCGCGGTGGGCGTTGGCCACCCAGCGCGACACGTCGCCGATCGAGATCAGCCCGCGCAACCGGCCGCCTTCGACCACCGGCAGGTGGCGGCAGCGTCGCTCGGCGAAAATATCCATCACCTGCTGCACCGTGGTGCTGGGCTCGATGGTCAGCACGTTGCTCGACATCACCGTGGTGACAGGGGTCGTCTTCGGGTCCAGGCTCCCGGCCACCACGCGGGTGAGCACATCCCGCTCCGTGAAGATGCCGGCGATGGCCGTGTCATTCATGACGACGATGGAGCCGATTTTCTGCCGGTTCATTTCCGCCACGGCATCAGCCACGGTCACATGGGAGGGAACGGTGCAGACGGTGCGGCCCTTGCTTTCCAGCAAGCTCGAGATGGAGGTGTTCATGAGGGGGTAAGGGGTAGAACCGGACCATACGCGTTGGTTCCACCCTCACAACCGTAAAAACCTCCCCGGGCTACTTGCGAAACAGCTGGTTCAGCGCTCTGTCCGTGGCTGATCAAACGCCCCGACGCGCTTCCAAGGTCCGCCGCAACTCCGCGGCTGCGCTTTCATCGATGGGGAAGCGCCGGATCGTCACGATAGCGAGCAGAGCAAAGATGATCGGCACCAAGGTATAGAGCACGCGCAGGAGCGTGAAGGTCCCGGGATGTTGTGCAACACCGAGTTCCACCGTGAAGCCGGTGGCCACCAAGATGAACCCGGACACTGCAAAGCTGAACGAGTTGATGGTCTTGTTCACCCAGCTCTGCACCGCGCCAATCATCCCCTCGCGGCGCTTGCCGGTCTGCAGTTCGTCCCAGTCCGTGATGTCTGCCTTCATCGCCGTCAAGATCATGGTGGCGATGCACACACCCGGGCCGACAAAGACAAAGGGTAAGGCCACCCAGGTCGCGTCGCCTTCGCGATAGCACACCCACTTCAGCAGCGAACCGATGATGATGGCCGCCACGCAGACGTAGAACGCCTTCAGCCGACCGAATTTTCTCATGATCCATGTGGCCGGGCCCACGGCCAGCACGCTTGAAGCCAAGAACGCCGTGCCGAGCAGTCCGTTGTAAACAGATGCCGACCGCAGATCGCCGCCCTTCACGTAATAGACAAGGAGGAAGAAGCCGAGGGTGTTGACGAGATTGCCCGCGATGCCGATCAGGATGTCGGTCAGCAGCAGCGGATACATTGGCTTCAGACGCAGGGTTTCACGCACGCCGGTGAGAAGAGAGATCTTCTCCTGATGCTGAATCCGCTCCTGATGCCGCTCACGCACACCAAAGAAAGTCCACCACGCAAAGCCCACGGCGACGAGCGCCACCAACAGGCTCATGACCCGGATGCCCTGGATCGGATCGCTGAAAATCGGCAGCTGCGTGATCGAAAACAACCACACGACGAAGATCGATACCGCCCGCATGAACACCGTGGAAACCGCGGCGAGACGGTTGCGTCCTTCGGTGCTCGGCGAAATCTCCGGTAGCAGGCTCATATACGGCACGTTCATCACCGTGTGCGCCGTATAGAAGATGAAGGACAGCACCGTGAGGTAGATAAAGTAGTGCGACGGCGGCCAACCGCGAGGGAAAAAATAGAGGGCGGCGAAACTCGCCCCGGCGACCAGTCCGCCGAAGAAGATGAACGGCCGTCGCCGGCCCCAGCGCGACCGGAAGTTGTCCGAGATCGTTCCCATGAGCGGTTCACTGAAAGCGTCCCAGAGCCGGGTGATGGTCAGCAGCGTGCCCACCAGTGCCGGGCTGACGCCCAGCATGATGGTGAAGACCGGGCTCGCGAGATGCGTGAGCGCGTGATCTGTCAGGTTGGCGGAGGCGCTGCCAGCTCCATAGGCGAGCAGTTCTTTGCGGGAAACTTCACCGGCGGTTTTAGCCGACAGCGGAATAGCGGGGTTCATGCGTGGGTGGGGTTGGGGCAGGGCAACACTTTCATGCGTCGTTCAGGAGTGCGCGATGTCCGAGAGGGGCCGGCGCCAGTCGAAACGTGTCTCATAAAACGACTGGTGCCAATGGGCTCCGTCGTAACGCTTGAAGGCGACATAGGCTCCGAGCGGCTGGGAGGTGCAGGCCAGTTTGAGCACGAGTTGGTTTCGACCGGGTTGGACGGACACGAGGATTGGAAAAGTTGTCGGGGTCAGAGGCTGGTAGGTCTCGCTGTGCAGCACGCTTTGTTCGTTCAACCAAGCCTCGACCGGGCCGGTGGCCCCGATCATCAACCAGGCACGGCCTTCAGCCGGGGCGTCGAACTCAGCCGCCGCATAGTGACAACCAGGCCGACCCCGCACGACCAGTCCATCCAACGGCACCAGGTCGCTGGTGGCGTGACGGACGACCTGCTCCTGTTCCCTCAGGGCGAGCATCTGGTCAAAGGCCAGTTGCCGGGGCGACAGGAATTCCCGATCGAAACCGCTCTGATCGTGAGTGAAATACTGCACCGACGGCAATCCGCTGATGCCGTGTTCGCCAGCCGCAAGATCGGCCGACCGACGCTCATCCCAAGCGCGCCAACAGGGACCGACGATCCTCCACGAAGGGAATCTCTGCCCCGGAACCCGGACCGCGGGCACACCGAACCGGCTGACCGGCAAGGCCCCCGGGCGCGGAGCCGTAGGCGCGGAAATCTCCACCCCGGTCTGCCAGGCTTCTGCAACGTCCCGCCCCAGATGGCAGCACGCGAGGCTGAGATCCGTGAGCCTGCCGGTGCGCGGAAAACCGAGCATCCAGTCGCTCACCCGGTATTCCCCGGGCACCGCATCTCGGAACCGAGCCGGAATACCCTCGTAGCCGAGAATGCCGCCGAGAATCGCCGCCGCCGTGCCCGCCGTGCAATCGGCATCATACCCACAATTGAGCGTGAGTGCGAGGGTGCGACCGAAATCGCCGCCGCCACACAGCAGACCGATCAAAGTAAACCCGACATTCTGCAGCGAGTGCGTCATGTCGGGATGTCCATAAACCGCCCGCACTCGCTCCCGCGCCCCGGACCAGTCCAGGGTGCGCGTCCACACCTGCACGTCACGCACCAGCGAGGCGATACGGGACGCCGGGTCGACCTGCTGCAGGCCGATCTCAATCAACGCCGCGAGATCTTTCTCGAAAAACAAGGCCGCCTCCAGGCCCGCGAGAAACTTCTCCGCTTCGATTGCCTCGCCGGCATGGTCAAGCGAACCGTCCATGGCGGCGTAACGCGCAGCGAGCCGCGGTGCCCCCGGACAGATCAGGCCCCAGATTTCAGAGCGAATCGGCCCACCCATACATTCGCCCCAGAACCAATTGTTCAGCCGGCCTGACTCCGGCGGCCGGATCCCGCATTCCCAATTCGCCGCCGCTACGCCGTATTCATTCCAAGGCGCACGCACATGTTCACGCCATTCTTGCATGAGGTTTTCCGCGGACAACTTCACCCCATGCTCCTCGATCGCATGCAGCCACAGCAATTGCAGATCCGTATCATCGTTCTCGGCTATCCCTGCCGGCGCGATCCCCACATCGAATTGATGCCGCTCCTTCACGCCCTCAATCGGAGCGCCCAGCGTGCCACCAATGAACTTGCCCACCCAGACCCCCCGCACTGTGTCGATGTAGTCGGTAAAATCCAAGGCCTGCCTGCGTTCAGTGGAAGCACCATCAACGGATGATTTCAACCAATCAAATGGCATCGATGTCATGATTGTTTTTGTCCACATCGTCTAATCGAGCAATCAAAGGCGTATTTATCTAAATTATTAAACAGTAACATGATTTAATATGTTTATGCTGAATTTTGAGGAAATTGTTTCTCCAGAAAGCCATTCAAATGACATCGGTGTCAACAGTAAAGTATTCTTGCGATGTAATGTTCCCGGTGTCACCAGAATAGCATCATGATAACAATCTACGAGGTGGCCAAGGAAGCGCGGGTGTCGCCCAAGACTGCCGCGCGGATTCTCGCCGGCGAAGAAGCCCGCCCGCACAACAAGCAGCGGGTGCTCAACGCCGCGGCCAAGCTCGGCTACGTGCGCAACCAGCAAGCCGCCAATCTGCGCTCCGGCAAATCGGGGCTGCTCGGTCTTGTCGTGCCCGACATCCGCAATCCCTATTACCCAATCTTTTTTCAGGCCGTGCACGATGTCGCCCAGGGATTCGGATACCAGATCCTCCTCTCCAGCACGTTCGGCCGGAAAACCGAAGAAGCGCACGCCCTCCGCATGTTCGAGATGAACCGCGTGGAGGGCATCCTGCTCAATGCGGCGGAGGGTGATTCGGATGAAGACTGCGACAGCATCCTGAAACGATTCATCGATCGCGGTGTGCCTGTGATCCTGGCTGGCCGACCACGTCGTTCGCTTCCGGCCGATCAGATCGTGCTGCAGAACAAATCCGGACTCGAAAAGGGCGTGAACTACCTGTTCAAGACCGGTCGCCGCCGGATCGCCTTCATCACCGGTGGCCGGAACGCCACGGCCTCCCGCGAGCGTCTGGAGGGTTACCTGTCAGCACTGCAAATGCAGCAGCCCGATCTGGGCACCAGCCTGGTCAGCCACGGAGAATTCACCGCCGAAAGCGGTTATGAACAAACCACCGCCCTGCTCCAGCTCGCCCAGCCGCCGGACGCCATTATGGCGGCGAACGACCTGCTGGCCGTGGGGGCGCTCAAGGCTTGCCAGTCCATGAACCGACGCGTGCCGCAGGATGTCGCCATCATCGGGTTTGACGACATTCCGCTGGCCCAGCTTTGCAGCCCGGCCCTGACGACCCTGCGGCAGCCGACCGAGAAGATCGCCCGCGACTGCGTCACGCTGCTGGTCGAACGTATCCGCGCACATGATCTGTCGGCACCACGCAATCTTACCTACGAGCCGGAACTCCTGATCCGCGACAGCGCCTGAGCCAGGCGCGAAAAGGCCCGGACCGAAGCCCGGGCCCCGTCGAACCTATCCGGGATCACGCCTTACGGCGCAACCACCAGCGCCACGCTCGGATCGTTATTCACGATTCTGCCAGCCACCGCGTGGGCGATCACGGCCGCCGTGCCGGCATAGCCCGAGGCGCTGGTCGCGCTCCCCCACTTCACCTCGTCGACATCCACGGTCGAGGAGACCCACACCAAGGGCGTCGACGTGGGCGCGGGCGAACTGCCACCCCGGTGGAAGTTGGTCCCGTCAATCACGATCTGCCGCCCGCCAGTGACCGTGATCCACCCACGATTGGCGGCCGTGCCTCCGTTCGCGCTGCTCGGATTCGACATCGCACCCTTGAACGAACAGCCGATGATCCGGATGCCGTCGCCGCCGGAAATGCGGACGGCCGAACCATACATCGGGTCGGAGTCCTGCGCGTCGAAGGCCGCGCCCGTGATCAGCAGGCCCTGCCCGCCTTCAACCGAAAGCCCATAGCCTTTTTTCCTGCCCGTGAGCATGATCCCGCCAATCCGAGTCTTGCTGAGGACCGAGCGGATGAAGGGCAACCCGGTGGTGAACACCGGCGAATTCGTCGAGGCTGCGGTGTCGCCGAACGAGTATTCGTCGGTGAACAGGCTGTTCTCGCTACCGCCGAGATAGAACGCCGTGTCATAGACCTCCTGAAAATGCACCGGCCCGGAGATCGTCACGCCATCAAACCATCCCCACGCGATCGTCGCGAAGGTTTTCCAGCCCACGTTGTGGAAGGTGCTCATCCATAGAACGTGTCCCGGACCGTTGGTCCCATACGTTGTCGGATCGTATTTGGGCAGGAAGTGCGTGGTCGAGGTGCCGCGGAACAGGATGTTTTCCATCGTGATGTTTCGCGGACTGCCGTCGCTGGGATAGCCCTGCCCGGTCTGGCTGCCCGTGAAGGTGAGCATGCTCGTTCCCGCCGCTCCGTTCCATTTGAAGGAGGTCCCGGTGGTATATTCGCGCACCGATCTGCCGCTCGCGCCGCGAAGACTCAGCCCCGACCACAGCTTGATCGCCGTGCTGAAGGCATACTCTTTGGCCCGGAAGACCACTGTCGGACGCGGATCGGACGCACTGAAAGCCCCGGCCCATGTATTCATGCTCGCGATCTGGGCGTCCACGGTGCCGCCAGCGAAGTAGGTGTCGAAATCGACTTCGCCGCCGGTGTCGATGGCTGCGGCCGGTGGGGCGATCAGGCCCAGCGCCAGCGCAACCACCGCCAGTTTCATTTCAAGCGCGCGCTTGGGAAGCGCCCGCGATATCATGACAAAACAATCAGACAGTCTCATGTTAAAATCCTCTTTTGGGTTTCAGGGTAACTATTCTCTTTCACCAACACGGTCAGTCCGGGCGGTTGAATGCCGCGGACCACGAATAAATAACGATATCGTCAAAAATGTTCCTGCTCCGACGGCACTTGGGCTACAGAGGCCATTCCTGGAGCGAGCGTGTTCCAGCTGAGGAACCCGACGCTGAGGTTGGGCGCACCCGTGCCCGGGTGATAGCAATTGTGCAGTGCTCAGGTGCATGTGAGATCTTGTTCGGCAGGTTTAGCTTCACGGAAATTTCAAGCGCAGGATCTGGCCTTCGCGTTGGATTTCCAGCTGTCCTACGCCCCACGCCCCATACACTCCCGGGGCGCAAAACAGCGGATACTCGAGATCCGCGGATATGCCGTCCAAGCTGCGGACTCCATCTGCGGCCAGGGCCAGCCGCCCGGCCCGGCGGGAGGCATAACTCACCGCTCCAGTGGCTGGATCCCATTCGATCGGATTGCCTAGGATTTCCTCAGCGAACGCTTTGAAGCTTCCGAATTCTTCCGCGCTCCCGGCCTCACAGACAAAGGCGTTCGGCGCGGCACGACTGACGAGTTCTCGTGGGGCGAAGGTTACAGAATCGTGCCACACAAGATTTCCTCCAAGCATTTTCAAAGCCCCAAAAGCCGCGTCCTTCCGCACAAATATCCATCCAGCGCGCTCGATCACTTCGTCAAAGGCGTCCCGCGGCACGTAAGCGTGAATCCATTGGCACGGTTGGTCCGGCGGCATCTCATAGCGGCCGATAACCGCGGTCTTGTGCTGGAAGAATCGGCCGCAGCCACACCCAAAATCGCCCGTCCATTCCCCATGCTCCTTCCCTGCCCGGCCGGGGTGGTGGGTGAACAAGCGCGCCCGCGAATCGCCAGCGAATGTCAGATCCCAATGGTGCTGCTGGTGATAGGCGTAGGGTGGCCAGTCCGTCGGCGCCGGATCCTGCATCTGCACCGCACCCAAGATGAAACGCGGGTGATAGTAGGTGTATTTGCGGATGCTCCCGGACGCCGGACGCTGCGGCAGCGTATCACTGGTATTATGCAGGTGGAATCGTTGCCTGACCTCGTAAGGAGTTACCCGCCGGCCCGCGCTGGTTGCGACCAGCGGCGCGGCCCGGAACGATGTCATATAAGCCTCCGCCATGGGACGGCCCGGGGCAAACCGTTCCAAGGCATGGGTGCCAAGAAACAGAAAACCAATGGCCGCGCTCGCCTCCCGGCTGTGGTCCAACGCTTGAAAGTCATAGATCCGCCCATGCGCCCCGCCATACATCCCCTCGATCGAGTTTAACCCCAAATCGAGCAGTGTGTAATTCAACAGATTGCTCGCAAGCGTGCGCAGCGCCTGATCCTCCGCGCAATCGTGCAATGCCAGCAGGCAACGCACCTGCTCGAAGATATAGTGGGCCGAGCTGAACTCGGCCCAGCCGTATCGCCCCCGATGAGCGAGGAAGGCCTTCAGCCATTCGCTGTCCTTCTCTCTCAACCCTGCGCCAGTGTCACCGAATTGCTGGAAAACCTCCGCGGGCCATGCTTGCGCCGCGAGATACCGGCTGGTGCGGAACAGCAGGGCGTGGTTTTCCGAGCCATAGCGGCTCTCAAAATTATGCCGCAAGAAAAACGATTTAACTGCCACCCGGGTTTCCGTCGTCAGGGTTTCCTGCGGGCCGGCTAGATACCAGGCCCGGATCAGCGTCATGGCCGCAAAGTCACACTCACCCCGGGGATCACGTCGCGCCGCATTGCGCTCACCAAACCAGTCGGTGAGCTCGGCCAACTTCCGGTTGGACGCCGCCAATTCAACTCCCCGCCACAGGTTGGTCAGCGCAAGATCACCGTAGTTATCATTTTCCAGCCGCGCCGGGTCGAAACGCCGGACGAGCAGATCCCGCCGTTCCTCAAACGTGTCGCGCGCCCGGACGGAGGATCCGGGACCAATCATCATGAGAATTCCCAGCAACCACCGTTGGAGGTGCATCCGGTGCATGTGCTCAGACCGGAGACTGCATGAGCAGCGCCAGTGTATTCCAGCTGAGGAATCCGGCATTGAAATTGGGGGCGCCGGTATCCGGGTGATAGCACTCGTGCAGTGTGCCGGTGCGCGCAAGATCCTGCTCGAGCAGCGTGCGGGTCTTCTCCGCCAATGCAGCGGCTTCGCGGGCAAAGCCGTAACGACGCAGGCCCTCCCAGGTCATGAAATTGGCCACGATCCACACCGGGCCGAGCCAGTTGGAGGGATTGGAACTCTCGACCGCCGGAGCATACATGCGCTCGTTGCTCGCCAAGGTGCGCACGCCCCAGCGGGCGTTGAGTGTGTCGCCCGTATTCCAGTGCCGGTCCACCACTGCCTGCGCCTGCTCCGCCGTCGCGATGCCGGCCCAAAGCGGAACGAAGCCGCTCGAACCCTTGAGCTTCAGCGGCAGCGTCCGCCACGTCAGGCCCATTCCCCGCGGAAAATCCTTCGGGATGTAATCGTCGCGCCGGTCCCGGCATTGCACGTCGACCGTGTAGAAGAATCCGTCGATCGGATCCCAGCATTCCGTGCGGATCGCCGCCGCTGCTGCTTCCGCGCGGCGATCCAAGGATTGCGCCTCGGCCGGACGCCCCAGTTTCCGCGCGATCTTCGCGGCCGCCGCCAGATCGGCGGCATGAAAACAATTCAGCAGCAAGCCCGCCGAGGAAAATTCGGGTCGGCCATAGATCGCCGGGTCGTTGTCGGTGGCCACGGCCACGTCCGCGCCCCAGACAATCAGACCGGACGGCGTCCCGTAAAGCGTGCCCCAGCGATCAAGGAATCTCATCAAGCCGCCGAAATAGGGCTCGATCCACTGGTAGTCCCCAAGAGCCTCCGCCAAGTCCACCGCGAACTGGGCCAAGACGGGCTTGGCTTGGTTGCGGGCGCCATCCTCCCGCGCCGAGCCGAACGAATCGCCCCGCCCTGCCTCGATCAACAACGGGATGGCGCCATTGGATGCCTGATTTTCCAGGAAGTTCTTCCAGCTGCCCGTCGCGTGCCGCAGCAGTTCTTCCCGGAACAAGGGTTCGGCATAATCGCTGGCGGCGAGCAGCCCGCGGCTCAGCCACCAGCTGTCCCAATCCCACAATTGCTCCGCATACTGGCCGCCGGGCACCAGGTAGGGATGCGGCAGGCAGCCGCGGGCGGACCGGAAAACCTGCGGCGCGACCGCCAGGCAATAATCGGCGAGCTGCTGGTGCTCAGGGGACTTCATCTGGTCGAACCCGCAAAATATTCGCGCAGCAGGCGCATCCGCGACGTGTTCGGATCACGTGGCAACTCTTGAAAATCCGGCGAGCCCATCTCCGGATCCCACTCGCGCGAGGTGCGATAGTCGTGATAGGCCCAGCTCCAGCCATACCCCTCGAACAGACCGATCAGATCCTTCAGGTAGGCCTCGCCGTCCGGGCCGGCAAAGCGCGAGGCGCTGAACTCACCGATCAGGATCGGCACCTTGTTTTCTTCCTGGAAACGGCGGATGACCTGAAGGGATTCGCGCAGGGCGTCGCGATTCCATTCCCGCTCGCCGACCTTTCCAGGATAGCGCACCCCCTTGGGATTACCCTCGGCCCCTTGGTGCGTGAAGGCATGCGGCTGATAGGTGTGCGGGCTGACCACAATCCGTGCATCCGCCGGAAGCTGCAGAAAACGCAGGCTCTGCACCCGACTGATGTATTCTCCTTGCGGACCGTGCGTGGCGGTCGGCTCGACGATGATCGTGTGCCGGTCGCCGGTCGCCCGGATGGTGCGCACCAGCACAGCCACCAGATGATTCCAATCGCTCGGCCCTTCCGGGGGGCCCCTGGGGGTGGCCGGTTCATTCAGCAGGTCATAGCCGGCGATGACGTCACCCCGATCCTTATACTCGGTGGCTATCCGTTTCCAGGTTTGGATGAGATACTCGTGCCATTTCCTGTCCTGCCAGAACACATCCTGAAATTCGCAGGTCCAAGGCCGGCGCAGGCCCGGCATCGTATGCGGATCGACGATCACCCTGAGTCCGTATTTTTCACACCAATCGACAATGTTGCGCAGGCGGGCAAACGCCTCCTCGTTGAAGACATGCGGCGGAGTTTTATCCACGAACGGAATCTCGCCGAACGAGGCCCGGACCAGCGTCGCCTTCGTCTTGGCCAAGTCGGCGATGTCCGGCTCCGTGATCCGCGGGCCAACGTTCACCCCACGGTGCGGCCCCCAGATCTCGTAAGCCCGGGCCGTCACCGCCAGGAGGCAGACGCCGGTGAATGTGAGCAGGAGGCGGCCGAGCGGCTTGTTCATTTCGGCAGGACCAGACGTGCCACCACCGGAAAATGATCCGAGGGGAAGCGATGGTCAGATGAATCGGTGAGCGTGCCGTGCTTCAGCACCTTGATGCCCGGACCCAGGAAAATGTGGTCGATCCGGTGGACGAATTTCCCGTTGTAGTTGAATCCGTTGGTGCTGCCCGTAGGACCGTAGGCGGGCGCCGCAGAGAGCTTCATGGCATCGCCCAATCCTGCGGCCAGAATGGCGTAGGCTTCCGTATCCGGGGTGGAGTTGAAATCGCCGAGCAGGATCACCGGCTCCCGGCCGCCCAGGTGCGGTTTCATCCGGGCGAGAAGCAGCATGGCGGAGTTCTTGCGCGCTTCCGCCCCGCGATGGTCGAAGTGCGTGTTCCAGAAATGAAACGCCACTCCTGTCCTTCGGTCACGCAGTTTGACCCAGGTGCAGATGCGAGAATAGAGCGCGTCCCAGCCGCGCGAGACGATATCGGGCGTCGGTGAGAGCCAGAAAGTTCCGCTGTCGAGCAGCGCGAAGCGGCTTTTTCGCCAGAAGACGGGGGAATATTCCCCTGCTTCCTTGCCATCCTCACGCCCCACGCCCACATGCGCGTAATCATCGAGAGTCACCAGGTCCTGCAACTGCGCTGCCGTGACTTCCTGCAAGCCGAACACATCGAACTCATGGAACCGGATCAACCCGGCGACCTGTGGCTGGCGAGTCTCCCAGCCGTCTCCCCGGGCGACATCCTCGGGATTTTGATAGCGGATGTTATAGCTCGCCACCAAGAACGAATCGTCCGCGAAGGCGGTGGCGCAAAGGCCCAGAAGCAGCAGCGGGAACAGTTTGATTTTCATGGGAAGAATCTGGATGCAACCAAGCGAAGGTCGCCTGGCCCGCGAATCCAAGCGGGATCCGCGGACCTGACCGAGACCTGCTGCGCTTAGAATTTCAAGGTCGTGGCGAAGCGGAACTCCCGCGGAGACGTCCACTGGGCGGCATTGAATCCGTATGAGGTGTAGGTTACCTCGTCCGTGAGATTGTTGATGTTGAGCGAAAAACTCACGTCGTGCCCGCGCACCTTCAGCTTGTAGCCGAGCAGGCCGTTCAGGACGAGCGACTCGGGGGAATAATAGAACTGGTTGTTGACCACGGCGAGGTAGGACGGGCTGCGATAGTTGAGCCCGCCACCAACTATGAAGTTCTTCAGCTTCCCCTGCAGGAAGGTGTAGCGCGTGAAGACGTTGATCACCCGGTCACGCTCCGGCGGCACGGCACCCGCCAGGTTCACGGCGTTGCCCACCAGCGTGTTCAGGTTGGCGTATTCCGTCAGCAGCCTGTTCTCTGCGATGGCGCGTTCCCAGAACGGCCGGATGCGCGGATAGACGTCCGTGTCGCTCAGGTCCACGTGCGCGTAATTGGCCGTGAGAGTCCAGCCCTTGGTCAGGTTCAGCGCGACCTCGAATTCGAAGCCCTTGCTCCGGCGCGACGTCGTGTCGCCTGCGGCACCAAGCGAGGTGGACTCCACCGTGCCGGCCCCGAACATATCATTGATCTCGTTACGCACAGTCTGCGACACGCTTCCGCGATTATTCAGGATGTCGATGTCGAAGAACGTGCCGGTCAGTGCGGCTTTCCCCTTGAGTAACTCCAGCCGCAACCCGGCCTCCTTGCCCTTGCCCTTCACCGGTTGCAGGGCTTCGCCGAAGACATCGATCTCGTTGCCTGTCGGACGGAACGACTCGGAATAGTTGCCCACGAGCGAGAGCGTCGTCCCGTGAAAATCCCGCAGGACGTGGAAAACACCGCCATAGCTGAGACTGTCGTCCTTGATTGTCGGATCGCTGGTCACCACCGGGTTGAAACCGACGCGTTCGACGACCGTGCCGACCGTCTGGTCCACGCGTGCCTGGCGGTCCACGTCCCAATGATCCCGGCGGTAACCCACCATCGAGCGGATGCGTCCGTCCCAATAGCTGCCAAGCGCCACATAGGACTGGGAGGTGAGCATGTTCACGTTCTTGCCCCAGAAGCTGGCACCGAATAACTGCGTCTGTCCGGGAATGACCGACCAGGCTAGGTTGCGGTTCGCATAGTCATTGAGGTAGACCCGGCGGAAAACCTGCACACCGAGATCCGCCGTGGCTCGCTCCTCGTAGGTGCGGCCGACAAAATCGTCCTCCCGGCGCGTGCCGATCGCGAGCAGCCGCTGCTTGATGCCCAGCGGCAGGTCGAGGTCGTAGGTCGCGGCCACCCGGTAATCCGTGACTTTGTTGGAGATCTTGCGCAGGAAATACAGGTTGTCGACGTAGAGTTGGTTGTAGTTCGGGTTGGCCGCGCCGCTGGGCAACAGCGGATTCGTGTCGCGCCGGATCTCGTGCGCCCCGGTGTTGCCGTTCAACACGTTGTTGTCCTGATCCTGCTTGTTGATGGTCGCCTCCAGCGTGAGTTTTTCGAAAAGTGTCTGCTCGAGCGACACGGCCCACTGCGTGTAGTCGCGGTCCGCGTAGGTGGACGGGCCGGTAAACTGCCACTCGCGGTTGATCTGCGAGTAATAGGGGGAATCCTGGTCGATGACAAAATTCGACCCGTTGGTCCGGCGAAAACCGGCCGAGCCATAGCGCACTGTGTTCAGGCCGTCATAGGAGAGATAGGTATTGCTGGTGCCCGTGCGCGCCGAGGTTCCGGTGGTGCCGCCGACCGCCGGATCGTAGGACGAAAAGGTGTCGATGAACATCACTGCGCCAGTGTTGCGATTGGCCTGACCCCGCTCGGCCTCCGCGCGGATGCGCGTGTTCTTGAACGGCCGGAAGTCAACTGCGAGATGCGCACCGTCGAAATTGTTGTAGCGATGGTCGTAGAAGCTCCCTTGGCGCGAGGATACGGCATTCAGCCTCACCGCGAGGTTTTCCCGTAGGCGGCGGTTGAAGTCGACCTCACCCCGATGAAAGTCCCAGGAGCCGGCCGCGACCTTGACCGTCGTGAAATCCTTCATCTGGGCCTTCTTGGTGATGATGTTCATCAATCCGCCCGGCGCAGCATCGCCATAAAGCAGGGCGTTCGGTCCGCGCAGCACCTCAACCCGCTCAATGCTGAATGAATCCGTTGGCAGATACCAAATGAAAAAATTGCGCGTCTGCCACTCGTTGCGCACGCCGCGGAAATAGAACTGCGTATCGAGCGTGGGGTTGTTTTCGTATTCACCGCCGGCCGCATAACGCGAAAGTTCAAAGATATTAATGACACCGGTGTCATCTATCAGATCGCGATTCATCACCGAAATGGACGAGGGCAGGTTTCGCAAGTCTTCCGACACAAGGCTGCCCGAATTGGAAAACATCGAACGATATCCTACATCTTGGGAGGTTCGCACCTCAAAGGGCGAGAGTTGCAACACTTCACTGGGTAGCTTATTAGTTGTATCAGGCGTCAATTGAGCAAGTAAAGCACTGGATACAGCAAGGGATGACACAGCTGCAATCAGCAAGATCCGCACGGGACGAAACACGGCTACGCAGAAAGAATTCATAGTTGGTGGATTAGGGTTAAAACTGGCCAGAAGAAAGCGGGGAGGTGAGACCGAATGAATGGGATACTGGCAGGGGTGCGTCGAAAACCTCCACGACAACTGGCATCGATGTCAATAATATTTTAACTCTCTCCCTTTTTTCTCCGCCTGCTTGTTCCGCCGCCTTCCTTTCCTTCACGGACGTCCCTGCACTGTTGAGAACTATCTGACTCAACCTCGCGGCTAGCGACGAAACAGCTGATCCAGCGCTCCGAGACTCTTGAGCGGCGCCCCCTTTCGGGCCGTCACCGGGACGATCGCCGCCGGCTTGGGCGACGCAACCGGTTCGCCGACGCCCGCCGGGCCGGCCCGTTCCTTGAGCGCCCGCTCGAGCCGGACCGCCGACACCGGCTCCGCCGTTCCCAGCTCCTGGGCGAAGAGGCTGACTCGGAACTCCTCGATCAGCCAGCGGAGTTCTTCCTCTTTCTCTTGTAGCGGCGGTCTGTGACCGCCGGTCCGGCGCTCATAGAGCGCCGCTACAGCTTTGGTGAAGGGCGCCAGTTCCCTGGCGCGGCTTTCATCCTTGGCCGCATCGCGCTTCCAACGCTCCGCCCGCGCCAGCATTCCGCGCAGGTAGCGCGGCAGATGCACCACCCGCCCGAACGGCGTGGTCCGCAGAAAATCCGGGGGCAGCAACGCGGCGAGATCCGCGGCCATCCCGGGATAAGGCGTCTTGTGCACCTCCAGCGCGAGCCGGAGGGTGAAAATTTCCTTCAGCCAGTCGCTGAGCTTCGGCACCAGGCGGCGCAGGTCCTGTTTCGTCTCCTCCAATATCTTGGCATAGACGGCGGCCTGCAGCGGTTGCACCTCCCGGCCGGTCACCCAGCGCACGATCGAGGCCAATGCATCCTGCTGCAGCACGTCGGGCGTGGTCAGCGTCACGGCCAGCGGCCCGAGCATCCGCAAGGCCTTGAGGTCCTTCTCCAGCCAGCCGATGTCGTGGCGCAGTTGTGTCTCGAACAACCGCGCCAACCCCGCGCGCGTCGCCGCCGCAGCCTCCTCCGGCGTGGCGAACAAGCGCACGGCGACGCCCGCAGGCATCGCCTTCAGCCCGGGATAGGCATGCACCGGCACGCCGTGGTGTTCGCTTACGGTGATCTGTTGCGGCAGGTCGCCGAACTTCCACTCGCCGGCCGGCTCGCCCTCCCACTTGGCGCGGGCGGCGCGCCATGGGCTGTTGTCGACCGTGGCGGCGTGCTGGCTCACCTCCCGGCTGCGCCCGTGCAGCTGGCCCTGGAGTTCCGCCAGATCGCGCGAGGCGCCCACCACCTTCTCCTGGTTGTCCACCAACTCCACGCGCACGCGCAGGTGGTCGGGCAGCGGCTTGTCGCCCCAGAGTTTCGGATCGATGCGCACGCCCAGGCGCGGTGACAGCAGCTCCGCTAACGCCTCCGCCAAGGTGGGCTGCTTCGCGCGGGCGCTGAGCAGCGTCAGGTCGCGCGTCAGCTTCTGCGCCGTTTCCGTGAGCGGAATCAGACTGCGTCGCAGCTCCTTCGGCAGCGCCTTCAGCATCAGTTCCACCTTCTCCGGCAGATGCCCCGGCACCGCCCAGTCGAGCGCGGCCGGGGTCAGCGCCTCGGCCTCGGCCGGAGTGACGCGCACCGTGACGCCGTCCGTCTCCTGGCCCGGCTGGTAGGTGTAGGCCAGCGGCAGCACGCGGTTGTCCACCGGCAGCGCCTCGGGAAAATCCGCCGCATCATGCTCGACGTCGACCGACGGCCGGAGGTTGTCCTCGGACATGAAGAGGAACTTCGGCTTCGTGGTCTGCTGGTGCCGCACGAAATCGATCAGCTCGGGCACCGCGGAGATATTCGTGATCTGCGCTGCGTAGAACTGATAAACCGCCGCGTCGAGGTTCATGTAACCCGCGCTGCGCGTGCGGGTGAGCAGCGTCTCCGCGCGGTCGCGCACCCGGCGGTTGTGCGCGATGAAATCAAACGGCCAGGTGATCGTGTCGCCTACCAGCCCCTCGCGGATGAAGATCTCCGTGGCGTGCGCGGGGTTGATCTTGCCGTAGCCGACCGAGCGCGTCTCGAGCTCGAGGTTGTAGAGCCGGCGGCGCTCCTTCACGAGCACCCGGCCGGCCTCGGCGCTCCAGAACGGCTCGCTGTGTGCGATGCGCAACAGGTGCGTGCCGAGGTCGAGCACCCACTGCGGGTCGATGCGTGCGCAGGTGCGGGCGTAGACCCGGGCCGTCTCCATGATCTCCGCCGCCATGAGCCACTTCGCAACCTTCGCTTTGGGTGGTGGAGCGTGGCCTCCAGCCTTCGCCAAGGCTACGGCTGGCGAGCCGGACGGGTTTCTCTGGTGCTCTTTCCGCTCAAACAACGCCGAGCCCGGAAACACATTCACCCGCCGGTCGTGCGCCGCATGATAGTCGCCCTCGTCGGTGCGGGTCGCGACATTGCCCAGCAGGCCGGCGAGAATGGAACGGTGGATGGAGCGGAACGCCGGCGTGCCGAGCGCGAGCTTCACGTCCTGCCATTTCGCCGCCCCGTCGTAGACCGAGGTCCGCGCGAAACCTTCGCGCCCCTCCAGCGTGTCGACCAGCTGGGCGTGGACGTCGCGCCACTCGCGCATGCGCATGAACGACAGGAAATGCGCCGTGCAGAATTTCCGCAGCTTGCCGAGCGTCATCGCCTCGAACTCGTCATGGTAGGCCTCCCAGATGGCGAGCAGGGCGAGGAAATCCGAATCGGGGTGGTTGAACCGCCGGTGCGCCGCGTCGGCCTTCTCCTGCTGGTCCATCGGCCGTTCGCGCGGGTCCTGGATGCTGAGCGCCGCCGCGATGATGACCACCTCGCGCAACGCCTTCTCGGTGCGCGCCTGCAAAATCATCCGGCCGACCGTCGGGTCCACCGGCAGGTGCGCCAGGTCGCGGCCGATGTCGGTCAGCTCGCCGATCTCGTCGATCGCGCCAAGCTCGTGCAGCAGCGCATAGCCCGAGCGGATGCCTTTCGCCGGCGGGGCGTTCAGGAAGGGGAAATCCTCGATGTCGCCGAGGCCGAAGGCCTTCATGCGCAAAATGACGTCCGCCAGGTTGCTGCGCTGGATCTCCGGCTGGGTGAAGCGGGGGCGGTCGTTGTAGTCCTGTTCGGAATACAACCGGATGCACACGCCGTCGCTCACGCGGCCGCAGCGGCCCTTGCGCTGGTCGGCGCTGCTTTGCGATACCGGCTCGACCGGCAGCCGGCGTGTGCGGCTCGTCGGCACGTAGCGGCTGAAGCGGGCCAGCCCCGTGTCGATGACGAAGCGGATGCCGGGGATGGTCAGCGAGGTCTCGGCGATGTTGGTCGCTACGACGATCTTGCGGCTCTGTGTCGGCGCGAATACGCGCTGCTGCTCGGCATTGGTCAGCCGGCCGAACAACGGAACGACCTCGATGCGGCCAAGCCGGCGGCCTTCCAGCAGATCGCGCGCCTCGCGGATGTCGCGCTCGGTCGGGAGGAAGACCAGCACATCGCCGGCGCTGCTCTCGAGCAGCACGCGCTCGACGGCCTCGACCGCGGCGTCGAGGTAGGTATAGGTGTCGTCCCGCTTCGCCGGCGCCTTGGCCTGGTCGGCCGGATCGCTTTTCATCTCGTCCAGCGGCGCATAAATGACCTCCACCGGGTAGACCCGTCCGGACACCTCGATGATGGGCGCGCCGTCGAAGGCCTTGGAGAACGCCTCCGTGTCGATGGTCGCCGACGTGATGACGATCTTCAGGTCCGGCCGGCGCAGGCGCAGGCGGCGCAGGTGTCCGAGGATGAAATCGATGTTGAGCGAGCGCTCGTGCGCCTCGTCGACGATGATGGTGTCGTAGTCGCGCAGCTCCGGGTCGGCCTGCAGCTCGGCGAGCAGCATGCCGTCGGTCATGAATTTGATCACCGTGTCGGCCGTGGTCTGGTCGGCGAAACGGATCTTGCAGCCGACCTCGCGACCGAAGCTGACGTTGAGCTCCTCGGCCACGCGACGTCCGACCGAGGTGGCGGCCACGCGGCGCGGCTGCGTGCAGGCGATGCGACCGCGTTCGCCGCGACCGGCCACGAGACACATCTTGGGGATCTGCGTGCTTTTGCCCGAACCGGTCTCGCCCGCGAGAATCAGGACCTGGTTGTCCTGGATGGCCGCGATGATCTCGTCCGCCCGGGCGCTGATGGGCAGCTCGGGCGGATACTCGATCCGGAAAGGCCAGGGTTTGTTCGCTCGGGCGGACATTGGTGATGAATTTTTAGATTCCTTGCCCGCTTTCTAATGGCAAAGTCAATCCGCATGCCCGCTCCCCAGCCCACGCCAGCGCAGAAGGCGCTCAACCGCGTCACCGACCTCTCCCGGCTCAACGGCTGGAGCATCGTGCTCGTTTCCGGCCTCGGTGCATTGATCGCCCTGGCCATGGGGGACTGGTTCAGCACCGGCCTGGGTCTGCTGGTTGCGGGTTTCGCCGGACTGGAGGTGCACGGGAGCCGCCTGCTTAAAAAGCGCGACGCCACGGGCATGAAGTGGCTGGTGCGCTCCCAGATGCTCGTTCTCGCGCTGATCCTCGCCTATTGCTCGAGCCGGCTCGGCAGTTTCGACGGCGAGACCGCCATGGCCAATCTCACTCCGGACATGGAGGCTGTGCTGAAGGAGGCCGGCCTCACCCGCGCCGACATCCTGCCGCTGGTGCATCGGATGTTCATCGCCCTCTACGCCTCCGTGGCGCTGGCCTCGCTCGTCTACCAAGGCGGCCTCGCCCTGTATTACCGGAGCAAGACCCGGCTCGTCACCGAGGCACTGACGGCCCCGCCGGAGCCGGAGAATTTTTCCGTCCTGTAGGCGCCGGTTTTCGTGGCTGCGGCTTCCAGCCGCAGTGCTTGGCGAAGGCTGAAGGCCTTGCGGACGGCTGCTGCAACCTCAAACCATCGCTTGTCAACCAGCTCCTGCGCCCCAAGGAAGAGCGCTACGCATGACTTATCTCGCCTTGATCCATTCTCGTTCTCTTAATCTTTCTCGTTCTCTCAGTAACCCAATCGAGTAAGATCACGATTAACAGGCTGCTGAAAAAGTCGCTCAAATTGGATTTGGTTTTGTAAGTGGTTCGTAATCGAAAAATCTGCACGCCATTTTCAACAAGTTGCGAAAGTGAGCTTCAAAACACCGACTTTTTCAGCAGC
>Ga0255338_1002025_pt1 | contig 33242 bp, 32 predicted proteins | sample MeOH1_35cm_T4_19_FD_203715 | JGI IMG/M metagenome (GOLD analysis project Ga0255338, IMG submission 203715) | Sandy soil microbial communities from University of British Columbia, Vancouver, Canada - MeOH1_35cm_T4_195 | ecosystem: Engineered > Artificial ecosystem > Sand microcosm > Unclassified ... | reverse complement strand
CGGTCGAGCCGCCGCCGGTCGAGCCGCCGCCGGTCGAGCCGCCGCCGGTCGAGCCGCCGCCGGTCGAGCCGCCGCCGGTCGAGCCGCCGCCGGTCGAGCCGCCGCCGGTCGAGCCGCCGCCGGTCGAGCCGCCGCCGGTCGAGCCGCCGCCGGTCGAACCGCCGCCCGTCGAGCCTCCGCCGGTCGAGCCTCCGCCGGTCGAGCCTCCGCTGCTGTCACCGCCGCTTGAGCCCCCGGCATCCACATCGTTGACAAAAATCGGTCCGCCCTCATTCGGTAGAGCAAAGGCCTGCGGAATCGCGAACAATAGCCCGGCGAGAAGCGCCCCGAATGCTCCATGTCCCATGGACTGAGTATGCGCGGGGAACCCTCGTTCGTCAAGCCGATTACCGATAATTTACCTGACGAAACAGGGCAAGTGGGCGGCCGTGCGCGCCCTCGATGTGAATCTCGACGCGGGCGAGGATGTGGCAGAGGCCGAAAGGGATGTTCCCTATCTCGCGGCGGCCAATTCGGCGTCTATCTGCGCCAGCCAGGCCTCGTTAGAGATCGGATTCAACGGTTGAAGCGGGCCGCCGGGATCGACAACGCGCTGAGCAGGAGCACGGCCCCCGCGCGGCCGGCCCACAGCTCGAGGCCGGGTGACCAGATCAGGACGGTCAGGACGCCCGACACCGCGTAGCCCATGAAGTAATCGACGGGCAGGCCGAAGATCTTGCGGCGGAACCACGCCACCTCGCGCGTGCGCAGCGCGGCGAAGCCCCAGGCGGGGTTCCAGACGAACCACTGCAGGTCCCAAGCCGCCGTGACGAGTATGTATGAGGACAGGCACTTGGCCCACAGCGCGAGGGAGAAGCCCGCGAACACGAGCGGCAGGTGGAACATGCCGATGAGGAACAAGGTGAGCCACAGGTGGTAGCCGGTGAGCTCCTTGCCGTTGGTGAGGTTGAGCCACCACTCCGGGCCCCAGCGCCAGGTGGGGAGGTTGACGGCCCAGCCGTGCGCTCCCTCGATGTGGATCTCCACGCGAGCCAATATATGGCAAAGAATGAAGAGGTACAGCCCCTCGCCGGCCCCGGCGAGAAGGTCGGCGCTCATTTCCGCTTCTCTTTGATTATCTTGCGCGCGGCCTTGTGGATCGCCTTCCACTTCTGCTTCTCGGTGACCGCCGGGGGGACTTCCCGCCGTCGCGCCTCGTGAAGCGACTCACGCTTGAGCTTGGCCCACGACTCGAGGCGCTCCGCGGCCAAGGTCCCGGCCTCGACGGCGGCCTTCACCGCGCACCCGGGCTCGGAGCCGTGGGCGCAGTCCTTGAAGCGGCAGAAGGGCGCCAACGCCTCGATGTCGTCGAAGGTCTTCTTCAGGCCCTGCTCGGCATCCCAGAACTGCATCTCGCGCATGCCGGGCGTGTCGAGGAGGATGCCGCCGCCGGGAAGGATGAAGAGCTGGCGGTGCGTGGTGGTGTGGCGGCCGCGCTCGTCGGAGGCGCGCGTCTCGGCGGTCTTGAGCGCCTCGTTGCCGGCGAGGCGATTGACCAAGGTGGACTTGCCCACGCCGGAGGAGCCGATGAGGCCGACCGTGCGCCCCGGCTTGATCCACGCCGAGAGCGCATCGAGGCCCGCGGCCGTCTTCGCGCTGATCGCGACCACGGCGGCGTCGCCGGCGGCCTGGCGCGCCTCCGCGAGGAACGGCCCGGGCTCCGCGCAGGCGTCGAGCTTGTTGAGGAGGAGCACCGGCTCCGCCCCGCTCTCTCGGCTCACGGTCAGGAAGCGCTCGAGGCGCCGGGGGTTGAAGTCGGCGTTCAGCGCGGTCATGACCAGGACGGTGTCGAGGTTGGCGGCGATGACCTGCTCCTCCATCGTCTCCCCGGCGGCCTTGCGCGAGAGCTTGGTGCGGCGGGGGAGGATGCGGCGGATCAAGACGACCTTCTCGTTGGGCACCGACTCGGCGGAGACCCAGTCGCCGACGGCGGGCAGGCCGGCGCGGTCGGCGGCCTTGTGGCGCATGGTGCCGGGAGTGCGCGCGGACTTAACGCCCTGCTCCGAGACGATCTGGAAGAGGCCGCGCTGCTCCTCGATCAGGCGGGCGGGGAAAAGGCCCTTCGCGGCGTCGCCGCCGAACTCCTCGGCCCACCGCGCGTCCCAGCCCCAGTCCTCGAGTATCCCCACTCCGAGATTCTAACTGTTTCCGGAAACAGTTGGATCAGGGCTCAGCGGACATCGAGAAGCGGTTCGGGGCCTCGATCCGGTACTCCGGGATGTTCGAGCCGACGGACACGCCTCCCAGGAACCCGAGCGTGCAGGAGCTCAGGTCGGCGGTGCAGCGCGGCCAGACCATGAGCCTCGCGTCGGAGCCGTAAGGGGTTCCCCGATCGGTCCGGTGGACGCACCACTGCAGGCCGGACCCGAGGGCTTCGACGCCGATGTAGGTCGGGATCTCGAGCGTGAAGTCGTACCCCTCCTTGAAGCGGGTCGCGTAGGCGTAGGTCTTTCCGACCCCGCCGGACCTCAGCGTGTAGGGCGTATTGGCCACGCCCCCGCCGGGCAGGAGCTCCAAGGTGAAATTGAAATTCGTGATGATGCGGTCGCCGGCGATGTTCGGCTCCTCGTCCATGTCGAAATCCATGTTCAACACCACGGGCTGGTAAAGCCCGCTGAATCCGAAGGCGCCGTCGATCCTCGCCCGGTGGTGCCGCGTGCCCGCGGCGGAGGCCGTGCCGGCGATCACGGCGAGTGCGAGGCTCAGGAGGATGTTCTTGGTCATGCCCACATGATAGCCGCGACGCGGGGGCGGCGCATGGGCCGAACGGGAGGGAAAAGTCGGGACTGCGGTAACGTGGCCGGTTGTTAGGCCGACCGGATCCGGCTCAGCGCGACGGGCGTGATGCCCAGGTAGGACGCGATGATCTTCTGCGGGAGCTTCGCGGCGAGCTCCGGCTTTTCTTTCAGGAAGGTCCGGTAGCGCTTGGTCGCCGAGTCGAGGAGCAGCTCCTGCTCGCGGCGCTCGCGCTGGCGGTAATGGTCCTCGGCGATGACGCGGCCCAGCTCCTGCCAGCAGGCGTGGACCTTGTACAGCGCGGCGACGCGCTCATGGCGCACGACCAGGATCTCCGAGTCCTCGAGAGCCTCGATCGTGGTGCGCGACGGGCGCTTGTCGAGGAGCTCGGCGTACGCGGCGAGCATCTCGCCCGGGCCGCGGAAAGCCTTCGTCGCCTCGCGGCCTTCCGCGTCGGTGTAATAGAAACGGAAGAGGCCGGAGACGACGATCGCCGCTTCGACCGACGGCTGCCCCGGCTCGATGAAGGCCCGGCCCTTGGCGAGGCGGCGCGGGCGCAGGTGCGCCTCGAGCTTGACCCACTGCTCGGGAGGGACCGGCGCCAGGCGGCGGACGGCGGCGAAAATATCCGGGTGGCGGATTAACATAGGTTAACGACAGGCGATCGCATGGACGCTATCGTATCGGGATGGATATGAACGTCTACGCCGTCGCGACCCCCGCCGTGCTCGCCGTCGTCGCCCTCGAGGCCGCCTACTGTTTATACCAGAAAAACGGCTATTACAGGTTCGACGACGCGATGGCGAACTTCGGCACCGCGATCGGCCATCAGGTGGTCAACGTCGCCGTGGCCGCCTTCGCCTTCGAGCTGTTCGTCGGCCTGCGCGCGCGCTGGCCCCTCGCGGACTGGGGGACGACGCCCGCGTCCTTCGCCGCGCTGTATCTCTCGGTGGACTTCCTCTTCTACTGGTTCCACCGCGCCGGCCACGGGATCAACTTCCTGTGGGCCGCCCACGCGCCGCATCACTCGAGCGAGGAGCTCAACTACACCGTCGGCCTGCGCGCGAGCGTGACCCAGCGCCTCGTCTCGTTCCTGTTCTACTGGCCGCTGGCATTGGTCGCCCGGCCCGAGGTCATCCTGCCGCTGATCGGCCTGCACCTGCTGTTCCAGCTCATCCCGCACACGCGCGTCATCAAGCGCCTGCCGCGCTGGATCGAGTCGTGGCTCAACACCCCGACCCATCACCGCGTCCATCACGCCATCAACCCGGCCTATCTCGACCGGAACTTCGGCGGGACCTTCATCGTCTGGGACAAGCTGTTCGGAACCTACGCCGAGGAGATCGAGGCGCCCGTCTACGGCGTCCTGCGCCCGCTCAAGACCTGGTCGCCGGTGGCGATCAACGCGCAGTACTGGGCGCTGCTGTGGCGCGACGCCCTCGACGCGCCGTCGTGGGCGGACAAGGTCAAGCTCTGGTTCATGCCCAACGGCTGGAGGCCGGCGGGCGTCCCGGCGCGCGCGGCGTTGACGCCGGTGTTCGGGCGGGTGAAGCTGGAATCGAAGCTGAGCGCGTCCGTCCGGCGCGGCCTGCTCCTCCAGCTGCCGGTCCTGCTCGGCGCGATGTGGCTCGTGACGGGCCACGGCTCGCCGCTGGGGCCGTGGGGCAAGGCCGCCCTCGGCGCCGCTATCTGGCTCGCGGTGATCGCCTGGGGCCGGGCCCTCGACGCGGGGCTACGGGATGAGGACGATCTTGCCGCGGGCGCCCGGGGCCAGGATCGCGGCGTGGGCCTTGAAGGCGTCGGCGAGCGGGAACTTCGCGCCGATCAGCGGCTTGAGGGTTCCGTCCGCTAAGCCCTTGCCCAGGTCGGCGTGCACGTGCTCGCGCTCGGCCTCGGTCATGTTCCACAGGCTCATGCCGCGCACGGTGAGGTCCTTGGTGATGGTGAGGCGGGGATCGATGGGCACGGGCCCCCGGCTGCCGACGATGACGATGCGCCCGCGCTGGGCCGCGAGGCGCAGGTCGTCGGCGAGGTTGACGTTGGCGAGCATCTCGACGATGAGGTCGGGGCCCTTCGCGTCGGTCAGCCTCAGGATCTCGTCGAGATAGCCCGGCTTGCGGTGGTCGAGGGCGTACGAGACGCCGAGAGACTTGAGGAAGGCCGCGCCCTCCTCTCCGCCCGCCGTGCCGATGACGATGAGGCCCGCCGCGAGGGCGAGCTGCACGGTCGCCACGCCCACGCCGCCGCTGGCGCCGTGGATGAGGACGGTCTCCCCGCGCCGGGCGCCGCCGCTCTGGAACAGCGCCCGGTGGGCGGTCGCGTAGGGCACGCCGATGGCCGCGCCCTGCTCGAAGGAGAGCCGATCGGGAAGGGGGAACGCGCGGGAGGCCTCGACGACGGCCTTCTCCGCGTAGACGCCGCCGACCGCGCCGTAGACGTAGACGCGCTCGCCCGGCTTGTAGGGCGCTCCGGCGCCCACGGCCTCGACGAAGCCGGCGCCGTCCGTGCCGGGCGTCCACGGCAATTCCGCCTTGCGCGTGTACGTCCCGGCGCGGATGTAGGTGTCCACGGGGTTGACCCCGATCGCCTTGAGGGCGACCAGGATCTGCCCCGGCCCGGGCTTCGGCTCAGGGACTTCCCTGAGCCGAAGGACCTCGGGTCCGCCGAACTTCTCGACGACGATCGCCTTCATATGTGCTCGACGAGCTCGCTCAGGGGGAACCGGACCTTGGCGTTCTTCGCGTAGGCGTCGTCGGAGGCGCGCACGCCCGCGGTCGCGATCACGATGGATTTCCAGCCCTTGGCGTGCAGGCCGAGGATCTCGTCGTACTTGTCCTTGTCGAAGCCCTCCATCGGGCAGGCGTCCACCCCGAGCACCGCGGCCGAGGTCAGGAAGTTGCCGAGCGCGATGTAGACCTGGCGCGTCAGCCACGCCTCGACCTTCTCGGGCGGCAGGGAGACCGACTGGGTCATCATCTGCTTGTAGCCCTCGAGCATCTCGGCGGGGAGGCGGCGCACCTCGGAGATGCGGTCCACGAAGCGCTGGACGTCGGCGGGACCCGCGTCCTTGCGGACGAGGAAGACGACGAGCTTGTCGGCGTCGGTGATCTGGCTCTGGTCCCAGGAGGCGGGCTTGAGCTTGGCGCGCAGGGCCTTGTCGTCGACGACGAGGAACTTCCAGGCCTGCAGGCCGTAGGAGGAAGGGGAGAGCACGAGCGACTGCTCGAGCGCGGCCCAGGTCTCGGACGGGATCTTCCCGGCGGGGTCGAACTTCTTCACGGCGTAGCGCCACTTCAGGGCGTTCAGCAGGGACTCGGACGGCGCGGCCTTCACGGGGGTTTCGGTGGTCATCTGTATCATCTCCTGTTACAAATTAGCATAAAAAAAATCAGGCCGGCAGGCCGATCTCGCCCACGATGTCGGCCAAGGTGGTGCGCTTGAGCTCCGGCAGGACCTTCGACTCGACGCGGGTGAAGACGCCGGCGAGTATCTTCTGCATGCGGCAGGCCAGCGGGCACTTCTCGTTGCGCTTCTCGTGCTGGACGAAGAAGGCGCCTTCCTCCACGGCCCGGTAGATGTCGTGGAGGGAGACCTTGGCGGCGGGGCGGGCGAGCCGGAAGCCGCCCTTGGCGCCGTGGGATGATTCCACGATCCCGGCACGCGCGAGCTGCGCGAGCAGGCGGCGGATCACGACGGGGTTCGTCGCGACGGAGCCCGCGATGTCGCGCGAGGTCTGACGCTCGTTCGTGTGGACGGCGAGCATCGCGAGGGCGTGGACCGCCACGGCGAATCGGGAGTTGGCCGCCATATTGTAACCATTATAGTGACATATGCCGGAGTTGTCAAGGGCCTTTGCTATCATTGACCCATGGCCCGCTACCGCTACCTGCTCGGCGACTCCCGCGGCGAAGCCGCGCGCCTCCGGTTCCAGGCGAAGCTCTGGGACCCGGCGTCGCTCGCGCTGTTCGACCGCCTCGGCGTCAAGCCCGGCTGGAAGGTCCTCGAGATCGGCCCCGGCCAGGGCTCCCTGCACCTGGAGCTGCGGCGCCGGGTGAAGGGGCCCGTCGACGCGGTCGAGCGCTCCCGGCCGTTCGCCGCGCGCCTGCGCCGCCTGTGCGCGCGCGACGGGAGGGGGGCGGGGACGATCTGGGAGAGCGACCTCATCGACGCGCCGCTGCCGAAGGGAAGATACGACCTGATCTTCGCACGCTGGGTGTTCCTGTTCCTTCCCGAGCCGGAGAAGCATCTGCGCAAGCTCGCGCGCGCGCTCAAGCCCGGCGGGCGCATCGCGATCCAGGATTATCACCGCGCGACGATGGCGCTGTACCCGAAGCCGAAGGACTGGGACGCGATGATGGCGGCCGACCGGGTCTTCTTCGAGACGCAGGGCGGCGACGCGAGCATCGGCGGCCGCCTGCCGGCCCTGTACAAGCGCGCCGGCCTCGTCCCGACCGAGGCCCATCCGAACCTCAAGACCGGCTTCCCGGGGTCCGCGGTCTGGACCTGGGCGTCGTGGTACTTCCTCGGCGTGATGCCGCGCCTGGGCAAGCTGCGGCCCTTCACGCCCGCGGCGGCGCGGCGCACGGCGGCCGCCTGGCGGGCCGCCGCGCGGCGTCCCGAGAGCCTGTTCGTCGCCCCGTGCGTCCTCGACTGCGTCGCCCGCAAGCCGCGTCCATGATCGAGAGCTGGATCGCGGTCTCGTCGGCCTACCTGGCGTCGAAGAAGGCGATGGACAGCCTCGCCCTCGATCCCTACTGGCCGAAGTGGGACTCGCCGTGGTGGCACATGACCTTGCTGTGGGAGCTCGGCCGCGCCGACGCCATCCCCAAGGAGGCGGCGGAGGCGATGCTCGCCGCCATGGAGGCCAAATACCTCCGCTTCTTCCCGAACCCTCGCGAGCCGCTCCCGGCCGGCAAGGACGGTCACCGCGACGTCCTGTGCCACTGCGCCTTGGGCAACATGTATCAGGCCTTGGCGGCGTGCGGCCTCGACCTCGACGCCCGGGCCCCGTGGATGCGGGCGTGGTTCCTCCACTATCAGCTCCCCGACGGCGGCCTCAACTGCGACGAAAAGGCGTACGAGAAGGGGGGCTCCTCCTCGATCCAGTCCACCGTGCCCGCGCTCGAGGCGGTCCTCGCCGCCGGCCGCCCCCTGACTCCCATCGAGGAGCATTTCGTGGACCGCGGCGCGGAGTACTTGATCGAAAGGCGCCTGGCGTTCCGCTTGAGGGACGGTCAATTGATGGACCCGTCGTTCCTCGACATCGGCTTCCCGCGGTTCTATGATTACGACGTTCTGCGGGGATTGTCATTCCTGGCCGATTGGGCCCGCCTGCGGCGGCGCCGCGTCCAGCGCCGCGCCGTGAATTGGGTGATCGAAGCCCTGGACGAGCGATTCCCCGACGGTCGTATAAAAATCGAAAAGCCGGGCCTGATCGAGATCGAGAAAACGTTGCTGGTCGATAAAGAGGGGAAATGGATCAGAGGAAAGTCCTCTTCGTTCCCGCTGCTCGACGCCGTGCGTAAATCAGGCGCCGTCTCCGATGTCCTGACCCGTTCCTGGGCCGAAACACGAATGGTGCTGGAATCGCGTCTTGAAGGGTAGGTCCAACGATAAGTTGGGATTGCCCTTACGGCCCTGTGAAGGAGGCGGGTTGTTGGGTTACTCTGTAGGCGATGCGCCGGTTTATCGCCGTATGGCTGTGTATCGTCCTTTCTGTCCCCACGGAAGCGTTCGCCCAGGTGCGGGCCGTGCTCCCGTCAGCGGCCAGATCCGTTCCAGGCTCCGTGCCGGTCGTGCCGAACATCGGGCCCTCCCCGTTGTCGAGTTCGTTCTCTCCGTCGTTCGATCCGTCCCTGAGTCAGCTCCCGGTGGCGCCGTCGATCTACTCTCCATCCGTTGCCGTTCCGTTATCCGTTCCAAAGGCGATAACGCCAGCCCGTCCCGTGCAAACGCCGCTCGTCAGCGCCCGTCCCTCGCTCGAGGCCGTTGCGTCCCGTCTGACCGCCGCCTCGACCCCCGACAAGCCGGTCTCGGACGCGAAGCAGGTCTCCGACGAGACCTTCTCCGGCGAGGCCCCTCGCCGTCCGTCCGACGAAGCCCCCGTCCCGGGCCGTTTTTCGGATTCCCCGTCGCTGGCCCCCGCGACGGCCTCTGCCCCCGCGAAGAAAGAGCCCCTCATCGCCCGCTGGAGATCCGCCATGGCTGACGGCTCCGGCCCCCTCGTCGTCGCCGCCTTCGCCTGGAACTTCCTCACGATCGCCGCTTATTCGATCATCGGCCCCGCCCGCGGCGCTCTTCTCATGACGAAATTCGGCCCGGACACGATACCTTGGGTGTACATGGCCAGCGCCGCCCTCACCGGCGCCGTCGTCTTCGTCTACGGCCGCTTCTCCCGCGCCCCGCGCAAGCTCCTCATCGGCGGCTCCCTCGTCATGCTCGCCGCGACCTTGGTCGCCGGGGCCTTCGCCGTCTCGGCGACGGCGCTCCCGTCCGTCGCCTTCGGCTACTTCCTGTGGACCGACGTGTTCGGCATCATGTCCGCGACCTTGTTCTGGACCTACGCGAACGACGTGTTCACCCGCGACGAGTCCAAGCGCGTCTTCGGCCTGATCGCGGCCGGCGCGCCGCTCGGCTCCATCGCCGGCGCCCTGCTCATGAAGCTCGTCGTCGGCTCGATGGGCCCGGTCCCGATGCTGATGGTCGCCGCCGGGATCTTCGCCGCCGTCCTGCCGATCTTCTTCTTCATGGAGAGCCGCTCCAAGGGCCGCGGCGCCTCCCCGGCCCCTCAGGAGGCCTCTCCCGGCCCGGCGAAGGGCATCCTCAAGACCATCATGGGCTCGCCCTTTTTGATCTTCCTGACCATCGTCGTGGCCCTCGAGCGCCTGGTCCCGGACATCACCAACTACCTGTACAGCTTCGCCGCGTCCGCGGCCTACAAGGGCGACCCGGCCGGCATGGCCCAGATGTTCGCCAACGTGAACTTCTACACCAGCCTCGCCTCGTTCACCGCCAGCTCTTTGCTCGTCGGCCTCACCTTGCGCAAGATCGGCACGGGGGGGAGCCTGATGACCGCCGGCTTGGTCAATCTGGCCCTGTTCGCCGTCTTCCCGTTCATGCCCACCCTCGGCGTCGCCGCGGTGTTCTTCGGCCTCGACGGCGTGACGCGCTACACCTGGTTCAAGACCGCCAAGGAGTCCACCTACGCGGCGACCGACCGCGACACCATCTACCGGGTGAAGGCCTTCATCGAGATGTTCGTCTACCGCTTCGCCCGCGGCCTGGCCGGCCTGCTCCTGCTCGGCGTGGCGTGGCTGCAGGGCGGCCCGACGGGCGCGGCGTTGCTCGGCATCCCGCTGGCGCTCCTCTGGCTGTACGCCTCGTGGCGCATGGGCCGCGAGCACAAGAAGCTCGAAGATAAGAAAAGTTGACGCGGACCGCGCGGCGTGATATCATATTCGTGTAAACGAATATGAATACCCTTCTCTTCAAGGCCTTCGCCGATCCGACGCGCCTTCGCCTCCTCGGCCTGCTGTCGGGCCGCGAGGTCTGCGTCTGCGACCTCATGTCCGTGCTGAGAGCGCCGCAGTCCAAGGTGTCCCAGCACCTGTCGTTCCTTCGGGCCGCCGGATTGGTCGTTTTTAGACAGGAAGGGAAGTGGCGTCATTACGCCTTGGCCAAGCCCGCCGGGAAGGTCCATGCCCGTCTCGTGGGCTGCCTCGGCGAGATCCCCGGTCTTGAGCGAGACCAGGCCCAGCTCAGGAGAATCCTCAAGGCCAAGGAGAAGTGCTCATGAAGCGTCTGCCGACCGTCCTGTTCGTCTGCATCGAGAACTCCTGCCGCTCCCAGATGGCCGAGGGCTTCGCCCGGCGCCACGGCGCGGGCAAGGTCGCTGCCTGGAGCTCCGGCTCTCGGCCGAGCGGCAAGGTCAACGAGACCGCGGTCCTGCTGATGGAGGAGAAGGGCGTGGACATGAGCGGCCATCGTTCCAAAGGCCTCGACGAGCTCCCGAAACAGAAGTGGGATTATGTGGTCACCATGGGCTGCGGCGACGCCTGCCCCTTCGTACCCTCCAAGGGCAAGGAGGATTGGGCCATCCCCGACCCGAAGCACATGTCGCCCGACGATTTCCGCAAGGTGCGCGACCTCGTCGAGGCCAAGGTGAAGGACCTCGTCGCGCGCGCCGTCAAGGCGGGCGCGTGAGCGCCTCGAGGCTGTCCTTCCTCGACCGATATCTCACGGGCTGGATCTTCGCCGCGATGGCTCTCGGCGTGGGCCTCGGCTTCTATCTTCCCGGCTTGCCGGCATTCGTCGATCAGTTCCAAGTCGGCACGACGAACATCCCGATCGCGATCGGGCTCATCCTGATGATGTATCCGCCTCTGGCCAAGGTACGCTACGAGGAGCTCGGGGAGGTGTTCCGCGACAAGAAGATCCTGACGCTCTCGCTCGTGCAGAACTGGATCATCGGACCGGTGTTGATGTTCGCGCTCGCCGTCATCTTCCTGCGGGGATACCCCGAGTACATGGTGGGGCTGATCATGATCGGCCTGGCGCGGTGCATCGCCATGGTGATCGTCTGGAACGAGCTGGCCGAGGGCGACAATCAATACGCGGCCGGCCTTGTGGCCTTCAACAGCGTCTTCCAGGTCCTTTTCTTCAGCCTCTACGCCTGGTTCTTCGTCGGCGTCCTCCTCCCGAAGCTCGGCCTGGCCGGGAGCGCGGTGACCGTGAGCATGCTCCAGATCGCGCAGAGCGTGGCGATCTACCTCGGCATCCCGTTCGTCGCCGGGATGGCCACTCGCTGGATCCTCCTGCGGACCAAGGGCCGCGAGTGGTACGAGGCCGTCTTCATCCCGCGCGTGAGCCCCCTGACCTTGCTGTCCCTTCTCTTCACCATCGTCGTGATGTTCAGCCTCAAGGGCAAGCTCATCGTGACCTTGCCCTTCGACGTCCTGCGCATCGCGGTGCCTTTGCTGATCTACTTCGTCGTCATGTTCCTGCTCAGCTTCTGGCTGAGCCGCAAGGCGGGAGCGGACTACGCGAGGACGGCGACCTTGTCCTTCACCGCGGCCAGCAACAACTTCGAGCTGGCCATCGCGGTCGCCGTCGCCGTGTTCGGCATCGACTCCGGCCAGGCCTTCGCCGCGGTGATCGGGCCGCTCGTCGAGGTCCCGGCCCTCATCCTGCTTGTGGACGCATCGTTGCACTTCCGTAAGAGGTATCCGTTCTCTCCGGAACCCGGGAGGGCCTGACGATGAAGAATCCGCTTTTGGCGGGCGCGGCGCTGCTGCTGGTTCTCGGCGCCGTCGCCGCTTCGGCCGAGGACCTGGATCGTTTCCAGGAAGAAAGCCGCAAGGTCGTGACGGAACTGGCCGCGCGGCTGGGCGCCGAACTGCAGAAGGAGATGAAAGCCGGCGGCCCCGCCTCGGCGATCAGGGTGTGCCGCGAGGCGGCGCCCGCGTTCGCCTCCGAAGCCTCGCGCAGGACGGGCTGGAAGGTGAGCCGGGTCTCGCTCAAGCCGCGCAATCCCGCGCTGGGGCTTCCCGACGCGTGGGAGCAGAAGGTCCTGGCGGACTTCGTGAAGCGCTTGGAGAAGGAGAAGGCGGCGGACATGGAATTCGCCGAGATCGTCGAGGAGCCCCAGGGCCGGTTCTACCGCTACATGAAGGCGATCCCGACGCAGGGCGCGTGCCTAAGATGCCACGGCGGCGAGGATGCCGTCCCTCAGGACGTGAAGGCCGCGCTCAAGGCCGAATATCCCCACGACAGGGCCGTCGGCTACGCGCCGGGCCAGATCCGCGGCGGCTTCAGCGTCAAGCGCCCGCTCTGATGGGCGCATGAGCCCGAGAAAGGGGAGCGCCCGGGCGTCGGCGGCGACCGCGCTCGCGGCGGCCGCCTGGTGGCTGGCCTACACCCACCTGACGGAGTTCTCCGACGGCGTCGTGCGGCTCCTCGGCGTGGACCCCGCGTCCCATCTCGGATCCGCGGTGGGCTTCTTCGTCTTCGAGTCGCCGAAGGTGCTCCTGCTGCTGGCCGGCATCGTGTTCGTCATGGGCGTCATCCATACCTTCGTGTCGCCGGAACGCACCCGTGCCTTGCTCTCCGGCCGCGGCCTCGGGGTCGGCAACGTGATGGCGGCGGGGCTCGGCGTGGTGACGCCGTTCTGCTCCTGCTCGGCGGTTCCATTGTTCATCGGCTTCCTGCAGGCGGGAGTGCCCTTGGGCGTGACCTTCTCCTTCCTGATCTCCGCGCCCATGGTCAACGAGGTGGCGCTGACCCTGCTCTTCGGCATGCTGGGCTGGAAGGTGGCGGCGCTGTACCTCGCGCTGGGCCTCACGGTGGCGGTCGGCGCCGGAATGACGATCGGCCGGCTGGGGATGGAGGAGCATCTGGAGGACTGGGTGCGCGCCATCCAGGACAGCCGGCCCGCCGAGAGCGCCTCGGAGGCTCCCCTGACCTGGGCCGACCGCATCAGCGCGGGCCTGGCGCACGACCGCGAGATCGTGGGCAAGGTCTGGCCCTACATCCTGCTCGGAGTCGCCCTCGGCGCCGGCATCCACGGCTTCGTGCCTCAGGAGTTCATCGCCGGCATCATGGGTCGTAACGCGTGGTGGTCGGTGCCCGCGGCCGTTCTGCTCGGCGTCCCCATGTACTCCAACGCCGCGGGGATCATCCCCGTGGTCCAGGCGCTGCTGGCCAAGGGCGCGGCGCTGGGGACGGTCCTCGCCTTCATGATGAGCGTCATCGCGCTCTCGGCCCCGGAGATCGTCATCCTGCGCAAGGTCCTCAAGCCGCGCCTCATCGCGGTCTTCGTCGGGGTGGTCGCGGCCGGCATCATGCTCGTCGGCTTCGTGTTCAACGCCGTGCTCTAGGAGATCGCCATGAAGAACATCAAGGTGCTGGGGACCGGCTGCGCCAACTGCAAGGCCACGCTGAAGCTGATCGAGGATGTCGCCAAGGCTCAGGGCGTCGAGATCCGGCTGGAGAAGGTCGAGGACATCGCCGCCATCGTCGGCTACGGCGTCCTGTCCACCCCGGGCGTGGTGGTCGACGGCAAGGTCGTGCATTCCGGCGGCCTGCCGAGCCGCGACAAGATCCTGGGCTGGCTCTAGGGGCGCGCCTATCAGCCGAAGATCAGCTTGAAGCCGGCGATGGCGAGGACGAGCGCCAGAAGGCGTTTGATCGCCGTGTGCGGCAGGCGCGAGCTGCCGAGGTAAGAGCCGGCCAGCCCGCCGGCCAAGGCGGCCAGCGCGAGGCTCGGGACGAGCCCCGGAAAGGACCGGGTCTTGAGGACGCTGCCGATCAGGCCCGCCGCGGAATTGACGAGGATGAAGACGGCGGACACCGCGGCGATCGTCTTCGTTCCGTCCCATCTCAGGAAGATCCCGAGCGGCGTGAGGAAGATCCCTCCGCCGGTGCCGGTGAGGCCCGAGAGCAGGCCGAGCCCCGCGCCGACGCCGAGGGACGCGGGCAAGGAGGGATGATTCGCCGGCGGCTCCGCCGGCGGATCGAACAGGAAGCGCGCGGCGGAGAACAGGAGGACCAGGCCGACGGCGATCTTGAAGGCGTGGGCGGGGAGGTTGAGCCAGCCTCCGAGGAACGCGCACGGCACGGAGGTCAGCGCGAGCGGCCAGAACAGGCGCCAGGAGAAGTGCCCCGCGCGCCGGAACTGCCAGGAGGCTATCGTCGCGACGAGGATGTTCAGGGCCAGCGCCGTCGGCTTGATCACCTCGGGCGCCAGGCCGAACAGGATCATCGCGGCGATGTAGCCGGAGGCGCCCGCGTGGCCCACGCAGGAATAAAGGAACGCGACGGCGAAAACCGCGAGTGTCAGCATGGTCTAGAGGCCCGCGGACCAGCTGTTCGGATCGAGCATCTCCCGGACCATGGTCACCAGGGCGTCCATGTCCAGGGGCTTGAGGAGGAAGCGCACGCGCGGCTCGGGGGGGATCTGCGCGGCGAAGCGCACCGCCTCGGTCCCGCTCATGAGGAGCACCGGGAGAAGCCGGGTCTCCTCGCGGGCGCGAAGGTCGGAGAGCAGCTGGACCCCGGTCTTGCGCGGCATCCGATAGTCGATGAGCGCGAGGTCGGGCTTCTCCTCGAGGACGGCGCGCTCGGCCTGGGCCGCGTCGTGGCAGAGGACGACGGAGTGGCCCTCGCCCTGCAGGCACTCCCGCAGGACCTCGGAGAACGGGACCTCGTCGTCGACCACCAGGATCTTGGCCATCTGTGTAGAGCATAAGAGCGCGTGGAAGCGCCGTCAAGTGGAGTGTGACCGTTACGCGCTTGCGGGCGGTCGTCCCGAGGGCTACACTGTGGCTCATGGTGGATCCCGTGCCGAGCGGAGATTCCGGTTTTGTGCGCTCTCTCATCGACGCGGTGGCCGATCCCGTCTTCGTCAAGGACCGGGACCACCGCTGGGTCCTGTTCAACGAGGCCTTCATCGCCCTCCTCGGCCGCCCGCGCGAGCAGCTGATCGGCAAGTCGGACTACGATTTCTTCCCGAAGGCCCAGGCCGACGTGTTCCGGCGCCAGGACGAGCTCGTCTTCGAGACCGGGCGGGAGAACTCCAACGAGGAGATGCTCACCGACGCGAAGGGGCGGACCCATGTGCTGGTCACGAGGAAGACCCTGTGGGTCTCGCCCTCGGGAAAGCCGCACCTCATCGGCGTGATCCGGGACATCACCGCGGTCGTCGACGCGGCCGAGGACATCAAACGGAGCAAGGAGCGGCTGCACCGCGCGCAGAAGCTCGAGACGATGGGGTACGTGGCCGGCGGCGTCGCGCACGATTTCAACAACCTCATCGCGGCGATCCGCGGCTGCGCCGAGCTCATGCTCGAGAACCTGCCGAAAGGCCACCCGTCCCGCGTAGACGCCGAGGAGATCCGCGCCGCCGGAGAGCGCGCCGCGGCGCTGACCCGTCAGCTGCTGTCGTTCGGCCGGAACCCGGGCGGGATGACCCGGCCCGTGGACCTCGTCGCGACCGTGGCGGGGATGCGCGGGATACTCGTCCGGCTCCTGCCCCGCCCGGTGCGGCTCGAGATCGACGCGCCGAAGAACCTCGGCGCGATCCTCGCCGATCCCGGCCTCGTCGAGCAGGTCCTGCTCAATCTCGTCGTCAACGCCGGGGAGGCGATGCCGGAGGGCGGCCGGGTGACGGTCGAGATCGCTCCCGCGCCGAAAGGGGGGGGCGGAGTCTCCGTGCCGTGCGCGCGTCTGAGCGTGCGCGACCGCGGCGTCGGCATGACCGAGGAGGTCCGGGCCCGCATCTTCGAGCCTTTCTTCACGACGAAGGAGAGCGGCAGCGGCCTGGGCCTGCCGACGGTCGCCGAGACCGTGCGGCGCTGCGACGGCGGCATCGAGGTCGAGAGCTCCCCCGGCAAAGGCGCCGCCTTCCATGTGTATTGGCCTCTGGCGGCCGTCAAGGCCGCGGGAAAGGCCGGTCCGCCGGCGAAGAAGCGGGGCCGGGCCCTCGTGGTGGACGACGACGAGGCCATCCGCCGCTTCGCGGTGCGCTGCCTCGAGCGCGAGGGCTACGAGGTCCTGTCCACCGGCGACCCCGCCGAGGCCCTTCGCATCGACGGCGCCAACGCGGGCCTCTTCGACCTGCTCCTGATCGACGTCGCGATGCCGCGCATGCGCGGCCCGGAGCTGGCCGAGCGCCTTCGGCAGCGGCAGCCCGGCGCGCGGGTTCTCTTCACCTCCGGACGGCGTCGCGAAGACTGCGGGATCGCCGAGGGCGCGGACTCCGGCTTCCTCGCGAAGCCTTTCACCGCGGGGGATCTGAGCGACTGCGTCACCGCCGTGCGGCGCGCCGGAGGCGGTCCATCACGGCGCGTCCGACGCCCCGGTCCGGCACGGTCTCGACGTAAACCGTCCTGACGCCCGCGGCCTCCGCGTCGCGAAGGGCCGCGAACAGCGCCGTCGCGTAGGCTCCAGGGCCTCCGCGCACGCGCCGGACGAACGCCGGCCGGCGGCCCGGCCAAGGAGCCCGGTGCACGAGACCGGCGCCTCGGGCCGCCGCGGGAAGACCGCCCTTGCGCACGAGCGCGGGCGGCACGAGGATCACCCGGCAGGTGGGAGCATAATGACGGTGCGCGGTGCCCGGGGAGGCCGGGGCGGCGCCGCCCGGAGCCTTCAGCGGGGCCCCGGCCGCGCGAGCGATGCTCTCGCCGGTCAAGGTGCCGTGGCGGAGCACGACCGGGCGGCTGCCGCGCGCGTCCACGATCGCGGATTCGAGGCCTTTGCGGCAGGGCCCCCCGTCGAGGATCAGCGGCACGCGGCCGCGCAGGTCGCGCAGCACGTGGGCGGCCGTGGTGGGGCTCGGCCGTCCCGAGAGGTTCGCCGAGGGCGCGGCGACGGGCTCGCCCAGGGCCCGGATCAAGGCGCGGGCGGCGGGATGCCCCGGGCAGCGCACGGCGACGGTCCTTCCGCCGGCCGTCACCGCGCCGGGGACGCGGGCCGACTTCTCGAGGATGAGGGTGAGCGGGCCCGGCCAGAAGGCGTCGATGAGCCTGCGGGCCAGCGGCGTGACGCGCTTGACGACGCCCGCGAGCATGGCCTCGTCGGCGACATGCACGATCAGCGGGTTGTCGGAGGGACGGCCCTTGGCCTTGTACACCTTCCGCGCGGCCGCGGCGTCGAAGGCCCGGGCGCCGAGGCCGTACACCGTCTCCGTCGGGAAGGCGACCAGTCCGCCCGCGCGCAGTATCCCGGCGGCCTCGGCCAGGCTCTTCGCGCTCGGCGTCAGGACGCGGGTCATGCGCTCATTATAGCTTGGGCTTGAACGACTTGAGGACGGATTCGAACGCGCGGCGGTTCTTGCGGGCCAGGGATTTCGGCGCGTAGTAGGTCAGCAGATAGAAGCCCTTCGACGCGGGGACCGCGACGAGCTCCTCCCGCATGGGGACCTCCTTCGTGTCGCGCGAGCTGGGCGGCACGAACTCGGAGGCGTCCCGGGCGAAGGCCTTGGCCGTGCGGCCCGCGACGGGGCGGTCGGGGCGCCTCTCGGTCGGACGCGAGCTCTTGAACACGGGAGGGGCGGACTGCCGCGCGACGAAGGCGTCGAAGCTCTCGAAGTCCGCGTCGCCGGGGGGGTAATGCCGCAAGGTGATCAGAGCGGAGACGTCGTTGTCGTCCGCGGGCCCGAGGAGGACCACTCCGCCGCCGGCGTCGGGGCGCCGGCTCCAGCCGGCGGGAAGGGCGTACTCGAAGGCGTCGCTCATGATCAGGTCCTTGGGGGGCGAGGCGGGGGCCACCCGGGCGGCGGGGGACGCCCAGACGGAGGGGACGAGCAGCAGGGCGAGCAGCGAAAGCTTCATCGGGGCTCCTGGTCGGGCGGCGGCGGGGGGACGGCCATGCGCTTGGCGGCGGGGACGGTCGGGTTCTTGTCGTCGAGGACGAGCTTCAGGCGCTCCGCCGTCTGCGCGTTGATCATCTCGAGGCGGCGGCGATACGCGGCGTAGGTGACCGGGATTTTCTCCTCCTCGCCGCGGTGCACGGCGAGCGAGGCCTTGATGTGCGGCGTGCCCGTCTCCCTCAAGCTCTTCTTCCAATCCTCCTCGGAGGAGATGCGCTCGGAGAAGGCCCCGCCGGCGGCGAGGCGGTCCTGCTCCGCCTTCGGCAGGGCCGCTCGGCGGGCCAGCTCCCCGTCGAGGTCCTCGGCCATGCCCTGGTGCCATTTGATCGAGCACCAGGCGGTCCCCTCCAGCGAGCGCAGCTCGGGGTAGTGCCAGGCGTTGATCCCGTCGCGGAAGATCTGGGTCCCTTGGAGCAGGCGCTCGGACTTCATCGCCGACTCGCGCGCCAGGATCGAGGTCTTGCGGTCGCGCTCGATCAGGGCGTCGAAGGAGGGGTCGCGGCGGCGCTTCTCGACGATGAACAGAGCCTCCACCTGCATCGTCTCGAGCTCGTTGTGCTGCCCCGGCATCCAGGGCAGCTTGTTCTCCCGGGCCCAGATCATCTGGCGCTGGTGGTTGGCCTCGTGCACGAACAGCGGGGCGAGCTGGACCGACAGGCGGCGGAGCAGCTGGGGGTCCTGGGCGAGGTCCTTGACGTCGCGGCCCTCCGCCTTGAGGTATTCCTGGATGTGCTTCTCGTTGAAGGTGATCACGCCGCCCTGGTGCCAGCCGATCCAGTTCTCCTGCCCCTTGAGCGGGGCGGCGACCCTCAGGTCGAGCTTGTTCGTCCGGTAGAACTCCTCGAGGTCGCGTCCGGCGAAGGTGCCCTCGGTCTCCTTCATCAGGCCCGTCCGGAGCAGGCCCGCGACCAGCTCCCGGCGCCCGTCCACGTCGAAGCGCTGGCCTTCGCGCGCGGGCGCGGCCGCCTGGAAGGCGGGATCCTTGACGCCCGCCCCGTCGAAGATGCCTCCGAGCCCGGCCAGCATGTCGTCGAGGTCGGCGCCGCGGGCCGCCTCCAGCGCCTTGCGCTTGGCGGGGTCCTTCCCGACGAGCTTCTCGGCGCGGGCCAGGCCGTCCACCGCCTGCCGGGCGTGGTTGACGCGCTCCCACAGCCGCGAGCTGTCGGAATTGCCCACGATGCCGCTGATCGCGAACGCGCGAGCCTCCAGCGCCTTGTACTCGGCCGGGGTCCGCGGGGTCGTCGCGAGGATGGCGGCGAGCTCGGAGCCGCTCCATTCCTGGAGGCGGTCCATGCGCGCGGGGAAATCGAGCTTCTCCCATTGCGCCTCGGTGACCGGCTTGGCCGCCAATATCTTCTTCGCGGCGGGCGGGACGAACTCCCAGGCCCAGGTGGCCTCGCGCAGTGCCTTGACGCGTAGATCGTCCGCCCACGGCATCTCCTTCTTCAGCCAGGCCTCGAGGCGCGCGGGGCTGGCGCAGAACTTGCAGTCCCCGCGCTTGTCCAGGCCCAGGCGGATGGCCCGCGGCTGGGACATGCCCAACAGCAGGTCCCCGATGTCCTTGAGCTCCGTGGCGGAGGCGAACGCCTTGCGGTAGCCCTCCGGGTCCTCGGCCTTCCAGCGGTCCTGCAGCGCCTGGTCCCGGAGGAGCGCCTGCGCGGTCTCGAGGGAGTCCTCCTGCGTGATCAGCAGAAGAGTCCGGTTGTATTCGGCCCGCTGCTGGGCGCCGGCGGCCGCGGGGGCGAAGAGGATCAGGCCCGCGAGGGCGAAACGGAGCAACGACGCCGGGGAGAGGGGGTTCATCGAGGGGGCTCCCGTCGACGCCAGTGTAACCCCTGGAATACCCGTGGTCAAGGCCCACCCCCGGCGTTGACGCGTCCCGCCGGCGGGGGTATACTGCGCTCATGTTCGAGAGCGCAGAGGTCGGCCGGTCCGTGGACAAGAAGGAATACGCCAAGCGCGTGGCGGACCTGCGCGAGCGCATACTCAAGGCCCAGCACGCCCTGGCCGCCACGAGCCTGCGCCTGGTGGTCCTCGTCGGCGGCGTCGAAGGAGGGGGAAAGACCGAGGTGGCCCGCCGCTTCCTCGACTGGATGGACCCCCGCGGCCTCCAGGTCGAGGCCTACGGCGAGTCCTCGGACGAGGAGGAGGAACGGCCCGAATACTGGCGCTACTGGCGCACCTTGCCTCCGGCGGGCCACGGCGCGATCCTCGTCGGCTCCTGGTACACCCGTCCGATCGTGCGCCGCGCCTTCAAGGACATCGGCTCCGGGGGCTTCGACCAGGCCCTCGACCGCGCGATGGCCTTCGAGGCCATGCTCGTGCGCGAGAACACGGTGCTGGTCAAGCTGTGGCTCCACCTCTCCAAGAAGGAACAGAAGCGCCGCTTCAAGGAGCTCGAATCCGACCGAGACACCGCCTGGCGCGTGACGAAGCAGGACTGGGAGTTCTCCAGGAAGTACGCCCGCTTCCGCGAGGTCTGCGAGCGGGCGCTGACCAAGACCAGCGTCGCCGAGGCGCCGTGGACCGTGATCGAGGCGACCGACCGCCGCTACCGCGACCTGGCCGCGGGCGAGGCGGTCGCGGACGCGATCGAAGCCGCCCTGGCGAGGAGCGGGAAGACCGCGCCCGCGCGCGCGCCCGACCGCTCGAAGCCCCCCAAGGTCTCGGTGCTCAGCCGTCTCGACCTGACGAAAAAGATCGAGGATGACGGCGAGAAGTTCGAGAAGCAGCAGACGCGCGTGGCGCTGCTGTCCCGCCGCCTGCGAAAGGAAGGGCGCTCTTTGATCTGCGCGTTCGAGGGCGTGGACGCCGCGGGCAAGGGCGGCGCCATCCGCCGGCTGCTGGGCGCCATCGACGTGCGCAACGCCCGCGTCATGGCCGTCGCCGCGCCGACCGACGAGGAGCGGGCCCACCCCTACCTGTGGCGCTTCTGGCGCAACCTCCCGCGCCTGGGCCGCGCCACGATCTACGACCGCACCTGGTACGGCCGCGTCCTCGTCGAGCGCGTCGAAGGCTTCTGCGCGCGGGACGACTGGAAGCGCGCCTACGCCGAGATCGTCGCCTTCGAGGAGGAGCTCGCCGAGTCCGGCGTCATCGTCTGCAAGTTCTGGCTGCAGATCTCGCCGGAGGAGCAGCTCCGCCGCTTTCATGACCGCGTGAAGACCCCGTTCAAGCAGTACAAGATCACCGAGGACGACTGGCGCAACCGCGCCAAGTGGGACTCCTACCAGGCCGCCGCCGTGGAGATGATCGAGAAGACGAGCTCCCCGGACGCGCCGTGGACCCTGATCGAGGCCGAGGACAAGCGCTGGGCGCGCCTGCGCGTGATGAAGGCCGTCGCCGACCGCCTCGAGGAAGAGCTGGGCTGAGGCCCCGCGCCGCTCAGCGCGCCGGAGCGAGCCGCCCGAGCAGGCCTTCGTCGGTGCTGAAGTAGAGCAGCCCGTCGGGGCCCTGGCGTACGTTCCGGAAGCGCCAGCCCTTTCCGGCGAGGACATCCTCCTGCGCGCCGGCCGCGTCCCCTTCGAGAGCGACGCGGCGAAGCCGCTCGCCGCTCAGGCAGGCGAGGAAGACGGAGCCGCGCCAGGCCGGGAAAGCCGTCCCGTCGTAGAACGCCATCGCGGAGGGGGAGATCGAGGGGACCCAGTGGACGACCGGCTGCTCCATCCCCTCCTTGGCGGTGGTCCCGATCTTGGGCCCGTGGTATTCCCGGCCGTAGGTGATCACGGGCCAGCCGTAATTGGCCCCGCGCCCGACGCGGTTGAGCTCGTCGCCGCCGCGCGGCCCCATCTCGGACGACCAGAGCTGCTTGGTCCCGGGGCGCAGGGCCAGCCCCTGCGGATTGCGGTGGCCCCAGCTCCAGATCTCGGGGAGCGCGCCGGGGAGGCCCGCGCCGTCGGGCTTGCCGTCGTGCGTGAGACGCACGATCTTCCCGTTATCCCTCTTGAGGTCCTGCGCCAGGTCCCGGTCCCCGCGCTCCCCGAGGCTGACGAAGACATGGGCGCCGTCGAACTCGACGCGGGAGCCGAAATGCACCCCGTTCCCGCCGCCGGCGTTGGACAGGAACAGCCGCTCGAAGCCCACGAGCTTGCCGCCTTCGAGCCGCCCGCGCCCGAGCGCCGTCGCGGCTCCGCCCTCGACGGGCTGGGACCAGGTCAGATAGACCCAGTGGTTCTTCGCGAAGCCGGGGTGGACGCGCACGTCGAGCAAGCCGCCCTGGCCGCGGGCCCAGACGGCCGGCGCGCCCGCGACGGCGGACGCCTCCTTGGTCTTGGGGTCGTAGACGCCGAGGCGCCCTTTGCGCTCGGTGAAGATGATCTTCCCGTCCGGCAGGAAGTCGAAGCCCCAGACGACGTCCGGCCGCCTGGTCAGGATCTGCGTGTCATAAGCCGGCGGCGCGGCGGAGGCCAGGGCGGCGGCGAGGAGCGGCGCGAGGAATATCACGCGAACATCGTACGTTTTCGCCTGCGACGACGCGATAGCGGGGCTTCGATGTCCGGATGACGAAGACCCGACGGCCTAACGCCGGGCTTCCTCGAGCTGAAGGAAGAGCGTCCGCCCGGAGTAGTACACCCCCAGGTCTCCCGGCCCCGTCGTCAGCTCGATGTGGGGCGGCGCCGAGATCGACAGCGAGCGGAAGACCGTGTGCGTGTCGCCGCTCGGCGCCCAGGGCTTCCCGTCCACCAGGATGACGGCTTGGGGCGACAGGATGAACTCGGACGTGTTCACGTTGCGCCGGACGAACATGTCGCGCAGGCGTATGCGGTAGCCGGGGCGATCGTCGGACCAGAGCTTGGCGCGCATCAAGGACGTGCCGTCGGGATAATCGAGCCAAGGCCCCGAGTGGCTGGCCCGGGCGGCCTCGCGGGTGAGGACGAAACGCCGGCCTTGAAGCGAGCCGTATTCGTCGCTCCACCGCTCGCGCTCGGCCTTGAGCCGCGCGATGTCGCGCCGGGCGGCTTCCACGGCCTCGGCGTATTCCGGGCGCAGCGTCAGCGCCTCGACGCGGCGATCGGCCTCCGCCGGCGTCATGGCCAGTCTCGCGTGCGCGATTTGAGACGGCGTGAAGCCGTATTCGACGGCTCCGCGCCAATCGCGCTCTTTCTCCGCGTCGAGCCACAGGCAGAGCGCCGCGCCGATGGGATAATGGCGCCACTTCACCATGTCGGCGATCCTTCCCTGCGTCCTCAGCCGCTGGGCCAGCAGCCGGCGTACCGACTCCCGGGGCCAGGCCGTCTCATTCCCGACGGTCTCGACGAATTCCGCCGTGCCCTCGCTGTGCTCCTCCCATATCTCGGTCCAGCTGTCGGGGAAAAGGCGGCGCCGGAGGCGTCGGACCGCGTCGAAATCGCGCACGCCCTCGGCGTCTCCGTGCTCCAGCCAATCGGCTAGGCGGCGTCCCTCGAGGCCCGCCAGGGCCACGTCCCGCGGGTCCTCGACGGTATACCGCCCCCACGAGCGGTTCTTGAACCGGGCGTCCTGGGCGTTGTGGAACCGCTCGTGGACGAAATACGAGGTCCAATCGTATACGTCGAGGCCGTCCTCGATGAGCATGGCCGTGACGGTCGACCCGTCCAGGTCGAAGGCCCTCACATAGGAGAATCGAGGCGTGAAGGACCGGGCGCTGACCGACACGGAGGCGTCCGCCCAGGGGGCGCGCTCGAACCCGTTCGGGTAGGTCGTCGCGCCGATGAGGAGGGCGCCCTCGCCCTTGATGGCGACGAGCAGGGGCTGGCCGAGAGGGTCGTAGCCGGGCCAGGCGCGCGACGCCGCGGCGGAGGCTTTCTGGACGGACGCGACGAGGTCGGCCTTCGGCCGCGGAGGGCTGTCACGGTCGAGCGCGGCATGGACCGAGAACGCGACGATCAGGACGGCGAACGACGCGCGGAGCCGGTCCGGCAAGCGGCCTACGGGATCAGGATGCCGGCGATGTTCGCGGTCATGAAGGTCGCGATGGCGCCGACGACCATGGCCTTGAGGCCGAGCTTCGCCAGGTCGTGCCGCCGCGTCGGGGCGATGCCCGAGATGCCGCCGATCTGGATCGCGATCGAGGAGAAGTTCGCGAAGCCCGACAGCGCGTAGCTCACGATGATCACCGAGCGGTGCGAGAGCGGCGCGCCCGACTTGAGGATGTCGGTCAGCTGGAGATACGCGACGAACTCGTTGAGCACGGTCTTGACGCCGATCAGCTTGCCGACGGTCCAGCAGTCCTGGGTGGGCACGCCCATCAGGAAGGCGAGGGGCCAGCCGAGCACCGCGAGGATGTTCTCGAGGCTGAGCTGGGGGAGGCCGACCGAGGAGCCGGCGGCCTTGATCACGAAGTTGAGCATCGCGATCAGGGCGATGAAGGCCAACAGCATGGCCGCGACATTGAACGCCAAGCCCAGCCCCTCGGAGGCGCCGCGCGCGGCCGCGTCGATGGCGTTCGCGTCGATCTTGTCCCGGTTCATCTTGACGTGGCCGAGGGTCTTGGGCGTGCCGGTCTCGGGCATCGCGATCTTCGCGCAGACGAGCGCGGCCGGCGCCGACATGACGGACTGGGCGATCAGGTGGCCCGCGATGTCGGGGAAGTACGGGTGGAGCATCCCGACGTAGGCCGCGAGCACGCCGCCGGCCGTGTTGGCGAAGCCGCCGGCCATGACGGCCAGGAGCTCGGAGTTGGTCATGTCCGCGACGTACGGCTTGACCACGAGCGGGGCCTCGGTCTGGCCGACGAAGATGTTCGCCGCGGTGGACAGGGTCTCGGCGCCGGAGGTCTTCATCGTCTTGTACATGACGATCGCGAAGATGTCGACGATCCACTGCATGAGGCCGATGTGGTAGCCGACCGTCATCAGCGCGGAGACGAAGATGATGGTGGGCAGGACGTTGAACGCGAAGTTGATCATCGGCGCTTCGATCTTCCCGGTGACGAAGGAGCCGAACAGGAACTTCGTGCCCTCGTTGGTGAAGCCCAGGAGAGCCATGGTCCCGTCGTTCAGGCGCTCGAAGAACCACAGGCCGGGCGCGGTCTTGAGGACGATGACGCCGAACAGCAGCTGCAGCGCCATGCCCCAAGCGACGAGCTTCCAGTTGATCTTCTTGCGGTCGGTGGACATCAGCCAGCACAGGCCGACGAGGGCGAACAGCCCGAAGAAAGAGGTGGAGCGCTCGAGGACCGTGCTGGGCTTCTCCGCCGCCCTGCGCGCGTCCATCTGCGCGCGGATCTGGTCGGCCTGCGAGGGCGCCGACGCCGAGGAAGCCTCGACCGCGTCCTTGGGCACCGCGGCCGAGAAGGCGATGGTGCTCGCGGCGCCGAACAAGCCGCACGCCGCGAAAAGGGCCCAGACGCGACCGAGGCGGCGAACCGAGGGGGGGATGATCATGTAGGAATTGTAGCAAAGGGTCGGAACTTTTCTATGATGCATGACCATGAACGACGCCGCCTCGAAGAAGAACGCGATCGCCGCCGTGCTGCTGGCCGCCCTCGGCTACTTCGTCGACATCTACGACCTGATCCTGTTCAGCATCGTGCGCGTGGCGAGCCTCCGGGACATCGGGGTCGCGCCCGAGCAGATGCTCGACACCGGCCTGCTCCTGATCAACATGCAGATGGCCGGCATGCTGCTCGGCGGACTGCTGTGGGGCATCCTCGGCGACAAGAAGGGCCGCCTCTCGGTCCTGTTCGGGTCGATCGCGATGTACTCGATCGCCAACATCGCCAACGGCTTCGTGCATTCCGTCCCGGCGTACGCCGCCTGGCGCTTCATCGCCGGCGTCGGGCTGGCGGGCGAGCTCGGCGCGGGCATCACCCTCGTCTGTGAGCTGATGCCCAAGGAGACCCGCGGCTACGGCACGATGGTCGTCGCCGGCGTCGGCATCGCGGGCGGCGTCGTGGCCGGCCTTGTGGGCGACTGGTTCGGCTGGCGCAACGCCTACTTCATCGGCGGCGGGATGGGCCTCGCCCTGCTGACCCTGCGCGTCGGGGTCTACGAGTCCGGCATCTTCGACAAGGTGCTCAAGGATTCCTCCGTGCGGCGCGGCGACTTCTTCATGCTGTTCTCGACCCCGGACCGCGTCCGCCGCTATCTGTCCTGCATCGCGCTCGGCGTGCCCGTCTGGTTCGTGATCGGCATCCTCGCGACCTTCGCGCCGGAGTTCGGCAAGGCCCTCGAGATGCCCGAGCTGCCCACCGGCTCGCGCGCGGTGATGTGGCTGTACGCGGGCTGCGCCCTCGGCGATTTCGCCAGCGGCGGCCTGAGCCAGTGGCTGCGAAGCCGCAAGAAGGCCGCGTTCATCTTCGTCGGCGCGACGGCCGTCACCTGCGCGGTGTACCTGAACCTCCGCGGCGCGGCCCTGGGCCCGTTCTACCTGACCTGCGGCGCCCTCGGCTTCTTCTCCGGCTATTGGGCGGTGTTCGTGACCATCGCCTCGGAGCAGTTCGGCACCAACATCCGCGCCACCGCCACCACGACCGTCCCCAACTTCGTGCGCGGCTCCCTCGTCGGCGTCTCGTTCCTCTTCCAGGCGCTCAAGCCCGGCCAGGGCATCATCGGCTCGGCCGCCATCGTCGGCACCCTCTGCTTCGCCGTCGCGCTCCTGTCCCTCCTCGGCCTGCGCGAGACCTTCGGCAAGGACCTCGACTACCTAGAGCCCCATATGTAAAACGGTGTCAGGCATATCGTTCTTTGCATAACTCGGGCGAGTTGTGCAAAGAACGATATGCCTGACACCAATTTTACTGGGACTTGAGCCAGCGGGCGAGCTTGAGGTAGATGAGGGCGACGCCGGTGTAGAAGGCGGCGAACATCCAGAAGGCCGCGGTGCCGAAGCCGGCGAACAGGCCGCCCCACAGCAGGAAGCCGGCCACGAAGCTCAGGTAGGTCAAGGTGCGGATCGCGCCGAGGATGCTGCCGGCGAGCGCCTTGTCCTCCTTCGGGATGCGGTCCTTCATGATGGTGTCGAGGTGGATGATCGCCATCTGGCTGGTGAAGCCGATCAGGAGCAGGACGGGGGAGATCGGGAAGATCGGCCAAACGAAGGTGAACAGCGCGGTCTGGCTGATGAAGGCCCAGGAGCCGAGCATCGCCGCCGCCGTCCAGATCAGGGACTTGGCGGCGCTCTTCGCGTACAGCTTGCGGCCCGCGTCGTCGCGCTGCGCCTCGGGCAGCAAAGCGGTCTTCTTGTCGATGACGCGGCTCAAGCGGTCCATCGCGAGCGCGCCGAACAGCGCGCCGACGCCGTAAAGGCCGGTCAGGGAACCCGCCACGGCGGCCGCCTGCTTCGGGTCGCCGGCGACGTAGGCGCCGAAGGCGGTGGCGATGATGTAGTACATCATGTAGAGGAAGCTCGAGAGCAGGATGTAGCCCATCAGGGGCTTGGCGATGCCGGGGTTCTTGAACACGCCGCGGAAGCCCGCGCCCCAGCCCGCCTTCTTCGCCTCGACGGCCGCGGCCGGGGTGGCCTTCGGCAGCTTGAGCAGGAAGGCGAGGCCCGCCGCGATCGCGAAGGCGACCGGCGCGGGGTAGATCACGGCGCCGAAGCCGAACGCGGCGATCGCCAGGCCCATCGCGGAGGCGACGAACACGGTGCCGTACTCGATGAAGTCGCGGAAGGAGCCGAAGCGGCTCGACGAGGTCGGCTTGTCGTGGAACCAGGCGACCTGGAGCTTGTGCTCGGCGACGCGGCCGATCGAGTGGAAGAAGTAGTCGAGGCTGAACAGGCCGATGAGCGCGGCGAGCGGCAAAGTTCCGGTCAGCGGGTTGAAGAGCAGCGCGATCGTGACCCAGATGCCGGTGCGCACGGCGAGCACGGTGCGGTAGGTGCGGCTGATGCCGAACTTGTCCACCCAGCGGCCGCCGAACAGGGCGCCGGCGGTGTAGGCGAGATAGCTCACGACGGTCAGGCCCGCGAGCGCCAGGAAGCCCTGCGTCAGCGGCTGGGTCATCTGCGAGACGGCGAGCGAGGTGGACTCGACGACGGTCGAGACGAGGATGAAGGTCGAGAGGAAACCCATGACGACCTTCGAGAAAAGACCGGGGGCCTGTGACGGCGCGGGGGCCGGTTCGACCTTCGGCAGCGGAGCGAGATCATCCGCGGTCGGCTGCTGATAATCGCCGCGCGCGCGCACGATCTCGCCGTTGTCGCGCTTGATCTTCAGGACCATGCGGCGCGAGGCGAGGAGCGCGGAACGGATCGCGTCGCGCCAGGTCTTGCCCTTGCCGATGACCTCGGCCCACTCCTCGTAGGCGTTGCCCTTCGCGGCGACGATGCGGTCGCCTTTTTCCACGAACACGCGCGCCAGCTCCACGCCGGGCATCTTGCGGGCGGCCTCGAGGCCTTCGACGGACTCGAGCGTGCCGTTGCGGCTGGAGGCGAGGAAGGTGTAGTGGATGACGCCGTCGGGCGCGTGGCCGGGGTCGACCTTGAGGCCGAGCGTCGCGCGGAAGCCCTGCTCGACGAGGCTCATGCCGGTCAGGCTCTTCACCGCCTGCCAGATCGCGACGCCGCCCATGAAGGGATTGATCTCGATGACGCGCGGGCCGTCGGGGGTGGAGAAGAGGTCGAGGCGCGCGTTGCCGTCCCTAAGGCCGAGGGCCTTGAGCGCGCGCTCGGAGGCGGCGATGAGCTCGGCGTGGTCCGCGACGGCGGTCTGGCCGGGGAACACGAGGATGCCGCCGGCGAGCTCGCCCTTCTGTCCGAGCCCCTTGGTGTCGGAGACGATCGCGAAGGCGGCCTTGCCGTCCTGCATCACGACCTCGACGCTCGTCTCCTCGGTGCCGGGGTTTTTCTCGAGCATGCGCTCCATCATGAGGCCGGGATGCGTGCTGAAGGTGGTCTGCTTGGCCTCGGGGCGCGCGACGAAGTCGCGCACGGCCGCGTCCATCTTGAGGTAGGCGGCGGCGGCTTCGTTCTCGGACTTGAGGTTCAGGTCGAGGAAGCGGCTGTTCTCGCCGCGGCTGGTCTTGATCATGACCTTGTACTTGCCTTCCTCGGAGATCTCGTGGTACGCCCGGCGCGCCTCCTTCTCGCTGCCTATTACGGAATAAGCGACCCGCTGGGTCGCGTCGGCGTTGAGCCGCTTGCGCGCCTCCGGCTTGTTGTCGGCCGCGGCGACGACGTCGCCGGCGATGCCCTTGGCGCCGAGCTTGTCGGTGATCCGGCCGGTCAGGCTCGCGTACAGGCTCATGAAGCCGACGACCGCGTGCGCCTTCGCGCCCTCGGGGTGCGCGGCGACGGTCTCCGCGATCTTGCCCATCGTCTTGCCGTCGCGGGTGTTGATCGGGGCGGCGATGAAGTTCGAATCCGGGATCGTGTCGATGGAGTTCTTGCGGTTGGCGGGATCGTCCACGAGCACGAGGTTCAGGCCGAGCTCCTTCGCCACGCGCAGGGCCTCCTGCATGATGAACGGGCGCGAGCCCTTGGTGCCGACCATGACGACGGTCTTGCCGCGGACCGAGGCTTCGGCGAGAGCGGCCGACTCGGACAGGCGCTCGACAGGCGCTGACGGGACCGCGGCGGGGGCGGTGGGCGCCGCCGGTTGCGCTGGGATGGAGGCGGCGCCCTGCGCAGCGGCGGCATTCGGGATCGAAGCGGGGGCGAGCGGAGCCGGAGCGGAGCCGGCCTGGAGCGAGGCGGCGGACAGAGCGCCGAAGGAGGGCGAGAGCAGCGCGGACGGCGCGCTCGAGAGAGGGGAGACGATCGCCGCGCCCGCGGCCGACGCGGAGATCCCCGAGGCGGGCGCGACGACGCGCGCGGTCTGCGCCCAGGCCGGCCAGGGCGCGAGGACGACGACGAACGAAACGACGAGTGACATCGCGGAGCGAAGCGCGCGTGATTTCATTGCTGGTGATGTTACCACGCGACAACCGCCCGCGTTGCTAGATTAGGTCCCACTATGAGGAGGCAATCGCACTACGCCCCCGGTGGGACCTTGGACTCCGGACCGTGGGCCCATAGTCCCCGCTCCAGGAGAAAATGATACGATCGCGCCATGCGAAAATCGATCATTCCGGCGCTGCTCGTCCTCCTCGCGGCAGTCCCCGCGCGCGCCGCGATCCCCGAGACCTTGACCGTCCGCGCCGTCTCCTGGGATGTTTCCCTGAAGAGCGCGACCGATAAGGACTGGAGCGCCCGCGTCGTCGCCGAGGTCTCCGCCGCCGCCAAGGCCGGAGCCGACGCCATCGTCTTCCCGGAGGGATTCTCGGACGGACGCGACGTCCCCGGCGCCCTCGACGCGGTGAAGGCCGCCGCCGGCGAGGACCGCCTCGTCGTCCTCGGCTACGCGCCGCACCGCAACCCCGGCGAGGACTTCGCCTACGGCCGCGCCTACATCCTCTCCGGCGGGACCTGGCAGATCATGGACAAGCTCGACCCGACGCCGGCCGAGCGCGCCGCGAAGACGCCGCTCAAGCCCGGCGTGCGCCTGCCCCTGTTCCGTTTCCGCGGAGGCACGGCCGCGGTGCTCGCGGCCAGCTCTCTGGCCAAGCCCGAGATCTCGGCCTCGCTCAAGAAGCGCGGCGTGCAGCTCGTGCTCGTGGCGGCGCCCGCGGAGGACGCGGAGGGCGCCGCGCGGCTGTCGCGCTCCGCCGCCGCTCGCGCCGTCGAGCTCGGCGCCGCGGTCGTGACCGCGCCGCCGTCTTCCGCGGCCCCGGCCCTTCACCTTCCCGCTCAGAAGGGCTTCGACCTCGCGCCTCCGGCGCCGAAGGGCCGCGATTTCCGCCTTCCCTGGAAGAAGCTCCTCGACCTGCGCGTCGTCCCCGAAGGCTCGACCGAGCCCCGGCCCTTCCTGGAGTCGACCCACTATCAGGTCGAGATCTAGCCTTATAAAGGAAGTCGGGACGAAATAGACGCGAAACACGCCGCGGGTACACTGCGGCATGGGAATCCGAACTGTTCTTCTCGCCGCGCTTTTGGCCTCGCCCGCTGCCGCCGGCGAAAGGATATCCGTCCGCGACGCGGGCGGCTTCGACCCCTCGGGACGCACCGTCGAGTTCCCCGACCGCTTCGGCTGGACGGCCTACGAGGCTGAGTTCGACTTCTCGCTCGACGAGGACGGAGCCCTGTCCGACGCCTCGCGCCTGAGCATCGTCATCGTACGGCGCGGGGGGAAGAAGTGGAAATACTCCTGCCGCGCCTCGAAGGAGGACCTCTCCGCGCGGGTGGTGCCGCTCGGCGGCCGGACCTCGGTGATCGCCGAGTGCCGGGTGAAGCCGAAGGCTTTCGCGAAGGCCGTCGATCTCGACGCCGAGGACGTCGGCGCTCCGGTGTTCGTCTTCGAAGCGGTCCTGGAAGGGGGGAAGGCCCGCGCGGGCGGCCAGCGCGGCCTGCGCTTCCGCCCGGACGCCCCGGTGGCGTCAATGGACCTGAGCCCGTTCGCGGCGTCGCCCGACGCCGCCGGGCTGGCCGTGATCTTCCGCGCCGAGTAGGTCACGGCCGGACGGATTACAAAAAACAGCGGTCCTGAAAGGCTAACCCAATACCCTCGGGCCTAATTGGCCGTAGGCCTCTTGTCTGGGCCCCGCTTACCCGTCGGCCCCAACCCTCGAATCGATCCATCCTCTATAATTCAGCAACGCCACTGGTTGTTCCATTTAGAGGAGCCGAACATGATCATCGAGAAAGCCGCCGCGAGAAAGTCCCTGGCCGTGACCCTGGCCCTGGCCCTTTTCGCTTCCGCGCCGGTGAACGCCTGGTCGCAGACCCAGGCCGCCGCGTCTCGAGCCGCCGGCGGAGCCGGCGTGATCGGCGCCGCGGGAACGATCGGCACCGTGACCCCGAACATGTCGGCCGTGACGGCCGCGATCGCTCTCCCGAACCTCTCGCTGAACTCGCCGGCGCCTTCGCTCGCTCCCGCCGTCAAGGCGATGGCCGCGGCCCCCGTCGCCGCGGCGCAGGCCATGGCGCCAGCCGCCCAGCCGATGGCGCTCGAGGCGCACCCGGTCATCGGCGTCCTCAACGCCCTGCAGGCCAAGGGCGTGCAGCTCCCCGACACCCTCTCCACCCGCGAGGACGCGGCGAAGCTCATCGTCGCGGCCCAGGCCATGCCCGAGGGCTCGGCCAAGCAGAACATGATCGCGATGGCCGCGGCGATCAACGCGGCGAACAACACCGGCTCGTCCGCCCAGCTCGGACAGATCTTCGACGCCGAGCAGGCCCGCGCCGAGGCGCCCGAGGCGGCCCCGGTCCAGTCCGGCGGCTGGCGCTCGGTCGTCTCGCGCCTGCTTCCCTCCTCGCTCGCGAAGATGGTCGCCAAGAAGGCTCCCGTGGCGGCGCCCGTCCCCGTCGCCCAGCCCGCGAACCCCGCGGACTTCGCGGTGAAGATCGCGGACATGCACTACGCGCCGTCGGCGACGCAGCTGCCGGAGAACACCGCCAAGATCCCCGTGTCCGACAAGCAGGTCGTCGGCCAGGACGCCGGCCTCAAGGCGATCAAGTTCGGCCTGCAGATGCCCGGCCGCCACTACAACCTCTTCGTCGCCGGCCCCGACGGCTCCGGCCGCGAGACCGCGCTGCGCCACATGCTCCCCGAGGTGGCCGGCAAGATGGCGACCCCCGGCGACCGCGTCGCCGCGACCAATTTCTCGAACAAGGACGTCCCCGCCGTCCTCAACCTCGAGGCGGGCCGCGGCCCGGCGTTCGTGAAGGGCCTGCGCAAGTTCGTCTCGACCCTCAAGGCCGTCCTGCCCGAGCGGCTCGAGTCCGGCCAGATCGGCGAGGCCAAGAAGCAGGCCGTCGCGCAGGTCCAGGCCGCCGCCGCCGAGCGCGAGGAGGCCTTCAAGGCCGAGGTCGCGGCGATCACCCTCGCCGGCGGCGCCTTCACCGTCGAGTTCTTCGCCAAACCCTCCGGCGAGGGCCGCATGATGGTCGGCCTGAAGCTCATGCGCAACGGCCAGGCCGTCGATCCCGCCGCCGTGGACGCGGACATCGCCGCCGGCGCCTACACCCGCGCCCAGTTCGACCAGGCGAACAAGGAGCGCGACCAGAAGTTCCCCGAGGTCATGGAGAAGTTCAAGGCCATGATGGAGCAGAACAACAAGGAGATGGAGGCCATCCAGGAGCAGCTCGCCGAGCTCGAGTCCAAGGCGGTCTCCTCGATCGTCTCCCAGGTCGCCCAGCCGCTGAT
>Ga0255338_1002024_pt1 | contig 33242 bp, 27 predicted proteins | sample MeOH1_35cm_T4_19_FD_203715 | JGI IMG/M metagenome (GOLD analysis project Ga0255338, IMG submission 203715) | Sandy soil microbial communities from University of British Columbia, Vancouver, Canada - MeOH1_35cm_T4_195 | ecosystem: Engineered > Artificial ecosystem > Sand microcosm > Unclassified ... | reverse complement strand
TTGTGGGAGGACAGGATTATCCCGAGCATGCTGCCGTCAGATGGGCGGAAAACGACGCTTCGCTACGATGTGCTCGGCATAATTACGTCGTCGGCATAATGGCTGTTATGCCGAGCTCGGCATAACAACCACGCCTTCACATGATGCCCCATGGGCGGCCGGGCATCCTCATCGTCAAGCAGCGCCAGCCATTCGCGCTGCCGGGCCTTGGAGGCCAGGGTCAGGTGCCGCACGGTCACGGCATCGATACTTTCGCTGCGATAAAGATTGCGGATGCGGGGCAGCAGATTGCCCAACGCCAGCGTCCGCTTCACCTGCAGGGCGGTCAGCCCGAAGGTCAGCGAAATATCCTCGGGCGACCGGCCTTCCTTGACCAGCCGCGTGAAGGTTTCCCAGCGCGTCACCTCGTCGGGATCGAGCCGGGCGATATTCTCGATGAGCGAGGCCTCCAGCGCCGCCGCGTCGTCCCCCGCCTCCATGATCGCGCAGGGCAGCGGCTCGATGCTCCCCTCTTCCTGCGCCACGATCAGCGCGGCATGATAGCGGCGCTTGCCTGCGACGATTTCATAGGTGGTCGGCGAGCCATTCTGCCGCACGATCAGCGGCACGAGAATACCCCGCGCCCTGACCGACGGCAGAATGTTGGTGAGGTCCGGCGCCTTCTTCACGCCCCGCATATTGGCGAGCGAGACCGAGAGGCAGGCAATGTCGATATGCTTGAGTTCCATGACTTTTACTCCTCTTGCACACACCCGGCCCCGGAAAAGCGGGGTGGGCGGCAAGAGCGCACCGGCAGGCCCGGCAAAGCGGCGGGCTGCATCCGAACGGACCGAAACAAAGTGAAGGAGCCGCGCCAAAGGCCGGCTTGCCGCTCGCCGCGACGGGCCTAGAGGGAAGCGACGCCCACACCGCTTGGCCGGGACCGACCGACGCCATCGCGTCCAGCGATGTCCGCCAGCGATCTCACAAGATCGCGCGTCAGAGATCGTCGCCTGATAAGGCCGAGACAAGCGCGGCGCAGACTCGGTGGAGCGCAGCGAAATAGAGCACGGCCCCAACGGGGGGGCCAGAAGTGCCTCAAGCAGAACAGCTTATTCCTTACCTCATCCCCAAGAGGTAGACCATGAACATGACGATCAGCTCATGCCTTTAGCCGATTATAGTGCATGGGGGCTGTGAGCATATTCGAACCTACCCCAAATGGGACGAAGCCGCTTTGTAGCCGATGAAGCGATAACGGAGCAGAGCAATCGCGGAAGGGCACCCGCAGCTTTAGAACGCTGCTCAAACGCCTCTCTCGCCAACAAATGGTGATCACAAGGAAGGAACAGCTAACCTTCGGCGCGCCAGCAGTCCAACTTGGCGAACCCAGCCGGGAAGCTTCCGCCCAAATCATCAACAAGTCACACCGGAGGGAATTGCTGTCAAATTGGATGAAATAAAGCAGCCAGCCCATACCATCGATTGACAGAACCTCAGATGACTCTAAGTCGCTGAATAACAGGGGCAATAAAGCGGGGGATCATGTCGCTCTATCGGCGCATGCGTAATCGTGCATTTCTGACATCCAGCATCGCGGCGATGAGCGCCGTCTCCGCCAACGCCTATGCAGCCTGCTCACCGGATCCCACGATCCCCGCTGGCCAGACCATCTGTAGCGGAACCGACAGCGACGGCCTGTCGGTGATGACCACAACCAATGTGCTTGTTCAATCGGGCGCCTTGGTGCTGCCGGGCAGCGGCAGCGCGAGCATCACTCTCGCCAGCATCAATTCGCTGCGCGTTTCAGGCGCCGTTGATGGCAATGGCGTCGATGGCGTGCTGGTCACGAATACCGCGCCATATTGGGGGATGTTGGACCCCTATGCCGGCGCCTCCCCCAGCTATGGACAATGGGGATGGATCTATCCCGGCGCTGTCGCTTCGATCATGGTCGATGCCGGCGCCACGATTTCAGGAAGCTCCGCGATCAGGCTGGCCCAGCGGCTGGACAACAACCAGGGAAGCATCCTGCTCACGCTGGACAATTCAGGAACGCTGACCGGTACTGCCGGTCCGGCGCTTGTGCTGCAGGCCGGCACCAGCATAAATTATATGCGCAATTACGCGACGGGCGTGATTGGGGGCATTTCCGGCAATGTCGGGTCCCTGATCAACGATGGGATCATCGACGGCGGCGCAGGATCGGCCATTCAGAACGATGGCAACGGCCCGATCACGAACCTGGGCACGATCCGGTCGACATCCGGGAACGCCACGCTTTCGCTGCAATATAGCTCGATCAGCAATACCGGGCTGATCGCAAATTACGGCTCGGGCAGCGCTATCCAAGCGTCGAGCGGGATATATCTCGACAATCGAGGCGACATTGTCGGTTCCATCCGCATTTCGGGCAGCCAAGCGTCGACCATCGACACTTCTCAAGGCACCGTTTCAGGCGACATCGTCTTTGACGGAGGCGACGACCTCTTCTATGGCGGCGCTTATGATCCGACGCTTGGCCGCTTCGCCAATGTAACCGGTACGGTCGATGGCGGCGCAGGTATTGACACTGTCGCTCTAACCCTCACGCAGAACGCCAGGCTGAACGGCACGAACATGCCGCTCAATTTCGAGCGGTTCCAATTCACGCTCGGCAATGCTGCGCGGGTCGAACTGAACGACGGGTTCAGTCTGGATCATGGCGTCGGCCTTGGCGGAACAGGCACCCTCGTCATCAATCGCGACGCTACGAGCGAAGGATCTCTTGTAACGGGGGTCTATGGCTTTCCCTCGACGATCGGCCTGATCAACAACGGCAATCTTACCGCCAATATGGCGAACGCAAGCACCTATGCCATCAGCTTGAGCAATCTGGGCCTTGGCGAAAATAACGGCACCATCACTTCCAACGGCGGCGCCGGCCTGCTGCTGTCGACATCTTATGGCAACAACAACAGCGGCTTCACCAATAAGGGGACGATCGTGGCGAACGGTACGGCCGTTTCCATGGCGGGCACACTCACCAACACCGGCACCATCCGTTCCAATGGCGGCATCGCGGTAATCAACAGCTATACGACGGCAGGCAGCGACTCGACGAACAGCGGGAATATCGAAGGCAAGACCGCCGGCGTCCGCATCGACAGCGCCAGTTTCGTCAACAGCGGCACGATCAGCGCTTCGTCCGGCCTAGGCGTCGATCTGGGCTATAATGCCCGGTTCGACAATCGTGCAGGTGGCATCGTGACGGGAACGACCGCCGCCATTGGCGTTTCGGGCTATGCCTATCAGACGGTAGTGCGCAACGCGGGCACCATCAACGGCGATGTGCGCCTGATCAGCAATGGCGGCTATGACAGCGCCAACGACATCTTCATCGATAATGGCGGAACGGTGAACGGCAATCTGCTGCTGGGCGGCGGCGACGACTATCTGATCACGGATTTCAACCGAGAGGGCAATCTGGCCGGCGTGACGGGGACCATTGGTGCCGGCACCGGCTTTGATACGCTCCGCTATCGCGTGAACAGCGACGTTACAGCGGCACTGATCGCTCCCATCGGTTTCGAAGCGGTCGGCTTCGAGCTTGCGGACGGTCAGATGCTTGACCTCCATTCAGCGGCATCCCAGGATCTCACACTGTCTATCGGCGGCAAGGGCAAGGCGACCATCGACGCCAATCTCAGCCAGACCGACCACGTCGTGCTCGATCTTGCTCCTCTGACGACAGCCCAGCTGGTGGGAGACGGCAGCACGCTGCGTAATGAACTCACCGTCACCAACAAGGGGGACATCTCTCTGACGTCGAACAACGGCTATGCCTATGGGCTGGCCGCGGTGAATGCCGGAACCGCCACGTTCGAAAATGCGGGGACGATCAGCGTGACAGGCTCCGGGGGCGGGTATCAGCCCTATGCGATCGTGAGCGGCAGGCTGGTCACCAACAGCGGCAGCATCACGCTGGACGGCGCGACCGGTATTTCCGGCACAACCCGATTGATCAATAACGGCACCGTCAGACAGGAAAGCAACGCCCGATCGTCCTCCGCCATCATTGGCGTATCGTCGATCGTGAACAATGGAACCATCAGCGTCGATGGGACCGCGATCGCCGGCTATGGCTTCTTTTCTTCGGCTACCAAGATTGAGAATAGCGGCCTGATCGAAAGCCGCGCGGATATCGCGATCAGTTCGAGCTATACCTCGATCGTCAATCGGGCCTCGGGTATGATCCGGGGACAGGTGATTGCGATCACAGGCGAATCCGGAATGTCGGTGATCAATGCCGGGATGATCGAAGGCGATGTCGTCCTCGGCTCGCCCTATGGCTGGTACGGCAGCCGCAGCACCTATGTCGCCAATGGCGGCACACTGAACGGAGACCTTCGTTTCGGATCGACTTGGGATGTCCTGCTCACCCGAGAGGGCATGACGGGGGTGAGCGGCACTATCGATGCGGGCGACGGATTCGATCTTTTCGGCCGCTTTTACACCGCAAATGCATCCACGACGATCGGCGGCGCCCTTCCCACCAGCTTTGAAGGAGAGCTGGTTGAATCCATCGGTCCAAACAGCGTGGTGACGCTGACCGGTGCCGATGGCGGTCGTGGCCTGCGGGTCGCTGGAGACGGTCAGATCGTCAACAGGGCCACCGTTGGCGGCCTCCTGGTGGCTACCTATGATGCAAGCGTGGCAACCGATGGCATCGGCGTCCTCTCCTCCTTCATCAATGAAGGCCGGTTGGATGGCGGCTTCACCGGGGTCGTTCACTCCTTCAGCAACAAGGGCGTGATCAACGGGTCGGTAGATCTCGGCCTGGAAGATTCGACGGCTCGAAACGAGGGGACGATCAACGGCGACGTCCGCCTGAGCAGCGGCGACGAACGCTTCATCCAGAAGCTTTCCGCGCAGATCAACGGCTCGGTCTATGGTGGAAGCGGGAACGATACGGTTCTGCTCGACATGGACGCAGGCGGCACGCTGGATGCCACCTCATTCGAGAAGTTCGTGGAATTCGAGCATTTCGGCGTGACCGGTTCCGGCCCTATCGCGACGCAAGGCCTATTGCGGATCGACACACTGCAACTGGATGGGCGGTTCGAACTGCAAGCCGGTTCGACATTGCAGACACTGGGACCGGTTGCGGTGACCGGCAGCACCGGCCCCGATCATCTCATCAACCACGGCACCATCATCGGTGACGTCGATCTTGGCGATGGCGACGATCGTTTCGATTTCTATCAGGGATCATCGGTCAGCGGGATCGTTTCGGGCGGTACGGGTGCCAATCGGCTCTCTCTCTATTATAATAACGACGGCACGAGACAGGCCATAGACCTTAGCCCTTACCAGCAGTTCCAGCGGCTTACGCTGGAAGGCGGCATCGGCACCCTGGCGGGCAATATCAGTTTCGATCATATCGACGTGAATGCCGGTCGCCTGATCGGCCTCCCCGGTTCCACGATCACCGCGAGTAACGGCGTCACCGTGGCAAACGGCGCCACCTTCGGCAGCGCAGGAACCGTGAACGGCGCAATCAGTGTCAATGGGGTCCTGTCACCAGGCGCATCGCCCGGCACGATGACGATCAACGGCAATGTCGCGTTGAATGCTGGCTCGATCATGATGTTCGAGATAACCCCGACGGTCAGCGATGCGGTCGTAATCAACGGCAAGCTCACCATCGGCAGCGGTTCAACCTTCCAATTGACGGGCGAGCGGCCCCTCACGCCCGGGATCGTCTATGATCTGATCACGGCGTCGGATGGTATCAGTGGCCAATTCACCACTATCGACAAGGCGGCGAGCGTCCTCGGGTTCATTCGCCAGACCGATACGGCCATCCAGCTTTTGGGACAATTCCAGCTTCCGGCGGGCGCCAATGCCCAAGTCGCAAGGACAGTGGATTATGTAAACGGGTTGCTGGTTGCAGGAACCGCCAGCACGGGTCTGCTCGATGCCGCCCCCACCTTGATCGGCGGCAACGGAGCCGCCAATCCTCAACTCTTTGCCCGTCTCAATCCCGAAGCCTATGCTTCCGCGCTCCAGATTGGTGTGGAAAATGGCCTGGCGCTCAGCACCGCACTGCGGTCTACGGCATTTGCCGCTCCGGCAGAGAATTCCAATTGGTTCGGCTTCGGTCAAGCCTTCGGTGCTTGGCGGCGTTTGCCCGGTTATTCCCTAACCGGCGTCTCAACGGCGAATGTCAGGACAAGCGGGCTGTTTGGCGGCATCGGCTATGGCACGCAAAATATGAGCCTTGGTGTCTTTGTCGGGCATGTAGATGCGCGGCAGAATATGAGAGACCTCGGCGCCTCGAACGAGGCGGACGGCATCGTGGCCGGCGCGATGGTCAAAGCCAGAAGCGGGAATTTCGATCTGAGTCTTGCCATGACCTATGATGGCAGCAAGACGGATACGAAGCGCAGCATCACGAACGCGATGGCTGCTAATTCGCGCTACAAGCTACGGACATGGATCACAGACTTCGCAGCGGCCTATCGCTTCGCGGTTGGCGATGGCCTTTCCCTGAAACCGCAAATTGGCTTCACGCATATAGAGAGCAGACGGGCGGCGCTCAGCGAGGCTGGAAATGGGCCCTTCCTCCTCGAGGTCACCGGCAAAACCCTCAAGGCAAATTTCATTAGCGGCGACCTTTATCTCGGCGCTGATGCGGTCAAGCGCGTGCGGCCTTGGCTCTCCGTAGGCATTCGCCACCAGCTCAGCGGACGGGTTGGCACCGCCACCGGTGCGTTCATGGGCAATAGCGAGACATTCACGGTAACAGGGGCAAGCCGCGATAGAACGTTGGCGACAGTCAGCGGTGGCGCCGCTCTGGATATGCTTGATCATCTAACATTGAGCCTGAGCGGCCGAACGGAATTCGGTGCAAAAGCCGGTGGTCAAAGCGCAATGGCTGGATTGAGGCTCACCTTCTAGCAGAACAAGCCCTCACTTGAGATTGCTATTAGTCAGCCTGTTTTTCAATTCATTACCATATATAGTTGGATAACCGTCCATAATGTTCGACAGCCTCCCAACCGGCAGCAAGGCGACCTAGTGCTTAACACATAGGAACGCGTAAAAATGGGTGTTCGACCACCTGTTGTATTCAGCAGGATAGGGATCAATCCGACTGACGGAAAACAAGCGCTTGAGGCGTTCTTCCTCATCATCAACACGCGGGTATACCGCTGCGTAATCCATGCCCAAGTCCTGCGAATAGGCGTCGACAAGGACCTCCTCCGCGATGCCGAACTGGCTTTTGACAATCAGCTTGCCACCTTGGCGAAGCATTTCCCGCAAAGTGCGATACATCTGCATTCGATCATCGGCGTCCGGTATCGAATTAATAACGCCGAACAGAAGGATGACGTCGAACCGCCTGTCTCCGCCATAACCAACAGCGTCAGCAACTTCGGTACTCAGATTGGACCGTTTATCCGCAAAGTCCAACATCCCGGGATACTTGTCGACGGCATGAACATGAACCGTTTCCCGAGCCGCAATAGCATTGGCAAGCGCGCATGTGCCGCATCCCAGGTCGAGCACCGAGGCGCCACCGATAAGATGCGGTTCGATCAACGCCAGGTCGTAGGATGTAAACTCGGGATGAAAGCGGGCGGCCTCCACGGCTGACTGGCGCGACCGGGCTTCCCAGAAACGATCAATCTTGCTGCCATCGATCTTGCTATTCATCACAGGGCCTCCCACGCGCCTCGATATTGTTTCATCCATACCAGCGCGCGTTCATAATCATCGATCGTGTCCACCTCTGTGGCGCGTACCTCGATCACGCGCAGCGGCAGCAACGGCTCGAGTATATGATAGACGTGCCGCTCAGCTCGTCCCTCTTCATTAGCCTGACGAAGCTTCTCGGCGGATACTCTGGCGAGCCCGGACCATTCGGCAGTTCCTCTCTTCATTGAGAAGGCGGTAACCGTCGTACCAGCCATATCATGATGTGTTTCGACCAGCACAGGCTGTGAACTCGAAATGGGAAGACAGCCGACAAGAGCCGTGTCTGCATCAAGGAAATGTCGGAAATCCTGGGGATCCACAAGCAAGTCTCCGTCGAGTGAGACAATATCGCCGTCCACTCCCACGGCAGCAAGGCACAAGCTCTTGGCTGTCCCCGTGGTGGGATAGGCATGATTGAAGACGAAGTTAACGTCGCGCCTGGCGGAAAGGGCGCACTCAATCACCTGATCTGCCTGGTGTCCCACAACTACCCGAACATCCTCGACGTTGCGCAGCATCGCCAGCTGCCAATGCAGCAGAGGTTTGCCACAGATATCGATCAGCGCCTTGGTCATACCCATGCCCAATCGGGTCGCCATACCCGCGCAACTGATTACAACTGTCGGAGAAAGCGGCACAGCGCGGCTCCATCGTAAATCGCGTGGGTTGCGGCTCTCAGCAGCGACGGTGCAGGTGGATGAACACCGCCAAAGGCGACGGCAACATCGGCGGTCTCCAGCATGCCAAGATCATTATGGCCGTCACCAATGGCAGCGAACGGCCGGGGAATAGCCTGCGCTGCAACGCTCTTGTCGACTATGCTGGTCAGATCTACGATCCGATCATCCTTCACGAGCGCGGATGATGAGATGAGATTCGCACCAAGACGAGCACATAGCGCCCCGACCCACACGTCGAGGTTACCGGTCACGATGTAGCAGCGGCGGGCGTTCTGTTGGAGGAAAGCTACGATATGTGGATCAAGGTCCACGTTCTCCACGATCATGCGCACGGTCGAGACGGGGATGCCTTGTAAGAGCTTCACCCTCTCCTGAAAGCTGTAGGCGAACGGTATCCGCCCCGCCATTGTGAGTTCCGTAAGCTTCGCGATCTCGTCGCGGAGCCCGACGGCTTCCGCAATCCGGGGCAGCAACTCTTCGGATGTGATGGTACCATCCAGATCGAATGCGAAGTGCCACTTACGCCTCTGTTCGGCCTTACCGGCGTCACCCTGTCGCCTCATAGCGCCTCGACAATGGCTGCGGTCTTCTCGAAATCGAACGACACGATGACGGACGAGGTGCGTGATGGAAGCCGTTCGGGATGGTCGCGCCAGGACGAGAGCAGCGCCCAGGCCCCATCGGGAGCGTGAACCGCCACTCCGGGAAGAGCTTTCCAATGGTCGCGGAGATACCATGATTCGACCGAGCCGTCGTCTATGCACAGGGTCGGCAATCCCCTCAACGCAGCCTCGACGCAGATGGATGAAAGCCCGTTCGATACCACAACATGCGACTGGTTGATGAGATCGCTGGACTGAACCGAAGCATCGAAGACCTGACATCCCGCGCCCATGGCGAGGTCGATCATCGCCTGGGTGCCCGGAAAGGCGGGAGCCTTGAACAGCGGACGAAGGGCAAGCAGATCCCTGTACACCTCCTCGAACAGCCCGGCGGGACGCGTGAGCCAAGCTCCGATCTCGGAAGGCAGCCACGCAATCCGCAGAGGCGTTCGAGCAATTTCAGGGGTGTTGGTCGGCGCAGCCTTTATCCACCCGACATTCTCGCAGCGAACATAGGTCGAAAGATACCACCAGCTATCCGACGGCATCAGGACTGCGTCAAACAGCGTCAATCCAGCGATTTCCGACTCTTTGATCGGGGACAGCAGATCATGGGGCACGAAGTAGCTGCGATGGGGCTGCAATACCGCCTGCAATTCGGGCACATTCACCACGTCCAGATCGGTCCCGTAATAAACGTGATAGTGGTGCCCATTCATATACGGATGTTGCGAACTGACCAGAATACGCCGTCTTGCCCGTTGCGCTTGAATCAGGGCATCACGCCATCCTTCACGCACCATGTCGATCTCGATGCAGTTCCGCCCACGCTTCCGAAGGAAGTCAGCCAACGGCGCGAGCGAATATTCGCTGCCCACTCCGGCGAAAACATAGCAGGTGTCATCTTCAGCCATGCATGCCGTCCCGAATGGGAGCTGCGGTCAGCGATTTGCTTGCGAACAGCCAGCCAATCTCGCCTTTTCCTAGAAGCATTGGCGCAGCGGAGCCGTGATCATCGTCTATGCCGTCCAGCCCTTCGAGCATGATCGAAGATGACGCGACGAAGCGGTCCCGGCGATTACCGTCAGACGAACTCGCAAGGGAATGGACGCGCGTGAATCCCACTGCGTGAAGTGCCGACCTGGCGGCTTGCGGCGTGGTGATACCAAGCGTCGGCTGCTGCATGAAATCGGCTGGCGGAACCAGCACGGTGCCATCCTCGGCAACCAAGTGCATGTCGGCAAGGCCGAAGCTCATGCGACGAGCGTCATGCGACAGCACGAGCGCAGGAATGTCTGCCCGGCAGGAAATCGGGATGCGGGGCGCGTCTGCCGTAAACGGGACGGTGATCCAGTCCGACGGAGCCGTGGCGTTAACGCGCTTCCCACCCACATCAATTGTCAAATCGCCTGCCGCTTCCGGCCGCGTCATGGTATGGAACTTGAGCGCCATGACGTCACCCGACGGACGCAACAGACAAATCTCAGCTTCGATCTTCGATTGGTCGCTATTGGCCCATATCCAGACGTTTGCATCACTGCTTTCCACCCAAGAGTGGCCCGCCACCCATCGGCAGGCCGCAAGAAGCGGCAATGCCTTGAAGGGCAACACAATCCGATCCCGAACCTTGTTGGCCAGCGCCGAGAGATAACCGGCATCGCTGACGATCGCTTCACTCCAACTTGCATCGCTCACGACAAGAACATCGCAAGCTGGCAGGCACATGGCGAGCGCCGAACGCTCGATGCACCGCCGGCCGCTTGGCAGATCGCGAGGCGCCGAAACCACTTCAGCCAGCGACCCAGGAATGAAAATTCCGGCGATGCGCGCTCTTGGCAAAAGCGGTGCTAAAGCCGGCGCGAATGTTCCTGCAATCACAACGTCTTTGTCGGCGCAGAATTCAGCCAGAGCGGTCAGCGGCAGAGAGCGGGCCGTTGCCTCTTCATCTTGTCCGGCCCACTTCTGGTCAAAATCCAGCACTTTGGTAGGTCTGCCTTTCTGCTCACAAGGCCTCCTCATCGCACTCCGATGCAAAGTGTGTCAACCAGACCTAACTCATCGCATGTCAATCACGCGCCGCAAACAGCAGAAAACTTCGCTGTTAGCTCCCAGCAAAAGCGCAGAGAACAGATCAGGCAGTCGTCGAGGTTTGATGTTCGTACGCTTCGCAATTAACCATGAGATAAAGATTTGATATAAGCAACTCGCAGCCGAGCTTCATACATTAAAGAGCGAACGATACCCCCGGTTTTGCTTTGCGCGGCGCGCAAGCCGGAGCACTACATCAGTGCCCCAAGTCTGCCCCCGCTCGCCTTCGCCAAGGTTGAGCTAGACAATCCGAGGCCAAGACGGCATGACCGGCTCGCTCGGGGCTCCGCCCGACGTTGCATGATCTCAACAAGAGGAACTCCATGGCTTTACAGCATGCCCAGGAAAAAGCGCGAACATGGCTGTTTGAAGAAGCAGCTCCGTTCTGGGCAAGTCGGGGCGTGCATGCCGACGGTATGTTTGTTGAGGCCTTTTCGCGTACCGGTGAGCCTCTGGACAATATCCGGCGCCTAATGGTGCAGGCGCGACAGATCTACAGCTTCTGCGAAATCGGCCGGCTGGGATGGAGCGGACCTTGGCGCGATACCGTCACACGCGCGACAGATCATCTTGTGAACAAAGGTATTTCCAGCAATTGCGAGTTTGCTCACGCGTTCGACGCCAGCGGCGCCGTGGCGGACGATCGGCCCGATCTATACAATCAGGCGTTCGGCCTCTTCGCGCTGGCCCACGCCGCCGAAGCGCTTGACCGCAAGGACCTTTTCGATCTCGCGGAGCGGGTGCTGGATCGGCTGGAGGATCGCTGGAGCAGGCTTCAGGGCGGATATTGGGAGGGGGATATCACGCCTTGTCCGCCGTTCCGTCAAAACCCCCACATGCACCTGTTCGAAGCTGGCCTTGCCCACTACACCTTCACCGGTAATCCGCGCTGGAAGGAGTTCGCGACCCGGGTCGCGGTAATGTTCAAGGGGCGCTTTCAGGACAGCGCATCGGGCGCCGTAACCGAATATTTCAACGAGAACTGGAAGCCCTTGCCTCCGCCAGAGGGCATCATCGTGGAGCCGGGGCATTGCCTAGAATGGGCCTGGCTTTTCGACGTCGCTTTCGACCCTATCCGCAGCACCGCCACAGCCGAACAGCTGTTGGGCTTTGCCCGGAGATGGGGCATCTGCGATCAACGGAACCTTGCAATAAACCAGGTCAGCCTAAGCGGAGAGGTGATAGACGGGCGTGCCCGGCTCTGGCCGCAGACCGAACGGCTGAAGTCCGCCGTGGCACGCTATCGTCGGACCGCGATGGAAGCAGACGAGCAGGAGATCGTGGCTGCCTATGACGGACTGACCCGCTACTTCGATCCTCATTGTCCGGCCATCTGGTATGATAAAATAGATGAGGCCGGGCAGCCGCTCAATGAACCGGCACCAGCCAGTTCCTTCTACCATATTGTGTGCGGTATCTCGGAACTCTTGAAGGCCTGACTCCATTGCCTCCGACCTGCGTTCTGGCTGCTAGATCAGTGGGAATTTACCATTGCGGTACCCCCGAACTACAGCCAAGCAGTGCAAGGAGGAAAGCTGTGAGCGGCGTACGACCTTCAGGTCACCGGCATGAAGGTTGCGCCAAGATCATCTATCGGGCTATCTCGAACACTTAGCGGTTCGGCAGGTCGACGCGCCTTTTTTTTCGCTTCAATGATGAGGTTGAAGGGATTTGGGCGAACCCTTGCCTTGACCTTAGGGCGGGCGCAAGGCAACTCAGCCGTCGCGAAGGCAAGCGGACGAACGATGCACATGGCGATTGTTAGGGCAAAGTGATAGTATGGCGACCTCAATTCTGCGTATCCCAAGATCCGGCCGCACTTCAAACAACGACTTCCTGATACGGGCGCGCGCACCGCTGCGGCTGGGCTTGGCCGGCGGCGGTTCGGACGTGTCGCCCTATTGCGATGAATATGGCGGCGCGATCCTCAACGTAACGATCGACAAGTTCGCCTACGCCACGGTTCAGCCCCGATCCGACGATATGGTCGTATTCCGGTCCAGCGATCTGGGTGTGACAGAAACATTCGATGTCGGCGCGGAGCCTGCGGCAGATAGCCACCTCAAGCTGCACTACGGTGTCTACCGCCGGATCATGGATGAATTCAACGGAGGAAACCGGATACCGCTTACGCTCACCACAGAGGTGGAAGCTCCGCTGGGCTCCGGCCTGGGGTCCTCCTCGTCGCTCGTAGTAGCAATGGTGCTTGCTCTCAGCGAGCTCGTCGCGGTGCCACTGGGCGAATATGATCTTGCCCGTCTTGCCTATTCCATAGAGCGCAACGACCTCGGGCTGGCCGGTGGCAAGCAGGACCAGTATGCCTGCGCCTTTGGCGGCTTCAACTTCATGGAGTTTTACGCGAACGACCGGGTCGTGGTGAACCCGCTCCGCATCCGCCCAGACATCCATAATGAGATCGAATCCTCAATCCTCCTGGTATTTACCGGCCGCTCCCGCCAGTCGGCCAACATCATCGACGCACAGGCAAAGTCCATCAGCAGCGGTGGAAAATCACTTGAGGCAATGCATCAACTCAAGCTCGAAGCAACGCTGATGAAGGAGGCGCTGCTATTCGGTAATATGCCGGAAGTCGGCCGAATTTTGGCACGCGGTTGGGAGGCAAAGAAGCAAACTTCAGCCGCCGTTTCTTCGCCAGAGGTAGACAAGCTGTTTGATATCGCCCTGTCCAACGGCGCATTGGCAGGCAAATTGTCCGGAGCCGGCGGCGGTGGCTTCGCCATGTTCCTAGTCGATCCCACCCGTCGCAGCCAGGTTGCGGATCTGATTCGCGAAAACACCCTCGGGCGGACCGAAACCTGCCGCTTGATTGTCGAGGCAGCAACGAGCTGGGAATATCCTCGGTGGGCGTGAACGGTTCTCTCCTTGTCGTCGGAGCAAAGGGATATGTCGGCGCTGCGGTCATCGCCGAGGCGAGCCGTCGCGGACTCACAATTGCTGGGACATCCTCCTTGGGCGGGAGCGGGCTCTTACCCTTGAATCTGGCTCATGCGGAGAAGTTCGACTACCAAGCAGTTTCGAAAGATTGCACGGTCGTTCTGACCGCTGCGGTCTCCAGCCCGGATCACTGTTCCAATAACTACGACAATGCCTATGCCATCAATGTCACTGGCACTACGCATTTTATCGAACAAGCGCTTACTCGAGGCGCGCATATCATCTTTCTTTCCTCCGACGCGGTCTATGGCGAAGCCCCTTTCCCAGTCGGCGAAGACGCTCCCTGCAGGCCAGTCGGCGCCTATGCGGAAATGAAACTAGAGGTCGAGCGTCGCTTTCGGGGCGATCCGAGCTTCAAGGTCGCGCGACTTTCCTATGTCTTTTCACGACAAGACAAGTTCACGCGCTATCTACTCGATTGTGCCGTGAATGGCAGCACGGCCGAAATATTCCATCCGTTTGCACGCAATGTGATCTACCGCGGCGATGTAGTAGACGGCCTTCTCGCATTGCAAGCCGGGTGGGAAGCTACGGAACTGGATGTGGTCAATTTCGGTGGGAGCCACTCGGTTTCCCGGCTGGACATCGCACGAACCATCAAACGCCTGGTTGCGCCACAGCTAGACATTCGTGAAATGTCTCCCGGCCCAGATTTCTTCAAGGACAGGCCTCGGGAAATCCAGCTCGTGTCCACCCGGCTCGAATCTCTTCTCGGACGACCTTTGCGGTCGATCGATCAAGCAATCCAACTAGATTTTAACATCGGAGATCGTTGATGGCATCTAAGGCGCTCATTACGGGCATCACCGGAATGGTGGGATCTCACCTCGCGGATTACCTGCTGGCAAATACGGACTGGGAAATCTATGGCCTGTGCCGGTGGCGTAGCCCGCTGACCAACATCCACCACCATATCCCGCGCATCAACGCAAAGGACAGGATGCACCTCCTCTATGGCGATCTCAGAGATTCGCTGTCGCTCGACCAGGTGGTGCGCGACAGCAAACCCGACTACGTCTTCCATCTCGCGGCGCAGAGCTATCCCAAGACCAGCTTCGACGCGCCCATCGAGACCTTCGACACCAATATCGAAGGGACCGAACGCCTGCTTGCCGCCCTGCGACGCCATGCCCCTGATGCCGTAATCCACGTATGCGCATCCTCGGAAGTCTTCGGTCGCGTGCCGAAGGAAAAACTGCCCATTGATGAGGAATGCACCTTCCATCCCGCATCGCCATATGCGATCTCCAAGGTTGGAACGGACCTCATCGGGCGCTATTATGGCGAGGCCTATGGCATGAAGGTCATGACCACCCGCATGTTCACCCATACCGGCCCGCGCCGCGGCGACGTGTTCGCCGAGAGCACTTTCGCAAAGCAGATCGCTCTCATCGAAAACAATCTGATCCCGCCGGTGGTGAAGACCGGCAATCTTGACTCCCTGCGCACTTGGGCGGACGTGCGAGACGCAGTTCGCGCCTACTACATGCTCGTCACGGTCGAGCCAACCTCCGGTGCCTATTACAATATCGGCGGTGATCACGTCGCTTCCGTGCGCGAAATGCTGGATACTTTGCTGTCCTTTTCAAAGGTCAAAAACATAAGCGTGGAAACCGATCCGGAGCGGCTCCGCCCGATCGATGCCGACCTTCAGGTTCCCAACATCAGTAAGTTCCAGGATCATACCGGCTGGAAGCCCGAAATTCCCTTTGAAAAGACGATGGGCGACTTGCTCGAATATTGGCGGGAGCGGGTGGCGCGCGAGGGCGACTTCCTGACTCGCTGACCCATAGGCCTGCATGACATCGGCCGCGGTGATCCAGGAAGACGGGAAAGCGGCGCGGCCAGAGCGATGAGCCGCCGTCGTTACCATTGCTTTGCCCTCTGGCGGCGGTTATGTCCGCGCTAGAACCCATCTATTGGACGGTTACCTTTGCCTATCTATGTCAAGCCTGCCGCTGATCGCCGAGGTCTTAGGTTTTCCGCTGGAAAATGGGCGCTCCTCGCCTGCGCGATGCCAGCCTTTCTGTCGGGGTGCTCGTTCCTTCCGGCGGGCGGTCCCGGCTCCCGCACCATCAATCGTAGCGCCGATCGCATGGTCGGTGAAAACGCCATTCGCGTGATTGACCTTGATGCTGCCGTGGCCAAGCAGGTTGCCGCCAGCACGGTTCAGGCAAGCTTTGCTGAAACCTTAGGCGATGGCACGCCGGTCGGATCGCTTATCAGCCGGGGCGACATCGTTAGCGTCGAACTCTGGGAAGCGCCCCCGGCGGTCCTGTTCGGCGGAGGCATTGTCAATCTGGGCGCTGGCGCAACAGCTAGTCCGCGTTCGCAATTGACCGAACAGATGGTCGACACCGAAGGCAAGATTTCCATTCCGTTTGTGGGACTTGTTCAGGCTGCCGGTCGCACGCCCGCCCAGTTGGGCCAGGTGATCGAGAAAGGCTTATCGGGCAAGGCCCACGCGCCGCAAGCACTGGTGAGGATCATCACCAGCGCCTCCCGGACCGTGACTGTAATGGGTGAAGTGAATAACAGCTCACGTGTACCACTGACACCCAAAGGCGAGCGCCTGCTTGACGTGCTGGCCAGCGTCGGCGGAACCCGGCAGCCAGTCGGCAAGATGACGGTGCAAGTGACGCGTGACAGCCGTACGGTTTCCATGCCGCTGGAGCGCGTCGTTACTAATCCACCAGAGAATATCCGCCTTCAGCCCGACGATCTGGTGACCGCGCTCTACCAGCCATATAGCTTTACCGCTCTGGGCGCTACCGGCCGCAATGAAGAGATTCCCTTCGAAGCGACCGGCATCACCTTGTCTCAAGCACTCGGCCGTGTTTCCGGGTTGCAGGACATGCGGGCCAACGTATCCGGGGTCTTCATCTTTAGAATGGAGTCGCCTGCGGCGCTGGGCAACGACGCCAACGGAGAAAAAATACCGGTCATCTATCGCATCGATCTTCGGAATCCTGCGCTGTTTTTCGTCGCACAGAGCTTTCCGTTGCGTAATCAGGACATCCTGTATGTCTCCAATGCGCCGCTTGCCGATCTTCAGAAATTCGTCAACGTGATCGCATCGTCAGTTCTACCGGTTGTGACAATCTCCACCGTCGCGCCATGATCACGTTAGAATCGGTCACCAAGCTTTATGACACCCGCCGCGGTCCCAAGACCGTGCTGGACAACATCAACCTGTCCATCGACAGATCGGAAAAAATCGGCATTTTGGGCAGGAACGGCGCCGGAAAGTCGACGATGATCCGGATCATCAGCGGCGCCGAACGGCCGACGCAGGGAAAGGTTCACCGAAGCATGTCGGTGTCCTGGCCACTCGCGTTCGGCGGGGCCTTCCAGACAGGCCTGACCGGGGTGGACAATATCCGTTTCATCTGCCGGGTCTATGGCGTCAGCACCAAGGACAAGATCGAGGTCGTCGACAACTTTGCCGAACTCGGCACCTATTTATACGAACCGTTGCAGAATTATTCCTCAGGCATGCTATCCCGACTCGCGTTCGGCATTTCCATGGCGGTGGATTTCGACTGCTTCTTGATCGACGAAGTCGTCGCTGTAGGGGATGCTCGTTTCCAAGAGAAATCTCGCACCGAGCTCTTTGAAAAGCGCAAACATAAAGCCATGATCATTGTATCACATGATCCCGGCTTCATTCGCGAACATTGCCAACGCGTCTATGTTTTGGAGAATGGACAAATCAGCGACTTCGAGGATGTAGATGAAGCCTATCATTGCTATCACAGAATTCTTCTGCTCGAATGATTAGTGCCGTGCTCATGACGATATGGACTGAATTATGTCGATGAAGTTCAATATTTTGCGTAAGTGGCGTGCAATCCGGTCCTTTGGGAAGGAAGCGCACTACACATTGATGGGCCACCGTGACCGGGAAATCCGCAGGGACATCGACGAATTGCGCGGAGCAATAGCTGCGTTGAGCCTTGATCGCTTCATTCAGGAATGTGCCAATCCTCACAGCCGAGCCGAGTTCGCGATCATTACATGCCTGCCCCCGGATGAGACCGGCATTGCCCGCTTTTCCGAAAGCCAATTGTCGGTCTGGCCGGAAGAAGTCGATATCTACACGCACTTCACCGATCATACCAAGATCGTACATGCACTGCGTACCATAAGCAGGAAGAATTCAGGCGCGAATCTCTTCTCAGTGGAAAGTCTGCCTTTCAACCATTTGCGGCGTCCCTATCGCAATATTGTGTTTGTCATTGGCAATTCAGACCACAATATAGTGCTGTTAAAGGCTCTCAAAAATTTTGTCGAAAGCTTCGGGCCGCAGGGCGTGCACTGTTATCTTCACGATCCGACATGCTTCAACGTCGCGCGTCACGCACTCGGCATGACAGAACAAGCATTTGCGACGCACCTTGCCGAACTGCATGGTAAGAAAGTTAAAGACATACTGGGCAGCAGTAGACATTTGTTCGATTATTTTGTTGATACCGGGATATTCGGCCCACGGGTGATATCGCATACATTCGGCGTGCGCAGCTTCATCGTAAACAGCACGGCCGCGAAGGAGATGGTCCTCTCGAATTGCGGTGACAAGAGCCCACATGTGGGAGTACTATACCACCCTGTTTTTGAACTGGAACCAGGTGTCGATCCTGAATTAGGCAAATCCGAACCCAGCGAAGAGCTGGTTATCGGCTCTTATGGTTGCCCTAGTCTGAATAAGTTGACTGACGTTGTAATAGATGCTTGCCAACTGTTGGTCAACGAGGGCAGAAACGTGCGCCTCATTCTATCGGGTTATGGCAGCAAGGTTTATCTGGAACGTCACTTCGGCAACAAACCACCTTCCTGGATAGACGTTCGCCACCAGTCCAATGAAGCCGATTTCCAGCAGGACATGGTTGAATGCGACATCGCGATTCAGCTTCGGAAGCATAATCTCGGCGAAAGTAGTGGCGTTATCCCCACTTTGCTCAAAATGGCGAAGACCGTGATTACATCGCCTATCGGCGCATTCACCGCCTATGGTGATGCGGTCGTGTATTTTGACGGCGATGCCACCGCCTTGGCTGACCTATTACGGCAGAATGTGCGCATTCCGTCAGAGCGCATAGATGATTTCGTGTCGAACCATGGGGTAGAGCAGTTCAATGAGGCGTTTCGTATCATATTGAACCAGAACAATGGGTTTGCGCCCACTCCCGCGCCAGCATTGAACATTGCAGCCAGTTCCATGGTGTCGAGAGCAGCATCCTGATGTCGTCGATCCGACAACTCGTCATTCTTGCGGGCGGCAAGGGCACGCGTCTTGGTGAACACGCCCGGACCACTCCGAAACCCATGATGGAAATTACCGAGCAAAGAGTATTTCTTGATTACATCATAGAAAATGCCGCTCGCCAGGGTTTTGTCGACATTTTGATTGTCGCGGGGCATCTCGGCGATCAGATTTCCGCGCGCTACCATCATGCACGCTGCAAGGACGCCAATATCTCGGTTTTCGTGGAGCCCGAGGCACGCGGGACAGCAGGCGCCCTGACGTTTGTAAGCGATCGGCTTGCCGGCGCCTTCCTAGTGACGAACGGCGACACCTTCTTCGACATCAACTTTCGAGCACTTGCGTCAAACCTCGAAGGTTCGCCGCATCTGGATGCTGCGATTGCGCTGCGGACCGTTGAAGATGTCGGTCGGTACGGGTCCGTTGAGACAACCATGGACGGCCTCATTACCGAATTCAGGGAAAAGGACGAGAGTAAGCTCGGACAGCAAGGCGTCATCAACGGCGGCGTTTACGCGATCCGTCATCGGGCGCTGGCGACTATCTCGACATATCCTGCATCCATCGAGACCGATCTTTTCCCCTACCTTGCAAAGGCGGGTACATTGGGTTCGGTTCGCGCCGAAGGGTATTTCATCGACATCGGCCTTCCTGAAACCCTTGAGCGCGGTCGGATGGAGCTGCCCGTCCGACGTCGCGCCGCTCTCTTCCTGGATCGTGATGGAGTATTGAACCGAGACACCCATCACTTGCACAGGCGGGAGGATTGGCAATGGATCGACGGCGCAAGGGAGGCGATTCGGGCTGCCAACGATGCTGGGCGTGCCGTTGTCGTCATAACGAATCAAGCGGGGATCGGACGCGGCAAATATCGTGAATGCGACGCGGTTTCCCTGCATGCCTGGATGCAAGAAGAACTGCACGCATTTGGCGCATTTGTCGATGCGGTGTACCACTGTCCCTACCATCCTGACGCGGTAGCGGAAGCATATCGAATCAAGGTTCCGTTCGACCGCAAGCCGGAACCCGCGATGCTTCTACGCGCAGCGCGGCAGCATGATCTGGATCTCTCGCGCAGCCTGTTCGTGGGCGATCAATCCAGCGACGCGTCCGCCGCCGACGCTGCGGAGGTCTCCTTTCTCTATTTCCACGGCGGCAATTTGCATCGGGAGATCATGAACAACGAGAAGGGCCGCGCGCTGTTTGTCACGTCCGCCTGATCAAATAGGGTGCTTTTTCTGTTAATTGCGCCTGCTGCGCACGAATCAACATGGCTCATATTTCGGGCGAAAACCGCTCGGCCCCTATTAGCATGGTCCAGTCAGGCTATTACGTATGGTGACCGCATCGATGTTCAATGTTACAGGAGGCGCATGAGAAAGCTGACGAAATTGGCCCGTAGCCTGACAAAAGCTGGCACGGTATTACAAGACAATTCAAATAGCGGGGCAAGCGTGATCGAAAACTCAGAGGATCAATCTGGCGGTCTGACTCTGGAAGATAGAGAACTCATCGGCTTCATTGAGACACTGGACAAGAGATTAGCTTCTCTGGAGCATGATCTTTGGGTTGCTCGGAGGCAAATGGCTGAACTGATTGATAACGAGGGTCAGAAACGATGAACTTGCGCCCGAAGCTGCCAGCGAACCGCACGCTTCTGGCCGATCTGCTCAATCAGCAGATAAAGCGAATTTCTGCGCTCGAACGGGAAATCGCCGTTTTGATGGCTTCTCTCGATGAGCGTGAGCAGAGACGCTGAAACGAGTTCCTAATACGAGAACGATTATGCAGAAGATTCACATCGTCTCGGTGATGCAGCCGGACAATCTTTGGTGCCGCAATCATACACTCCTAATGGCCCGTGCGTTATGCGAGAGTTATGATGTCGTTATTCTCTCAAACAAGCTGTTTCCCCTAACAGAGGAGGAGATGGACTTCTTTCCAGAAGGACGCTCGCCCATCCTCCACGACATATACGCTTATTTCCAGTACGATCGTGCCGATGCTGATTTCATATTGTATCAGTTGGCAAACAATGATCACTTTGGCTGGATTGCAGAATGCTTCCTTCGCCACCCGGGCGCGGTCCTCATGCATGATATCAGTCTATTCTGGTTGCTCTGCCAGACTACCGGACTGAAGCATATGTTCATCGAAGAGGAAATCGGCATATCCAATGCGATCATGCTTAAAAACTCTCTTGACTGGAGCAAGCCGCGTCTCGCCACCACGGGCGTGCATGCCGCTTTTTTCAATCGTGCCATCCTCCAATATGCTTCTGGGATCATTACGCATTCACCGTATCAGGCAGAAATCTTCCGCCGCAAGTTCCCTAATGTCCCGGTGCATAGCGTCCCCCTCGTCCCGAACTTCCTTCATCCGCTGACGCCGCTGGTTGACCGCACGGATCTTGTTCAGCATCGCGCCGAACTCGGCATTACTGAAGAAACGATAACTTTCGGCGTAATGGGCTTTCAGGCGTTCCATAAGCGCCTCCCCGAACTGCTCGAGGGCTTTTGCAAACTGGAACCCGACGCAGACGTGAAATTATTGCTTGTCGGCAAATGGGATACAGAGGTCCGTAAACAATGCGAGAAAAGCATTGCCGAACTGGAGCGCCGCGGCTGGGTACTGCTTGTTGACCGCTATGTGCCCGAAGTGGAATTGGAGACATTCATTGCGATAAGCGACGTGGTCGTCAATTTCCGCTATCCTACAGCTGGCGAAAGCAGTGGCATTGCCTGCCAAGCTCTGGCCGTTGGCGTGCCTCTCCTGGTGAACAAGATCGGATCCTTCGTGGACCTGCCTGAAGGCAGCGTCATTCGGGTCCCATTTGCTGTCGACGGCACCGAAAGCGATGCAGTGGCCGACGTTCTGCGAAACATCACGCGCAATCCGGAGTTCTTGCGAAAAAAGCAGCAAGCCGCCCGCGCAAACGTCTCGTTTTACAGAATGCCGCGCTACAGCGCGGATTATTGCCGGATCGTGGCCGAACAGATGGACGATTACGTCGCCCGCCGCGACAAGGCCGCCGAGCGCCTCGCCATCCGCCGGGAAAATGACAGCTGGTATCCTACGAAACGGGCGAGCGGCGGCCATGTGGCCGTTATTCTTGAAAGCAACGGCACAGGCATTTCCCTCACAAACCCCTTTATGGGCGACCGCGAGATACTCACCATCGTTCACAGGGAAATGCGGCGCGCCCGCGAAAGGGGACAGAACCCGGCGATCTCCGCGTATGGGACCACCGCTCCCGACTCAGAACTTGCGCGCGAACGGGGCCAGAACCTAGAGGTTTCCGTGCACCTGTCCATGCTCAGTGCCATTGGCAAGCCCCTGAACGTGCTTGAGCCGGGGCTTGATCTCTCGAGCTATGCCAGCCTTTGCCTGACATGCTTGCCCAACGGCAGCAAAGACGAACTGAAAGCGCTTATTAACGTCATATCCACGCTGCCAATCGGAGCGCGCGTGATTGTCCCTGAGGCATTTCTGGACTTCATGGCCATGGGTCAGGGATTTTGTGAGGCAGGCCTAGGCAAAAACGTAAATGACTATATGAAAACGCTTCTGCTCGAAGGCAAATACGCGGCGGAAGTGGGCATATATCGCTATGGTCTTCATATCCTTGAAGACATGCATCTGGCCGATCAGCGCTTTTTAGTCCTCCGTTACGGGTCTGCTTTACACACATGGACTTGAACGTGGCTTTCGTCCCAACGGTAAGCCGGCCGCATTTCATCGACTCTGGCCAATATGGAGGTCCAGCATTGTAGGAGGCTACTGCATTCGATCAATGTCACTTGCCCAAGGCCAGGGACTGCCGGTAGGATCATATTGCAATTTCCCGTCACTGGCAGCGCCAGAGAAGAGGTTTTGATGACAAACCCACCCTTTTCCCGGGGCTTTGATTTTTCCCGGACCGATCAAGCAATGACGCTTGAGGGGTTCTCCGAAACTGAGAGCAACGGGCGATGGAGCGACGGAGGTATCGCGCGGGCTTTACTCCATAATGAAACCGAATGGCCCCAGACATTAGAAATCGAGATTGAGGCCTCACCTTTCGTGCCAACAGGCGGCGGAAACCAATCCCTCACGATCAGCGTGAATGGTGCAAAGCAGGCGGACTTCGCTTTTGGACAGCATCTCGAACGCGTTCGGCTGGACATTCCCCTCTCGCTCGATCGAGCCGCTACCAAGAGATCGTTAGAGATCTGCTTTGAAATAGATAATCCTTCCAAGCCGGCTAAGTTTGATATGGGTGAAGACTTCCGGAATCTTGGTTTGTTTGTCCATAATATCAAAGTTACCGGGCACGAATCCGCTGATAGGCGAAATGTGACCAACCCTTACAAAGGGTTGCCGTCACACCAGTTCTGGCGTCGCTCGATTTCGGCAGTGGAGAGTTTCCGGGTCGATCCCGTCACCGATCCGCGTTTCCGGATTTCCCAGAACGCTCGGGTCGGCACCGCCGGCAGTTGCTTTGCCCAACATATCTCACGGCGCATCTCCGCTGCGGGCTTCAACTATTTCGTCACCGAAAAGGGCGAAATGTGCGACGAGCAGGAACGGGCAGCCAATAATTACGGTACCTTCTCTGCCCGGTACGGCAATATATATACTACCGTTCAACTGCTTCAGTTGTTTGACGAAGCATTCGGAACGCGCATCCCGACCGAAGCGGCATGGGTCCGCCCCGATGGCCGCTTTGTCGATCCCTATCGGCAGCAGATACAGCCCAACGGCTTCGCCAGCGAGGAAGCCGTACTGGCCGACCGGCGAGACCACCTGAAGGCGGTTCGTCGGCTATTCGAGGACACGGACATCTTCGTCTTTACGCTCGGCCTGACAGAGGCTTGGCGATCAAAGGAGGACGGCTCGGTTTTCTCGGCTGCGCCGGGCGTCGTTGCGGGCGCTTGGGATAGCGGCCGTTATGAGTTTATCAATCTGGACCTCGAACAAACTTATGCTGCGCTCGAGGAATTCCTCGGCAAGTTTCACGTGATCAACCCGAATGCCAAGGTGTTGCTGACGGTTTCGCCCGTGCCGCTCATCGCGACCTATGAACCCCGTTCCGTGCTGGTCTCGACAGTGTATAGCAAGTCCGTATTACGGGTCGCTGCAGAAAAAGCGTTGAAACAGTTTGACTGGGTAGACTATTTTCCGTCTTTCGAGATCATCACAGGAAGCTCTTCAGGCGGACTTTATTACGAGGCGGATTATCGTGAAGTGAATATGCGTGGGGTATCCCATGTTATGCGGTGCTTCATGAAGCACTATATTGAAGGATTCGCTTCAGAACCTGCCGATTTACCTCGAGAAATGGCTACAAATGATTCCATGTCGGGCATCATTTGTGATGAAGAGATATTGGACAGGATACGGAATTGATGTCGGGTATGGAAAAGTGGTTAGTCATCTCGGCGTGCCAAGCCATCGGACTTGGTAACTGCATTCAATCACTAGTGAGTGACGTGATTGTTACCGGACTTGACATCGCTCTGTTCAATTCCGATCCGAAGCGCTTCGGCAACGAAATGCGCAGTTACAGCAAATTATTCCTCAATCCTGGCGTCGCCCATCTCTTGCCGCCCGGCGAAATTGATAAGATTCCCGATCGCGTTGCTGTCCCTGCCGTTTTTTTCCGACCTTATCACCCGGATCTCGTCTATCTTGAATGTGACGGAAAGGTGCTGCGGGGTCCGCAAGGAGACTATCATTCGGCGATTGCCTACGGGTGCTTCTCCAAAGGAATGAGTGTTTCCGACACTTTGCGCTATTTCAACGGCAGCTTTTACGAGCGCTGCGGCTACATGTCGCTATGGATACCGGAACGCGAACGGCTGATCGGGGAAATGGCTGCTTCGGGAATAGATATCGCCGACCCGCTTCGTTGCTGGGGCAGGAATCGCGCGTTCATGCACAGCTCGAACCACCCCCACATCCACGTTCTTCATGATATTGCCAGAGAATTGGTGCGCATGCAGGACAGGACGCCAGTTGCAGGCGGTATTATCCCACATGACAATCTGCAACTCGCAGAATGCTTTGCCGTCTACCCCGAGATAGGCGAGACGCTAGGGATCGAAGGCAGCTACATCTTCAAGGGAGACACTTACAGGCCTGTCGACCTCATTGAATTCGTTACGAAGTCGTTCGAGATATATGGCAGCTTCCCGCAAGGTTCTATCGTGCCATACGCCCATTACAAAGAGTATGTAGACTCCGTATCCAAGCACCTATGATAGCTGGCATGCTCCGCGTGGCAGGGGCATCTGCCCCTTCTGCGAGGGGCGCTGCCCTGCAGAGCATGGACTATTTCTGTATTTTGCGCATGTGAACCAGCGCCACCAGCATGAACAGTATATTCACTGCGGTAACATATATCAGGTCATAATGGGCGTGGACCTTTGATCCGAAAAAGCCATCCCGCAACAACTCAGTGCCACTTACTTGCGGCAGCAGCAGAATATAAGGCTGCACCGCTACCGGCATGGCGTCCACCAGAAACGCTGCTCCTCCGAAAGGAAACATGAGATATGCCGCTGGATGCCAAAACTTTTCGACCATGTCGTACTTCTCGGAGAGAGTGCCGAGCAGCATTGCGAGCGAGGCGCCGAACCAGATAAGGAATGCCCAACCCGCCATGACCTTCAGGAGATTTTCCGGCGGCTCCATCCAGCCTATGGCCATGAACAGCAGGCCCAGTACTATGAAGGACATGGTCGCCCCAATTGCCTCAAGCAAAATGCGGGAAAGATAGATATCGATCGCCCGCACATTGTTGTGATGCATCAGCGCTTCGTTGATCGTGACGGCGAACATGCAGCGCGCCGGCATGTTCCGCCATACCAGCAGGCTTGAATAACCGGTCAAGGCAAATGCCTCGATCGGGATTTCTGCGCCATGCAGCGCCTTCATGAAAGTCCAAATCGCCGTCACGCCGATCGTGAAAATCATCGGCTCGACGAACAGCCAAAGGAAACCGATATTGTGCCGCCCATAGCGTGTCAACACCTCCCGCATGAGAAGGGCGTGAATCACTCTCCACTGGATGCGGAGTGAGCGGAAGAAGCTCTGAGGCGTTGCGGCGTGCTGCACGGTCAGTCCCGATGTTCGCGAATGCCGGCGACAAGCATGCGGGCCAGCGCCCAAAGAACGAGGGAAAACAGCAGCACAGAAGCCACACCCCGCAGCTTGCGAGGCTCTGCCGCCTCATCGGGCAGGTTCGGCTGGTAGAGGGTTTCGATGTAGGATTGCTTCTTGTCTGCGGCATTGCGCGCTTCCTGCAGCGCATTCAAGGCAACTGCATATTCCTTTTCCGCCAGCGTATTGGCGAGTTGCAGACGCTGATATTCGATGCCGCGCGTTGCCATGGAATTGGCATTGCCGGTCAACTTGCCCTGCTCCTCACGTAACGCCTGGTTCAACGCCGTAATGCGATACTCTATTTCTTTCACTTGCGGATTAGCGGGCGCAATGGACCGCAGTTCGGACAATTGCGTACGGGCAGCTACCAGTTCGCCCTGCAACTTGGTAATGAGTTCGATGCTCGCAGAGGCCTGCCGCTCAGGATCAATGACACCTTGCCTATTGCGATAGGCGGCAAGCGCAATAGAACTCTGCTGTAGTCGCCGCTGCGCCGCCTCGGCCTCCTTCCGGGACAAGCCAATCATGTCAGCGCGCGCGCGCTCGTTCAGCTGATTAACTACTTTCTCGGCCTGGCCCACGAGCTTCTGATTGATCTGCTGGGCATCCGAAGGGGTGAAAGCGCGGACACGAACAGTCGTGATCGCCGTCGAACGATCATGCTCAATCTGAACCTTATCGATGAAGTAACGATAAAGATCCTCGAACGTCCCATTAAAACCGGAGGAATTAAATCTGTCGAAAATGGAAATTTGAGGCCGAGTATACGCTGTCCTGACATAGTCATGCGCATCGAGATAAGTCAGTGCGTCTCGGGAAGTCATATATGCCCGCGCGGCATATGCATTCTCGTCGTTGCTAGAAGTAACGCCCGTATTTAAAATCAACCCCAGACCATTGATCTTTGGCGAATCTGAATTACGGATCACAAAACTGGATTCCGCGACGTACACGTCGGATGCCAGAACATAGTAGTATAATAACGAAAGTGCCAACGGCAATGAAACTATTAAATGAAATGAAACGCCGATATTCTTGAATTTCCTCAAGACATTCGACAACAAACGCTTATTTTTCAATTCATCATCCCACGAGGCAATTGCCGATATGCGTTTTTGCAGCATTGGTCCGATTTCCTCCCTCTGCCGGCAGCGTTCCGCGAGGGTCAATAGCGACTTTTCCAGCGCTAGCAAAGAAACTATGCAGCAGCCCACACAGCAACGACCCTTTGGCCCATAATATATGGAGGTACGCAGGCACTGGCGCTGCGGCAGCAATTGACGGAGTTGCAGGGCAAGCAGGTGATCTATCGTCGCAATCTGCTCCGCATCCTCAAAGAACGCGAGGTGCGGACAATGACCGGCCAATTGTCGAGGAGGTATCCCGATCAAGTTGCAGTGCCTTAAGAAAAGGCCGGCGACATCGGTGCCTCCGACCATAGGACGCGATTATGCCGCCCGTTACTGCAGTTCGGCGTCGATTGCCCAGGAAGCGTCGCTCCCGGCGGGGCAAGTAACGCCGAGATTTGTTGCAGCCAGCGATCGACGATTCCAACCAGACCGCGCATGGTGTAGAAACTCGGCGGTGACTGCATCCACGCGGCACCTAGCCTTCGATCCTAGCACGCCAGTTACTGCCAGCGACACAGCGCAGGCTTCTAGCGCCGAAATGTGCCTGCCTCTCGCCTTTGCCGAAGGAACATCCGGATAGCTTCCAAAGCGGAGAAAGTGTTCGACTGGTCTGAGGGCTTCGAGCCGGTAGCAGAAATCAGCACAAATAGAGGGGTACTGGTCCAACCACGGGCGATTCACACAGGCATTTCTTCGATTGCTTCCGATAACGCCTTCAGCAGTTCTGCCGGCACCCGTCCTTCGGCTATCGCAGCAATGATGGCATCCTTGTCGTTAGGCTTCTGCCACATTGGTGGAAGGCTGCCGCGTACCAAAGCTGCGGCAATAGCTCCCGTCGCGCGGTCGGCAGCCTTCCTTGCCGGATCATAATCGATATGCGCGTAGATCGCGGTGGAACGGGGATTGGCATGACCCAATATGGCCCCGATCAGCAGCAGCGGCTCGCCCTGTGACGCCGCATTGCTGCCCACGCTATGCCGTAATGTATGAGGGCTGATGCCCGGCAGCCCCGCTCGCATGATCACCCTAGGCCAGATGCTCTTCATTCCTTGGAAAAAACTGTCGCCGCTTTCTGCCGGAAAGACATAGACTGCATCCTCCTCCGCATTCTGCCGAAGCTCGGTGAGAAGGGCAGCGGCCGCTGATCCCAGCGGCCGGACGGATCGGCCGGTTTTGGACTCCTCAAGGACCAGCAATCCACGCGCGAGGTCGACCTCGGACCATTTCAAGGCGCAGATCTCATTTCGCCTGCAGCCGGTGATCGCCCAAAGCCTTATGATGTCCGCCGCCTTGGCTTTCATGCCTTCAGCTTCCAGTTCCATCAAGGCTGCGCCCAATCGTTCCATCTCCGAAAGGGAAAGATAACGCTCGCGCTTGTTGTCGATCTTGCGAACGGCCGCCGTCGCGACGGGATTTTCCGTCACGATGCGATGCTGCATGGCGAAGGTGAACAGCACGGATACATCGCGCACCACCTTGCGTGCGGCGCCGTCCCCGCCCCGGACGATGCTCCGCCGCCGATGACCCAGCTTCTCATTCTTGGCCGACTTGCCTGCCGCCACGTCTTTCACGAACTTGACGATATCGCCAGGCGTGATCTCGCTTACCCGTCGCTTACCCAGGAGGGGTATAACGTGGTTCCTGAGGCGCGCCGTTGTATAGGCCGCCGTTTCGGGCCGCATCGGCTCGCCGCGGCGGACGCCCTTGAGGACAATGAGGCCGTCCTTGATGTAAAGGTCGACCAGCTGCGCCATCGTCATCTCGCGGCGCTTCGAAACAAGATCGCCAGCGGGATCGGAACCCAGGCGGACGGACGCCAATGCCTTGGCGGCATGATCCCGCGCATCCTTCGCCCTGATGGTCGGATAGGGGCCAACGGTCAGCCAGCGCACGGGCGCGGACCGTCCACCTCCCTGGGCGCGGTATTTCACGATCCAGGAGCGGACTCCCGACGGTTCGATGCGCAACCCGAAGCCTGCAAGCTTCTTGTCCCAGAGGAACGTCCGCTTCTCACCGGGCAGCACATTGGTTGCTACCGCATCAGTGAGGGTGGTCTTTTCGCGCGTCGCCATAAGACGAATTCTATCACGTCCGTCCCATGCCCGTCCATACTTATCACTTATAATCAATTACTTAGTGCAATTCAGACAGCGGCCAACAAGCATGGACGGTATTGGAGATCTTGACGTCAACCGGCCGAGACCATGACATTCCGTCCCCTCGACACACATCGCCAATCCTGCGTGATCTCGTCGCCCGACCATCAACTGGTCGAGTAGCGTGGGTAACCACCCTCCCCAACCTCGGCTATTTTTTCCCTACCCGTACAGCCCTCATGGTGTCGCCTTGCTTCCGCATGCAGGCGGTCACACGGGTCGTAACCGAGTCAGCATTGAAAGCGCTGCTGGATTGTCATGGGGCATAGAAGATGTTACGCCGCAGCTCGCGACGGTTCAGCCAAAAGCCTTCTTCTCGTAGACGGTGATGATCGCGCGGCCATCCCAAACATAACACAGATGCCGCTCTTGCCGGCAGTTGGCGAGGCGGCGAGGACGGAACACAGCGGCACATTCGCCGCCGGCGTGCCGCACGCTCTGGTAGGCGATGCCGTCCGAGCCTTGGCCACGCAGCTCTCGCCCAAGCGCCTGTCCGGCGGCGTAGTCGTCTGTGGCATAGAGAACTGGGCGCTCTTCGCGCAGGCCTCGAATGTCATGCAGCCTGGCGTCCAGATCGGCTGCGTAGACGCGCATATCGAGTTCCTGAGCCGGTTCGTGGGTGAACGCCATGAAGCGGGTTCGGTGATGGCTCGTTTCGGCAACCACCGTTTCAATCGTGTTGGCAGCATAGAATAGCCCGAAGCTGCCGTCGGAAAACCGGCTGCCATCAGGATTGAGGTGGGTGAAGGCGGCCATGATCGCGGAACTGCCGGGTCCCGAGACACGGTCTTCCGGCGGCACGAGCGCGAGATCACCGACCTCGTCGCGCAGCCGGTCGTTGGTCATCGCCTCGATCGCGTAGACCGCTTCAAGATCGGCCGGGTCGGCAACGTCCTCGAACAGCGATATAGGCGGGAAACGGCTTGCGACGATCCGATAGCATGGTTGCCAGCGCACCTGCGCCGTCGGAATGGCCTCCATCAGCCGCGCTGCGCGTCGATATATTGGCGCACCACATAGAGATCGGCGACATTGCCCGAGGTCATGCGCTCGATCGCCGGGCGTCCGGCGAATAGCGGCGCCTCATTGGGTTTGCGTACCCATTCGTCGGCGGTACGGGGCAGAAGCATCTTCAGCCCCTTGTAGATCCCCATGACATAGGAGATCCGCTCGAGCGCGTCCCTGGGAATCGCCGCGACAGTGCCGCGCTTCCAGGTCTGGAAGGTCGAGCGGCTGTCGAGCCCGAGAAGCTTCATCTGCTCGGCTTCCTTCAGGCCCCAGGCGTCGGCAATGCGGGAAAAGGTGCGTAGCGCCGGACCGGTCAGATCCTTGCGGCTGGGCGCTTTGGCAGGCGCGCCGACATGGGCAACTGTGGCCATTGGCCATCTCCTTCTATCTTTGCCTATGTATGATATCTGTACATAGGATCAAGAGAAGATCATTTTTTGTACACACCCACTTGCGGGCTCAGTCGGAGATCGCCAGAAAGTCGGCCACCCGCCAACTTCGGCAACATCGCGGGTAATGATCATAGCGCTGGTCCGTATACATCCCACCTGCCGTTAAATTCTGACCTGCGGCTCCCATAATTCCCCTCGCCTAGATTTCACGAAACGTGGCCAGCGGGTGATCAGAGCGCATGGTGATGACGTTGCTGGCGCTGGGAACAGGGAGGCATGGATGTCAGGCCCATGGGTGGGGCAGGAAGACCTCAAGATCGATGTGGCGTGGCTGAAGGGCACGCTGCAAAACACAATAGGCGCTATAGACTGGGAGGCCGCCGCCGAAGATGTCAGGCGCTTTTTGCGCCCGGCGGAGGCGAAGTCGCTCGAACTATGGAGTGACCGCTTCTTCCTAGCGAAACTCGAAAAGATGGTGCTGGCGTGATTTGTTCGTTCGGACCGCGGCGATGCGGAAGATGGTGACGCTCGTGAGCACGATCCTCTTGCGGCTCGTACGATCGGCCAACGGCGCTTGCATCGTCGCGGAGCGGCAACGACAGCGACAAAACATGGCGCTCGGCATTGCCAAGCCATTCGGGCGTATAAGCAAAAGCCAGGCTGGAATCGTCGCCTTTGACGAGATGGCCAACCGGTTCCGCCGAAGCTTCGAGCCAGACGTTGAGGATAAGCGTCACGAGGCCCTGCTGCGCGCACTTATATCGATGCCGGCAGCCAGTGCGCAGGCGATCACTTTGTCGAATTCCAGGGAGCCTTTGCCGCTTTCGAGTTCGGAGACGAACCGTCGTCCGACACCGGCGTGCGCGGCGAATTCGGTCTGGTTGAGTTTCATGGCCTTGCGCGCTTTGCGGATCATTGGCCCCAGATCCGAAACAGTGCGGATCGGTGCCAGGGTGGGGGAAGGCTTCGGCTCCGGGCTGGCCCCAAACGCCGATGATGCGGGACGGGTCAGTTGCCGCGCGAGGTCGATCGCCCGTTGCGCCGGTGCATCTTGAACAGTGCGGGGCACATCCTGAAAGAGCGGCTGCTTGAGCTTGTCGACCGTTGACTCGGCCAAGGGGGTGCGCAGCCCCTTCAGCGGTCCGTTTGGATCGAGCATCTTGAGCACGGCATCGCGCTCTCGCATCTCGCGCAGGAGCCGTGCGGCATCGGTTTCCTTTGGCAAGGACATTGCTCCCTTTCGGGCGCAGATGTCGCGCTGGCTAGCAAAAGTCAAGAAATAACCCCGAACGGGATCAAAAGTTGGATTTTCAGCGCCAGGAAACAATTTTGCTTCCGTTCGGGAGCAGAAAGAGCGTCCATCAGAATTTTCGTTTTTGTCACGCCAAACGCCGATAAAATTCGGCATGCGCCAAGGACGCTTTTTTCCCGCATCATGGCGACGGTGAACCACACGGAGACATCATGCAGACATGCGTTGGCTCGAGGAGCAGCAGTTCGATCAGCATCCTCAATTGCCGCCTCCTCCCGGTTTAGCGATTATTCGATGATAAATCTCGATTATTCCGATTTATCCATGATAAAGCCCAAAAAGTCAGAGTGCCGAGCCGGGTGCACGGCCCAGTTTACGAATAACCCTCGTTTTTTCGGATAATGGATAACAAAATCTCGAAAATTCGGAATTCGGCGCATCGAAGGATCTACTAATACCCGAATTTTCCATCGCATCTTTGCCAGAGGTGTTCGTCTCGGACGCCTCGATCTCCAAGACGGTTTACGAAGCGGTGCAGCGCGGCCATACTGCGCCTCTCGTTCGCATGCTCACGCGGGCGCAGCGCGACACCAGAAGTATTGACTGGAACACGATGTGGAGCGCTCGTGTCATGTTGGAGGCGGGCAACGCGTTCGCCGAAGGCGAGGGTGCGAGGCTCAAATTTGCGAAAGCGGGAACAGGAATCGCGATAGGGAACGCCCTCGCAAATCCCAAAAAGGATTCGAGGCGGTTGGTCATTCGCCAAGGTTCAAATAGTATCTTGTGTGCTTCAGTTCCCCTTCCTTGCGAAGAGCCGCCAACTGGACCAGTTCCGCGAGATCGCGAGT
>Ga0255338_1002023_pt1 | contig 33250 bp, 27 predicted proteins | sample MeOH1_35cm_T4_19_FD_203715 | JGI IMG/M metagenome (GOLD analysis project Ga0255338, IMG submission 203715) | Sandy soil microbial communities from University of British Columbia, Vancouver, Canada - MeOH1_35cm_T4_195 | ecosystem: Engineered > Artificial ecosystem > Sand microcosm > Unclassified ... | reverse complement strand
GGGCGAGATCACGGGGCGCAACGGCGTGTCGGTCGGCGCGGTCGAGAAGAAAATGGGCATCAAGGGCAACGCGACCTGTGTGCTCAATTTCGACAATGCCGTCGCCTATCACCTGAAGGGCCGCGCGCCCGAGAAGAAGGCCGATGACGGCAAGGTCGTGAAGTCGAAGTCGGCGGGCATGGCCGGCATGTTCGGCATGATGAACGGCGCGCGCATGGGCGTCGGCATTCAGGGCATCGCGGCGGGCGAAGTCGCCTATCAGAACGGCGTGGCTTACGCGCAGGAGCGCCTTGCGGGCCGCTCGCTGACGGGCGCGAAGAACCCGGACGGCCCCGCCGATCCGATCCTCGTCTTCCCCGATGTGCGCCGCCTGCTCATCGGCTCGCGCGCCTTCGTGGAGGGCGCCCGCGCGCTCGCCATGTATGTCTCCTTCCTCTTCTCGGTGGCGCGTTCGAGCGCCGACGAGAAGGAGCGCCAGGAGGCCGAGGACCTCTCCCAGCTCTTCACGCCGGTTATCAAGGCCTATTTCACCGACAAGGGCTTCGAGGCGGCCAATGCCTCGATGCAGGTGTTCGGCGGCCATGGCTATATCCGCGACAACGGCATGGAGCAGTTCGTGCGCGATGCGCGCATCAACCAGGTCTATGAAGGCGCCAACGGCATTCAGGCGCTGGACCTCGTCGCCCGCAAGATGACCGCCAAGGGCGGCCGCGCGACGCTGACCTATTTCGCCAAGCTCGAAGCCTTCATCAAGGAAAACGAGGGCGACGCCGAGATGGCGCCCTTCGTCGGACCGCTTAAAACCGGCTATGGCCGCCTCGGCGAAGCGGCTGGCTGGCTGATGCAGAACGCCGCGAAGAACTACGACCATGCGGGCGCCGCCTCCTACGACATCCTCAACATCTTCGGCACGGTGACGCTGGCCTGGATGTGGGCGCAGATGGCGAAGCTGAGCCTCGCCAAGCTCAAGGCGGGCACGGAGAAGCAGGACTTCTACAAGCGCAAGCTGACGCTCGCCCGCTACTGGATGGAGCGCGAAGTGCCGATGACCGCCGGCTGGGTCGAGCGCGCCAAGGCGGGCGCCGACGGGCTGATGGAACTCGACGCCATCAACTTCTGATCCGACCGCTTTTTCACGGAAATGACGAAGGGGCGCCACACCGGCGCCCCTTTTGTTTTGTCTCTGACAAACTGGAAGTGTCATCCCGGCCTTGTGCCGGGATCCAGGGGCGACACACGCGGAACTCGACGCCCCTGGACCCCGGGACGAAGCCCGGGGTGACGGCAGAGTTTGATATTTCCGAACGCCCCTACCCCTCGGCCTTCCGACAGGCCAGAATGAACCCATGAGCACCGCCCAAGCCGCACAGAACGTTGCCGAACATGTTACGCAGGCCGTCGTCGACCATGCGTCCGAGGCGCCGCTGCTCTATCCGCTGATCCTGCTCGCGGCCGCCGTCATCGCCGTGCCGCTCTTCCGGCAACTGAGGCTCGGCAGCGTGGTCGGCTATCTCGCGGCGGGCGTCGTCATCGGCCCGCATGTGACCGGCCTTTTCGACGATCCGGAATCGGTCTTCAGCCTTGCCGAACTCGGCGTCGTGTTGCTGCTCTTCATCATCGGGCTCGAACTCAAGCCGTCGCGCCTCTGGACCATGCGGCACGACATTCTGGGCTTCGGCCTCATACAGGTGGCGCTCTGCGGCGGGGCGATGGCAAGCATCGGCCACATGTTCGGGCTCAACTGGCATGCCTCGATCATTTCGGGCCTCGGCCTCGCGCTCTCCTCGACCGCATTCGCCGCGCCGCTGATGGAGGAGCGCGGCGAACTCACCTCGCCCTATGGGCAGCGCGCCTTCTCCATCCTGCTGCTGCAGGACCTCGCCGTGGTGCCACTGCTGGCCCTCGTCGCCATCTTCGCGCCGGGCAAGGATGCCGCGCATCCCGCAGGGCTCGCGACCACGCTCGCCATGCTCGCGGCGGTCGGCATCGTCGTCGTCGCGGCGCGCTATGTGATGAACCCGCTGTTCAGCCTGCTCTCCAAGACGAAGTCCCACGAGATCATGACAGCGGCGGCCTTGCTGCTGGTGCTGGGCGCTGCGACCGTGATGGAGCTTGCGGGCCTCTCCATGGCACTCGGTGCCTTCCTCGCGGGCATCCTGCTTGCGGAATCGAGCTTCCGCCACGAACTCGAAGCCGATATCGAACCCTTCCGCGGGCTGCTGCTCGGCCTCTTCTTCATGACTGTCGGCATGACGATCGACCTCGAAGTGGTCTATCGCAACTGGCTCTGGGTGACGGTGGGCGTCTTCACCGTGATCGCGGTGAAGCTCACCGTCATCTATGCGGTCGCGCGGGTGACGGGATCGAGCCATGAGGACGCGCTGAAGATCGGCGGCGTGCTGGCGCAGGGCGGCGAATTCGCCTTCGTGCTGTTCGGCGCCGCCGTCACGGCCCACGTCATGAAGGCCGACAACGCCAACATCCTGACCGCCGTCGTCGGCGTGTCGCTGGCGCTCACGCCCATCGTCTTCGGCTTGGCGGCACGCGCCGCGAAAAAGCGCGAGGCGAAGATGCCCGAGGCGGATTTTTCCGATGCCGATGGCCGGGTGCTCGTGATCGGCTTCGGCCGCTTCGGGCAGGTGGTGTCGCAATTCCTGATGGCGCGCGGCATAGACGTGACCGCCATCGACCGCGACGCCGACCAGATCCGCGCGGCGCGGCGCTTCGGCTTTCAGGTCTATTACGGCGACGGCGCGCGGCTCGACGTGTTGCGCGCTGCGGGCGCAGGCAACGCCGTTCTCGTCGCGGTCTGCGTCGACGAACGCAAGTCGTCCATGCAGATCGTCGAACTCCTGCAGCAGCATTTCCCGCTCGCGAAGCTCTATGTGCGCGCCTATGACCGCCGCCACGCGCTGGATCTTCTGCGCCGCAATGTGGACTTTCACATCCGCGAACTCTACGGCTCGGCCGTCACCTTCGGCGGCGCCTGCCTTGAGGCGCTGGGTGCATCGCGCGAGGAGGTGGCCGCCGTCGAAGCCGACATGCGCCGCCGCGATACCGAGCGGCTCGCGCTCCAGCTTGCCGAGGGCGAACTGGCGGGCAAGAACCTCATGCATGTGAAGCCCGTCATGCCCGAGCCGCTGACGCAGCCCAAGCGCGAGGGGCGCGCCCTCAGCCTCGAAACCGAGGAGGCGACCCGCGAGGACGTGCCGCCCGAAGTCGCGGCAGGCCACCTCTAGCATGACGCTACGTCCGTGATAGTCTGCGCCCCATCGAAACTACCTAAGCATGGGGAAACGCATGAAGAACCTCTTCAACATCGAGGGCAAGGTCGCGCTGGTAACGGGCGGCTCGCGCGGCATCGGCGAGATGATCGCGACGGGCTTCGTCGAGGCGGGCGCCAAGGTCTATATCTCGGCGCGCAAGGCTCAGGCCTGCAACGAACTCGCCGAGGAACTCTCGAAAAAGGGCACCTGCATCTCGCTGCCTTTCGACCTCGGCACCATGGAAGGCGTGGAAGGCCTGGCCAAGGAACTCGCCAAGCGCGAGGAGAAGCTCGACATCCTCGTGAACAATGCCGGCGCCGCCTGGGGCGAGCCCATCGACCAGTATTCCGAGAGCGGCTGGGACAAGGTGATGAACATCAACCTCAAGGGCCCGTTCTTCGTCACGCAGAAGATGCTGCCGCTGCTCCGCAAGGCGGGCACCTATGAAGACCCGGCCCGCGTCATCAACATCGCCTCGATCAACGGCATCGTGCCGCCGGATCTCGAGACCTATGCGTACTCATCGTCCAAGGCCGGCTGCATCATGCTGACGCGCCACCTCGCTGGCCGTCTCGCGGGCGACAACATCCTCGTCAATGCCATCGCACCCGGACCCTTCCCCAGCGCCATGATGAAGGCGACGCTCGAAACATTCGGCGACGCGATCAAGGCGAGCAATCCGCGCAAGCGCGTCGGTACGCCGGAAGACATCGCCGGCGTCGCGATCTTCCTCTCGTCCCGCGCCTCGGCCTATACGACCGGCGCAGTCATCCCCTGCGACGGCGGCGCGGCGGAAGTCTGATCCTGTGCTCGCGGCCTCTCTCCCGGAGAGGCCGCGACACATAAGCGACATCAACGGCTGCTAGGAAGCCTCATGCTCTTCTTGGGATATTCGTCATGAAAACATCGGCTCTGATTTCGGCGGCGGCGCTTGCCGCTCTCCTTCTCGCGCCCGTTTCGGCGGCCAGCGCGGAGACGTTCGACAAGCCGGCGACCAAGGAATTCGATCTGACGAAGGTTCTGCCCTGCCCGCCCCAGAGCAACATCGAGAAGGGCGACGGCCTCGTCTGCAAGGACAATCCGGAAGCGCAGAAGACCGACTATCAGGGCGTGCTCGACGCGCAGAAATCCGCGAATGACGACGAGATCGCCGTGGCGATGGCGGATGCCTCCTATCCGACCGTGGCGCAACTCCTGCGGCCGATCTGGCTGCGCCTCGTGAACCCCGCGCCCGAGGCTTGCGCGCCAGCGAAGGCGATCCTGAACGACATTGACCATGACGCGGCCATCGCCGCGCAGAGCCGCCTGAAGGAGGGCGAGTCGGCGCTCAGAACCTCTCTCCCTGCGACCGCGACGTTGCTCGGCGAGGTGAACTACGCCGAATACAAGGCTTCCGACAAGGCAAAGGCCATCTACAATCGCCAGCGCCCCTACATGGTGAAGATCGATGGCCTGCCGGCGGTTGAGCCGCTGGCCGACAAGCAGTATCTGGCACGCATGTCGAAAAACGCGAGCTATCCGAGCGGGCATGCCGTCTTCGCCTTCACCGACGCCGCCGTGCTTTCGGCGCTCCTGCCCGACAATGCGCAGATCATCATGAGCCGCGCCGAGCGCTATGGCTGGCACCGCGTCGTCGTCGGCGTACATTTCCCCACCGACATTGCCGCCGGAAAGCAGGCGGGACTTCTGGTGGCGAACGCCTATCTCAACGATCCGGCGATGAAGGACAAGCTCGAGGCGGCGCGGGCGGAGCTTCGCAAGGCGCTTTGCTATTGAGGAAGCCGGGAGCTGACGGCGCGAAGGGGTCAGCGGCTTCCGCGCGCGAGCCAGCCCTTCACCCGCGACAAAATCCGCGCGGAAAATCCGGTGGGCGTTTGAACCCCGGCAATGACGGGGATCTCGACCGCCGGCTCGTCCCGAGGTTCATCCTGCGGCTCTGGCGGAAGCTCCTGCACCACCGGCGACAGAGTGTCGATATCGCCTTCTTCTGAAGCCTCCGCCGAAAGCTCGCGGAGCGGTGGCGCTTCCTCGGCTACCGGATGGTCCGGGGCGGAAAGCAGCAAGGGCACCTTCGATCCCGTCGCACGCTCGGCTGCCGAGACGATCGCATCCGCGAATGTGTCCACGAGCTGGAGCGGGATGTCGTGGCCCATGCCTTCGACGATGCGCAACTCCGCACCGGGAATATTCGCTGCCGTATCGCGCCCACCCTCAACCGGGACGAGCGGATCGGCGTCGCCATGCAGAACGACCGTCGGCACCGCGAGGCGGCGAAGCTTCGGCCTGCGGTCGCCATTGGTAACCGCCGCCGCAGCCTGCCGCACGACGCCGGAGGGGCAATAGCTGCGCGTTGCATCGCGCGTCACCCATTGGCGCAACGTCTCCTCGTCGGTCGGCCAGGCAGGGCTGCCGATCGTCTGATAGGTCCTGATGCCGCGCTCGATGACGGCTTCCATATGACTCGCAGGCGGCGCGGGGGACACGAAAAGCTTCATCACGCGCGGCTTGGGCGGCGGAAGCAACGCATTGCCGGAGGTGGACATGATGGAGGTGAGCGAAAGCGTCCGCTCGGGATATTCGGTGGCGATCAGTTGCGCGATCATGCCACCCATGGACGACCCGACGATATGCGCCTTCTCAATGCCCAGCGCATCGAGCAGCCCGACGGAATCGTCGACCATGTCGTAAAGCGTATAGGGCACGAAGGGCGTCTTGCCGGTCATGAAGCCTGCGAAGGCGGCGGGAAGAGGCGCAAACTGGCCGCGTTCGAATTTGGTGGAGAGGCCGGCATCGCGATTGTCGAAACGGACGACGCGATAGCCCCGCTCCACCAGTTCCTCGCAAAGCGGCAGCGGCCATTGGGTCAGCTGGGCGCCCAGACCCATGATGAGAAGAATCGTCTCACGATCTTCAGGCCCGAAGCTCTCATATTCGAGCGTGATTCCGTTGACCTGAACATTCGACATGGCAGACGACCTGACGCGACAAATCCCCGGGATTCGGCCCCCACACAAGAAATAGGAAACCCCATGCTGCATTGCAACATGGGGCTTCACTAAAGGTCAAACCGGCGCCGAAAGCCGCCTATCTGGCATCCTCGGCATGGGTGGCGATCATTTCGACATAAAGCGGGCACAGTTCCACAGGCAGGTCGTGCCCCATGCCCTCGATCATTTCGAGTCTCGCGCCCGCCACCGCTTTCGTGGTGTCGATACCGCCTTCAGGCGGAACCAGAGGATCGGCCAGGCCGTGAACGACGAGGAAAGGCACCGCCACATCCTTAAGCCGCTCAACGCGGCTTCCATCCCCGACGATCGCGGCATATTGGCGAAGCCCGCCTTCCGGGTAGTACATGTGGTCATATTCGCGCGCGCATAGCTCATAAAGCGCTTCGTCGCTGCGCGGATAGGCGGGACTCTGATAAACGCGGCGGCCCTTCATGCGATGGCGGATGATGTCCTCGCGATTTTCGGACTCCGGCTGCGCCTGAAGCGCGGCGAGCGCCTCGTCGGTCGCCTGCGGCAGATCCGGGTTGCCCGTGGTCGACATGATCGACGTCACGCTGATGAGCCGGTCGGGATGATTGATCGCCATTTGCTGCACGATCATGCCTCCCATCGATATGCCCATGACATGCGCGCGCTCGATGCCCAGCGCATCGAGCACGCCGATACCATCCGCCGCCATGTCGGCCAGCGTATAGGGAATATCCGGCTTCCTCCCCTCGCGCACCGCCGCTGCAACCTCGCGGATATTCGGCAGGCCCTTGAGCTTCTCGCTCTTGCCGACATCGCGATTGTCATAGCGGATGACCCGGAACCCGCGCGCCTTGAGCCCGTCCATCAACTCCGCGGGCCAGTTCATCATGGTCGATGTATAGCCATTGACGAAAAGGATCGGGGTCGCGCCTTCGGGGCCGCGATCCTCGACATTGATGGTGATGCCGTTCGCCTTGATCTGAACCTGCGCCATGGACTATTCCGCCGCCTTGGATGCGGCAGCGCGGGCGGCGGCAGCCGTGATGGCGTCGGCAAAGACCTGAGCGAGCGAGGTCGGGAAGTCGTGTCCCATGCCCGGCACAATCCGAAGCTCCGCACCGGGAATGCTCGCAGCCGTATCCTTGCCGCCTTCGACCGGCACCAGCGGATCGTCCGCGCCATGCAGCACGACGGCGGGCACGGCGATGTTCTTCAGCTTCTCGCGCCGGTCGCCATTGGCGACGATGGCCGCCATCTGACGCGCCGTGCCCACGGGATAAAAGCTGCGCTGCACATCGCGAAGCACATTCGCACGCAGTGTCGCCTCGTCGGTGCGATAACCGGGGCTGCCGATCGTCGTCCATGTCTTCATGCCGCGCGCGACCATGGCCTCGAGATCGTCCGCGGGCGCCGCCGGCGCCATCAACACTTCCATAGCCTCGGGTTTGGCCTGCGGCAGCGCCGGATTGCCCGTGGTCGACATGATCGAGGTGAGCGACAGCGCGCGATCCGGATGGTTTGCGGCGACGAGCTGCGCGATCATGCCGCCCATCGAGGCGCCCGCGATATGCGCGCGCTCTATCTCCAGCGCATCGAGAAGGCCGACGGCATCCGCCGCCATGTCGTCCAGCGAATAGGGCGCGTTGGGCCTGGCGCCCGTCATCAGCGCGCCGAAGATCGCCGCCATGTCGGGCATGCCCGCCTCATCGAATTTGGTCGAAAGCCCCACATCGCGATTGTCGAAGCGGATCGCCCGATAGCCGCGCTCGACGAGTTCGTGACAAAGTTCCTCCTGCCAGACGGTGAGCTGGCCGCCAAGGCCCATGATGAGGAGTACGGTTTCCCGATCCTCGGGGCCGAAGCTCTCATATTCGATGCTGATGCCATTCGCCTGAACCTGCGGCATGGGACGTCCTCCTGTTTTTTCATTTGTCGAAAGTCTAGCAGCGGCCTTGCGGGGCGTGGACAAGAAAGGCATATCTAATGATAAACATTAAAACATTATGGAGGACGCCTTGACCCTGGAATACGATCTCTTCTGGTCCTTTCGGTCGCCCTACTCCTACCTCGTCACCCCACGCCTGCTGGAACTGGAGCGCGACTACGACGTCCACTGCAATGTGCGGCCCGTCTACCCCATCGCGGTGCGCATCGAGGGTTTCTTCAAGCAGGTGAACCCCATGTGGCCGCCTTACCTCATCAAGGACACGGTCCGCATCGCGGAAATGCAGGGCCTGCCCTATGCCTGGCCCTATCCCGACCCCATCGTGATGAACCTCAAATCCGGCGAGGTGCCCAAGGATCAGCCCTATATCCACCGCCTGACGCGGCTCGGCGTCGCCGCGACCGAAGCTGGCAAGGGCCTCGCCTTCATCCGTGAGGTGAGCGGCGTGATCTTCGGCGGTGTGCGCAACTGGAACGAGGGCGACCACCTGAAGGAAGCCACGGCCCGGGCAGGCCTCAACCTCGCCGAGCTCGACGCCCTGATCGAGAAGAACCCCGGCCACTATGAAGACGTCATCACAGCCAATGAAGCCGCCCAGAAGCAGGCCGGCCATTGGGGCGTGCCGCTGATGGTCTTCGAGGGTGAGCCCTTTTTCGGCCAGGACCGGGTAGACCACCTCGTCTGGCGGATGGAAAAGCACGGGCTGAAGCGGCGCGGGGCGTAAACGCGCCCGCGCACTAGACCGCCCGGCCCTCTCCCGGTAGCTTCGCCGCACAGCTGACGGATGGGAACCACATGCAGCGCGATCTCGAAAAAATGAGCGCCACCGCCTATGACCTCATCGTCGTGGGCGGCGGCATCACGGGCGCTTCGACCGCCTGGGACGCGGCTCTGCGCGGCCTCAAGGTTGCGCTCCTCGAAAAGGAGGACTTCGCCCATGCGACGACCTCCGGCTCGTCGAAGCTGGTGCATGGGGGCTTGCGCTATCTCGTCAATGGCGAGCTGAAGCTGGTGCGCGAGTCGCTCCGTGAGCGCCGCATATGGGAGAACACCGCGCCGCATATGGTCCACCCCCTCCCCTTCATCCTGCCGACCTATGGGCATGGAATGAAGAGTGGGCCCATCCTCTCCATCGGCCTCGCCTTCTACGACCTTCTTTCCTACGACCGCAATTTCGTCTCCGACGACGACAAGAAGATTCCGGGCTTCCGCTCGATCTCGCGCGAGGAAGCGCTGAAGCTCATGCCGAGCCTGAAGCGCGAGGGGCTGACCGGCGCAAAGATCTATTACGACTGCCAGATGTTCGCGCCTGAACGCCTCTGCATCGAATGCATCGAAGGCGCGGTCGAATATGGCGCCGACGCGGCAAACTACGCGGAAGTGAACGACTTCATCGTCGAAAGCACGACGACGAGCGGCCGTCGCATTGCGGGCGTCCATGTGAAGGATCGCCACACGGGCAGGACGCATGAGATTCGGGGCAAGGTCGTCGTCAACGCCGCCGGTCCCTGGGCCGACACACTGATGGGAATTGCCGAAGGCGGAAAGCCTGCGCGGCGCCTCATCCGCTCCAAGGGCATCCACATCATCACGCGCGAAATCTCCGGCAAGAACGCGCTGGCGATCCAGTCGGACATCGGCGGCCATTTCTTCGTCATTCCCTGGCGCGGCCACACCATCATCGGCACGACGGATACCGTCTTCGACGACGATCCGGACAAGGTCGGCGTGACCGAGCAGGATCTGAAGGACTTCATCAGCGTCGTGAATGACGGGCTGCCGGGGCTGAACCTCACGCGCGAGGATATTGTCCACTTCTATGTCGGCATCCGCCCGCTGGTCGACACCGCGCCCGCCGAAGGCGAGGAAGGCTCCAAGGATTCCTACAATGCGAGCCGCGCGGCGGAGGTCTATGACCATGAGCCCATCGACGGCATTGCGGGCCTCATCTCGGCCATGGGCGGCAAGTGGACGACCTCGCGCCACCTCGCCGAGCAGATCACCGACATGGTGCTGAAGAAGCTTGGCCGCCATGCGAAATGCGAGACTCATTGCACGCCTGTCTATGGCGGCGAAATCGGCAGGCTCAAGAGCTTCATCGCGCGCGCGCAGAAGCGGCACCCGCATCTCGCGCCGGATGTCGTCGAGAACCTCGTCCTCTATTACGGCAGCCGCGTCGATGAAGTGCTGGCGACCGCCGATGAGCGGCCCGGCGAGCGCGAGGCGCTGCTCAGACGTCTCGCCTCGGAATGGCCGGTGCTCACCGTGCAGGTGATCCATGCGATCCGCCACGAAATGGCTCGCCACCTATCCGACGTTCTCTTCCGCCGCACGGGGCTCGGCACGCTTGGCTCGCCGGGATTTCCGACCATTCGCGCTGTCGTCGAGGTGATGTCCCGCGAACTCGGCTGGGATGAAACGGCCATCGCCAATGAGATTGCGGATGCGAACCGCTATTTCGAAACGCAAAGTCCCGGCCCACGCGAAAGCGACATGAAGGGCGCGGCGCTCGCCGAAGCGACCAGAGGAGCGCGGCCCTGATGCAGAGCGTCACGCCTCACGTCGCAGCCATCGTCAACCCCCGCTCAGGCGGCGGGCGCACGGGGCGCGGCTGGCGCGTGATTTCAGAAACGCTCGAACGCGAACTGGGCCCGATCCGGGCGCATTTCACGACCTCGCCCTCGACGCCGCGCTATCTGCCCGCGATGGAACTTACGCGCAACGCGCTGAAGCAAGGCGCGCAACTCGTCATTGCGGTAGGAGGCGACGGCACCATCAACGAAGTGGTGAATGGCTTTTTCGAGAGCGGCGTAGCGATCAACCCGCATGCGCATCTCGCCGTTCTCAACACCGGCACGGGCGGCGACTTTCGCAAGACCTTCGACCTGCCGGAAGAACTCGAACCTTGCATCGCCCGCATCGCGGAAGGCACGACGAGGCAGATAGACATTGGCCGCCTCACCTTCACTGCCGACGACGGCAAGGAAGCGGAGCGCTATTTCGACAATATCGCGAGCTTCGGTCTTTCGGGTGCGGTGGACCGCGCTGTCAACCGCGCGAATATTTCCAAGTTGTTCGGCGGCAGCTTCGCCTTTTTCTGGGCGACGCTCACCACCGCCCTCCTCTACAAGCCGCGAGCGGTGCGCATTACTGCCGATAGCGGCTTCGATGAAGTCGTCAATGTAGGGACTGCGGCAGTAGCCAATGGGCGTTTCTTCGGCGGCGGCATGATGATCGCGCCCAAGGCCGAGCCCGATAGCGGCTGCTTCGACATCGTCATCATGCGCGACACAAGGTTCCGCGATCTCGTATCCGGTTCACGCGCCCTTTACGACGGCACGCATCTCGACGATCCGAAAGTGATCCATTTCCGCGCCAAGACGCTGGTGGCAACGCCGCTGGACGATACACCGATACTGCTCGACATAGACGGAGAGGCGCCGGGGCGGCTGCCTGCCCGTTTCGACATTCTGCCATCCGTGCTGACGCTGCGTTGCTGACGAAGAGAGTATTGAGGGAATCCATGACGATCGACCGCACGACGCTTCGCTGGAACGGCTGGGGCCCTGTAGCACAGGAAAACGCGCTGCCCGACGGCGCGCCGCAATGGGACTGGATCCGCACCACGCTCGGCATGCCGCATCTGCCGAACACCCCTGCAAAGCCGCTCTCCGAAATCAACATGCCGGCCTGCCGCGTCGGCGATCTCGTTCTGGCCAAACTCCGCGCCATTGTCGGCGAGGCGCAAGTGAAGCTCGACGATTACGAGCGTGCCTTTCACGCGCGCGGAAAGTCCTATCACGACCTTCTCTATCTCCGCGCGGGCAAGCTCGACATGGTGCCGGATGCGGTGATCTATCCGCGCAGCCCGGATGAAGCGCTCGCCGTCGTGAAGCTCGCGGCGGACGAAGACATAACGCTCATTCCTTACGGCGGCGGCTCGTCGGTCGTGGGTGGCGTCAACGCCATGGCGAAGTCGCTCGGAAGCCCGGTGCTGACGCTCGACACCACGCTGCTGACGCGCGTGATCCAGATCGACAAGATCGCCATGACGGCAACCGTCGAGGCCGGCATCTACGGGCCTGCCCTTGAGGAGCAGTTGCAGAAACACGGCGTGACGCTCGCTCATTATCCGCAGAGCTTCCAGTTCTCGACTGTGGGCGGCTGGATCGCGGCGCGCGGCGCGGGCCAGCAGTCCAACCGCTACGGCAAGGCGGAGAAGTGGCTCGTCTCGGCAAGGGTCGCGACGCCAAAGGGCTTCTGGGCGACGGAGGCGACGCCTGCTTCCGCCGCAGGACCCAATCTCAACCAGCTCGTCGCAGGCTCGGAAGGCACGATCGGCGTGATCTGCGAAGCGACCGTGAAAATCCATGAAGCGCCTGCGCGGAAAGATTATCGCGGATATCTATTCAAGACGTTCGCCAGCGGCGTCGAAGCCGCGCGGCGCATCAACCACGCCGATATTCCCGTCGCCATGGTGCGCCTCTCCGACGCGTCGGAGACGCATTTCTTTCAGGCCTTTTCTTCAAGCCATTCGGAAGCAGGGCTGAAGGCGCGGCTGCAACGCGCCTATTTGCGCCACAAGGGCTTCGACGCGGAGCCTTGCCTCATGCTCATCGGCCATGAGGGCGATGCCGAAACGGTGATCTGGGCACAAGAGCGGACGGAAGCGATCTGCACAAAGCTCGGCGCGCTGAAGCTCGGCACCGGGCCGGGGCAGAAGTGGTATCACGGCCGCTTCAACTCCCCCTATTCCCGTGACCCCATGCTCGATCACGGCATCGGCATCGACACGCTGGAGACGGCGACACGCTGGTCGAATATCGGCAAGCTCCACAAGGCCGTCGTCGAGGCGATCGACGGCACCATGAAGGCCAACATGCCGGAAGTCACGGGGTGCGGCATCGTCATGGCGCATCTGAGCCATTCCTATCCCGACGGCGCGAGCCTCTATTTCACCTTCGTCTTTCCGCGCCAGCTCGACCGCGAGGTGGAGCAATGGCAGGCGATCAAGCGCGCGGCATCTGATGCGATCATCGAGAACCGTGGCACGATCAGCCACCATCACGGCGTGGGCATCGACCACACGCCCTGGCTCGCGGAGGAGAAGGGGCCGATCGGCTTCAACCTGCTGAAGGCACTCAAGCGCGAACTCGATCCGACCGGCGTGCTCAATCCGGGGAAGCTGCTGGGCTGAGTCCGCTCAGGCGGGAACGCCGACGATCTCCCGCGCCCGCGCCAGACCCACTTCGATATTCGGCACGAGAATGACGCGATTCTCGTCGAGGATGCCCATCTCGCCCAGCACCTGACGCGGCTGCGGCTGGATGCCGGTAATGATGAGCTTCGTTCCGTGCCGCGCACAGCGGTCGACAAGCGTCTGAATGGCGCTGGCACCCGATCCATCGACCATAGGCACCGCGCGCATGCGCAGGATAAGCACGCGCGGCGGCTTGCCGATACGGTCGAGGGTTTCACCAAGACGCATGGCAACGCCAAAGAAGAACGGCCCGCGAATGACGCTGGCAACGACGCCGGGCGGCAGCTCGGCCTGCGTGACGGGACGCATATCATGCGGCGTGTCATCGGCCACATCCTCGTCGAGAAGCTTCACATTGGACTGAACCTGCACCGCCTCCGACATGCGATGCATGAAGAGAACGGAGGCGAGCACCACGCCGACTTCAATGGCCACCGTGAGATCGACCATCACGGTGAGCCCGAAGGTGATGAGCAGCACCGCGCGGTCACCCACGGGCGCTTTCATCAGATGCGTGAACTTGTCGATCTCGCTCATGTTCCAGGCGACAACGACCAGCACCGCGGCGAGAGCGGCGAGCGGGATGTAATGCGTGAGCGGCCAGGCGACGAGCATGAAGATCAGCAGGAACACCGCATGCAACATGCCGGCGATCGGGCCTTTTGCGCCGGAGCGGATATTCGTTGCGGTGCGCGCGATGGCGCCTGTCGCGGGCAATCCGCCGATCGCCGCCGAGGCGCAATTCGCAATGCCCTGCGCCACCAGCTCACAGTTGGAACGATGACGACGTCCCGTCATGCTGTCGGCAACCAGCGCCGAGAGCAGCGACTCGACGCCTGCCAGGAAAGCGATGGTGAAGGCGCTGGGAAAGAGTTCGCGCAGCCGCTCGAAGCTCACCTCCGGCAGCGTCGGCATTTCGAATTGCGGATTGAGCCCTACGAAGCGCGACCCGATCGTGTCGGTGGGCAAGTGAAAGAAATACACGGCCGCTCCGGCGAGGATGACGGCGATGAGAAATTGCGGCCAGTTCGGACGATACCGGCGCAGAAGCAGAATGACGGCGAGCGCGCCCGTCGCGACGGCGACTGTCGCAAGGCTCGTCTCCGGCAACGCTTTCCCGAGCACAATCAGCTTCGGAATGAAATCGGCGGGCACCTTCTCGACGGCGAGGCCGAAGAAATCCTTGATCTGGCTCGACGCGATGATGACGGCGATGCCCGCGGTGAAGCCGGTAACGACGGGTTGCGGAATATATTTGATATAGGTTCCGAGACCGAAAAGCCCGGCGGCGATAAGCATCAGGCCCGCCATCATGGTGGAGACGATCAACCCGTCATAGCCATGCTGCGCGATGACGTTGAAGACGACGACGACGAAGGCGCCGGTCGGTCCGCCGATCTGGAAACGCGAACCGCCAAGCGCCGAAATGAGGAAACCGGCGACCACTGCCGTGATGATGCCCTTGTCCGGCGTCGCGCCGCTGGCGATCGCCAGCGCCATGGCCAGCGGCAGGGCAACAATGGCGACCGTCAACCCTGCGATGAAGTCGTTTCGGAAATCCGCCGTACCGTATCCCTCGCGGAGAACGGTAACGAGTTTCGGGATGAACAAGGCCCAGCGGGATTCCGCCGGTTGGGTCGTGAACGGCATGGCTCAACCTTCCCGGAACAGGGAAAAAGGCGCCTCGCGCGTTCAGTCGGCCTCGAGCTGGCGACGCAACTCGGCCTTGGCGATTTTTTCTAGGGTTGAGCGCGGCAAGGCATCGACAATGCGAATCTCGCGCGGCACCTTGAAATCCGCAAGCGATTTTCTGCAATGCGCCATGACCTTTTCCTTGAGGTCTTTTGGCGCGGCCGCATCGCCGCCGGGAACGAGCAGGAATGCAACCGGCACCTCATCGAGCATCGGGTCCTTCCGTCCGACCACGGCGCACTCCTGAACGCCGCCTGCCGCCATGATGACGGTTTCGATCTCCGATGCGGCGACATTCTCGCCGCCGACCTTCAGCATGTCCTTGTCGCGGTCGGCGAAACGGATGAAGCCGTCCTGCATCAGCGTGACGCGGTCGCCAGTGATGAAAAAGCCCTGTTCGTCGAAGCTCTCGCTCGTCGCCTTGGGATTGTTCAGATATTCCTTGAAGAGCGAGAGGCCGGGAATGCCGCGAATGAGAAGCGCACCCGTCTCGCCCACCTCGACGGGCGAACCATCCTCGCGCGTGATCGCGATTTCATAGGCGGGCGACGGCTTGCCGATGGACATGGCCGGTGCGGGCACGAAGGGATCGCTGACGATGCCATGCGTGATCGTCTCCGTCATGCCCCACCAGCCGATGGTCCTGACGCGGAAATGCGCGTCAGTCGGCAGGCTGGCGACGCCATTGCCCCAGAGGCGGTAGTGATGGGCGGCAGGCACGTCATGCGCAGCGAGAGCGCGCAGACAGAAGGGCACCATGGATGTCCAGGTGCAGCGATGCCTGAGCGACACCTCCCAGAAGCGCGAGGCAGAGAAACGCGGCTGCACGACGATCGTGCCGCCAACCCAGAGCGTGGCAAGCACCGAATAGGACTGCGCATTGGTGTGGAAAAGCGGAAGATAGACGAGGTGCACATCGTCCGGCGTGAGCGTCTCATGCATGGCGCAGAGTTTCGCGCCCCAAAGCGCGTTCGCATGCGTCCAGACGACACCCTTGGGCCGGGATGTCGTTCCGGACGTATACTGAATACCGACATTGGCAGCGGGATCGGCCGGGCGGAGCGGCACATCGGCGGGATTACCGTAGAGCGCCGCGAAGCTCTCCGACTTCTGCGGACGGTTGCCCGGAGCGGCGGGCGCGCCATTGTCCGTTTCGGTAATGACGAGCCATTTGATCGCGCCGCAGCTTTCGGCGACGAGAGTGGCGAATCTCGGCTGTGTGATTGCGCCGACCACGCCCGCATGTTCCGAAAAATAAGTGAGCTCATCCGCGACCGAGCGCGCATTGGTGGTGACGGCGACGGCACCGAGATGCGCACAGGCGTACCAGGCAATGATCGTTTCCGGGCAATTGTCGAGATGGACGAGCACACGGTCGCCAAATTTGACGCCCCGCGCCTTCAGCCCCGCAGCGACCGCCTTCGTTTCTTCCGCGAACTCGGCATAGGTCCAGGTCCGCGACGGGCCCTCGAAGGGCTCCCAGACGAGGAAGGGGTGCACTGGCCGCGCGGCGGCGTGGAGCGCGAGGAGATGCGGCACGTCGAAGCCCGAAAAGGGATGCACGGCGGGCGTTCTGAGAAAAGGCGCGGTCATTCGGTCCTCCCGGTGTTTAGTCTCTTCTACGCCAGCCTCCGGTGACCATCCATCCAGTTACGGATTTCAGGTCCGGGGCGACGCGCGCATGACGGGGCAACCCCGGCCCGGAAGGGGCCCGGATCGCCTCGCCTTCATTTCGCAATAACGCACTCCCTCAGGCGAGTGCGATCTTGAGCGCCTGCGCCGCAGCCCTCACCGCTTCGCGGCCCGTATCGAGCACGCCCTGAAGGTTGAAGAAGCCGTGGATCATGCCTTCGTAATTGACATGTTCGACAGAAACGCCCGCCTTCTTCAGCGTTTCGGCATAGGCGCGGCCTTCGTCGCGCAGCACGTCATAGCCGCCGGTGACGACATAGGCTGGCGGCAACCCCTCATGAGAGGCCGCCTTGAGCGGCGCGACGCGCGGGTCGTTGCGGTCGCCTTCGCCGAGATAATGATTGAAGAACCAGATCATGCCGTCACGTTCGAGGAAGTGCCCCTCCGCGAACTCGCGATAGGAAATCGTGTCCGTATTCGTATCGGTGACGGGATAGATGAGCATCTGGAAGGAGATGCGCGGCCCCTTGGAATCGCGTGCCATAAGGCTCACGACAGCGGCGAGATTGCCGCCCGCGCTGTCGCCCGCAACCGCGATGCGGTTCGCATCGACGCCGATCTCGACAGCATGGGCCTCGACCCATTGCACGGCGGCATAAGCGTCTTCCGCGGCAGCCGGGAACTTGTGCTCCGGCGCAAGGCGGTAATCGACGGCGACGACCTTGCAACCGCTCTCATTGGCGAGGGTGCGGCAGAGCGCGTCATGCGTTTCGAGATCGCCGATCACCCAGCCGCCGCCATGAAAATAGACGAGAACCGGAAGCGCCTCACTACCAGCGGCAACCGGCGTGTAAATGCGAAGAGGAATCTCGCCGACCGGGCCGGGAATGGTGCGGTCCTCGACCTTGCCGATAGGCTGCCCCTGAAGATCGAGCTGCGAGGCCATCGCGCGATACATTTCGCGCCCGCCCGCCGGCGGAAGATCGATGATGCGCGGCGTATCCGTATTGGCGGCCATGCCATCGAGAAGCGCTTTGACTTGCGGGTCGAGTGCCATTTCATCCTCCCATTTTTATTTTATCGTTGAGAAGGTTTTACCGGTCCACGCGCCCGAGCGCAAAGCCGCAAAAGAAAAGACCCCACACCTCGCGGGGCATGGGGCCTTTTCCGGTGTTCACCGGAAGTCAGTGAAGAATATTGCCTTCGCGCGAGCGGCGGCCTTCGGCCATATCGATGACGAAGACCTTGAGCGCGCGCCAGGCATCGGCGCGCAGCAGCTCGCCGACCTGCTCAAGCTCCTCCGCCGCCGTATCGGCATATTCGAGGGCCTTCATTCCATGGGTGTCGAACATATAGGCGGCAAGCAGGCTGAGTTCGTGGTCGGTCATCATGGAAGAAATCTCTCTGGATTGGCTCGTGAACTGTATCCAGAGCAGTGCAACCTGTGGGCCACTCCCGTTCGCCCATGGAATCAAGGCCTTACGCTGCGCGCGCGTGGGATGCGGCAAGGACGACCGGAATGGAAATGCCGGGCACCCGGCGGATTTTTCCGCCCTGCCCGGATTAAGGCCCCCTTTACGGACCCATGGCAAAATCCTGATTCACAGAGGTACCTCTTAGGGGAGAGGCACTGCATCCACCAGCCGTCACGAGGTGCAGAAAAAAATGTTGTCTACTACAAGTCGGCCCAAGCTCCCGCGCCTGTCGCGGATTCCCACCCTACGCATCGCGGTCAAATTGCAGCTCATCATCGCTTCGGCGGCGCTTCTGCTCGCGATCGGAATCGGTGTCTCGAGTTACATCGAGGCGGCGAGGAATACGAACAGTGAAATCACAGACCGCTTCGACGCCCTTCTTCATGGCCGCAAGGCCGCGCTCGAGGATTATCTGGCCTCGGTCGACCAGGATATTCGCTACATGGCGCAGAGCCCCTTCGTTCAGGACGCCATGTACGATTTCGCATCCTCCTGGCGTTCGGCGAAAAATCAGGGCGATCCGGTCGCGCGTTTCCGCGCCCTCTACAACAAGGGCAGCGAAGACGTAATGACGGATGGTTCGGAATATGCGGGCCTTCACGACGGCTATCACAACGGGTTCCGCAAGTTCATGCAGGAACGCGGGTACGAGGAAGTCTATCTCATCGATCCTGACGGCAACGTCGTCTACACGGTGAGCAAGGGCGCCGACTTTGCCTCGAACGTCTATCCGCCCTCGACTTCCTCCCACGACCGCACCGATCTCTCCTATGCCTTCGAGGTCGCGAGCGGCGAAACCGATCCGAACAAGGTCGTCTTCTTCGACTACGCGCCTTATGCGCCGATCGCCAACAAGCCCGCGAGCTTCATCGCCGCTCCCGTTTTTGATCGCGCCGGCGCACGCCTCGGCGTCATTGCCTTCCGCCTGCCGGTCAGCCGCTTCAACAGCATCATGAGCGTCACCGAAGGTCTCGGAAAGACGGGCGAGTTGATGCTCGTCGGCGAGGATTTTCTGATGCGCAACAATTCGCGCCTGGTCAAGGAGCCGACGATCCTGAGCCGCGAGATCGACGCTGCCGCGGTGAAGCAGGTCTTCGGCTCAGGCGCTGACGCGGCCGCCAATGACAGGAACGCCTTCAGCATCGACAAGGGCCCGATGGGTTACGAGGTCGAGACCTTCGCGACGCCTATCAAATTCAACGATGTACGCTGGGCGCTTGTTGCCCAGGTCGCGACGAGCGAAGCCAACGCGCCGCTCGTCTCCATGCGCAACACCATGCTCGGCGTTGCCCTTCTGCTCCTCGTCTGCGTCTCAGCGGGCGGCGTCTTCTTCGCACGCCAGATTTCGAAACCCATCACGGCGCTCACCGGAGCAATGCGCAAGCTCGCCGATGGCGACACGTCGATCGAACTTCAGGGCGCCGAACGCCGCGACGAAATCGGCGAAATGAGGGCGGCCGTTGAGGTCTTCCGCGCCAACGCCATCGAGCGTCAGCAACTCGAAAAGCGCGAGAAGATGGAACGGGCCGAAAAGGAAAGGCGTACTGCGGCAATCGAAATCATGATCGCCGACTTCGACACTTCGATGAAGGAGATGCTTGCCGCCGTGAGCGCCGCCGCGGCCGAGATGGAGAAGACCTCCATCGACATGACCCAGACCGCGGAAGTCACGAACGAGCGGGCTTCCATCGTCGCCAGCGCATCCGAACAGACGACGGCGAACATCGAGACGGTCGCGAGCGCGACCGAGGAGATGGCAAGCTCGATCGAGGAGATCCGTCGGCAGACGGCGAAGTCGAACGAAATCGGCGCGCAGGCCAACGAAACCGCTGCCGAAACTAACAGCAAGGTTGAAGCTCTCACGGTCGCCGCACGCCAGATCGGCGAGATTGTGACGCTGATCCATCAGATCGCCGGCCAGACGAACCTTCTCGCGCTCAACGCCACGATCGAGGCGGCGCGCGCGGGCGAGGCGGGACGCGGATTTGCGGTGGTAGCGACCGAAGTGAAGGCACTGGCGGCGCAGACCGCGAAGGCGACCGACGAGATCGCCGCCCAGATCGCCGCGATCCAGGGTTCGACCGGCGAAACCGTCACGGCCATCCAGGAGATCAGCCGGATCATCGGCGAGATCAACGAGATCGGTCGCTCGATTTCGGAATCGGTCGAGCAGCAGAACGGCACCACGCGCGAAATCTCGCGCAACGTCTCGGAAGTCGCCAGCGGTAGCCGGGAGGTCGCGAACAACATCCTCGACGTCACAGGAGCCGCGAACGAGTCGGCGAGCGCCGCCGCACATGTACGCGAAGCGGCGATGGCTCTATCGACGCAGGCCGCCAAGCTCAATGCCGAGGTCGACCGCTTCCTGAGCGAGGTTCGCGCCGCCTGATCGGGCGGCTGTTCAGCAACGCGCCGTGGCGATGAACCTTGCCACGGCGTTTGCGTTTCCCGGCGTCAGCCCGCGAAGCCGCCTTCCGCCAGAAAGCTCTCCTCCTCGGGAGTGGATACGCGGCCAAGCACCGCATTGCGATGCGGAAAGCGGCCGAACCGCTTTATGATATCGGTGTGAATTTCCGCAAAGCGTAAGACTTCCGCATCTTCCAGACGCGTCGCGTGATAGCGCAAGCTCTCCTCCTGCGCCGCCATATCCTCGGAATGCATGAAGGGAAGATAGAACCACTGCCGCGCCGTCATCGGCACTTCGACATCCATGCGGCGGGAGATGGCGTCACGCGCAAGCGCCAGCGCCTTGCCGTCATTGAGGAAGGCGCGGTGATCGTCGCGGTAGAGATTGCGCGAGAACTGGTCGAGCACAATGATAAGCGCAAGCGCGCCTTGCGCTTCCTTCATCCAGTCGTCGAGCTCGCCCCGGCTTGCCACACCATGCGTCTCGGCGAAGCGCTTGCGGATTTCAGCGTCAAAGGACGCATCCTTTGCGAACCATTTCAACGGGCCTGCCGCAAACCAGAAATCAAGTATGTCGCGAGGACGCGCGATAGTCATGGGTTCCCGTCTTCTCTCCAGTCGTCATGCGCGTGCCCGCCCGCGCCTTCACGTCTTCCTTATAGCACCGCCTGGCAGAAAGACGTGGATGGCCGGGTCAAGCCCGGCCACGACGAAGAAATAGAAAGGCGTCAAACAACGATCACATCCTCCGGCGCCTCGTCGAGGTATAGCCTTTCGACGAGATGGGCGCGGCGGTCGAGCGTCGCGCGCTGGTTGACGTAGCCCTTGTCGGTGATTTCGTGGCCGTCGATGGAAGGCGGTTCGATCATCAGGTGAATGCGCGAGATGCGCGTCGACGAACCGCCGCCTGCCTTGTTGTGGCGCTGCAGCGCCTCGCGAATATGCGCAACGACCTTGGGATGACCCACCACCTCCTGCGGCGTCGCGCTGTCATGAAGTCCCGCGACCGCCTTCGCCGCCGCGATGTTCGGCCAGGCGAGAAGCGCAATATAGGGCTTGTCGAGGCCGCAGATAACCGCGTCCTGAAGCAACGGCGAGCAGGCCGCGACGACATCGGCACGAAGCGTACCCGTCGAAACCCATGTGCCCGAGGAGAGTTTGAAATCCTCCGTCACGCGGCCGTCAAAGACGATGCCCTCTTCCGGATGCTCCGGATCGAGGAAGCGCGCGGCGTCGCCGAGCGAATAGAAGCCTTCTTCATCGAAGGCCTCCTTCGTCTTCTTCGGATCGTTGAGATAACCCGGCGTCACTGTTGGCCCCTTTACGCGTACTTCAAGCTTGGTCCCGTTCGGCACCAGCTTCAGCGTCACGCCCGGCAGCGGCAGGCCGATGAGGCCCACGCGCTCCGTGATCCAGTGAACGACCGTGACGCCCTGCGTCTCCGTCGCGCCATACATGGTAGTGAATGGAATGCGATGCCCCGTCTCCGCAATGGCGAGCGCCTGCATGCGGTCGTAAAGATCGCTCGACAGGGTCGCGCCGCCATAGCCCATGAATTCGAGATTGCGGAAGAAGTTCTCGCGCAAGGTCGCATCCTTCTCCATCGCATCGGCAAGCATGGCGAAGGCGACGGGCGCCGAGCCGAAAACGCGCGGAGAGACATCGCGAAGATTGCGGATCGTCTGCTCGAAGAGGCCGGGCACTGGCTTGCCGGCATCGAGATGCACCGTGCCGCCAGCGGACAGATTGCCGTTGAAGCTGATATTGCCCGCCGAGATGTGGTTCCATGGCATCCATTCGAGGCTCTGCGGCACTTCGTTCGGATCGGGCTCCTCGGTACGAAGCGCCTCCTGCCCCGCCACCACGGCCATCATCATCCGATGCGTCTGGATGACGCCCTTGGGCATGCCTGTCGAGCCGGAGGTGAAAAGATATTTTGCGACCGTGTCGTGATCGACCTTGTCCATCGAGGCGCGCACCGCCGCCTCGTCAACGGGCGTTGCGAGCAGCGCGTCGTAGCGCAGGCCCTGAAGCCCCTCCGGCACGCCCTCGCGGGTGATGACATCGACGCTCGAAAGATCGAGCGCCCTGATCGCGCGTTCGAAGAGCGCGCCCTGCTCCGCGAAGATCATGCGCGGACGGGTAAGCTCGAAGACGTGGCGGAGCTTCGAATAATCCGAACTCATCAGAGAATAGGGAACGCTGACGGGCGCAACCGGCACACGCGCCTTCATGGCGCCGAGCATCATCACCGCATGCGCGATGGAATTGCCCGACAGGATGAGAAGCGGCGTTGCCTGCCCCATGCCGCGCGCGAGAAGCGCCGTCGCTACGGCATTCGCGGCGCGGTCCGCCTCGCCATAGGTGATGTAGGTCCATGCGCCCGATGCATCGCGCTCGCCGATGAAATTGCGCTCCGGATGCTGGGCCGCTTTTTCCTCGAGAATATGCACGGTCGAGCGCCGCATGGAGTCGAGCGGATATTCGGATGCGACATAGATCGAGCCATCCGGCTTGCGCTCGACCTTGATCTTCGGCGGCTTCTGCTTCAGCGGCTTGAATGGCGGCAGGCCCGTCTTTTCGGCAGCAACACTCATCTCAATGCTCCAGATTCAATCTGTCTTTCCGGACTTGCGCCGGGAATAAATAGCGAGAACTCTGCGTGAATCTCTAGTTAACCATCCGTGTGCGGCCTTCCCAGTAGGGAGCCCGGAGTTCACGGCGCAGGATTTTTCCCGAGGGGTTGCGCGGCAGTGCCTGCACGATGTCGATCGTCTTCGGCACCTTGTAGCCGGCGATGCGCGTCTTGGCGAAGGCGATGATGTCGGCGACTTCCACGCTCTGGCCGGGCTTCAGCACGACGCAGGCTTTCACCGCTTCGCCCCAGCGTTCGTCAGGCACACCGATCACGGCGACATCGGCAATGGCGGGATGACCGAAAAGCGCATTCTCGACTTCCGCCGGATAGACGTTCTCGCCACCCGACACGATCATGTCCTTCACGCGGTCGTGAATGTAGAGATAGCCGTCCGCATCGAAATACCCGGCATCGCCCGAATGGAACCAGCCGCCACGCACGGCGTCCTCGGTCGCTTCGGGCCTGTTCCAGTAGCCCTTCATCACCATGCCGCCACGGATGACGATTTCGCCGACGCCACCTTGCGGCACGTCGGCGCCCTTTTCATCGACGACGCGGATTTCCATGTTGGGATATGGAATGCCGCAGGAGCGCAGCTTGCCCTTCGCGGGGTCGTGCGCCGCCGGCGGCAGATAGGTCGCGCCCCCCGTCGTTTCGGTAAGGCCGTAAAGCTGGACGAAGCCGGCATTGAAGGTCGATTGAGCCTGCTTCAGCACATCTTCCGCAATGGGCGAGGCGCCATAGAGAATCTGGCGCAGCGAGGAAACATCGGTCGTCTTGATGTTCGGCTGCTGCAGCAGAAAGAGGATCACCGCCGGTACCATGAACGCGACGTTGATCTTTTCGCTCTCGATAAGCTTGAGGATCACCTGCGGATCGACATCCTTCAGGATGACGTTCTTGGTGCCATGCACATGGCCGATGATGCCGATATTGACGCCCGCCACATGGAAGAGCGGCATGCAGACGAGGCAGACCTCGCGGCGCTTCCAGTCCGCCCAGCCCGACGCCTCGCCCGCCTCGAAAGTGGCGAGATAATTCCGGTTGGTGAGCTGCACACCCTTGGGGTGGCCGGTCGTGCCGCTCGTATAGAGCTGGATCACATCGTCATCGAGGTGGGCGGGCAGCATCGGGTCATTGGCCGGAAATCCGTCGCGCCACTCGTCGAAGGAGATCCAGTCCGTGCGTCCACCGTCGAGCGCGATGACGCGCTTCACGGTCGGGCATTCGCTGAGCACAGTCTGGACGACGTCATAGAACTCGGCACCGACAAAGACGATCTCCGTCCGCGCGTCGTTCAGCACATAGGCGATCTCCGGCGGCGCGAGGCGCCAGTTGACGCCGACGACAACGGCCTTCGCCTTCACCGCGCCATAAAGCATCTCGTAATAGCGGTCCGAATTCTTGCCGATGAAGCCGACCCGCGCGCCCGGCGCGCAACCCTCTGCAATAAGGCCCTGCGCCACGCGGCTCGCGCGCTGGTCGAGTTCGGCATAGGTCGTCACGCGACCCTCGAAGAGCTGCGCGACGTCGTTCGGCGCGGCCTTGGCCTGCGCGCGTGTGATATCGGCGACCGAATGGATATGCTCGCGATCGAACATTGGCGCTCCTCCCAAAGCGGAAATGTGTGCCCGGCCTTTTCGGCCAGTATTCTCGTTGGACCAGAGTGTAGCGACGAATATGGCCGGGGCAAGCGGGCGGCTCGGGTTCACAAAGCTTCCCGCTGGACGCTGCGTAACTTCGCCCCCAAACTGGCCCCAATAAAAATAAGGTCATCCAGTCAGGGAGATTCAGATTGGCCCGCATTCCATATTTCGACCCGGAAAAGGCGCAAGGCCGCGCCAGGGAAGCCTACAAGAAGCTGCCCGGGCTCAACATCTTCAGGATGATGGGTCATTCGGGTGACATGCTCGACGGCTTCGTGAAGCTCGGCAACCAGATCCTGATGTTCGGCAAGCTCGATCCGATCCTGCGCGAGATCGCCATCGTCCGTGTCGGCGTTTTGTCCAAGGCGAAATATGAAGTCTACCAGCACGAGGAAATCTCGCGCCGCCTCGGCATGTCCGAAGAGAAGATCAAGGCGATCCATGAAGGACCGGACGCGAAGGTCTGGAACGAGATGGAACGTCTCGTCATGCGCTTCACGGACGATGTGGTGCTGAATGTCCGCGCGTCGGACGCGACCTTCAAGCCGCTGGAAGAGCGGCTGTCCTATCAGGAACTTCAGGAACTCGTCATCGCCATCGGCTTCTACATGATGGCCTCTCGCTTCCTCGAAAATTTCGACGTCGACATTGAGGAAACGCCGCCCGCGAAGGGCGTCGAGCTGCCCGGAATGAAGAGCTGAGCACATGGCGCGACTACCCTATCCCGATCCGAAAGATCTGCCGGACGAGAGCCGAAAGCTTCTCGAAACCCTGCCGCCGCTCAACATCTTCCGCATGATCGCGGGGAGCGGCGCCTCCTTCGTGCCCTTCATGGCGCTTATCAACGCTTATCTGAACGAGGGCACGCTCGACGACGAACTGCGAGAACTCGTTATCCTGCGCGTCGGCCACCTCTGCGGCTCGGCTTACGAGCTGCATCACCATGTCCGCGTCTCGCGCAATGTCGGCATGTCCGAAGCGCGTATCGCGGCGCCGGCAGGCGCACTTCCGAGCCCGCATTTCAGCGAGGCGGAAAATGCCGCCCTCGCCTTCACCGACGATCTCGTCGCCCATGTGAAGGGCGACAAGGCGCTTTTCGACGCGGCGCGCAAGCATCTCGGCGATACTGGCATACAGGAGCTTGCCATCATCGTCGGCGTCTATCTGCTCGTCTGCCGCTATCTCGAAACCTTCGAGATCGAACTCGAGGAAAAGGAAATCCAGGGCGACTCGCTCGAGGACATCAAACGGAGTCTGGAGTCACAATAACCGTCATGGCCCGGCTCGTCCGGGCCATCCATGTCTTCTTCTTGCAGAAAGAAAGGCGTGGATGCCCCGCATGAAGCGGGGCATGACGAAAGGGAGGGAGAGGAATGAGTCTCGGCAATCCGCGCTTCCAGTACACGAAGGGCCTGCACGATCTCGGGAATGGCGGTTATGCCTGGCTTCAGCCGGATGGCGGTTGGGGCTGGTCGAACGCAGGCCTGATCGTCGATGGCGGCGAGTCGCTCATCGTCGACACCTTGTTCGACGTGCCGCTGACGCGCGAGATGCTCTCGGCCATGCGAAAGGCGGAGCCGAAGGCGGCGGCGCAGATCAAGACCGTCGTCAACACGCATCACAATGGCGACCACTGCAACGGCAATGAATGCTGTCAGGGCGCGGAGATCATCGCGCACAAGCTTGCCAAAGAAGCGATGACGCATGAGCCCCCGCAACTGCTTGCGGGATTCCTCGATCTCGCGCCGCAGCTCGGCGATCTCGGCATCTTCATCAAGAAGGCCTTCGGTCCCTTCGATTTCAAAGGCGTGACGCAGACGCTCCCGACGACGACCTTCGAAGCGGAAATCACGCGGCATGTCGGCGACAAGCTGGTGAAGATCATGCATGTCGGCCCCGCACACACGCCCGGCGACGCGCTTGTTCACGTGCCCGCCGACAAGGTCGTCTTCACGGGCGACATCCTTTTCATCGAGGGCCATCCGATCATGTGGGAAGGGCCGGTGGAAAACTGGATTTCAGCCTGCGACCGTATCCTCGCCATGGATGTGGAAACGGTCGTGCCCGGCCACGGCCCCATCACGGACAAGCGTGGCGTGAAGGCAGTCCGCGACTATCTCGTCTATGTGAGAAACGAGGCGCGGCGGCGCTACGATGCCGGGCTCTCGGCCTTCGAGGCCGCGCAGGATATCGACATGTCGGACTATGACAGCTGGGGCGACGGCGAGCGCATCGTCGTCAACGTCGCGACGCTCTACAAGGAGTTTTCCGGCGACAATACGCCCAATGACGCGGCGTCTCTCTTTGGCCAGATGGCGGCGATAGCAAAAGCGAAAGGCCGCCTCTGAACACGCTCACGAAGGCGTGAACCGCAAATCCCCGGAACGCGTAGACAGGCGCCGCGCAAGAACGGATGATCGCGGCCATTCGAAATTCCGGGGGGACGCCATCATGATCACGCTCTATGAGCATCCGCTTTCGCCCTATGCGCAGAAGGTGAAGATTGCGCTCAGGGAAAAGGGGCTCGGCTTCGAGTTGAAGGTGCCGGGCGGCATCGGCGCAGGCGGCGCGGCGGGCGAATTCGTCGAGGCCAATCCGCGCGCCGAAGTGCCACTGCTGATCGACGGAGACGCGCACATCTTCGACTCGACCATCATCCTCGAATATATCGAGGACAAATGGTCGACGCCGCCGATGCTTCCGCAGACGCCGCTGGAACGCGCCCGCGTCCGCATGATCGAGGAAGTCTGCGACACGCATTACGAGGCGATCAACTGGGGCCTCGGCGAAATCTCCTGGTTCCGCCGCGCGGAAGGCGAGCTTGGCGAAACCCTGCGTGAGCGCGCGGCAGAGCAGACCGAAAAGCTGCAAGCCTGGCTCGGGCGGCAGCTGGGCAAGCGCGACTGGTTCAACGGCTCGTCATTCGGCTGGGGCGATCTCTCGGTCGTGCCATATGTCAACGCGTCCATCGGCTTCGGCAACGGACCCGACGAAGGCTCGGCGCTGGGACGCTGGCTCGCGCGAACGCGGGCGCGCGAAAGCGTCGCGCTGACGGTGAAGGAGGCGACCGCCTCCATAGCCGGAATGGAAGTCATCGCAGGCGTTCTCGATCAGGGCCTTTTCAAGCGCGAATATCGCGATCACCGCCTCGAATGGATGGTGAAGTCGGGCGGCATCGACGTGGTGCTGAAGGGCATCGAGAAGCAGAACATCCGCTTTACGGAATTCGAATAGGAACGCCATGACCACCACAGCCAACTCGATCATCCTGCATCAATACGACATCTCGCCTTTCTCCGAGAAAGTGCGCGTCGTGCTTGGGCTCAAGGGCCTCGAATGGTTCGCCTGCGACGAACCGGTCATCATGCCGAAGCCTGAACTCGTGGCGCTGACGGGCGGCTATCGCAAGATCCCGGTGATGCAGATCGGCGCCGACATTTATTGCGACACGCAGATCATCATCCGCGAACTCGAAAAGCGTTTTCCAACGCCCTCGCTTTTTGTTGGCGGCGACAGTGGCATCGGATGGGGCCTCGGCATGTGGACCGACCGCGTCCTCTTTCAGGCGGCGGTTGCGATCATCTTCGGCGGCGGCGCAGCGCTCGCCGACGAAGCCTTTATCAAGGACCGCGAAAAGCTCACCGGCCGCCCCTTCGACATCGAGGCGATGAAAGCGGCCGCCCCCATGATGGCGGAACAATTCCGCGCCCAGCTCGGCTGGCTCGAAGACCAGTTGGCCGATGGCCGCGCTTTCCTCACGGGCGACAAGCCCGGCATCGCCGAGGCCAATGCCTATTACAATCTCGCCTTCATCCGCTGGACGAGCCCCGCCGGCGCGAAACTCATCGAGGCCTTCCCAAAGCTCCTTGCCTGGGAAGCGCGTGTGAAAGCGATAGGCCACGGCACGCGGCACGAGATTTCCCGCGAGGACGCGCTCGACATAGCGCAAGCCGCAAGCTCGACCGAGCAGGTATCGCGCGACGCGGGCGAGCCCAACGGAATCGCGCCGGGCGACCGCGTGACGGTGATGGCCGACGATTACGGCCGCGACCCGGTTGTCGGCGAGGTCGTTTCCTCCTCCACGCAACACATTGCGATCAGGCGCAAGGACCTGCGCGTCGGCGAGGTGGTGGTGCATTTCCCCCGGACGGGCTTCCTCGTCATCAAGGGATAGGGCTGAAATTTGCCCGTAATCGGCGGCCTGCGCCGATCAAATTTAATCTGGCGATGCCGACAGGAACGCCCGTGAGGGTCGTATAATGCATGACAGTTTTTCATGCAGAGGAGGCGTCATGACAACCGTCGCCCGTAAGGCAAAACTGGCACTGCTTGCCGCATCCGCGCTGGCAGCCGCAACTCTGGGCGCAGCGCCCGCTTCGGCGCATGGTCATGTGAGCGTCGGGATCGGCTTCGGCTTCCCGATCGTCGTCGGGCCGGCTTGGGGTTATTACCCGGGCTATTATCCCGGCTATTACGATCCCTATTACTATGCGCCGCCGCCCGCCGCCTATTACCCGCCGCCGGTGGTCTATGCACCGCGCCCGGTCTATTACCGCGAGCCGGTTCAGGCGGAGCCAACATCGCCGATCTATCGCGACTCTTATGGCCAATATTGCCGGGAATACCGGACGAGGGTTCGCATCGGCGGCCATTACGAAAACTCGTATGGCACGGCTTGCCAGCAGCCTGACGGAAGCTGGCGCGTGTCGAACTGATCGTGATCCGAACAGGTGAGGCAACAAAGGCGGAGACTGTTACGCAGTCTCCGCCTTCTTCATTTCAGAAACGCGGCGCGGCTCAGCGAGCGGTGATACCGCCATCGATGACGAGTTCCGAACCCGTCATGTAACGCGACTCATCGGAGGCGAGGAACACGATGCCCGCTGCGATGTCCGACGGCAGGCCCGCATAGGCGAGCGGCGCCATCTGGGCGATCGCATTGGCGTCGACCGCGTTCGCGCCTTCGGGGAGAATCTCCGCCCCAAGCGCGGTGGTGCCGCCCTGCGGGATCTTCTGCCAGATCGCCGTGTCGATGATGCCGGGGTGAACCGAGTTCACGCGCACATTCATCTTGGCCTGCGCGCATTCGAGCGCGACGGCCTTGGTGAAGAGGCGCACCGCACCCTTGGTCGCGCAATAGCCCGCAAGCCCCGGTGCGCCCTGAAGGCCAGCCACCGAAGAAATGTTGATGACCGAACCGCCGCCCGACGCCGCGATCAGCGGAATGCCGTGCTTCACACCGAAGAAGACGCCGTCGACATTGATCGACATCTGACGGCGCCAGTCTTCATAGGCCATGGTGAAAATATCGGCACCGATGCCGATACCGGCATTGTTGACGAGGACATGGAGCGCGCCCTGCTCCTTCTTGATCGCCTCGATCACCTCGGCCCAGCGCGCCTCGCTCGTCACGTCCTGATGATGCGTGGCGATCTTGCCGCCCGCCGCCTTGACCTGATCCGCCGTCTCGGCGAGGCCCTTGTCGTCGATGTCGGTCGCAACCACGAAGGCGCCTTCCGCCGCAAGCGCCAGTACCGCGCCCCGGCCAATGCCGCTGCCCGCACCCGTTACCAGAGCGACTTTTCCACTGACCCGTCCCATGCCGTTCTCCCTTTTCATATGCGGGGGCTTGTGCCCCTTTGCCGTTGTCTTAGGGTATTGCCCCTAGACTGGGCAATGCGATTTTACGCAGCGGCATTCGTGCTGCAGCGCACCGAAACCGGCGGTCGCAACAGCCTTGGCAAAGACTGTACTTCGGTCTAGTTTTATTCGGCACCAGAGAGAGCCCCACGAAAAGGGCCGGGCGCATGGCAGAGGGAGAGGCCCCATTAGCGATCTTGTGGCACTGGACGAGGCGCCCGTCGTCAGCACACGGCGCGCCCTCAAGAAGGAGCGGACGCGGCGGGAAATCTACCGCACGGCGATGCAGCTCTTTGGCGAACGCGACTACGACAGCGTAACCATCGAGGATATTTGCAGCGGCGCGGGCGTCGCCAAGGCGACCTTTTTCCTCCATTTCGAGAACAAGGCCGCGCTCCTCCAAGAATTCAACGACGAGGTCACCCAGTCGCTTGCCGAACAATTGTCGGGGCATGACGGCACGGCCGAGGAACAACTCCTTCTTCTGCTGGACGCCTTCCTTGAGGCCTATGACAGCAATGCGCCGGTGATGAAGAAGATGCTGCGCGAATTCATCGACCAGCGCACGCCGCTGACGCGCGCTGCGACCGTGAACAAGAGCGTCATAGACCTCGTGACCGACATCGTGCGCCGCGGGCAGAACAAGGCGGAGCTGCGCAAGGAAATGCCGCCGGAACTGGCCGCCATCGCCATTGTCTCGACATGGAGCGCCAACGCCGCCTTTTCGACCGAACACCCGGAAATGGATACCGACCTCGCCAGCCGGCAGATCATCGACATCATGCTCAATGGCTTGAAGAAGAAGGCCTGAAAAGACCGCCGGTGGACAAAGTCTGCAAGCCACGCTTTGATCCACGGCACAAGAATTCAAGAACCGGAAACGCTATCAGGGAGAAATAAATGCTCGGACAGAAACTGCGCTTCGGCGCCTTCATCGCGCCGTTCCACCCGCTCGATGAAAACCCCACGCTCGCGCTGGAACGCGACATCGAACTCGTCCAGTGGATGGACCAGCTCGGCTATGACGAAGCCTGGATCGGCGAGCATCACTCGGCGGGCTACGAGCTGATCGCCAGCCCCGAACTCTTCATTGCGACCGTTGCCGAACGCACACGCAACATCAAGCTCGGCACGGGCGTCTCGTCGCTGCCCTATCACCATCCGCTGATGCTGGCCGACCGCATCAACCAGCTCGACCACATCACGCGCGGCCGCGTCATGCTCGGCGTGGGCCCCGGCTCGCTGCCCTCCGACGCGATCATGATGGGCATCAACCCGCTCAAGCAGCGCGACATGATGGACCAGGCGCTCGACGCGATCGTTCCGCTGCTCCGCGGCGAAACCGTCAACATGAAGACCGACTGGTTCGAGCTGAACAATGCGCGCCTCCAGATGACGCCCTGGTCGCGGCCTTCGGTCGAGATCGCGGTGGCAAGCCAGGTCTCGCCCACCGGCGCGACGGCGGCAGGCCGCCATGGCCTGAGCCTGCTCTCGATCGGCGCGACGTCCGCCGGCGGCTTCAACGCACTTTCGACCAACTGGGCGATCTGCGAGGACACGGCGAAGGACAACGGCAAGACGATCGACCGTTCCGGCTGGCGCCTCGTGGGCCCGGTGCATATCGCCGAGACGCGCGAGAAAGCCCGCGAGAATGTGCGCTTCGGCCTCGACAAGTGGCTCTACTACTTCCGCGAAGTGGCCGCCCTGCCGCTCGCGCCGACCGATGGTTCGGACCCCGTCGATGCGCTCATCGCCTCGGGCATGGCCGTCATCGGCACGCCGGAAGACGCGATTGCCCAGATCGAGCGCCTTCAGCAGCAGTCGGGCGGCTTCGGCTGCTTCATGCAGCTCGCGCATAACTGGGCCAACTGGGAGAACACGAAGCGCTCCTACGAACTGATGGCGCGCTATGTCGCCCCCAAGTTCCAGAACCTCAACGACAATCGCGACGTCTCGCTCAACTGGGCCAAGGACAATCGCGAAAGCTTCATGGGCCAGGCCATGATGGCTGTCGGCGCCCGCGTCGCCCAGCATGTCGAGAAGAAGGGCACGGAAAACATCCGCCCCGAAATCCTCGCCGCCATGGGCCTCGACAAGAAGACGGACGCGGCGCAGTAAGCGACGCGCAACGGACAAGCAAAAAGGGCGGCTCGAAAGAGCCGCCCTTTTCATTTGAGAGCCGATCGAATTCAGATCCTGATTTCGCCGCCGCAGATGCGCTCGTAAAGCGCCGCATCGACATGCACGAAATGACCGTCCACAGGCGAGCGAAAATAGATCGCATCCTTGATCTCGCGCGGATCGAAGCCTTCCTTCACCAGTTCCACCTTGCGCTGCTTGAAGGTGCCCGTGATCTCCATGCCTTCGCTCATGCGGATGAAGAGAGGCCGCGCATATTCGGGCAGCTCCTTGTCGATATGCTTCTGGAACTTGTCGATGTCGAAGTTCTTGTCCGCGACGACCGTCGCCATGCCGGCGCGTCCATCCGCGCCTGGAACGTGAACCCCATAGACATTCGCCTCCTGAATGCCGGGGAACACCGAGATCGCTTCCGAGACTTCCGCCGTCGATACGTTCTCACCCTTCCAGCGGAAGGTGTCGCCGATGCGGTCGACAAAATAGAAATAGCCAAGCTCGTCCTGCCGCAGAAGGTCGCCCGTGCGGAACCAGGC
>Ga0255338_1002022_pt1 | contig 33263 bp, 22 predicted proteins | sample MeOH1_35cm_T4_19_FD_203715 | JGI IMG/M metagenome (GOLD analysis project Ga0255338, IMG submission 203715) | Sandy soil microbial communities from University of British Columbia, Vancouver, Canada - MeOH1_35cm_T4_195 | ecosystem: Engineered > Artificial ecosystem > Sand microcosm > Unclassified ... | reverse complement strand
CGTCGTACCACTCGTGGTGGCCGACGGCGATCTTCGCGGCCAGGCGCAGGAGGCGGCTCTCGGCGTTGGCCAGCATCTTCGCGCCGTAGATCGTGTGCTTCTTCATCTCCTCGAACTCCTCGGGCGTGAGCTTGGCGGGCTTGCGGAGGATCGAGTCCGGGATGGCGACCTTGCCGATGTCGTGAAGGGGAGCGGCGTAGCGGATCTCCTCCGCCTCGAGGAAGGAGAGCCCCATGCCCTGGGCGAGTATGCCGGAGAAGCGGCTCATGCGGCGCAGGTGGCGGCCGGTGTCCTCCTGGTCGCGGTACTCGGCCACGAGGGCCATGCGGTAGATGGTCTCGAGGTGCGAGCGGCGCAGGTCGTCGTAGAGGGTGGCGTTCTCGATGAAGGTGGCGGCCATGGTGGCGAGGATGCGCAGCAGGCCCTCGTCTTCTTCTGTAAAAGAACCACGCGACTTGTTCAGGACTTCGAACACCCCGAGGGCCTTGCCGTCGCGGCCGCGCAGGGGCACGGCGAGGACGGTGCGGGTCTGGTAGCCGGTGATGCGGTCGAGGTCCTGGGCGAAGCGGGTGTCCTTATAGGCGTCGCGGATGTTGACCGCGGAGCCCGTGCGGGCGACGAAGCCGGCGATGCCCTGGCCGATGGGGATGCGCAGGACCTTCTCCTCCATGCCGAGGGCGATCTTCGTCCACAGCTCTCCCTTGTAGAAGTCCACGAGGAACACCGAGCAGCGGTCGGCGGAGAGGATGTTGCGCACCTCTTCGGCGATGATGGTCAGCAAGGTGTCGAGGCTGGTCTCGGCGGCGACCATGCGCCCGAAGCGGGCGAGGAGGGATTGGCGCTGCTCCAGCTCTTGTCTACGCCCCATGGTTTTTTTTGAGGGCCCCGTCGACGAACTCGGAGAGATGGAGGACCTTGGCGTCAGGATAGTATTTACGAAATCCACGGGCAAGCTGGATAAGACAAGACGTGGAGCTCGTTAATACGACCTCGGCCTGGACCGCGGCCGCATTGCCCACTTTTTTCTTAAGGAGCTCGTCTGACAGGTCCTCGTTGACGAAGGCGAAGGCCCCCGCGCCGCCGCAGCACGCGTCGGCGCCCGCCATCTCGCAGTACGATCCCCCCGCCGCCTTTTTCGCGGCCAGGCGCGGCTGGTTCCTGATGCCCTGGGGATTGATCGCACGACAAGAATCGTGATACGTCGTTTCCACGCCTTCCGCGACAGCGGAAGGCAATTTGTCGGCGCATTCGCCGTAAAGCTCGACGGCGTCTTTGACCCTCCGGGAAAAGCCCTCGGCTCGAGTTCTCCATTCCTGGTCTTCGGGCTTCAAAAACAGCTGGGGATAGGCCTTCAAATGGGCGACGCACGAGGAACAGTCCCCGACGATCTGTTCCGTGCCGTTCTTCTCCGCGTGCTCGATGTTCTTCTTCGCCAGCTCGCGGGCGACGGACAGGTCCCCGTAATTGTGCGCCAGCAGGCCGCAGCAGGGGTTGTCGAGATACGCCCCCTTGCCTTTCAGCTCGTCCAAGGCGGACATCGTCGCGACGCCGACGCGCGGGAAGAGGTAGCGGGGACCGCACGGCGCGAAGTAGCGGTAGGCGGGAGATTCAGGGTTCTCGCGCTTGTGCGTCAGGTCGTCGAGGTTCCAGAACGGGGACTCGTTCGTATGCTCGTCCATCGAGGCGAGGACGGAGAGTCCGGCGGCGCGGAGCGCGGGCCGCCCCAACGCCGATAGGCCGGACTTCTTCAGGAGAAAGCCGATTTTAAGCAGAACGGCAAAGAGTCGCGGGCTCGTCACCATGATCCGGCACACCGCCCTCACGAGCCAATGCGTTTCACCCCTCAACATCCGCCGTCCTTCGAGGACGATATCGACGACGGGGACCTTCGCATAACACGCCGTTGTACATGCCCCGCACGTCAAACAGGTGGATAATGCTTCCATCGCGGCCTTCGGATCGTCGAGCTTGCCTTCGATCATCAACCTCACGATCTGGTTGCGGCCGCGGGGCGACTTGGACTCGTCGCCGGTGGCGACGTAGGTGGGGCAGGCCTGCTCGCAGTAGCCGCAGCGGGAGCACTGGGCGACCGCGTCGTAGAGGGTCCGCTCGCCGAGGTCGGTGATGAGCCGTCCGAGGGATTCGGCCATGGTCAGGCCCCCAGCCCCGGATTCAGGCGGCCCTCGGGGTCGAAGGCCTTGCGCACCCGCGACGCCCAGAGCGAGAGCTTGGGCGGGGAGGGCGGCGTCAGGGACGACGGCGTCTCGACGGGGCGGGCGTGGAGCTTCATGGTGACCTCGAGGATGACCCCGAAGGTCCCCCAGGAGCCGAGCATCAGACGGGAGAGGTCGTAGCCGGCCACGTTCTTGACGACCTTCCCCCCGAGCTCGACGACGTCGCCGTTCGAGAGGAGCACGCGCATGCCCAGGAGGTCCTCGCGCAGGCCGGGCCAGGGACGCGTCGCGAGCAGGCCTCCGACCGTGCCGCCGGACTTCGGGAGGCGCACGAAGACCCCTTGGCTCTCCAGCTCGCGCTGCAGGGCGTGGAGGGAGACGCCGGTCTCGACGGTGAGCGTGTAGTTGCGCTTGTCGAGGTCGGCGACGCGTCCGAGGCCCGTCGTCAGCAGCTCGACGGCGCCGGCGGTCGTCTCGTCCTTCCAGCGCGTGGACGCGCCGCGGACGCGGAACGCGGCGCCGGGCGACGAGCGGACCTTGTCGACGAGAAGCTTGGCGTACTCCGACAGCGCGCCCGAGGGAGGCCGGAGGAAGCCCAGGCCCGGCTTCGTCCCCGGGAGCGGGAAGAGCTTGTCGGGGTTTGCCAGATGCGCCGGGTCGACCGCGTCCTTGACCCGATGGAAGAGCCTCAGCGTTTCCTCGGAAAAGAGCCAGGCCATGGCGTCGCGCTTGTCGAGGCCGATCCCGTGCTCCCCCGACAGTGAGCCCCCCAGCTCCACGCAGGCCTGCAGCATGTCGTGGCCGGCGGCCTTGACCCGCGCGGTCTCCTCCGCGTCTCGCTCGTCGTAGGCGATGTTCGGGTGGATGTTGCCGTCGCCGGCGTGGAAGAGCAGGTACGCCTTCACCCGGTGCTTGGCCGCGATCTCCTGGATGCGGCGCACGATGTCGGGCAGCTTGTCGCGCGGCACCACCCCGTCCTCGACGAGCACGTTCGGCGCCAGGCGGGCGAGGGCGGCGTAGGCGCCGCGGCGGCCCTCCCACAGGCGCTCGCGCTCGACGGGGTCGGTCGCGGCGCGCACGGTCGTCGCGCCGGACTCGGCGCACAGGCGCTCGACGTCGGCCGCCTCGCGCGCGCAGACGGCGGCGGGGCCGTCGAGCTCGATGAGCAGGATCGCGGGATCCTTCGGGTAGCCGAGGGAGCGGCCCACCTCCACGGACTCGACGGTGGGGCGGTCCATCGCCTCGAGGGCGCGCGGCAGGACGCCCGCCGCGATGATCGCCGACACGCAGGCCACCGCCGCGTCGATGGACGGGAAGCCCGCGAGTATGGTGCGCGTGTCCTCGGGCAAGGGCGTCAGCTTGACCCAGAGCTTGACGAGCACCCCGAGCGTACCCTCCGCGCCGACGAGCAGGCTCAGCAGCTCGGGGCCGTCGTCCGCCTGGCTGAAGCGCGCGAGGGTCCCGTCGGGCATCACGGCCTCGGCCGCGAGCACGTGGTTCGTCGTCACGCCGTACTTGAGGCAGCGCGGCCCTCCCGCGTTCTCGGCCGCGTTGCCCCCGAGCGTCGAGACCCGGAAGCTCGCGGGGTCCGGCGCGTAGAACAGGCCGACCTTCTCCGCCTCCTTCTGGAGGTCGAGGTTGACGACGCCGGGCTCGACGCAGGCGACTTTCCCCGCGACGTCGAGGGATAGGATGCGGTTGAGCCGCGCCAGGGAGATGACGAGGCCGCCCTTGACCGGGATGCAGCCGCCGGACAGGTTCGTGCCGGCGCCGCGCGCGATGAACGGCACGCCGTTCTCCCCGCACCAGACCACCGCGCGGCGGACGTCCGCCGCGCTGCTCGCTATGAGGACGGCGTCCGGGCGGGCCCGGGCGAGGGCGCCGTCGTAGGAGTAGACCGCGAGCTCGGCGGGCTCGGAGCGCAGCGAGCCGGGCGCCACCTGGGCCTGGAGCTCGGCCAGGCGCATCAGGACTGCGGGTTCGTCGGCGGGGGCTGCGTGGCCATCCGGATCATGGCCGGCCCCGGCGGCGCCGGAGGCACCGGAGGCGCCGACACCTGCGCCTTGGGGATCGGCAGCTTGAAGAAGAAGAAGGAGCCGACGCCGAGCTCGGACTCGATGCCCATGTCGCCGCCGTGCATCTGCACGATCTCGCGGGAGATCTTCAGGCCCAGGCCGAATCCGGCCTTGCGCATCGTCTGCGCCTCCTTCGTCTGGAAGAAGCGCTCCCACACGCGGGGCAGGTCCTCTTTCGAGATGCCGATGCCGGTGTCGCGCACGCCGACGATGACCCATTCGGGCTCGACCCGGACCTCGATGACGACCTTGCCGCCTTCCTTCGTGTACTGGATGGCGTTCGTGCTCAGGTTCTGGATGACCTGGCCGATGCGGTTCGGGTCGCCCTGCAGCGCGGGGATCGCGGCGGGCAGGGCGGTGCCGAACTGGATCTGTTTGCGCGAGGCGACGACGTCCACCCGCGACTTCACCTCGTTGATGACGGCGGCGAGGTCCATGACCCCGATCTCGACGCGGAGCTTGCCGGACTCGATGGCGGCCAGGTCCACGAGGTCGGAGACGAGCAGGTTCAGGGTCTTCGCCGCGTTGTGGATGTGCGAGGCGCACTTCAGGTCGTCGGGCTTGTCCTTCAGGCGCATGCCGAGCACCTCGGAGTAGCCGAGGATGGCGGTCAGCGGGTTCTTGACGTCGTGCGCGACGGTCGCGAAGAACTTGGTCTGGAAGCCGTTGACCTCGGCCAGCTTCTGCGCGGCGACCTCGGCGGCCTTACGCAGGCGCACGTTCTCGAGGAGGAGGAAGCGGCGCTCCAGCGCGCGTTCGATGGAGAGCATCAGGCGGGTGACGTCGATGGGCTTGAGGATGGCGTCGTCGAGGCCGAGCTCGACGGCGCGGCTGACGCCCTTGAGCGCGTCCTGGGCCGGGAACTGGTCGATCATGAGCACGATGCGCAGGTCCGGGTCCTTCTCGCGCATCGCGAGCGCCAGCTTGGCGCCGGCGAGCTTGGTCGCCTCCAGGGCGCTGCCGCCGATGGCCGCGAGCGCGAAGGGCTTCTTCTGCATGAGGCGCAGGCCCTCCTCGCCGTCGGTCGTCGTCGCCACCTCGTAGCCGCGGGAGAGGAGGGCCTCGGAAAGGCGGGCGAGCGTCGTCAGCTCGTTGTCGATGAGGAGGATGCGCTCCACCTCGCGCGGGCCGGAGCGCACGGCCTCGAGCGCGCCGGTCAGGATCTCGGCGACGCGCACGGCCGAGTCGCGCGGAAGGACCACGGGCACGCCGCCCTTGATCGCCGCCGGAGCGGCCTTGATCGGGTCCTGCGTCGTGACCATGTAGGCGACGGCGCCGGGGATCGTCTGGCGCAGCTTGGCGTCGAGCCCGGCGGCGTCGGCCCAGGAGTGCCCGAAGCGGACCACGGCCACCTTGCCGAGCATCGCCTGGGGCGCCTCGGCCTCCTCGGCCTTGCCCGCCAGGCGCTCCCAGAACCCGGGCGTCCCGGACTTGGGCGCCGAGGCGCGCTGCTCCTCGGCCAGGCGGTTCTGGTCGGCGAGCATCTCGACGAGCCCGACAGGCGACTCCATCTGGATGAAGACGATGCCGGACTGCCGGAGGGCGTTCTGGACCGCCTGGGCGATGTACAGGCTCTGCTCGACGAAGAACACGACGGGGACCTCGACGGCGCGCACCTGGTCGAGGAAGCCCTTCGGCGGAGACCACATCAGGCGGCGCAGCGGCGCCGTCTGCGCGGGCGAGAGCAAGGTCGCGGGCTCCAGGACGATCAGCGCGAAGCCGCCCTTGTCCCTCTGCAGCTGGGACAGCGCGTCGCGGTCCGCCGGCGGCACGCGGGTCGCGTCGACCACGACGGCCGAGAAGGCCTCGGTCCCCAGGCGCATCACGGCGGCGCGGACGTCGGGCGCGGTGAGCAGCTCGAACTCGCGGGCGATCATGGTCGGCGCCATCTCGTTGACGAGGACGGTGTCGGCGCCGACGAGCAGGACTCGGCCCTTCGGGTTCACGCCAGGACCTCGGGGGCGAGCTTCGCGGTGAAATGCGCCAGGCGCGGGGACGCCGACACCAGGCGCAGAGGGCGGATCGACTTCGCGCGCTTGGCCACGTCGGCCACGACCTCGATCAGGAAGTCCACGTGGCTCTGCGTGTAGACGCGGCGCGGAATCGCGAGGCGCACGAGCTCCATGCGCGCGGGCAGGAATTTCCCGTCCTCCCGACGGCCGAACATCAACGAGCCGATCTCCACGGACCGGACTCCCGCGGTCAGGTAGAGCTCGCAGGCCAGGGCCTGGGCCGGGTAGCCGGAGGCGGGGATGTGCGGCAGCAGGCGCCGGGCGTCGAGGTAGACGGCGTGGCCGCCGGGCGGCTCCACGATGGGCACGCCCGCCTTGCGCAGGCCGTCGCCGAGGTATTCGATCGAGCGGATGCGGTACTCGAGGTAGTGCTCGTCGAGGACCTCGCGCAGGCCGACGGCCATGGCTTCCAGGTCGCGGCCCGCCAGGCCGCCGTAGGTGGTGAAGCCCTCGCCGAGGATGAGCGTCTCGCGGGCCTCGTTCATCCACTTCTCGTCGTTGAGCGCGAGGAAGCCGCCGATGTTGACGAAGGCGTCCTTCTTGGCGCTCATCCAGCACCCATCCGCGTATGAAAAAATCTCGCGGACGATCTCGCGCACCGGCCGCGTCGCGTAGCCGGACTCCCGGCGCTTGATGAACCATGCGTTCTCGGCGAAGCGGGCGATGTCGAGGAAGAGCGGGACGCGGTAGTGCCGGGCGATCTCGGCCGTCGCGCGCAGGTTCGCCATCGAGACGGGCTGGCCGCCGAGGGAGTTGTTCGTGAGCGTCATCACGATCATCGTGACGCGCTCCCGGCCGAGCTCCTTGAGCTTCGCCTCGAGCGCGCGCAGGTCGATGTCGCCCTTGAAGTCTCCGGGGGAGGCGAAGTCGAGAGCCTCGGGCACCGGAAGGTCGATCGCCTCGGCGCCGGACGCCTCGACGTTGGCCCGCGTCGTGTCGAAGTGGGAGTTGGAGAGCACGACCTTGCCCTTGCCGCCGGCGACGGAGAACAGGACCCGTTCGGCCGCGCGCCCCTGATGGACGGGCATCACGTACCTCAGGCCGGTCAGGTCGCGCACCGTCCGCTCCAGCTCGTAGAAGCTGCGCGCGCCGGCGTACGACTCGTCGCCGCGCATGATCGCCGACCACTGCTCGGCGGACATCGCCGACGTGCCGGAATCGGTCAGAAGGTCGATGAGGACCTTGTCGGCCGGGATGGAGAACAGGTTGTAGTCGGCGTCGCGCAGGGCTTTCTCGCGTTCGCCGCGCGTCGTGAAGCCGAGAGGCTCGACGCTCTTGATCTTGAACGGCTCGATGATCGTCTTCCAGCCCGCTTCCATCAGTTGGTCTCCGACCCCGGATGATACTCGCAGTCCTTGCAGCGGCACAGCTTCCTCAGCATCTCGAAGGTGTAGATGCCGGTGCCGTGGCCGTCGCTGAACGCGAAGCTCAGGGCGTAGTTGCCGACGACGTCGGCGCGCGTGGCGCCGAGGGTCTCCGGCACCGTGGCGGGGTCGAGCAGGGATTCCCCCGTCCACTCGTCCTTGCACATGGCGCAGGGGCAGTGGCGGCGCAGGAGGTGGAAGGGGAGCTCGGTCTGGTGGCCGTCGTCCCAGATGATGCGCAGACGGGCGTCCTCGACCTTTTCGATGGAACGGGGGGTGAAATTCAGCATGACAGGGTTCTTCAGAATTTTATTATATCATCTCCGCACTATTAAAGGAGAGCCCATGTACCGCAACGCCATCGCCGCCGCTCTGATCGCCGCCCTCGCCTCCCCCGCCCTCGCCGCGGCCGTCCCCGGCGACTTCGACGTCGTGCGCGTCAACGGCACGGCCATCCGTCAGTCCGAGGTCCTGGAACGGCTCTGGAAGCGCTACGGCTCCCAGACGCTCGAGGAGATGATCGACGAGCTGCTCATGCGCCAGGCCGCGGCCGCCAAGAAGATCACCGCCTCCCCCGCCGAGGTCGACAAGCGCTTCTCCCGGCTCCAGGCCCAGTTCGGCAGCCGCGAGCTCCTCGTCAGCCAGCTCGAGCAGGCCGGCACCACCATCGCCAAGGTCAAAGAGGACCTCGCCGAGGAGATCGTGCGCGAGCGCCTCGTCGTGGACGCCAAGGGCATCAAGGTCGGCGACGACGAGCTGAAGAAGGCCTTCGACGCCAACAAGGACAAGCTCGGCAAGCCGGAGGCCGCCCACCTGCGGCACATCCTGGCGAAGAACGAGGCCGAGGCCAACGAGCTCGTCGCCAAGATCAAGGGCGGCGCGGATTTCCAGACCTTGGCCCGCGAGAAGTCGCTGGCCGCCAGCGGCAAGGCCGCGGGCGGGGACTACGGCTTCGTCTCACGCGGCATGCTGCCGCCCGAGATCGACGAGGTCGCCTTCTCCCTCAAGGCCGGCGAGGTCAAGGTCGTCCCCGGCCCGCGCGGCCAGCACATCCTCCAGGTCGTCGAGAAGCGCGCCGCCCAGGCCGCGTCCTTCGACGAGGTCAAGGACGACCTGCGCGAGATGCTCCTCGCCGAGAAGCTCAAGGACGCCTCCCAGCCGTACCTCCTCGAGCTGCGCCGCAAGGCCGACATCAAGACGCCCGGCAAGCCCAACCCCAAAGGGAAATAGCTAGGCCCTCCGGCCCCGGGCCCGCCGGGCCCTTTGCCTCCGGCGGGTTGGGCCCTATACCCCTGAGGCGCCCGTCGCGACGCGGGTATACTGGTTCCAATGCGACGAATGTGGCGGCTCGCGCTCGCCCTCATCATCGCCGGGCCCGGGCCCGTATTCGCCCAGGTCGCGGCGCCCGTCCAGGTCCGCCTCTCCGTCCCGGTCGCGCCGGTCACCGGCCCGGCCGCGGCGGCGGGATCGTTCACCCCGGGCCTGACGCCCCTCGCTCCGAGCCTCTCCGCGCCCTCTCTGTCGGCCCCGTCAGTATCCCTCGCTCCGGCGCTCGCCGCGCCCGCCGCCGCCATCCCCGCTTTGCCGGCCGCCGCGATCCCGGCCGCGATCCCGGCCGCGCTCGCCGCCCAGCCCCTCGCGGCCGCGGCCAAGTCGCGCAAGCCCGGCAAGCCCGCCCTCCCCGGCGAGCAGGAAGCGCCGAAGACCGCCCTCGAGGGCCTCAAGACCGAGCTCGAGAACCCGGCCCCCGACGCCCGCGACCTCGCCGGCGGCCGCGAGCACGCCGCGCGCTCCTTCGAGGCCAAGCTCGGCATCGAGTCATACGTCCCCGCCGCGCTGGCCGCCTTCACGGAAGGCGCGTTCCACCCCCTCGCCAAGGTCCAGACACCCCCGCCCGCCCAGCCCGGTGACGACGGCGGCGGACCGACGACCCCGCGGCCCGTCGCGTTCAACGGCGAGACCTTCCCCTCGGTCGCCTTCCGGCCCAACGAGCCCGTCGAAACGCACATCGTCCGGGCGATCGAGACCGCGAAGGAGTCCATCCAGATCGCGCTGTACGAGTTCACCTCCCGCTCCATCCTCAAGGCCCTGCTCGCCGCCCGCAAGCGCGGCGTCAAGGTCGAGATCATCCTGGACGACACGAACGTCAACCCGCGCAACGCCCCCGACGCCGACTACAAACGCTACCGCAGCGAGCAGATCTGGGCGCTGATCCGGAACCAGGTGGACGTCACCGTCGTCGGCAGCCCGACCAAGTACGGCATCAACCACCATAAGTTCGCCGTGTTCGACGGGAAGATGGCCGAATTCGGGTCCTATAACTGGACCTACACGTCCGAGAAGAACCACTACGAGAACGTGCTGTTCACGGCCGACGCCGACCGCGTCAAGGGCTTCCAGGACGCCTGGGCGCACCTGCGGGCCCTCAGCGTCACGGTCGCCGAGTCCGCGACCAAGCAGTGGACGCTCGACATCCCCGCCCCCCCTTCGGATTCGCAACGACGGATCGCCTTCAACGGGGTCGCCCTGCCGGCCTGGATATTCACCCCCGGCGACCTGTTCGAGGATTCGATCGCGGCCGCCATCGACGCCTCGAAGGTCTCCGTGGACGCGGCGGCCTTCGTCATCACGTCGCGCAAGATCATCGACGCCCTCGAACGCGCCGTCAAGCGCGGCGTCCAGGTCCGCATGGTCGCCGACAAGAGCCAGACCGAACACGAGCACGTCAAGCTGTTCCTCGGCTGGCTGCAGCGCCGCGGCGTGCAGCTGCGCATACTCGGCGGACCCAACGGCGAGGAGAGCGATTTCCCTCTCGCCGAGAAGATGCACAACAAGTACTTCATCTTCGACGGCCAGCTCGTCGAGACCGGCTCGGGCAACGCGAGCAAGAACGCGGGCATCGCCAACTTCGAGAACGCGAACTTCCTCGACGACAAGTCCGACGTCGCGGCCTTCACGAAGACCTTCCAGCACATGTACGACATCGCGGAGACGGCCCCGGCGTATCCCGAGGGCCAGATCCCGACCGACGAGCAGATGCGGGAGAACGCCCTCGAGCCGCGCGGCCCCCCGCCCCCGCCCGAGCCCGGCCACGACCCTCTCCCGCCCTCGAAGCGGGTCGCCTTCAACGGCGTCGATTTCCCGGCCAGCGCCATCCGCCCCCACGAGCCGATCGCGGCGGAGCTCGTCAAGCAGATCGACGCCGCCGGCAAGACGCTGCGCATCGCGATGTACGAATTCAGCATGGAGAGCATCTGGGACGCCCTCCAGCGGGCGAAGAAGCGCGGGGTCAAGATCGAGATCGTGCTCGATCGCAGCCACGTGTACACGACCGGCTACGAGGACGACGGCGTCACGCCGCGCAAGCCGAAGCAGATGGTCGTCGACCTGATCAAGGAAGGCTTCGACGTGCTCCTCCTCAAGGGGCGCCTGGGCGGCATCATGCACAACAAGTTCATCGTCGCCGACGAGGCCCTCGTGTCGATGGGCTCCTTCAATTACACGCGGCAGTCCGAGGAGGATCATTACGAGAACGTGTTCTTCTCGATCGAGAAGGCGCGCGTCTCGGGCTATCTCAAGTACTTCGACTACATGCGCGCCCTCGCCGAGGAGCCCGACCTGGACAAGCTCGACGAGGTCGTCAACCGGGCCGACGCCGCCCTCCCCGAGGCCGACGACGCCGAGCCCGAGATGGCGGGCAAGAGCAAGCCGCTGCCTCCCGATCCTCCGATCGAGACCGACAAGCCGATCAAGCTCGGCCGGCAGCGCTTCCCGCTGCACCTCTTCTCCCCGAACTCCGGCATCGAGCAGGCCCTGATCCGCGCCATCGAGGCCTCGAAGGCCACCGTGCAGATCGCGATGTTCAGCTTCTTCTCCCAGCCGATCGCCGAGGCGCTGCTGCGCGCCAAGGAGCGCGGCGTGAACGTCCAGATCGTCATGGACAAGAGCCAGACCGGGACCTCGAAGCTCGACGAGTGGTTCGCCTGGCACGGATTCGACCTGCGCCTGATCGCCGGGCCCGACCGGACCCGCGACCCCCGCTACCAGAAGATGCACAACAAGTTCGCGATCTTCGACGGGAAGATGCTCGAGAGCGGCTCCTTCAACTTCTCGACGCGAGCGGAGACGCTGAGCTTCGAGAACGCGAACTTCTTCAACGACGCCGACGAGATCGCGCGCTTCGCGGCCGCCTTCCTGCAGATGTTCGAGCGGGGCATGAAGCCGCGCGCGCCTAGGCGCGAGCCGAAGTTCGCGGTCCCCGCCTCCGCTCCCGACGCGTAGGTCAGCGCGCGCGCTTCGAGGGGCGATGGACGCGGATGTTCAGGCCCCTCGTCCGCGAGGATTCGAGTATGCGCACCTCGCCGACGTGACCGGGGCGGTCGTGGGGCACCCGCCGCAAAGCCCTCTTCGCCTTCCTTTCGGTGGCCATAAAGGCACCTCCTGCGTCCCTTCAGTATAACCCCGAAGGCCCGCACGGCCGCGTAAACCTAATATCCCGCCCGCGTGACCTACCTACGGGCCGCCAAGAATCGTACAATGGCCCTCATGGCTAACAACATCTATGTCGGCGGCTTCCCTTATAAGACCACGAAGGAAGACCTGGCCAAGCTCTTCTCCGCGTGCGGCACCGTGCTGAGCGCCAAGGTGATCCTCGACCGCGAGACCGGACGCCCCAAGGGCTTCGGGTTCGTCGAGATGTCCACGGACGCCGAGGCCAAGGTCGCCGTCGAGAAGCTCAACGGCGCGTTCATCGGCGACCGGAAGATCTTCGTCGTCGAGGGCCGCGTGGACAAGACCCGCCCTCAAGGCTATACGCCCAAACCCAGCTTCGCTCCCAAGCCCGACGGCGATTCGCCGAAGACGAATCGGCCTGGGTTCGTCGAACGCCGCTCCGGCAAGGACCGCCGCGGCCAGCCCGCCGCCTCCGACCGACGCGACTCCGCCCCTCCGCCCGCGGCGCCTGCCGCCGCCCCGTTCGCCAAGAAGCCGTGGGAGAAGAAGCCTTTCGACGCCAGCGGTTCGCCGAAGGCGAACCGGCCTTGGGAGAAGAAGCCCTTCGACGCGGCCAAGAAGCCCTGGGAGAAGAAGCCCTTCGACGCCGCCAAGAAGCCTTGGGAGAAGAAGCCCTTCGACGCGGCCAAGAAGCCTTGGGAGAAGAAGCCCTTCGACGCGGCCAAGAAGCCTTGGGAGAAGAAGCCCTTCGACGCCGCCAAGAAGCCGTTCGAACGCAAGCCGCCGACGCGCGGCCCGAAGTGGGTTCCTAAGAAGAAGGACTAGCGTCCGGGGAAGCGGAGCCCCGTCGCGTAAGGCGTGGACTTGCCCGCGGCCGTGAGCGCGAGGATGCGACGGTAGGCCACCTTGGCCTCCTCCACGGATTTACGGCCCCGCGCCACCTCGTCGACGAGGTTCAGGTTCACGAAATTCACCTCCTCGCGCGACGCCCCCGACGATATCTCCCCGTGGTCGACGTCCACGACCAGCGCGTCGCTGAACGCCACGATGTCGAAGGCCTGCTCGCGCGTCACCGGATAGCGGACCGTCTGGACGACGAGGTCGAAATCGCGCGGCGAACGGAAGACGCCCGGCCGGTCCCGCACCACGATGCGCAGCCACGGGCCCTTCGAGAACCAGGTGAGCCGGTCCGGCGCGGCGTCGTCCGGGCTGCCGTACAGGGCCATCATGCGGCGCGCGGCGGAGACCGCGGCGGGGGACCAGGGGTCGATGACGGCGACGCCGGGCTTGACGGGTCCCGTCGAGCAGGCCGCGAGGAGCAGGGCCGCGCCGAGGAGCGCCGGACGAAGGGAGGTCATGGGCTTACTCTAGCGCGGCCTCGGCCGCCGGGGCCAGAACGAACGCGCAATGGTTATGTGACGGCGGCGTTCCCGCCGGACCGGTTCATGTGCGATAATCCCCACCCATGATCCGAACGAACCTCCTCCTCGCCGCGCTCCTGCTCGCCGCGCCCGTCCGCGCCGACGAGGCCGCGACCCGGCTCTTCGCCGATTATTGGACGGCGCAGATGCGCCTCTCGCCGCTGCTCGCCACGTTCTACGGCGAGCCCGGCCACGACGACCTGCTCGACGACAACAGCCTCGCCGGGAAGGCCGCGCGCAAGGCGTCCGACGAGGCCCTGCTCCGGCGCGCGCGCTCCCTCGACCGGAGGGCCCTGACCCCGGAGGAGCGCCTGTCGGTCGAGGTGATGAAGGCCATGCTCGACGACGAGCTCGACGGGCTCGCGTTCCCGTTCCAGGAGTTCGAGGTCGACCACATGGACGGCGGCCAGTCGTGGATCCCCACCGTCATCCAGACCTCCCAGCCGATGAGGGACGCCGCGGACGCCGCCGCGCTCGAGAAGCGGCTGAAGGCCGTGCCCCTGTACCTCCGGAGGCACCGCGAGAACATCGCCTCGGGCCTGAAGACCGGCCGCGTCGCGGCGCGCGTCCCCACCGAGAAGCTGATCCGCCAGCTCGAGGAGATGCTCGCCTCCCCCGTGGGCAAGTCCCCCTACGCCGAGGCGTGCGAGCGCCTGCCGGAGCCCCTGCTCTCGGAGTGGAAGCCCCGCCTGCTGGCGGTCGTCGAGGGAGAGGTCCTGCCCGCGGTCAAGGAGCTCGCGGACTTCCTCAAGGACGACTACCTCCCGAAGACGCGGACCGGCGGGGACATCGGGCTGTCCTCCGTGCCCGGGGGCCGCGCGATGTACCGGTACAAGATCCGCTCCCACACGACCGCGGACAAATCCGCCGACGAGCTGCACCGGATCGGCCTCGCCGAGCTCGAGGGGATCCGCGACGAGATGACGCAGATCGCCCGGCGCGCCGGCCACGCGGGCGACCTGGAGAGCTATCTCGAGACGGTGCGCTCGGACCCCGCGAACTTCTTCAAGACGCGCGAGGATGTGCTCAAGAACGCGGAGCTCCTCGTCGGGCAGTCCACCAAGCTCCTCCCGGAGTGGTTCGGGACCTTGCCGAAGACCGCCCTCGTCGTGAAGCCCGTCGAGGAGTTCCAGGAGAAGAACGAGGCCGCGGCCCGCTACTTCCAGCCCCCGACGGACCTGTCCCGGCCCGGCGTCTACTACATCAACACCTACAAGCCGGAGTCCCGCCCGCGCTTCTCGATGGCCTCGCTCGCCGCCCACGAGGGCGTGCCCGGCCACCATCTGCAGATCGCCCTCGCGCTCGAGAACAAGGGCCTGCCGCAGTTCCGCCGCAGCGCCGGCTTCACCGCCTACGTCGAGGGCTGGGCGCTCTACTCCGAGCGCCTCGGCGACGAGATGGGCCTGTACCGGGACGACCTCTCGCGGCTCGGCATGCTCTCCGACCAGGCGCTGCGCGCGGCGAGGCTCGTCGTCGACACCGGGCTCCACGCGAAGGGCTGGACGCGGGAGAAGGCGATCGAGTTCATGAAGTCCAACACCCCGATGTCCCAGGAGGAGATCGAGGCCGAGGTGGACCGCTACACCGTCTGGCCGGGACAGGCGCTCGCCTACAAGGTCGGCCAGCTCGAGATCGCGGCCCTGAGGGACGAGGTCAAGGCGCGCACCGGCCGCCGCTTCGACATCAAGGCCTTCCACGACGCCGTCCTGCGCCACGGCCCTTTGCCGCTGCCCGTGCTCCGGGGCTCCGTCCTCGAGGCGTTCCCGTCCAAATGAGCGCGCGATGCTAATTACAAAGGTTCCTGGGCGGACCCGCTTTTTCGTATAATCAACCGTGCCCTCATCGACGAAAGCGCCGCGCCCCTTCGCCCCCGCGACCGCCGCCGGCTTCCGGACGCTGTACGAACGCTCCCCGATCGGCATCGCCGAGCTCGACGACACCGGGCGCTTCACGCGCGTCAACGCGGCGCTGCAGCGGATGCTGGGGCGCTCGGAGAAGGAGCTCCTCGCCCTCACCTTCAACGACGTGACGCACGCCGACGACCTCCCCGCGTGCGCGGACCACTTCGGCCGGCTCGTGCGCCGAGAGACGGACCACTTCGAGATCGAGAAGCGCTTCCTGCGCAAGGGGGGCGGCGTCGTCTGGGCCCACACGGTGGTCACCGCCGTGCGTTCCGGGACCCGCTCACGCGGGATGATCGGGATGGCCATCGACGTGACCGAGCGGCATCTGGCCCAGGAGGAGCTCGCGCGGCTCAAGGCCGAGCTCGAGGACCGCATCGAGGCCCGCACCGCCGAGCTCTCCTATCACGCCGCCCTCCTGACCGCCCAGCAGGAGAGCTCGCCCGACGGCATCCTCGTCGTCGACGAGAAGGGGACGATCCTCTCGCGCAACCGGCGGTTCGGCGAGATGTGGGGCATCCCGGCCGAGGTGCTCGCGACCGGCTCCGACGAACAGGCGATCGCGAGCGTGCTGTCGAAGCTCGTCGACCCTGAGGGCTTCGTCTCCCGGGTGCGCCACCTGTACGAGCACCGCGAGATGACGAGCTCCGACCAGCTCGCGCTGCGCGACGGCCGGGTCTTCGAGCGCTTCTCGAGCCCCGTGGTCGGAGAGGACGGGCGGCACTACGGCCGCGTCTGGCAGTTCCACGACATCACCGACCGCGTGCGCCACGACCGGGAGATGGCGGAGAAGACCGAGGCCCTGGCCCGTTCCAACGCCGAGCTCGAGATGTACGCCTACGCGGCCTCCCACGACCTCAGCGCCCCGCTGCGCCGGATCATCGGCTTCGGCGACCTCCTGGAGGCGCGCGCGAAGAGCAAGCTCGACGCCGGCGACCTCGACTACGTCGAGCGCATCCGGCGGTCGGCCGCCTCGGCGCTGAAGCTCGTGACCGACATGCTCACCCTGTCCCGGATCGGCCGGGACTCCCTCCCCGTCGAGGACGTCGACCTCGACGCCGTCCTCGCCGAGGTGAGGTCCGACCTCGCCGCCGAGCTCGCCGCCTCGGGCGCCCGCCTCGAGGCCGCCCATCTTCCGGTCGTGCGCGCGCACGCGATCCCGATGCACAACCTCCTGCTGAACCTGGTCTCCAACGCCGTGAAGTTCCGGCGGCCCGACAGGCCTCCGCTGGTGCGCATCGGCTGCCGCCGGGACGGCGACGCCCTGGAGATCACGGTCGCCGACGACGGGATCGGCTTCGACCCGGTCTACACGGAGAAGATCTTCCAGCCCTTCCTGCGTCTCCACGCCTCCAGCGAATTCGCGGGCAGCGGCATCGGCCTGGCGATCTGCCGCCGCGTCGCCCTGCGCTACGGCGGCACCTTGACCGCCGACGGCGTCCCCGGCGGCGGCGCGACCTTCACCCTCCGCCTCCCCGCCTCCCTGATCGTCCGCTGACGGTCGGAACGTTGCATTCGCGGCATCGAGCCCGGACCCACAATACCGGATATTCTTTTCCGGAATTGCTAGACTCTTCCTATCCGCTCTGCGGAGGAGGAGAGAAACGATGAGACCCGCGATCAAAGACCTCATGGACGACCACCAGATCATCCTGCGCATGCTGCGCGCGCTCAACGGGATGTGCCTGCGCCTCGGCGAGGATAAGACGGTGCCCCTGGCCGACCTCGACGCCGCGCTCGACTTCATCAAGGTCTTCGCCGACTACGCCCACCACGGCAAGGAGGAGGACCTCCTATTCCCCGCGATGGAGGAGGTCGGCTTCCCCCGCCAGGGCGGCCCCATCGCCGTGATGCTCATGGAGCACACCCAGGGACGCGACTTCGTCAAGCGCCTGTCCGAGGCCCTCGAACGCGTCCGCGCCGGCGAGACGGCCGCGCTGAAGGACGCCGCCCGCGCCGCCTCAGGGTATTCCTCCCTCCTCGCGGCCCACATAGGCAAGGAGGACAACATCCTCTATCCGATGGCCATGGACGCCGTCCCCGACGCCCGCTGGAAGGTCCTGAAGGACCAGTTCGACCGCGTCGAGGCCGAGCGCATGGGGCCCGAGCGCCGCGCCGGCTACATCGCGCTCGTCGACCGTTTGCTGACCGCCTACCCCGCGCCGGAGCTGGTCCGGCCGGCCGGCGGGATGTGCCATTGAGCAGCAACACCTGACGTCCCAAGGAGACTCCCCCATGCCGACGAAGAAGGCCGCGAAGGAAAGCCTCACCTACGAGAGGAAGAGCGGCTACGACGGCCTCTCGACGGCCGACGCGAAACGCATGGAGGAGGTCTCCAAGGACTACCTCGCCTTCCTCGGCGAGTCGAAGACGGAGCGAGAGGCGCACGACGAGGCGGTCAAGCGCCTGGAGGCCGCCGGCTTCAAGGACCTCGAAGCCCTGCCCGAGGGCACGCGCCTGAGCGCGGGAGACAAGGTCTACCGGGGGAGCGCGGGCAAGACCGTCGTCGCCTTCGTCGTCGGCAAGAAGCCGCTCGAGGCGGGCCTGCACATCCTCGGCGCCCACATCGACTCCCCCCGCCTCGACGTCAAGCAGAACCCGCTCTACGAAAGCGGCGAGATGGCTTTGCTCGACACGCACTACTACGGCGGCATCAAGAAGTACCAGTGGGTCGCGCTCCCGCTGGCCCTGCACGGCGTCTTCGTGCGCCCCGACGGCAAGAAGATCACGCTCAGCATCGGCGAGGCCCCCGGCGACCCCGTCTTCACCATCACCGACCTCCTCCCGCATCTGGGCGCCGATCAGGCGAAGAAGACGATGGGCGAGGCCATCGAGGGCGAGGGCCTCGACGTGCTGGTCGGCTCGATCCCGTCCAAGGTCAAGAAGGCCAAGGAGAAGCTCAAGCTCCGCGTCCTCGAGCTCCTGAAGGAGAAGTACGGCGTCGTCGAGGCGGACTTCGTCTCCTCGGAGCTCGAGTTCGTGCCCGCCGGGCCGCCGCGCGAGGCGGGCCTGGACCGCTCCATGATCCTGGGCTACGGCCACGACGATAAATCCTGCGCGTTCAGCTCCCTGCGCGCCCTGCTCGACCTCGGCGGAGCACCCGAGCACACGGCCTGCGCCTTGCTCGCCGACAAGGAGGAGATCGGCTCCTACGGCAGCACGGGCATGGAGTCGAGCTTCCTCGAGAACGCCGTCGCCGAGCTGTTCAACCTCACCGAGGGCGGCTACGACGGCCTCAAGCTGCGCCGCGCCCTCGAGCGCTCCTGGGCGCTGTCGGCCGACGTGAACGCCCTGCACGACCCGCTGTACCCCTCCGTCTCCGAGCGCAAGAACGCGGCGAACCTCAACCAAGGCGTCATCCTCACCAAGTACACCGGCAGCCGCGGCAAGTCCGGCGCCAGCGACGCCCACGCGGAGTTCGTCGCCCAGATCCGGCGCATCTTCGACAAGGCGGGGGCGCTGTGGCAGGCGGCGGAGCTCGGCAAGGTGGACCAGGGCGGCGGCGGCACCATCGCTTTCCTCATGGCGCGTTATGGAATGTCGGTGCTCGACTGCGGCGTCGGCGTCCTGTCCATGCACGCGCCGTGGGAGCTGATCGGCAAGCTCGACCTGTACATGGCCTACAAAGGATACCGCGCCTTCCTCCTGGACGGACGCAAAAGGTAACGCCCGGGTGTCCGCCGTGTAGTATGATTTCTCCCATGAGCGATCCGAAAATGGAAGTGCTGGGCGAGGAGTATCTCGATCTGCCGAAGGATCATCCCGATCTCAAGACGAAGCTGACGGCGACCCAGCTCGAGACGCGCTGGTACAAGAAGGTCTACCAGGGCGACGACATGCCCCAGCTGACCTTGCGCGCCGTCGTGATGGGCTCCTTCCTCGGCGGCTTCATGGCCCTTTCCAATCTGTATGTCGGCCTCAAAACAGGCTGGGGCCTGGGCGTGGCCATCACCGCGTGCATCCTGTCCTTCGCCATCCACAAGACCATGATGGCGGCCTTCCCGCGCTGGTTCCCGACGGAGATGTCCATCCTCGAGAACAACTGCATGCAGTCCACCGCCTCCTCGGCGGGCTACTCCACCGGCGGCACGATGACCTCCGCGATCGCGGCCTATCTGATGATCACCGGCCACCACATGCCCTGGCCCACCTTGGCCTTCTGGACCCTGTTCCTCTCGGCCCTCGGCGTGTTCATGGCCATCCCCATGAAGCGGCAGATGATCAACGTCGAGCAGCTCAAGTTCCCCAGCGGCATCGCCGCGGCCGAGACCCTGAAGAGCCTGCACTCCAAGGGCGTGGAAGCCGCCTTGAAAGCGAAGTCCCTCGGGATCGCCGGCCTGATCGGCGGCATCGTCGCCTGGCTGCGCGACGCGGGCAAGCCCTTCGCCATCCCCGGCCACCTCGAGTTCCCCGGCACGATCGGCGGCATCGCCCTGTCGAAGTACACCATCTCCTTCGAGATGAGCACCATCATGGTCGCCGCCGGCGCGATCATGGGCTGGAAGATCTCCTGGTCCCTCCTCCTCGGCGCCTGCATCAACTACGGCGTGCTCGCCCCGTGGATGGTCGACGCCGGCGCCATCGACGGCACCAAGCTCGGCTACCGCGCGATCGTGACCTGGTCCACCTGGACGGGCGGCGCCATGATGGTGACCTCCGGCCTGCTCATGTTCCTCTTCCAGTGGAAGACCATCATGCGCGCCTTCAGCGGCGTGGCGACCCTCTTCACGCCCAAGGATTCCCGCAAGAAGAACACCGCCGTCGAGGACAAGATGGAGGGCATCGAGGTCCCCAGCTCCTGGTTCCTGGTGGGCACCGCCCTCTCGAGCCTGGGCTGCATCGCCGTGCTCTACTTCGCCTTCAACACCCGCTGGTGGATGGGCTGCATCGCCGTCGCCATGACCTTCTTCCTCTCCCTCGTGGCCTGCCGCGTGACCGGGGAGTCCGACATCACCCCGATCGGCGCCATGGGCAAGATCACCCAGCTCGCGTTCGGCTTCCTGGCTCCCGCCGACATCGCGACGAACCTGATGACGGCCAGCGTCACGGCGGGCGCGGCCGGCGCGTCGGCCGACCTGCTCGTCGACCTCAAGAGCGGCTACATCCTGGGCGCCAACCCTAGAAAGCAGTTCATCGCCCAGTTCCTGGGCATCTTCGCGGGCACCCTCGTCGTGATCCCGGCGTTCTACCTCCTCGTGCCGACGGCCGCGTCCCTGGGCACGACCCAGTGGCCGGCCCCGTCCGCGCAGATCTGGGCCGCCGTGGCCAAGCTCCTGGCCACCGGCATCGACGCCCTGCATCCGACGGCCCGCAACGGCATGATCGTCGGAGGCCTGCTGGGCATAATCATCCCTCTCATCGAGAAGGCCTTCCCGAAGGCGCAGAAGTTCATCCCGTCGGCGACCGGGCTGGGGCTGTCGATGGTCATCCCTTTCTTCAACTCCCTGTCGATGTTCATCGGCGCCCTGATCGCGCTGGCCCTGGAGAAGAAGAAGCCGGCGCTCGCGGAGCGCTACCTCGTCACCGTCAGCTCCGGCTTCATCGCCGGCGAATCGCTGATCGGCGTGGCCATCGCGCTGCTGGCCGCCACGGGATTTCTGAACTAGCCGCCGCGAATGTCCCCCATCGCTGCGCTCGTCGTCGACTGGGCCATCACGGCGCTGTGGCCGCTGATCGGCGCGTTCGGCATGGCCCATTTCTCGGGGTCCCTGTTCGCGACCGCCGGCCTCGTCGTCGGCCTGGCCGCGATGTCGCCTTGGCTGCTGGCCAAGGGCCGCTGGCGGCTGGTGATCTCGCGCGACATCGCGCCGTCGCTGGCGATGATGGGCCTGTGCAGCGGCGCGGCCACGGTCATCTACATCTCCGCCCTCGCGCACACGACGCCCGCCAACGCCGCGATCGTCGCCCAGGTCGAGGTGCTCTACTCCGCGGCGCTCACCGCCTGGCTCCTGGGCGAGCGCCCCACGCTCAAGCTGACCTTGGCCGCGCTCCTGGTCATGAGCGGCACCGGCCTCGTCATGCTGCACGACCTCTCCTCGCCGCGCTGGAAGGGCGACCTGATGATCCTCTGCACCCCGTGGCTGTACCAGCTCTCCCACATCTTCGCCAAGCGCCTCCCCCGCGGCCTCGACGCCCTGACCTTGTCCGGCGGGCGCGTCTTCTACGGCATCCTGACCATGGCCCCGGTGTGCCTGTGGACGCTCCTCCACGGCGGCCGCTGGTCCTGGTCGCCCGAGGCGCTCGGCTTCCTCGTCCTGCAGGGCCTGCTCATGTCGTCGCTGAACTTCGTGCTCTGGTACATGGCCATCCGCAACATGGACCTCTCCAAAGCCACGACCTTCATGCTCTCCTACCCGGCGCTGACTTTGGTCTTCTCCTGGGCGCTCGGCCGCGACGCGATCCAGGGCGTGCAGATCGTCGGGCTGGCGTGCTCGTTCTCGGGCGCGGTCTGGACCGCCCGCCTCACCCAGGAAGCCCGTCAGCACGCGGCCGAAGCCCTCCCCGTCGCGCTATAATCCCCTCATGGACAAGAAGCCCGTCCCTTTCCGGAAGACCGTCTTCGTCTGCGTGAACGCCCGCGACGGCGGCCGCGTCGCCTGCGGCAACCCCGGCCGCGGCGGCGTCGAGCTGTGCGAGGCGCTCAAGCACGCGGTGAAGGAAAAGGGCCTTAAGGGCAAGGTGCGGGTGGCGAAGTCGGGGTGCCTCGACCTGTGCGAGCAGGGCCCCAACGCCTTCGTCTACCCCGGCGGAGAGTGGCTCTCGGGCGTGACCGCGGCCGACGTGCCCGCCATCGTCAAGAAGCTGGAGGAATAGCGGAGCGATGCTGACCGGGCTCGCCGTCGTCCTCGCCGCCGCGGCCTTCGCCGCGCCGCTGACCGTCCCCGAGGCGATGCGCCTGGCCGTCGAGCGCTCCCCCGAGGCGTCCGCCGCGCGCGCGCGCCGCGACGCCGCCGCGCTCGAGGAGCCGCTGCTGCTCTCGAATCTGGATCCGAAGGTCCTCGGTTCTTTTACATTCCAGGACGACCGCGCGCCGCGCACCGCCCCCGCGTTCCAGGGCTCCCGCGCGCGCACCGAGCGCTGGGAGACGGGCCTGTCCCAGACGACCTTGCTCGGCACCGAGGCGAAGCTCGTCTGGCGGGGCGAGCGCCTCGTCAACCCGTCGGCCTTCCGGCCCATCGACCCGACCGTGGACTCCCGCCTCGCCCTCGAGGTCAAGCAGCGCCTGCTGCGCTACTTCTGGGGCCGCCCCGACGTCGCCCGCCGCTCGCGCGCCCGCTCCGGCGCGGCCGCGGCCGCCGCCGACTTCGCGCTCGCCCGCTCCGCCGCCGCCGCCGCCGCGGGCTCCGCGGTCATCGAGCTGCGCGCCGCCCAGCGGCTGCAGGCCATCCGCGAGGAGGCCGTCGCCGACGCCAAGCTCCTGCTCAAGCGCACCGAGGAGAAGCGCCGCTACGGCACCGCCGAGGCCTCGGACACGCTCCAGGCCCGGGCCGCCCTGGAGTCCGCGGAGACCGAGCTCCTGCTCGCCCTCTCCGCGCGCGAGCGCGCCCGCCACGCGCTCTCCGCCGCGCTGCGCTCCGACGGCCCGTCCCACGACCTCGAGGTCTCCACCGCCGCCCCCGCCGGCCTGCCGGCCGACGCGGACCTCCCCCCGGGCGAGGCCGAGGCGCTGGCCGCCCGCCCCGACCTCGGGGCCTACCGCAGCCGTCGCGATTCCCTGCTGTGGGCCGCGCGCGTCGCGGACCTCGACGCCCTGCCCGACCTCTCGCTCGACGCGTCGTACGCCTTCGGCGGCCTCGACTCGACCTACGGCGGCGCGTGGAGCGACATGCGCGGCTGGCGCCACCCCGTCGCCGCGGTGGGGATGAGCGTCGTCGTCCCGCTGACCTTCCGGGCCGAGCGCCTGACCCGCCGCCAGGCGGCCCTCGCCCTCTCCGCCGCCGAGGCCGAGCTCGCCGGCGCCGAGAACGCCGCCCGCCGCGCCTGGCGCGACGGCCGGGAGACCCTGTCGCTGTCCCGCCGCCGCCTCGCCGCCGCCCTCCGCCTCGAGGCGATCGAGCGCGACAAGCTCGCCGCGGGCGAGACCGATTTCCGCAGCGGCCGGTCCACGACGGACCTGCTCGTGCGTTTCCAACAGGACCTGCGGCGCGCGCGCGCCGAGCTCGTGCGGGCCGAGGCCGACGAGGCCCTCGCCCTCCTCGAGCTGGCCCGCCAGGCCGGCCTCGCCGGAGGCTCGTGATCGAGTTCTTCCTCCGCCGCCCCGTCCTCTCCAACCTGATCACCTTCGTGCTGTGCGCGGTCGGCGGCTGGCACTTCTTCACCTCGCGCCGGGAGGCGTTCCCGGACATCAAGTTCGACATCGTCCTCGTCACCACCCCCTACCCCGGCGCCTCCCCCGAGGAGGTCGAGACCCTCGTCACCCGCAAGATCGAGGACCAGGTGCGGAGCGTCTCCGGCGTCGACCGCGCGGAGAGCTGGTCGCTGGAGAACCTCTCCGTCGTCGTCCTGCGCCTCGACGAGGACCTGACCCAGCGCGAGAAGGACAAGGCCGTCAACGACCTCTATCAGGCGGCCCAGCGCGTCGAGGACCTGCCCGAGCTCGCCGACAAGCCCATCGTCCAGGAGCTGACCGCCGACCGGCCGCTGATCACGCTCTCGGTGGCCGGCGGCACCGACGAGGACCGCGACCGCTTCGCCGAGGAGCTCAAGGACCAGGTCGAGGAGCTCGACGGCGTCTCCCGCGTCGCCTTCAAGGGCGACCGCGAGCGCGAGATCCTCGTCGAGGTCGACCGGGAGAAGCTCGCCCGCCACCGCCTGACCATGGGCGAGGTCGCCGCCGCCATCCGCGGCCGCAACGTCGACCGCTCCGCCGGCTCGACCTGGTCCGGGACGCTCGAGAACTGGGTGCGCGTGCGCGGCGCCGTCTTCACCCCGGAGGAGGTCGGCTCCATCGTCGTTCGCGGCAACGAGGCGCGCGAGAACCTGCGCGTGCGGGACCTCGCCCGCGTCGCCGCCGGCTTCGCGGAAGGCGCCATCCGCACCCGCGCCGGCGGCAAGCCCGCCATCGAGCTCCACGTCAGCAAGCACAAGTCCGCCGACGTCATCGAGCTCACCGGCCGCGTGATGAAGCTGCGCGACGAGGCCGCGCCGCGGGCCGCCGCGAAGGGCCTCGAGCTCGTCATCTCCGACGACGTGAGCTTCTTCGTCAAGCGCCGCCTCAAGGTCATGACCGGCAACATGGTCCAGGGCGGCTTCCTGATCCTCGCCGCGCTGTTCCTGTTCCTCGACTGGCGCCTGGCCGCGGTCGCGGCCATGGGCGTGCCGATCTCCTTCGCCTCGGCCCTCGTCTTCGCCGTCCCGCTGGGGTTCACCTTCAACCTGATGTCCCTGCTCGCCTTCATCATCGTGCTGGGCATGCTCGACGACGACTCCGTCGTCGTCGCCGAGAACATCTACAAGCACCTGGAGCAGGGCAAGAAGCCCTTCGACGCCGCCATCGACGGGACGCGCGAGGTGATGTGGCCGGTGCTGGGCTCGGTGCTGGTCTCCTCCTGCGCGTTCCTGCCCTTCGCTCTGATGACCGGCATCATGGGGAAGTTCCTGTTCATGATCCCCGTCGTCGTCATCATGTGCTTCGCGGCGAGCCTCTTCGAGGCGTTCTTCATCCTGCCCGGCCACGTCCTCGAGCTGCTGCCTTTCGGCAAGCCCGTCGGCGAATCCGAAGGCGGGCGCTGGTATCTGGCGGCCGTGGAGCGCTACCGCCGCGCGCTCACCTGGGTCATCTCCCACCGCGGCAAGTTCGCGCTGCTGCTCCTCGGCTTCCTCCTCTTCACCTCCGGCGTGGCCTACTGGCGCCTGAAGTTCGTGCTTTTCCCCGAAGGCCTCATCGACCAGTTCTTCATCCAGGTCGAGATGCCCCCGGGGACGAACCTCGAGGCCACGAAGAACGCCGTGGAGCACGTGGAGAAGGCCGTCGCCGTCCTGCCCCCCTCGGAGCTCGAGGTCCAGACCGCCGCCATCGGCCTCAAGGGGCAGGAGGACCAGGAGCGCCTGGGGACCAACTACGGCCAGGTGCGAGTCTACCTCACCCCCGAGGAGAAGCGCCCGCGGCGCACCAAGGCCATCGTCGCCGACCTGCGCGAGCGCATCGGCCTGCCGCCGGGCGCGACGAGCGTCACCATCAATGAGCTCGCCCCGGGCCCGCCCGTCGGCGAGGCCATCGTCGTGCGCGTGCGCGGCCGCGACCCCGCCGTCAACCGGGAGATCGCCCTCGAGATCAAGGCCTACCTCCAGTCCCTGAAGGGCGTCTCCGACATCCGCGACTCCCTCGAGGACGGCAAGTGGCAGTGGCGCGTCATCCCCAACGAGATCGAGGCCGCCTTCGCCGGCGTCGACGCCGAGAGCATCGCCCGCGACCTGTTCTACGCGGTCGACGGCATCAAGGCCTCCCGCATCCAGCTCCCCGACGAGGAGGTCGAGATACGCCTGCGCCTGAAGCCCGAGCAGCGCGACTCGCCGCAGGACCTGCTCGGCCTCGACGCCCTCAACCCCCGCGGCCAGGCGGTGAAGCTCTCCCGCGTCGCCCGCATCGAGGAGAAGCGCGGCGCCCCGTTCCTGCCGCGCTACAACTACAAGCCGGCCGTCACCGTCTTCGCCGACGTGGACGAGAAGGTCGTCACCTCGCGCGAGGCCAACCGCCTCGTGAAGGAGAAGTTCGCCGACGTGCCGAAGCGCTTCCCCGGCTACGAGCTGATCTACGGAGGCGAGGAGGAGGAGACGGCGAAGTCGATGCGCTCCCTGGCCCGCTCCTTCGGCGTCGCGGTGATGCTCGACTTCGTGATCCTCGCCGTGCTGTTCGGCTCCTATATCCAGCCGTTCATCATCCTGCTCACCATCCCGATCGGCCTCATCGGCGTGGTCTACGCGCTCCTCGTCCACGGCCAGCCGGCCTCGTTCATGGCCATGCTCGGCGTCCTGGCGATGACGGGCGTCGTCGTCAACAACGCGATCGTGATCGTCAACTTCATCAACGAGAAGCGCTCCCGCGGCATCCCGGTCGAGCAGGCGGCCGTGGACGCGGGCGCCGAACGGCTGCGGGCCATCTTCGCGAGCTCGATCACGACCTTGCTGGGGCTGTTCCCGACGGCCTACGGCTTCGGAGGGTACGAGCCCTTCGTGGCGCCCATGGCCCTGGCCCTCGCCTGGGGCCTGACCTTCGCGATGCCGATGACGGTGTTCCTCATCCCGGCGGCGTACGTCACCGTCGACGGGTGGATGGTGTGGGTCAAGGCGCGCTGGGTGCGCGTGCTGAAGCGCGGGAACTGACGGCGCCGCCGAAGGACTGTTTCCCGAAACAGTTCATATCCCGAGCCGGTCACTGTCGCTGACGACAGTGAGCCTGTGAATACGGTGGATATCTCGACGCTCAGGAAAGGCGAGGTTTGGCTGAGGTTACGAGGGCCGCTTCGCGATGTGGAGCGCGCGGCCGTTCTTGCGCAGCCAGCGGCGGTGGGAACGGTGACCGGGGCACAAAGTCTCGACGACCTCCCAGAAGCGGCGGGAGTGGTTCATCTGGGCGCGGTGGGAGAGCTCGTGGACGATGAGGTAGTCGAGGACGGGATCGGGAGCCAACGCCAAACGCCAGGAGAAGTTGAGGTTCCCCTCCCGGGTGCAGGAGCCCCAGAGGGTGCGCTGGTCCTTCACGCTCACGCGGTTGAACGACACGCCGAGATAGGGGGCCCAATATTCAGCCCTTGAACGGAATAAAGCGACAAGATCCCCCTCGGGAAGACCGTCCTTCAGGGGAGCGTCGACCGGAATCGACGGAATGAGGACTGGCGGGAGAGCCTTATGGGGAACGGAGACCGGGGGAACGGCGATCGACGGCACGGGAGCTTCGGCCTTCGGCCGGACGGCCTTTTTCGGGGCGAAGATCTCGGGCCAATCGGTTTTTAATGACGATAAGAAGTCGCGGACTTCCGACAGGAGAGAGGGACTCGCGGTGGGCTCCACGACGAGATTTTATATCATCCAGCCATGCCCCCGGCCGAGAATCTCCTCGAAGAAAAGCTCGCTGAATTAGAGCGACGGTTCACCGACTCCGCGCGGGAGATCCAGGAGCTCCGCAAACTCCTTCCCAAGGCCGCTCAAAAAGAGATCGCCGAGATCAAAGATGAATGGCACGGCATCCATTACAAGTGGTGGATCGGCACGCTCGCGGGCGTCCTGTTCCTTTTCTGCCTGAGCTACGCGCTCTATACCAAGCTGGGGTGGGTCGCCGATCAGCGCGCTTTACCCATCGGCAACGACTGGCTGCTGCGGCGCTTGCCGCTCGTCAACACGCTGCCCATCCTGTCGTGGGGCTGGTTCGGCCTCCACCTCTACGCCGCCGGCGCGGCGGTCGCGTACCATCCGCGGCGCATCCCCTTCCTTCTCTTTCTTCTGACGGTGTACATGGTCGTGCGCACGGCCTTCGTGTTCCTGTCGCCGATCGGGGCGCCGGCGGACATGGTGGACATGCGCCTGCACGACGCGATCTTCTCGCGCATACTCGGCACCTGGACCTTCATGAACGAGTTCGTGTTCTCCGGCCATACCGCGATCCCGTTCCTCTTCTTCCTTTGGTTCAAGACGCCCGGGCTCAAGCGCCTGATGCTCGCGGGGTCCATCGTGATGGCGGTGTGCGTCCTGCTCTCGCGCAACCACTACACGGTGGACGTGCTGGGCGCGTTCTTCACGTCCTACTCCGTGTACGCCCTCGCGCGCGCCGTCTACAAGGCCCGGCTCGAGCCCCTGTTCAAGACGACTTCGGTGTGAGCGCCTTCGGTCGGAACACGAAGGACAGGACGAGCGCGCCGGCGGCCAGCGCGAGGAAGACGGGAAGACCGAAGGCCAGGCCCAGGCCCTCCATCGAGTCGGCCCAGAAGTGGGCGACGATGGGTATCAGCAGCAGCCCCGAGCGCTTGTACATCCAGGCCAGCACCACGCCGAGCACGGAGCGCGCGACGAACCCGGCCCAGGTGAAGGCGTAGGCGCCGGCGGCGAGGCCCGACGAGGCCGCGGGGTCGCCCATGCCGATCATCGCCATGATGGCGCCCCAGTCGATGTAGTGCACGCCGGAGAAGATCAGGCCCGAGGCGATCGCGGCCGTCCAGAAGGCCTTGCCGGGCTTGAGGCCTTTCTTGTCTAGCCAGTCGTTCATCCACTTGAACAGGCCGCGCCGGAACACGTACTCCTCGAGCAGGCCGACGATCACGAAATTGTAGAGCACGAGATCCACGCCGGCGGTCAGCATCTTGGCGAGGATGCCGGGGGCCGGCTCGGCGCCGGGCGCGATCGCGTTGATCGCCCAGAAGGTCAGGTCGCCGATGGCGTAGACGACCAAACCCCAGACGAGGCCGGCCGAGAGGATGCGCCCGGGCGATTTCGGACGCTGGGCCTTATCCTCGGCGTTCCACCAGGAGCCGATCTCGGCAAGGCGCAGGCCCGGGGACTTGAGCTTGAAGGCGAGCAGGACGAGGCCGGCGACGGCGACGCCGCCCCACACCGGGGGCAGGCCGACGAGAGCGCCCGCGGCGCCGAACTTGATCCACGCGCCGAGGCGCGCGGCCTCGAGAGAGAACATGGTCAGGATGGAGCGCAAGGCCAGCGGCGCCAGGAAGGAGCCCGAGCGGTGCGCGGTCCACAGCACGCCGGCCTCGAGAGCGAGGCTCACGGCGATGATGAAGGGCGCCGAGGTCAAGGTCATCAGCACCGCGGCCGACGCGCCGAGGGCGGCGGCCCCGCCGAGCCACGGAGCGGCGCGGCCGGCGCCGAGCTTGCGGGCCACAGCGGCGACGCCGAAGAACAAGGCGACGGCGCCGGCCTCCGCGGCGAGGGCCATCGGGAGGTAGGTGCCGAGCAAAGCCGAGAGAGGGAGCATGGCGGCGGCGGGAGCGGCGGCCGCGGCCTTGAGGCCGAGGAGGAGCATGCCGCCCTTGGCGAGGGCGGCGCCGGCGAGCATCAGAAGCAGGGAAGGGGCCATCCAGTACAGGCCGGTGCGCAGGCCGCCGAGGGCCCAGTCGCGGAACGAGGACCAGGAAGAGCCGCCGACGCGGGTCTCGAAGGAGCGCTGGGCGGCGGCGCTGTCGCGGGCGGCGGCCCAGGCGGCCTTGAAGGAAGAGAAGGAGCCGCCGGCCTTGGCGGGAGGGCCGCGGGGAACATCGGGGGCGGAGCCGGGGGAACGCCAATACCGGGAGGCGGCGAGCGCGGCGAGGCCGGACCAGGCGAAGGCGCCTTTCCAGGCGACGACGGCGGCGGGGATCAAAGCGGGGACGGCGGCGGAGATGAGGGAGACGCCGATCAAGGCGGCGCCGGAGATCAGAAGGGATCTCGAGAGGCGGGGGCTGCCGGCGGGCGCGGGGGAGCGGGGAGAGGGAACGGCGGCGCGGGATTCGGGCGTCGAGGCGGCGGGCTGGACCGGGGAAAGGCTCGTTAACGAGCGCGAGAACGACGGAGCGAGAACGCTGTCTTCGGGGGTGCGGGGGCTCCAGTTCGCGACTTCGTCGCGGACGACCGCGACGGCCTTCTCGGAACGGGTTAACGGGACGGCGGGGCTCGTTTTGAGGACGCTTAACGGATCAACGGACATTTTAACGGCAACGGAAGGGGTGACCTTGCGGGACCGGACCTCGACGGAGACCGGATCAACGGAGGGTATGGCGGACTGAACGGATTTGGACGGATTTACGATATTGATGGCGTTCGGCACGGGTGCCGCGGACAATCCTTGAACACTTAACGACACGGATCCTGAAGGTAGACCGACGCTCGAGGTTGGACCGGGAATAACGGCAGAAATTGCCGCTGACGCGGCGACTGCGGAAGAGCCTTGGGCGGCGACGGCGACGGATTTTACCTGGGCGAGGGACGATAGCGGCTGGAGGGCGAGCCAAACGGCGGCTGCGAACGACCAGTGCTTTTTCACATCCTAAGAATAGCCCTCCTGACCTTTATATACCTGAGCCATCGGTCCCCCTCATTTTTGACGAAGGACCCACCCCGCTTGGGTCCGACCGCGACTATCCTCAAGGATAGTCACGACTGTTTCCGGAAACAGCCCCCGCGCCCCCCTCAAACCACTTCACGGCATAAATTCGTAACAGCAAATAGGCACTATTCATCTGCGCGGCGCCGACGCGTCGAACGACCATGGATAATCGCCCTGAGCCGCCGCAGTTCCCCGACCAGCCCCCTGGGGGATTCGACGCCTCGACCGTCAACGACCTCGACACCGCCCGCCTGGCCCTGCGCTGGGCGCTGGAGCGCCTGCACCGGCTCGGCGCGGAGCTCAACGAGGCGCGGCAGGAGGCGACGAAGGCGCTCAAGGCCCGCGACGAGGCGGCCCTCGACTCCCGCGAGAAGGACGAGACGGTCAAGCGCTGGCGGGAGACGGTCAAGGCTTGGGAAGCGTCCATCTCCGACCACAAGAAGATGGAGGACCAGCTCCGGGAAGAGCTGAAGCGCGAGATGTCGCGCGAGCAGGACGCGCATGTAAAGGAAGAGCGACTCCAGCTGTCCATGCAGATCGACGCGCTCAAGCGCGAGATCGCCGCCCGCGAGGCCATGATCGGCGGCCTGCGCCGCGAGGTCATCGACGCCGTCAAGGACGCCCGCCAGGACGCCGAGCGCGAGCTGCAGGCCGCGCTGGCGCACCAGGAGAAGGCGCTGTCCGACACGAAGGCCTCCCTCCTCGAGCGCCTCAAGATCCAGACCGAGGCCATCCGCTCCAAGGAGAAGGACCTCGAGAGCCAGCAGCGGCTCCTCGACGAGCAGATCAAGACGAAGGAGGGCGAGTTCCGTCGCCGCTACGAGCGCGACATCGAGGACCTGCTCAAGCACAACCGCGAGGCGCTGGCCCGCGAGGAGCACGCGCTCGGGGAGAAGTTCGAGGCGAAGATCGCCCAGTTCGAGGCGCGCCTGCGCCAGAAGGAGCACACGCTCGAGGACCATCGCCGCCACCTCGACGAGGAGCACGCCAAGCGCACGGCCGAGCTCGACCGCGTCTATCAGCACAAGAACGAGCAGGAATGGGGCCGCCTGCAGGAGCGCCTGGAGGCCGAACGCCGCTTCCTCGAGGAGCATTACCGCGAGAAGGAAGCCCATCTCGACGAGTCGCTTCAGGAACGGAACAAGGCCGTCCTCGCCCACCACGAGAAGCAGGAAGCCGAGCTCGTCGCCAGGTATCAGCAGCTCCAAGACCAGCTCGTTCTCAAAGAGAAGGATGTCTGGAAGCAGCAGCAGAAGCGCATCGAGGATATCCTGGCCAAGAGCCGCGCGGAGCTGGCCAACCAGCGCGCGGAGATGGAGGCGGAGTACGGGGCCCGCGACGCCGCGCTCAACGAGCGCCTGCGCGAGATGGAGGGCGGGTACCAGAAGAAGGAAGAGGAGATCTTCCACCGCCAGCAGGAGCTGCAGGACCACTACCGGGCCAAGGAAGAGGAGCTCGGACGGCGCTTCCTGCAGATGCAGACGGAGTGGACCGAGCGCGAGAAGCAGCAGTGGGAGGCCCATCAGGCCAAGCTGCGCGAGAGCCTCGCGTCGAGCCGCCAGCGCCTCGAGGACGAGCGCGGCGAGCTCGAAGCCCGCTACCGCGTCAAGGAAGAGGAGCTGGCCGCCGCCCGCGCCGCCGACGTGCAGACCGCCGAGAAGGCCCGCGCCGAGATGGAGGCGGAGCTCGCCAAGCGGCAGGCCGAGATCGACGCCTCGTTCTCCGGACGCTGGGCCGAGCGCGAGCGCCGCCTGCAGCAGGAGCACCGCGATTCGCTGGAGCGGGCCCGCACCGAGTTCGGGGAGCAGTCCGCCGCCGAGCGCCGCGCCATGGAGGCCGCCGCCTCGAAGCGCGAGGAGGAGCTGTCGCTGTCGTTCATGGCCCGCGAGGGAGAGCTGCGCCGCGTGCTCGCCGCCGAGCAGGCGCGCTGGAAGAAGGCGCACGACGACGCCGCCGAGGCGCTGCAGCAGCAGCTCCTCGACCAGGCGCTCAAGCAGGAGTCCCAGCACGAGGCCGCGCACGAGGCGAAGCTGCAGGCCCTCGAGGAGCAGTTCCGCCGGAGGCTGGCCGACGAGCTCAAGCGCCTGGAGGCCAAGCAGGCCGCCGTGGCGCGCGAGGCCGAGGGCCGCGCCCGCGCCGAGCGCGCCCACGCCGAGGAGGTCGCCGCCGCCGAGCTGGCCGCCAAGCGCGCCGCCCTCGACGAGGAGCGCGAGACTTTGCGCCGCCAGGCCGCCGAGACGCAGACGCGCCTGGAGGCCGGCTTCGCGGAGAAGGAGCGCGCGCTGCGCGAGGCCGCGTTCGCCCGCGAGGCGCAGGTCAAGACCGAGGCCGCCGCCCAGGAGGAGCGCTACCGCAAGACCTACGAGGACGCCGTCGCCCGGGAGCGCGCCGTGCTGGCCGAGCGCGCCGCGTCCCTCGAGGCGTCGCTCAAGGACAAGTACGCCCGCGAGCAGGCCGCCCTCCAGCAGGCGTGGACCGCCCGCGACAAGGAGTGGGCCGCCCAGCGCGAGGCCATCTTCCGCGCCGAGCGCGAGCGCCTGGAGGCGTCCTTCCGCGAGAAGGAGGCCGCCGTCGCCGCCCTTCGCCAGGAGCTCGAGCAGCGCTTCGAGCTGCGCGTCACCGAGCTCGACGCGCAGCACGCGCGCAAGGCCGCCACCCAGGAGGAGTCCTGGAAGCGGCGCCAGCAGGAGCTCGACACCCAGCGGCTCCAGCTGCAGATCGAGGCCCGCGACCGCGAGGCGGCCTCGCAGGCCCTGCGCGCCGAGCTCGAGGGACGCATGCAGAAGGTCATCGACGAGCGCATGGCCGAGCTGGCCCGCGCCGAGTCGGCCCTGCAGCA
>Ga0255338_1002021_pt1 | contig 33268 bp, 29 predicted proteins | sample MeOH1_35cm_T4_19_FD_203715 | JGI IMG/M metagenome (GOLD analysis project Ga0255338, IMG submission 203715) | Sandy soil microbial communities from University of British Columbia, Vancouver, Canada - MeOH1_35cm_T4_195 | ecosystem: Engineered > Artificial ecosystem > Sand microcosm > Unclassified ... | reverse complement strand
GCCGAGAATGGCTGCAGTCATGAAGAGCGAGACGCCGGCGACGTCGAGGCCGCTGTCGTGCGCGAAGACTGGTCCGAGGGTCCAGAAGGGCGCATTGGTGAGCCCGACGACGAGACTGCCAAGGAGGCCGACCGGCGAGAGACGGAAAACGGCGCGGATGTCGATGCGCGTCGAGGCGATGGGCGCCGGCTGGTCCGAGGTCGTCATGGAAATCGGAACGAGCGCCAGCGATGTGAGAATCGAGCAGATGACGAAAAGCGTAAATTCTGCGGGACTGGCCGTGTTGAGCATCAACTGGCCGAGCGTTAGCGAAGTGAAGTTCACGACAAGGTAGACCGAAAACAGGCGGCCTCTCGTTGCGTTGGTGGCGCGCTCGTTGATCCAGCTTTCGATGACCATGTAGAGGCCCGCGAAGCAGAAGCCCGTCAGGCCGCGCATGAGGGCCCAGACGAGGGGATTGACGGTCAGGGCGTGAACCAGCGGCGCAATGGCCGCAAGCGCGCCCAGGGCCGCGAAACTGCGAATATGGCCGGCCCGGCGCACGATGAAGGGGCCGAGCACGCAGCCCGCCATGAAGCCCGCGAAATAGACGCTGCCGATGAAGCCCACCGTCGTGGTCGCGAAATGCTCGATATTGGCCCGTATGGGGATGAGCGTGCCCAGAAGCCCGTTTCCCATGAGCAGAATCGAGGTTGCGAGAAGCAGAGAGAAGACGGGGGCGAGGGTCCGGCTCAATTTTGCACCAGGGCGGCTTTGTGGCGCCCTGAAGATCGGGCGGGCCCAACAATCGGGCCTTGGGGCACGGAAATCAACTTGCCGGAGGGGCTTTTGCGCGGCGGGGATTGAAATGCATCTACCCATCCGATAGGACTTCGCGCGAGCCGGAAAGGGCGGTTAGCTCAGTTGGTAGAGCGCCTCGTTTACACCGAGGATGTCGGGAGTTCGAGTCTCTCACCGCCCACCGGTTTATCTCCTCATTTTCAATGCCATGGCTGCCAGCGCTTCTCGTTCTGGCGCCGCCCTGCGGGGAGCATGTCCAAAAGTCAGAGCTCCCAGTCCACCATGCCGAGCCCAAGCGCCCGGTTCGGCGGCGGGGGGGGGGCGATGGCATCTGTGGCGTAGCCGACGTCATGTTCGTGGACAATGATGCAGGAGTGGCATCGTGGAAAGCAGTGCCATGTCTCCCTCATCAGGGTTGGATACCTTGTGCCGTCAGATCCGATTGGCGCGCAGGCGCAACAGTGCCGCCACCAGGGCGTCGATGTCCTCGCAGGTGTTGTAGAAGGCGAGAGACGGACGCACCGTGCTTTCCAGCCCGAAGCGGCGCAGGATCGGCTGTGCGCAATGATGACCTGAGCGCACGGCGATGCCTTCCCGGTCAAGTGCTGCGCCGACATCCTCGCTGCGAATGCCGTCGAGGACGAAGGAAAGGACGCTCGTCTTTTCCGCAGCCGTACCGATGAGTTTGAGGCCGGGAACGCTCTTCAATCCTTGTGTCGCGTAGAGCAAAAGTTCGTGCTCATAGCGCGTGATGTTTTCCATCCCGATCGTGTCGAGATAGTCGATCGCCGCGCCCAGGCCGACGGCATCAGCGATGTTGCCAGTGCCCGCCTCGAAGCGGTCCGGCGCACCCTGATAGATCGTTTTTTCGAAGGTGACGTCGGCGATCATGTTGCCGCCGCCCTGCCATGGGGGCATGTGCTCCAGCACTTCGGATTTGCCATAGACAACGCCGATGCCCGTCGGGGCGAAGACCTTGTGGCCGGAGAAGACGTAGAAGTCGGGGTCGAGCGACTGCACGTCGATGCGCAGATGCGAGACTGCCTGCGCACCGTCGACCAGCACGCGCGCACCATGCCGCCGGGCGATTGCCACCATCTCGCGCGCCGGCGTCACCGTGCCAAGCGCGTTCGACACCTGAGTGAAGGAAACGAGCCGCGTGCGCGGATTGATGAGCTTCTCGTATTCCTCAAGGATGATCTGGCCCGTGTCGTCGACGGGAGCCACGCAGAGCTTTGCGCCCTTCTCGGCGCAAAGCTGCTGCCATGGCACGATGTTGGCGTGATGCTCGAGCCAGGTGATGACGATCTCGTCGCCTTCCTTGACGTTACGTCGACCCCAGGACTGCGCGACGAGGTTGATGCCCTCGGTCGCGCCACGCACGAAGATGATCTCCTTCGATGAGCCGGCGCCGAGGAAACGACGAACCTTCTCGCGTGCAGCCTCATAGGCGTCGGTTGCGCGGGCGGCGAGCGCATGGGCGGCGCGATGAATGTTCGAATTCTCGTTTTCGTAGAAATAGGACAGGCGGTCGATCACGGCCCGCGGCTTCTGCGTCGTCGCGGCGTTGTCGAGCCAGATCAGAGGCCGGCCATGAACATGCGTCTGAAGGATCGGAAAATCGCGCCGGACGCTGCGCGGATCGAAAGGCCGCGCGGAGGGGCCGAGATCCGGCACCAGCGACGGGCTTAGCGTCAGAGCCTCGGGCCTCACGAGCGTCGGCACATTCGAAAGGTCGGGTTCGACAGGTGCCTGCGGCGCCGGTTCCGTCCGTGCAGCCGCCGCGCGGCTTTCATTGAGGAAATAGGGCAGATCGCTCGGGGCGGCGGCGGTGCCACCGGGCACCGTCAGCGGTAGATCGATGGCGGGGGCACTTCCCGGCAATCGGGGAACGAGCGACATAACCCCTGCGAGGCTGTGCGGCAGGTCGCGAAAATCGGCGTCAGTGAGAAAGGAGCGCGGCGCGTCCGGCGAGGCGGGCAATCCACCCGTAGGTATGGCGGGTGACGACGGAACCTGTGCTGGTGATCCGGGCAGGTTCGGAGTGCCGCCACCACTGCTGCCGTCATAAGGCGCGAGCGACGGGTTCAGCACGGACACGCCCGGCCCCGAAGGGGCAAGGCCCGGTGCGTAGGACAGCGCAGATGCGGTCGGAAGGAGCGGTGCGTTCGTCGGCACTTGCGACGAGGGCAGGGCCGCGCCACCGCTCACCGGCGGCACGGCCTGACTCGGCAATGCCTGGAAAAAGGCATTGGCAAGCTCTGCGATTACGGACGGATCGGGCGCGCCAGCCAATGCCGCGGCCGCTCCCTCCGGATCAGGCGTACTCATGGTAGTGACCGACATAGACGTCCTCGAGAACGCCAAGCGCATCCTCAGTCAGAATCGCCGACGAGCAGTAGAGCGAGATCAGGTAGGACGCGATCGCTTTGCGGTTGATGCCCATGAAGCGGACCGAGAGGCTCGGCGCCACTTCGCCAGGCACGCCGGGCTGGAACAGGCCAACCACGCCCTGCTTCTTCTCGCCCGTGCGCAGCAGCAGGATCTTCGTCTTGCCTGCCTCATCAATATAGAGCTTGTCACTCGGGACGAGCGGCAGGCCGCGCCAGGTGAGAAAGGGCGAGCCGTAGAGCGTCACAGTCGGCGGCGGCACGCCGCGACGGGTGCATTCGCGGCCGAAGGCGGCGATTGCGCGCGGATGGGCGAGGAAGAAGGCGGGCTCCTTCCAGACCTTGGCGATCAGTTCGTCGAGATCATCCGGCGTCGGCGGCCCCTTGCGCGTCTTGATGCGCATTGAGGGCGCCGCGTTGGTGACCAGTCCGTATTCCCGGTTATGGATGAGTTCGCTCTCCTGCCGCTCCTTGACCTTTTCGATCAGCAGACGGAGCTGTTCCTGGATCTGATCGTAAGGATGGCTATAGAGGTCGGAGACGCGGGTCTGCACGTCAAGAACGGTCGTGACGGCATTCAGCGAATATTCACGCGGCGCGTCCTCATAATCGACAAAGGTTTCGGGCAGGTCAGGATCGGTGTCGCGGCGTGGACTGCATTCGACATCCGAAGCGCCGCCGGTTGCGTCCTTGACGCGGTTGAGGCGGTAGATGCCGGCCTCGACGGGTGTCCATGGCAGGAAGGTCACGAGCCAGCGCGGCGTGATGCCGCCCCATTGGGCCCTCGTCTTGGTTGCGTTCGCCAATTGGCGGGCAGCCGACTCTCTCAAAGTGCGGCGAATGTCATCATCTTCAGCCATTCTATCATCCCTTCAGGATCGGAAAGATTGGATCGGCTCGCAACTTCGTCAGGTTGTCACAAGTCGTTTTGCGAGTCAGCGCGTATTGGTGTCACATCGGCAGATTTCGTCAGTCCTTCAGCGTTTGTGCCTGAGAGACATTGCTCCTCGGTGGTACGCTTTGCGTCAGCCAGACATTGCCTCCGATGACAGACCCTTTGCCGATGGTGATGCGTCCCAGAATCGTCGCTCCGGCATAGATGACGACGTCGTCCTCAACGATTGGATGGCGCGGGCTACCCTTGACGAGGGCTCCGTGCTCATCCGTCGGGAAGCGCTTGGCGCCAAGAGTGACGGCCTGATAGAGGCGCACGCCCTCACCGATAATGGTCGTTTCACCGATAACGACGCCCGTTCCGTGATCAATGAAGAAGCTCGCGCCGATCTGAGCCGCGGGATGGATGTCGATGCCGGTTGTCGAATGGGCGATGTCGGCGATTAGGCGGGCAATAAGCGGCACACCCAGAACGTGCAGCGCATGCGCCAGCCGGTGATGGATGATGGCGTTTATGCCTGGATAGCCGAGGAGGATTTCCGGGATGTTCGTCGCGGCTGGATCGCCCTGATAGGCGGCGCGGATATCGCTGACAAGGAGCGCGCGGATCGACGGCAGCGTTTCCGCGAAGCTCCGCGTGATCTCGAAGGCGGACCGCCGGATTTGGGCGCTGTCTTCATCGTCGTCTTCCGACACGAAAGCCAGTCCGCGCCGGATTTGTTCCGCAAGCAGGATTAGCGTGTCATTCAGCGTATTGCCGACGAAATAGTCGATGCTCTCGGCGACCAGATCGGGGCGGCCGTAATGCGTCGGGAAAAGGACGGCGGACAGTCCGTCCACGATCCGCGCCAGTTCTTCCCGGGAGGGCAGGGCGCGAATCCGGCCGCGATGACGGATGTTGTGTGTCAGCTCGCGGGAGATGCGCAATTCTTTGACGATTGCGTCGAGGTTCCAGTCGGATAGCGCTGGCTTTCTGTTTGGAGCGCTTTTCTCATCGGACCCTAAGGACCGGGCCGTCTCGCCTGCCATAATATCCGCTTTCCCCAGAAGCTGGACCGCACCACAAAACCTTTGTAAGCCTATTGGATCAATAGTCGTTTAACAACGGGTTTTTCGAAATTTTTATGGCCGTTTTTGTCCTATTCCATACTTATTTAATATAGTATTGTTTCTGCCTCTGCATGAGGAGGTGGAACATGAACATTCAGCTCATCGAGACCTTGCCTGGCGTTCGCGCCAACCTGAACTACCTGCGGCATACGAGTTCGAAACCCTACTCCTATACCTATGAGCCGCCGCCCGGCATCGCCCCGCGATCCGGCGAGGTGAACGAGGTTGAAGGCATCGTCGTACGCGACGCCAGGCCTATTGTGGATAGGTTGTCCCTTGACGAGCAGGGCTTCGTTCTCCGCCAGCATTCCACCGCCGTCCGCGATTTCTACGACGAGGAGGAGTTGCGCCGCGTCTATTACCCGGAGGTCAAGGCGCTTCTGACGCGCGAAACCGGCGCCGAGAAGGTCGTCATCTTTGATCATACCATCCGCTCTGTGCCGAAGGCCCGGGAGGGCATTGAGGGGATGCGTGAGCCCGTCCGGCGTGTGCATAACGACTATACGCCGCGGTCGGGTCTGAGGAGGGTGCGAGATCATCTGGATCCGGAGGAGGCGGAGTGGCGGCTCAGGCAGCGCTTCGCGGAGGTGAATGTCTGGCGTCCCATTCGCGGGCCGCTCGAGGACGCGCCGCTTGCCCTCTGCGATGCGCGTACGATTAGCGAGGCGGATCTCATTCCGAGCGATCTTATCTACCGCGACAAGGTCGGCGAGACCTACGCCTTCAGCTATGATCCGAGCCATCGCTGGTTCTACTTCCCGAGGATGCAGCGCGACGAGGCGCTGCTGCTCAAAGGCTACGACTCCGCCGAGGACGGCCGCGCGCGGTTCACCGCGCATACGGCTTTCGACGATCCGTCGGCGCCGGTGGACGCGCTGCCGCGCGAAAGCATAGAGGTCAGGGCGCTCGTCTTTTTTCCTGCGCGTAGATGAGCGACGGGGCCATGAAAATGCTTTCAGACATTGTCGGCTGGAAACAGTCATCTTTGCTTGGAAACCGGCAGCCGCGGTTGCGGACCGCACTGCTCGACGCTCTGTTTGCCGGTTTCAACAGATCGGCCGGGCAGGCACGCCAGTCGCCCGATCTTCTGGGCCACATGCAGTTCCGCGATGAGCCGCCCCAAGGATTTTGCGTCGACCTGCATCTCTCTCGCGAGCGGCCGGATGGCAAAGCCTGAATGACAACGACGCGTTCGATTGCAGTCATTGGTGCCGGATTCAGCGGGACGTTGCTCGCTGTCCAGTTGCTTCGTCGCGCGGGCCCGGCCGATCGGATTTATCTCTTTGACGCTTCGGCGCGCATCGGCAGGGGGCTCGCTTACTCGACCGGGGACTCTCTCCATCTGCTGAATGTGCGCGTTTCGAACATGAGCGCGTTCCCGGACGAGCCGGATCATTTTCTCGACTGGCTGCACGTCAATGGAGCGCGCCATGGCTTGCCGGTGCCGGAGCCGTTTTCTTTCGTTCCGCGCAAGGTATTCGGCGACTATGTCGGCAGCCTCTTGCGCGAGACGTTGTGGGGCGAGGGGAAGGCGAGGAACTTCTTTCTGCTCAACGACGAGGTTGTTTCAATCCAGGATGACTCCCAAGGGCTGAGGCTCGTCGTCGATGGTGGGCGGTCGTTCCGCGTCGATGTGGCGGTGCTTGCGACCGGAAATGAAGCGGAGAATTTGCGGGGCAGCGTTTACCAGCGCAATCCCTGGTCGCCGGCCGCGCTGGCGGGGCTGGAGCCCGACGATGCGGTGCTCTTCATCGGAAGCGGCCTTACCATGGTCGATCTCGCCACAACTCTGATCGAGCGTGGGCACAATGGCCCGCTCCATGCGCTTTCGCGCCGCGGCCTTCTACCTCAAGCTCATTTGCCTGGAGCGCTGGCGTATCCGCATTTGGTGCCGCCTGTCGGGGCCTCGCCGCTTGCGCTGTTGGGGTGGTTGCGAAGCGAGATCGGAACATTGCCTGCAAACGGGAACTGGCGTGACGTCGTCGACGCGCTTCGCCCCTACACGCAGCAAATCTGGCTTGGCTGGACGACGGCGCAGCGCGCGCAATTTCTGCGTCACCTGAGGCCATATTGGGAAGTGCGACGCCATCGCATGGCACCGCGAATTGCAAAGATCCTTTCCGAGGCGCGCTCTCGCGGGCAACTTCGCGTCCATGCAGGCAGGATATTGGACATGAAGATCGACGGCAGCGCGGCCCGCGTGAGCTTCATGGCGCGCGGAGGCAGGGGCATGCACAATCTGACGGTCGCCCGGATCGTTGATTGCACTGGGCCGCGAACGAATTACGAGGCTGGCGCCGGCCGACTGCTTCGAGGTCTCATGATCGCAGGGCTGGCGCGGCCGGATCCTTTGCGGCTTGGCCTCGACGTCGACCTGAACTCCGCCGTTATCGGCAGGAAAGGCAAAGCTTCTGGAAAGCTTTTCGCCGTGGGTCCTGTGACGAGAGGCACATTCTGGGAGATCATCGCTGTGCCGGATATCCGCGTTCAATGCGCCGATCTGGCGCGGTATTTGACGCGTGGATGAGGACATGAAGGAGGACCTTGCCGCACGACACCGATCCGATCCGCGACGCTTCTGCGGTCCGTGAGTGATGAGGAAAAGATGTCGCGGAGATCGATAACGGGAATGTTCATGCTCGATTTCCATCCGAGCTATAGGCCTTGCGCCGTAGCTTCGGCCAAAAGCCAAAATAATCTGTAGACAGAACATATGTAGAGAATGAAGTCTCGAAAGTGTTCAGTTGGAGTTAGTATTGTAAATGACCGGTTTTCATGATGATGCGCTTCAGATTGTCGACTTTGAGCGAATTCCGCTCGCGGAGCACGAGCGCTACATGCGCCTCGCGATTGAAGAGGGGCGGCGCAACCTCACATGGCCGTTTGGCGCGGTGATCGTGGATGCCAGAGGCGGCGAGGTCGTGGCTCGGGGTGTCAATGAAGCGTCGAAGAATCCTACCTTCCATGGCGAGATCGTCACGTTGAACAACTTCGTGCGTGACCACGGAAACGTGCCTCTCAATCATGCCGTGCTCTATACGACGGCCGAGCCGTGTCCGATGTGCATGAGCGCGCTCGTCTGGGCGGGCCTAGGCGGCATCGTTTTCGGAACGAGCCTCCGACAATTGGTACGGTTTGGCATCGGCCAGATCATGATCGATGCGGCGCATGTCTGCCGGCAGGCCGGGTTCTATCGAGGCGAGGTGCTGGGCGGTGTGCTTGCCAGGGAAACGGACGAGCTGTTTCGCTTCCGGCCTGTTGGAACGTGAGAGGGGGAAGAGTCCCAACTCTCTAATATTATCACACTAAAATAATAGGGTTATTGGCGGAATCGGATACGTGGCCGGTCAAAGTCGGCCAAATATCGCAGATTTGGCGACAGGTCTTCGCATTTTATAGTCTAGTAAATAGATAGAAAAAGTTGTTGACTAAACGTATGAGCGTCCCTTATTCCGGAAGAGTTGACGGGGGCGTTCGTGCCGCGTCTCGCGGCGGTATTTCGGAGCGACCGCGAGACGTCTTTCGATCATCTCCCTTCGACTTTGGGGGGTCGCCTGGTGGTGCGCCACTGCGGCCGTAAGTGGGTACCAGTAAACCTTGCGGAGACGACAGCATGTCGAACAGTAAAGTGTGGGCCTTTCGGCTTGCTTTGCTCATGGGAACCGTGTCGGTGCTTGCGCTGACGAGTATCGACGTTTACGCCGAACAACAGAGCGCGACGACGGCTGCCGGCGTTGGCGCATCGGGCAAGGCGAAGGCCTCGACTACGAAAAACGCGGCGTCGGCGCCGGCTGTGAACGAAATCGGTGAAATTGTCGTCACGGCGGAAAAGCGCGAGAAGTCGCTGCAGAAGACGCCGGCTGCGATTACCGCGCTGTCTGCCGACACGCTTGAGAAGTCGAACATCAAGAGTGCGGTCGATCTCAACGGCGTGGTGCCCGGTCTCACAGTTACACCGAACGAGGGCTGGTCGCGTGTCGTGGCGATCCGCGGCATCGGCTATGAAACCGCGCAAAACACCATCGCGCAGCCTTCGACGGCCTTTCATGTCGATGGTGTCTATGTCGTCAATCCGATCGCGCTGCAGCAGACCTTTCTCGATGTGAACAGGCTCGAGATTCTGCGTGGACCGCAGGGAACCGTTTATGGCCAGAATGCGGTCGGCGGGACCATCAACGTCGTCACCAATCAGCCGGACCTCTATAATTACGGTGGCTCGGTGAGCGCGGCCTACGGCACCTATAATCTGACGGATACCATTGGCACGTTCAACGTGCCGCTCGTTAAAGGGCAGCTGGCCGTGCGCGGCGCCTTCGAGCATTTGCAGCATGATGGCTTCGCGAAGTCGACGTCTCTCGGCGGGTATGAGCTCGACGATGCAAACAACACGACGGGGCGCGCAGAAATTCTCTGGGCGCCGACCACCGATTTCTCTGCGAATCTCACTTCTCAGGTCTACAACTCGAACACCCACGACGTCGAGTTGAAGAACATCCTCGATCCGAACACAAATCCGCGTGAAGTGACGCAGGACTATCCGGGCACTCTTGCCTCGCGGCAGTATATCGAGGCGCTCACACTCAAGTGGAATCTCGATTGGGCGACGCTCAAGTCGATATCGAGCTACCAGAATGCGGCCTGGCATGGTGCTTTCGACAACGATCGCCTCGATCAAGCTCATTACCCTACAGGGCATGACATCATGCCCTATACGGGACAGACCAACGTCAGCTGGACGCAGGAACTCAACCTGACCTCGCCGGGCAATGCGCTCGTCGACTGGATCGCGGGTGCCTTCTATCTGCACACGACGAACAAGGCGCGTATCGTCGAGTACTACAACACCTATGCCGGCGAACCCACGCCGGACATCCAGGATCTGCCGGCCGGCGGGTTGCCCTCAAACTGGGGTTATGGTGTGCGTGCTGTTACCACCCGGGAATCCTATTCGGGCTATGGGCAGGCGACATATCACATCACGGACGCGTTGCGGCTCACGGGCGGTGCTCGTTTCACCCATGATGAGGTCGATGGCTGGTCGCTCTCTTCTTTTGGCGCCTATGGACCGGCATCGATTGCCTCCGTCAACGGCAATAAGGTCACCGGCAAGCTGGGGCTCGAATACAATCTGACCGATAGCAATCTGGTCTATGCAAGCTGGTCGCGGGGCTTCAAACCTGGCGGCACCAGCCTCAACTCCAACCCTGTTCTCGTCAAGACGACGTTCCAACCGGAAACGGTCGACTCCTACGAGATCGGCTCGAAGAACCGGTTCTTTGATAAGAAGGCGACGGCCAATTTCGCCGCCTTCTACTATGACTATAAGAACTTCCAGTTCATCGGTGACGATCCGGTTCCCTATCAGGGCGGCGTTGCGAACATTCCGACGGCGAAGGCGTTCGGCGTCGAAAGCGAATTTGGTGCGGTTCTTCCGTACAATCTTCGCCTTGACGGTAATGCGACGGCGCTCCACAGCGAGATCACGTCGGATTATGACGCGCTCGACAGCGTTGCGGCCAATGCCGCCGCGGCGTCGTCCGGATGCGGCTACGGCGGTGGATATTATGCCTATATCGTGTGCATAACCGCTGCGCGAGCCGGCGCAGTCAAAAACATCAAGGGCAACTCTCTGCCGAAGACGCCGTCCTTTGCGGGATCGCTTGCGCTGACGCATACCTACGACTTCTCCAATGGCGGCACGCTTACCTCGCGTGTTCAGTACGTCTATCAGGGGGACTTTGCCTATCGTGTCTTCCACAACAACGCGCTGGATAACGTCGACTCCTACGGTCTCTGGAACCTGTACTTCGACTACGTTCCGCCGGAGAGCAGCTGGAAGCTTTCGCTGACGGGCACGAACATCTTCGACAAGGATGCGATTGCTTCGAGGTTCACGAACGCCTGGGGCATCGGAACGACGGCCAACCAGTATGTGCCGCCGCGCCAGGTGATCGCGCGCGTCAGCTACACGTTCTGAGCTGCTGGGCAGAGAAGCCGAATAAGGGCCGCGCGCGACCTCCCGATTCAGCGGAGGCCGCGCGCGGCGAATGTTTTGAAACAGCTGCAAGTGAGTAAAAGTAATGCGGCAACTCAAGCTCGGTGCCTTCTTCTATCCGACCGGCCACCATGTGGCGGCATGGCGACATCCGGAAGCGCAGGCCGATGCCGGCATCAATCTCTCGCATTATGTCGAGGTCGCCCAGCTTGCGGAGCGCGGAAAGTTCGATCTCTTCTTTCTCGCCGATCACCTGTCCGCATGGCCCGGAAGTATCGAGGCGCAAAGCAGGATGGCGCGGGCGGAATATCTGGAGCCTCTGACGCTGCTCTCGGCCGTTGCTACGCTCACCAGGAATATCGGTCTCGTGGCGACAGCCACCACAACCTATAACGAGCCGTTCCACATCGCGCGAAAGTATGCCTCGCTCGACCACATCAGTGGAGGGCGAGCGGCCTGGAATCTTGTGACTTCCTCGATCGAAAACGAAGCCGCCAATTTCGGCTTCGATGTGCATCTGGCGCATGCAAAGCGTTACGAGCGGGCGAGGGAATTCGCACAGGTCGTAACCGGCCTCTGGGATAGCTGGGATGACGATGCTTTCTTGCGTGACAAGACATCGGGCCTCTATTTCAACCCGGACGGCCTTCATGTTCTCAATCACAAGGGGCCACACTTTTCCGTCAAGGGGCCGCTGAACGTCGCGCGTTCACCTCAAGGACGACCGGTGATCGTTCAGGCGGGGTCGTCCGGCGACGGGAAATTGCTTGCGGCGGAAACTGCGGAAATCGTCTTCACCGCGCATCTCACGCGGGGCGACGCGCAGGCTTTCTATGCCGATGTCAAGGATCAGGTGGTGCGGGCAGGGCGCTCGCCTGACGACGTGAAGATCATGCCGGGCCTCTTTCCGGTAATAGGCCGCTCGGCCGCAGAGGCCGAGGAGAAATACGACGAGCTCCAATCCCTCGTTCATCCGGATGTCGGTCTGGCCTTGCTCGCATCCATGCTCGGCGGCGCCGATCTATCCGGTTATCCTCTGGACGGACCGTTGCCGGATCTGCCCGCGACCAACAACCTGAAGAGTCGCGCCGATCTCCTTATCGCTGCCGCGCGGCGCGAAAACCTCACCATCCGCCAGCTCTACCTGCGCAATGCCGGTGGACGCGGCCACTACACCGTCATCGGTACGCCGTCGCAGATTGCGGATGCCATGGAAGATTGGTTCGTAAATCACGCGGCAGATGGCTTCAATGTCATGCCGCCCGTTCTTCCCGGCGACCTGAGGGATTTCGTCGATCTTGTCGTGCCGGAGCTGCAACGCCGCGGGCTATTCCGGACGGAATATACGGGCCGCACGCTGCGCGAAAATCTGGGTCTCAAAAGGCCCGCGAACCAGTTCGCCTCTGTCGTCAAGGAAGGACATCACGCATGAAGCGCCTTTTCAGAGTTCTCGCGCTTGCCGCAGCCGTGATGTCCTTCCTGGCAGCGGCGCATGCTGCCGACAAGGTAACGCTGGGCCTCAGCTGGTTGCCGCAGGCGGAATATGGCGGCTTCTATCAGGCGCTGGCCGATGGAACCTATGCGCGACATGGGATTGATCTGGTCATCAAGCCGGGCGGCGCACAAATCAATCCCGGACAGCTTCTCGCTGCGGGATCATACGACTTCGTGCTCGGCAATTCCTCGATTGCTCTTTCTGCGCGTGAGCAGGGTCTGGATTTCGTGGCCGTCGGCGCATTCTTTCAAAAGGAACCGACGATCCTGATCGCGCATGACGATCCGTCCATCAAGAGCTTTGCCGACCTGAAGGATCATCCTGCCGCCATCACCGGACCGGGCCGGGCAACCTATTGGCCGCTATTGAAGCTCAAATACGGATTCTCCGATCGGCAACTTCGACCTTACACCTACAATTTCGCCACCTTCTTCGCTAATCCGGATTCGATACGCCAAGGCTTCCTGACCAATGATCGCGGCCTTCTCGAACGGCAGGGTGTCAAGGTCAAGACCTTCCTTCTCGCCGATTACGGTTACGCGCCCTACGGAAATCTCGTCATTACGACGCGCAAATACATAACCGGGCATTCGGACGTCGTGCAGCGCTTCATCGCCGCGACAAGCGAAGGCTGGAAGACCTTTCTTCATGGCGATGCTTCAAAGGCACGCGCTCTTATCAGGGCCGGTAACTCCGATTACACGGATCAGAATTTCGACGACGCGAGAAAAGTAATTCTCGAGGAAGGCTTCGTCGAAGGCGGCGACGCGAAGAGCGGCGGCCTGGGCACGATGACGGACGCACGTTGGGAGAGTTTCTTCAAGTCGTCGGTGGAAGCGGGCGTATATCCAGCCAGCGTCGATTACAGACAGGCCTATACGCTGGAGTTCGTGCGGGCGGAGAAACTCGCGAGGCCTTGAGTCTGTTGCTGTCTGTAATTTTTCAGGAGTGAGATCGCCAATGATACATGCAGATTTTCGGACAGCCCTTGGCGACATTCCAGTCATCGAAGACGATATTGGCGTCAAGCGGAAGAGCCGCGACTACTTCTGGTACAGCCCGATCCTTTACGAGCAATTGCGCGACAAGACTGCGGAACTCGTGGTCTGCCCGCGTAACGAGGCCGATGTCGTCACGATTGCGGCTGCCTGCGCGCGCTACGGCGTGCCTTTAACACCGCGTGGCGGCGGTACCGGCAATTACGGGCAGGCCATGCCCTTCGAAGGCGGAATCGTGCTCGACACATTGCTGCTCGATCGTCTGCTCTGGGTTCGTGACGGTGTCGCACGCGTACAGGCCGGCAAGCTTCTCTACGACATGGACCAGGAACTGCGCGGTCACGGCAAGGAGCTGCGCATGTTTCCCTCGACCAAGCGCATCGCGACGATCGGCGGCCATATCGGTGGCGGCGCAGGCGGCATCGGTTCGCTCAATTGGGGCTTTCTCGACGATCGAGGAAATGTGCTCGGCGCACGCATCGTCACACTTGAGGAGGAGCCCCGGATCATCGAGCTGCGTGGCAAGGATACCGACCTCATCAACCGGAGCTTCGGGACGACGGGCATCATCACCGAGCTGGAGGTGCCGGTAGAGGACTTCACTCCGTGGCGCGATGTTGTCGTTGCCTTCGATGATTTCATCTCGGCCGTCCATTTCGCGCAGGAGTTCACCGCCAGTCCGGGCATCGCGAAGCACCAGTGCGCTGTCGTCGATTCTACGCTGACGCCTTATTTCACGCCGCTTGCACAAGCGGTTCCTGCCGGAAAGGCGATTGCAATCCTGATGGTTGCGCCATCCGGCATCGCTTCGACGACCGAGATAGCTGCGCTCCACGGCGGCAGGGTCGTGCATGAGGAAGACACGGCGGAGGCCGAGAGCAATGCGGCGAAGACGCCTGTCTACGAGTTCTGCTGGAACCACACGACGTTGCAGGTTCTGAAGCAGGACCGCAGCGTCACCTATATTCAGGCGGTGTTTCCAGCGGAGCACATGTATCGCGACATCGTCGCGCTGCGCGAACGTTTCGGCGACGAAGTGCTGTGGCATCTGGAATTCATCCGGGCCGGGGCCGGCGTCGCCTGCACGGGCGCTTCGGTCATTCGCTACTCGGCCGCCGAGCGCCTTGAGGAAATCATGGCGCTCCACGAGCAGCAGGGTGTCATCATCGTCAATCCGCATGTCTCGACGCTTGAAGACGGTGCGCGCGATGTCAGATCGTTCCAGGACCGCGCGCTCTTCAAACAGGAAGTCGATCCCTACGGCCTGCTCAATCCCGGCAAGATGAGGGACTACAAGCCGACGAAGCCGCGCAGGGCTGGATGAGGGACGGGGCGGCTTCCTACCGCCCCCGCCTTCATACGTCGAGGTGCGCGGCGTTTCCGTGGCCGCGTTCGATCAGGATATGCGTCGCTTCCTGAGCGTCGGCCTGCGTACCTGCGAAAACGACCGGCGTGCCGGGCGTGAGTTCGAGCGCCGCGACAGAGGCGACATCCGGTACGAGGATTGTGTCGGGCGACGAGGCGAGTGCCGCAGGCAGGTCAGCCGCGATGGCGATGAGCACAATCTTCTCACCCGCTGCGCGGGCTTCGGCGATTTCCTCGACGGAAACGCGCGGTACGCCGACGATCTTCGCGGGCGGTGCGGCGTCGAGCTTGTAGGTCGTCGCATCGGGTGAGGCGAAGGCCGGATAGGAGCCCGTCCAGCGGTCGACAGCAATCTCGTAGAAATGAAGATGCAGTGCAGGGTCGTCGCCATTTACCTCGATCGTGTGAAATTCGCCGGGATAGACGACGAGGCCATTGCCCGGCTCTACGTCGAAGTCGCGGCGCCTGCGAAGCGCGCCCTGTTCCGGGATCGAACCGTCATCGACCCGGTCATAGATGACGTTGTGCTCGCGTCCCTTGACGCCGGCGACGATGGCCCAGGACGGGTGACGATGGGGCGACTGCTTGCGGCCTTCGATGCCGACCGAAATGTAAAGCGCGTAGCGGCGATCGGGCGCTTCGAGCAGGCGGTAAAGGCCGCCGGATGTGCCCGGTTTGATTGGGAAATGAGACAGAGGGAAGAGATCGGTGCGGCGGGCCAGCCCGACGAGTTCGTCGCGTACGGCTTCGAGACCGGCGAGATCCTCGCCAAGTTCAATCTCACGGATTTTCAGGACGGTGGAGGAAACGGCTTTGGTACGCGCGTCTAGCAGCGACATGGATTTCTCTTGGCTCGCGGGTTCGTTGAGGGCCGGTCGGGCAGGTCCGTGCGGCGATTTTCGCTGACGGAAGCCATGGTTTCATTTGATTGTCTATATTTCCTATCGTATCAGTATATTCGTGTGTGTGCAATGTCCGGGCCTGCCGATTGGAAGTAGGACGCCGCCGGATCGAGGAGTTGAGCAGTGACCGAAAATCCAGCACCTGCGTTCAAGGGATGGTGGACCGCACCGCAGACCGTATCTCCCCATCCGGAGGTGGCGCGTGCACTTCGGCATCTCGGCGAGGCTCCCCGATGGGTACCCCACGATCCGTCCGTCGATCACGATGTCGTCATCGTCGGCGGCGGGCAGAGCGGCATCGCCGCGTCCTTTGCATTGCGCAGGGCCGGCATTTCACGGACGAGCGTCATCGATGCGGCATCGGCGGGCCAAGCCGGCGTCTGGCCGAGCAAGGCCCGCATGCCGACGCTTCGCACGCCGAAGGCGATCCCGGGCCCCGACGCGGGTATCCCGGCGCTGACTTTCGTTGCCTGGTACGAGGAGAAATACGGAACCGATGCTTATGCCGCTCTCGGCCTTATTCCGACGGAGGTCTGGGCCGAATATCTCGGATGGCTGCAACGCGTCACCGGCGTTGATGTGCGCTATGGGACGCGCCTGATCCGTCTCGAACCTGAAGGTGATCGTTTCATTCTTCATCTCGAGATCGCGGGCGTTCCCAGGGTTGAGCGCGCACGCAAGGTTGTCCTCGCGACGGGCGCTGCTGGCAGCGGCGGGCTCGCCATTCCCGCGATCATCTCCGATGTGCTGCCGCGGCATCTTTACGCGCACACGGACGAGGAAATAGACATCGCCTCGTTGCGTGGACGGAGGGTCGGGATTCTCGGCGCGGCGTCGTCGGCATTCGACGCGGCTTCCTCCGCGCTCGAAGCGGGTGCCGAGGCAGCGCATGTCTTCTGCCGCCACGACGATCTCGCCAAGGCGTCGCCGATGCCGGCTCTCGCCTATGCAGGCGGCGTGGACAATTTCTTTTATCTACCTGACGATGCTCGATGGAATCTGACGCGGATTTTGCGCGCGCGCGGTCCCGGGCCGACGCCAGACACAGTTCGCCGCGCGGTGGCATTCAAGAATTTCCATCTCCATCTCGCCGCGCCCTGGCAGAGCGTCGAATTGAACGGAGATCGCGTGGAAGTCGTTGCCGGCGGTGAGCGGTTTCTCTTCGATTACGTTATTGCCGGAACGGGGTACCGCGCGGATCTGCTGGCGCTGGAGGAGCTCCGTGGCTTCTCGGGGCTGATTGCGACATGGAAAGATCGCTACCAGCCTTCCGAGGGTGAGGAAGACGAAGCTCTCGCACGCTACCCTTATCTCGGTGACAGCTATCAGTATGTCGAGCGGGAGCCGGGAACGGCGCCCTACCTCAAGAATCTCCATGCCTTCAATTTCGGCGGCATGGCGAGCTACGGCCGTCACGTCGGAGATGTCGGGAGTCTCCGTGCGGGTATCGCTCGGCTCGTCGCCGGTATCTCGCGCGATCTCTTCCTCGAGGAGCATGCGCGGCAGCGCTTGCCCACAAACATCATTACGGACCTGACCGGCGAGGAATACGCACGGGCGATCTGGCTGTCGCGTATTCCGGCGGAGGTGGACACATGACGCGCTTTACCTCAAGCAAAATGATGAACGAGATTTCGCGGAGGCAATTATGACCGAGTTTCATTGGTTCCTGCCGACTCTGGGCGACGGGCGGAACATCGTGAACTCGCTGAAGGTGGTAGCGGGTAAGGGGACGCCGCGCGGCAAGGTGCGCCAGGCGGACCCCTATTACCTTGTGCAGCTTGCGCGAGCGGCGGAAGGGGCAGGCTTCAAGGGCGTGCTGTTGCCGACGGCTCTTAATCACGTCGATACATTCGTCGCCGCAGCATCGGTCGCGCATGAAACGCGGACGCTCGAATATATCGTTGCCTTCCGCGCCGGCCTCACGCTACCGAGCGTCGTCGCGCAGATGACGAGCACTTTGCAGCAATCGACCGGCGGTCGCATTCGCCTCAACATCACGACAGGTGGGAATCCGGCGGAGCAGAGAGCCTATGGCGATTTCCTCGAACATGACGATCGCTACCGGCGGACGGATGAGTTCCTCGAAGTTCTTGAGCATTTCTGGAAGGGCGCGCCCTTCGTTCACAAGGGCCAGTTTTATCAAAACGAACTTCTGACGCCGGTCGACTATGGAACGCGCCCGCCGACATATTTCACCGGCTCATCCGACATAGCCAAGGACATAGCGGCGCGGCATGCGGATGCCTATCTGATGTACGGCGAACCGCCGCCGGTCATCAAGACGCGCGTCGCCGAAATGCGGGAACGGGCAAGCCGTTATGGTCGCACGCTTCGCTTCGGCATATTCATTCACATCATCGCGCGCGATACGGAAGAAGAGGCCTTTGCGGAGGCCGAACGCCATCTTGAGGCGATGGATCCGCAGAGCGTCGCTGCCGTACAGAAAAACCTCGCGGCAATGGACTCGGTCGGACAGGCGCGCCAGACGCAGATGCATGGCGGCAATGCCCGCGGCGCGCGCGATCTGCTGATTTATCCCAATCTCTGGGCGGGCGTGGGCCTCATCCGCGGCGGCGGCGGCACGGCGCTTGTTGGCAGCTACCAGCAGGTGGCCGAACGCATCGAGGAATATGTCGATGCCGGGCTCGATATTCTCATTCTGAATGGCTATCCGGCGCTGGAAGAAGCCTATCGCGTTGGCGAGCTGGTTCTTCCGCTAGTGAAGCAAGGCGTGCCTGCGGAATCTGTTTCCGGACAGACACTGACGGCGGCGCGTTGATGGCTGCGCCGATTCCGTCCGTAAGAAAAAAACAAGAGGTCGTCCCTCGGGTCGACGAGGCCGCCCCGCGCCTGTTGCGGATTCACGAAGTCGAGAAGACGTTCAGGAACGGCCTCGCGGCGCTTTCCGATATCGACCTTTCAATAGGGAAGGGCGAGTTCGTCAGCATTCTTGGGCCGTCGGGCTGTGGAAAGTCGACGCTGCTCCGGCTGATCGCCGGACTTGGCGAGCCGACGGCGGGCGCCATCGAGTGGACGGGCGACGAAGGCGTAGTGTCGCTCGAACATCCGTCCCTGGGCTTCGTGTTTCAGGAGCCAACGCTTATGCCCTGGCGCACAGTGGCATCCAACGTGCATTGGCCGCTGGGGCTGCGCGGTCTGTCGCAGAGGGATGCGGCTCCCCGTGTCAATGAAGCGCTCGGGATGGTGGGCCTCGAAAATTTCGCGACGGCCTACCCGCGCGAACTCTCGGGCGGCATGAAGATGCGGGTATCAATTGCGCGCGCCCTTGTCGTCAAGCCGAAGGTTCTTCTGATGGACGAACCGTTCGCCGCCCTCGACGAAATCACGCGTACCAGACTCAACGACGATCTGCTGCGTCTCTGGAAGCAGGAAGGGTGGACGGTCATTTTCGTCACGCACAGCGTTTACGAGTCCGTTTATCTCTCGTCGCGCGTGGTCGTGATGAGTCCCCGGCCGGGCCGCGTCCATAGCGACATCGCCATCGACGCGCCTTATCCGCGCGACGAGAATTTCAGAACCTCCGCTGCCTACAATGAATATTGCCGCGAGGTCTCCGGCGCTCTCCACGGCGCCATGGCCGCCACTGGAGATCTGTGATGGCGCGAAAATCCCTTCGAAAGTCCCTGCAATTGCCGGCGTCGCTGCCGCTTTCTCTGCGTGTCGCCTTTCCGCTGGCGATCGGCGTCGGCTTTCTCCTGTTGTGGCAATGGGCCGTCGGCTATTTCGACGTGGCATCGGTCATTCTCCCGCCGCCGGCTGCCATCGGACACGCTCTTTTCGCCGACCGTGCGACCCTTTTTCAATCGCTGCTCACGACTCTGGGGATCACGATCGAGGCTCTCTTCCTCGCCTTCGTTGCGGGGGCTCTGGGTGCAATCCTCTTCGCACGGTCAAGATTGGCGGAGGTCGGGCTCTTTCCCTATGCGGTGATCCTTCAGGTGACGCCAAGCATTTCGCTCGCGCCGCTGATCGTTATCTGGGTCGGTCTCGACCATATCGACCGCGCGCTGCTGATCCTTGCGACGATCGTTGCTTTTTTCCCGATCCTGTCGAACACGACGCTTGGCCTGCGCAGCGTCGACCCGAATCTTCGCGATCTTTTTCAGATCAACAAGGCATCGAGCTGGCAGAGGCTCGTTCAACTGGAGCTCCCCAGTGCCTTGCCTTATCTGCTCGGGGGCCTGCGGATTTCGGGCGGGCTTGCGCTGATAGGTGCAGTGGTTGCCGAATATGTCGCCGGCTCGGGAACGGATATGGGACTCGGATGGCGCGTGATCGAGGCAGCCAACCGACTGAACATCGCGGGCATGTTTGCCGCGCTCGCGCTTCTCTCGGGTCTGGGGCTTCTGATCTTCGCGGCCCTCTCTGTGCTGCAGCATTTTCTTCTGCGGCGCTGGCATGAAAGTGCGCTCGGCGATTTCAGATAGAGGCATGTGTCAAAGAGATGTTTCATGGAGAGCGCGATGCTTGCGGCTGAACCTGGCGACGGGCATGTCGATGTGACGATTCCTCTGATCGATATTTCGGGTTGGCGATCCGGGTCTCCGGCACGACGGCGCGAGATCGCCGGGGAGGTCGACAGGGCCTGCCGCGAAATCGGCTTTCTCATTATCGGCGGGCATTCTGTTTCTCCCGATGTCGTAGAGCGGATCGAACGCACGACGCGCGCCTTCTTCGATCTGCCTCTCGAAGTGAAGCTGAGCTATGCGTCGAAGAACCCGGCGGTTTTTCGCGGATACGCCCGGATCAATACGGCGGCTCTCGCCAGGGCCTACAATGACGAGGCGAGCGCGCCCGACTTCCGCGAAACCTTCTCTATCAACCGGATATCGATCGATCCGGCCGATCCCTATTTCACGACGGAATATGCGCGGCGCATCTTCGCGCCCAACATCTGGCCGGACGTGATCGGCGATTTTCGGGCCTCCTGGGAAGACTATTACCGCTCGATGGAGCAACTTGCGTCCGAACTCATGCAGATTTTTGCAACGGCGCTTGGTCTCGAGGAGACTTTCTTCAAGGATCGGATCGACAAGCACACGACCGGTCTTCTCGCGTCCAACTATCCTGAGCCGGCGGGAGACCGGCCCGGCAATCAGATCAGGGCCGGCGCGCATACCGACTATGGGAGCCTCACAATCCTTCATGCGGAGAACAAGCCTGGTGGCCTGCAGGTGCAGACTGCGGAGGGCGTCTGGAAGGACGTGCCCGTCGTGCCGGGCGCATTCATCATCAATATCGGTGACCTGATGGCGCGGTGGACGAACGATCGCTGGGTTTCGACCATTCACCGCGTTGTCAATCCGCCGCGTGACAGGATCGCCGGAAGCCGCCGGCAGTCCTTTGCGTTCTTTCACCAGCCAAATTACGACGCCGTCATCGAATGCCTGCCGACCTGCAGGGGAGAGGGCGGGCCGCGCTATGAGGCGATCAACTCCGGCGAGTATCTCGAGAGCAAGCTCATCCAGATTCAGATGCCCGCATCGAGGAAGTCCCATGCGTCGTGAAGCGGGGAGTGAACCGGGCGGCCTCTCGGACTGGCATGCGCATTGGCTGCCGCCGTCATTCGTCGAATACGTCGGAAGGCGTCGGACTCCGCCTCTGCTGACTTCCGCGGATGGAAAGCTTCAACTCGTCGGCGTGAACGGTGCGCGCCACACAGTCGCGAAAGGTCTCGGCGACATCGACGAGCGTCTGCGTGCGCTCGACCGGCTGGGCATTGAACGGCAGGTGTTGTCATTGCCTGGGCTTTTCGGTGTTGACACGGCGACGTGCGAGGATCCGGTTTCTCTCGTCCAGGTTTTCAACGAGGGCTTGGCGGATATCGTTCAGCAGCGCGGCGACCGCTTCAGCGGTCTGGCCTCGCTTCCTCTCGCAAGGCTCGAGGAGGCCCCGGCCGTTCTCGATTACGCCTTGACGAAGCTGGGACTCAGCGGCGCGATCCTTCCCGCCGATGCCTTTGCCGACAAGGAGACAGCGCTGCGCTTCGACGATGTTCTTCGGGTTGCGAACGACGCGGCCGCGCATATCTTCGTTCATCCAGGGCCGTTGCCCGCAAGCAAACCGATGGGAACCGCATATGCGGACGAGGCCGCAGCGCTGCGCAAGGGTGTGTTCGATATTCAGAACGGGTTGACGGCGGCAGCCATAACACTCGAGTTCACCGACTTTCTCGATGCCTATCCGGCACTCACGCTGCATCTCGCCAATTTGGGCGGAAATCTCGCTTTTCTTGCGGAGCGTATCGCGCATGGAGCGGGGCGCTACAACCTCACGCCGGAGCAGTCGGACGGGCGTCTCAAGCGCATCTATGTTGACACGGCCTCTTTCGGGCCGCGCGCTATCGAACTGGCCGCCAGGACATTCGGCAGGGACCGAATTCTGTTCGGCTCCGACGCGCCATTCTTCCTCGAGCCGGCGCCAGGCTCGCCTGTGCTGGCGGGTGGCATCAACAGGGATTAGTTGAAAGGGAATGCGCCGGGGCGGACGCCTCCGCCCCGGCAAGTCGTGACGTCGTGATGGCGTGCGCTTATTCGGCCTTCCATTCGGCGATATCGGGGGCCGTCTCTTCGTAGGAGATAACCTGCAGGTCGAAGCCGGTGCCGTCTGTGAGCATGGCCGTATAGCACTGCGCGGGCGGAATATGCTTGGGGCCGAACTTGTGCTGCCAGCCCTGCTCGATCAGCGTTTCGCGCGCGCCGTCGACATCGTCGCTGCGGAAGGCGAAGTGAAGAAACCGCGGCTCTACGGCGCCCGCAGCCTCGGCAATCTCGATTTTCACGCCCGTGCCGTCGCCGAGGACCGCAAGCCGCTGCCCGGCGCCGCCCGTCCCATAGCGGATGACGCGCACGGCGCCTGTATCCACAAGCTGCGCGATGCGTCCCTCGAAGTCTTCGACTTCGATCGCGATATGATCCAACCGTCCGAATTTCATGGGCGACACTCCGTGGCCTTTTTTACAAATCGCGATGCTGAAATGCGTCCGACAGTCTTCAGGTTCAGCGCATTGTGTTCGCCCTAAAACTATAGCAAATAGATATGAAAAGTGTACAAATATCCGAAGACTTTCGAAGTTCCGGGCCGGGTGATCGGCGCGCTGGAGCGGACAAGTGACGATGTAATGGGAAGAAGTGAGTGAAGCTGATGAGTGACGCGGAAGTCGCCGAAAGACATTGGACAAAAGATCTGGATGGCGAGCCTGTGGCGCTTCGCCCGGCTGAGCCGGCGGCTCTGATAAGGACGGAAAGCGAAGCGATCGAGGCCGCTCACCAGATCGCCGATCTCGCGCGGGCGGGGGCGTCGCAGCGAGACCGGGAAGGCAGGCTTCCGCTCGATGAGGTGCATGCGTTGTCGCAGAGCGGTCTCCTCGGCATTTCCATACCTAAGGAATATGGCGGCGCGGGTCTCTCCTACGCCGTTGTCGGCAGAGTGTTCGAAATCATCGCTGCAGCAGATCCCTCCCTCGCGCAGATTCCGCAAAGCCATTTTGTGATGGCTCATCTCATCGGTATCGCCGGGAGCGAGGATCAGAAGAGATTTTTGTTTGGGGAAATCCTGAAGGGCCTTCGTCTCGGCAATGCAGCCGCCGAGTTTTCGAAAGATCCGGTCAGCGTCATGAAGACCCGCCTGACCCCTGCAGCCGATGGGTATCGCTTGAACGGCCAGAAATTCTATGCGACGGGCGCACTGACCGCGCATATCGTTACCGTCACCGCGCTGAACGACGAGGGGAAACCCACCATCTCCTTCGTCGAGAGAACGACGTCCGGTCTCCGCGTCGTCAACGACTGGGCGGCCTTCGGACAACGGACGACAGCGAGCGGCACCGTCCTCCTCGAAGATGTGCAGGTCTCCGCCGAACGAGTAATCCCGGCTTACGAGGCATTCACGCAGTCGCCCTTGGGCGCCATCGCGCAGCTCCTGCATTCGGGCATCGATATTGGCATTGCGAGCGAGGCGCTCAAGGATACGATCCATCTGGTGCGGACCTATGCCAGGCCGTGGCGCGACGCCAACCAGCAGCACGGTTACGAGGATCTGTATTCGATCGCGCAAATCGGCGAACTTGAAATCCGGCTGCATGCTGCGCAGATGATGCTTGCGCGCGCAGGCGTCGCGATCGACGAGGCGCTGACACATCCGGACGAAGACAGTCTCGCCGCCGCGTCGGTTGCTGCCGCAGAGTCGAAGTTCCTCGCCGCCGATATCGCTATCCAGACCAGCAACAGGCTGTTCGAACTCGTCGGTACGCGCGCGACGCTCGTCGAACATAATCTCGACCGGCATTGGCGAAACGCGCGGACCCACACGCTGCACGATCCCGTGCGCTGGAAGCTGAACGTCGTCGGCAATTACTATTTGAACGGGATCAAGCCGCCCCGGCATCCCTTGGTGTGAGAGGGTTCACGACCTCGGATGAGTCGGAAGGGGGCCTTAAGACCACCGATCGTTATCCCGCGCCTATCGCAAGGTAGAGGCTATAGTTAAACTATTGATTTTATTGATGCCCCCGGGTGGGATTTGAACCCGCGACCGCCTGAGTTCAAAACGGCTTGCGGGTGCAAACCACGTTCTGTTTCCCCGGCGTTTATCCGCGAGGCCCCGCAATTCGCCTATCTTTTCCGCGAGAAAAGCAGGAGCGCGGGTCATTTACCCCGAGGATGTCGGCGGTTTGCGCCCGTCGCCGGGCTTTCGCATGTGCGAAATTACCGCATAACAGGCGTCGCGCTGGACATGCGGTTCGGCAGGGGATGGTGTCGGCAGTCGCCCGAACCTTCCAAAATGGACCAACCGTCAATTTCCGGGCCATTGTTGTCGATATTCAGATGACGGAATATGGACCGTTGTGAGTGCGCGGTAGGGCAGGCGGCCCAATTCGTCCCGCGTGACCACTTTCTTTCCAGTTGGAGAGGCGGAACGGAATAATTTTCCCGGCAAGCTGGCCGATAGTCAGTACCGCGGGCTTGATCGGGCGTGCATGATTGGGTCCGGGTTCGCGTCACTCCACTTTCGGCGTGAACCGTCCATTTTATTGAATTACATATGCGGCGATTGCCGATCCGTCGAGGTTTGCAGTGAGCAATATTCAGATCACCTACATCACGACGTGCAAGGGGCGGTTGCATCATCTCAAACAATCGCTGCCTGTTGTTGCCAGGCAACAAAATCTGAGAGTGATCGTGGTCGATTACGACTGTCCGGACGGCACCGGGGAGTGGGTAAAGGCAAATTTTCCGTCGGTCGAAGTCGTGAAGGTCGCCAACGCTCCGTTCTTTCAGCTATCGCATGCGCGCAATGTCGGTGCGGCCGCAGCGAACACGCGCTGGCTGGCGTTCTTCGATGCCGATGTGGTTCTCGGCGACGGCTTCTTCGATAGAATTTCCGGCATTTTGAAGCCCGGCATGTTTTTCCTTCCCAAGACCAACACACCTAATTTGTGGGGCTCCGTCATCATGGAGCGCGAGGCGTTCCTTAAAGTCGGCGGATATGACGAAGCCATTACGCATTGGGGCGGGGAAGATATCGCCTTGTACAGCGATCTGCGCTTTCTTGGTTATGGGCTTCAACCCTATGACGCGCCAGATATGCGGGCCATCGAGCACGGCGACGACGAACGGGTGAAATTCGGATCCGAGCAGGATCTCGACCGCACGAAGCAATTGTCGCATCTTTATGAAATCGTCAGGCTGGACCTGGCCCGGCTTATCGGGCGCTTGCTCGACAAGCGGGAGCGGAGCGAGGTTCGCGCACGTGTCACCAATGCATTGGATCGCTTGGTGGCGAACGGCGGCACTGCTGAAAGCATTACCATCGATTTGCCAAAGATTGACTTGCAGCGACCGACGCTCGGCAAAAAGACGCCGATCGTTCAGAAGGCCTTATCCTACACGATAGAGTTTCCGAAATAAGGATGTGTACGGAGTAGGTTATTGGGCGCGACGCCGGCGCGTTTGACCTTCACACATATTCCAGAATTTTGCTCACGCTCATCTCCATGGCATTTCTCGAAAGCTCGATCAGCTTCTCTCGCTGCGCGGCGGAGGGGCGGATGCTCTCTCCGCGAGAGTCAATCGCGCCACGCAATGCATGCCGAAGACGATGGTCGAGGTCGTTCGATACCTGAATTGTATCGACGCCAACTTTTGAGTTGAGCCGGGTGACTTTGGCACCGCCTTGAATCTGATCGATGGAAATGACGGGCAGGCGATGGAAAACCGAAAGCAGCGTTGCATGCATTCGTGTCGTCACCAGAATTTGGCGGCTCTGCAGTTCCATCTCGGCGCAATAGATATTGGGGCGCGCAGGGTAGACCAGCGTATTGAGGAGGGTAGGAGGTAGCCGAAGCTCCGATTTGAGGCGTTCGATTGTTGCTGCGATATCGGCGCTTCTGTCGGACGAGAGATATTCAGCTTGCTGGCCCACGAGGCACACGCCGAGGCCCGGTGCCTGGTGGCGCTGGTCACAATAGAGGTGGGGCCAGCCCACATTGGCGACCGCCAGATCGAAAGTCGACAGGGTGGCGCTGTCGCGAGGCACCACGGCATCGAAAAGCTTTTCTGTCCCGAGTTGCTCGACCACGCTCACGCCGACGGCAACCTTTTTGGCCTTTTCAAACCTGTTGCAAAGCGCGCTCACAAACGGTGCCAACGGACCGCAGACAAAGACCAGGCAATCGACCGTGTCGGGGGCGACCGCTCTGATGTCCACGCGCAGCGGGTCCAGCTCGAAGAGGTTTCCGCCCCATGCGATGCGCGGTTTCAGACCATGCTGAATGAGGCGCGTCGCGACATTATAGAGCGCCATTACGTCGCCGACCGTTGTGTGTCTGCACTGAAAATCCAGGGAGCCGGCGAAGGTCAGCAGTATTTTCTGTTCGGTCATGAAGGCCGTCTATTCGCAAATTTGAGCTGAAATATTCGGACGGTAATGGCGGGCACTTAATCGCATTTTGAAGATGATCGTAGGGTAGCCTCGACCTGGGTTCTTCCCAATGCGTTTTGGGTTCAGAACCTCACTCGTTTTGAATATGTGTGGAGGGGCGGCCGGCCCTGTGAGTGGTGAGGTCGGGGGTGGGCCATTTGGGAACAGGGCCTGGGCGGCGGCTCTCGCCGTCTGTCAGGCCTGGAATGGTGGATAAAGCGGAAAACTTCCCAAACCATTCTTGACAGGGGCGGGGCCTTGACGTACCAACCGCGCACTCTCCGAACGGTTCAGCCGTTCGCGTCGGGGGTGTAGCTCAGTTGGTTAGAGCGCCGGCCTGTCACGCCGGAGGTCGCGGGTTCGAGCCCCGTCACTCCCGCCACTCTTTCGAGAAATTTGTCCGCGAAGCGCCCTGCGTTTCCGCACTGCACCATAGCCGGTGCAGTGCCTCCATTTTCTCGCAACTTCAAATGGCATAACGGTTTTTTCCTGTTGAACATGTTCAACGCGGGGTTTGATTCTGCGGTTGCGAGGGATATACTGCGCCCGGATTTCGACCGCTGTTCGGCATCAAACGAGTCGGCTGGGCTTCAGCTCGGTTGCGGCATTTTGTGCTGGGCAGGGCGATTTGTGAGGACGACCCATGGAAGACCTGCTTCGCGAGTACCTGCCCATCCTGATCTTCATGGGCTTGTCTCTCGTGCTCGGTCTCGCTCTGCTCATCGCGCCGTTTCTGATTGCGCCGAGCAAGCCCGACTCGGAAAAGCTTTCCGCCTATGAATGTGGCTTCGACGCCTTCGACGACGCGCGCATGAAATTCGACGTGAAATATTATCTCGTCGCCATCCTTTTCATCATCTTCGATCTAGAAGTTGCATTCCTCTTCCCGTGGGCGGTGGCTCTCGGGGATGTCGGCATGTTCGGCTTCTGGTCGATGATGGTCTTCCTTGGCGTTCTCACCATCGGCTTCACCTATGAGTGGAAGAGGGGAGCTCTCGAATGGGAGTAGGAACCGAGGCACAGGCCGCGCCCGTCGGCGCAGGCGCCGTTCCCGCGATCAACGATCCGGTCTTCACCCAGATGTCGGACCAGCTGGCCGACAAGGGTTTCGTGCTCACCACCGTCGACGATCTCATCAACTGGTCGCGTACCGGCTCGCTGATGTGGATGACGTTCGGTCTTGCATGCTGCGCCGTCGAGATGATGCATACCTCGATGCCGCGCTATGACAGCGAGCGATTCGGCTTCGCACCCCGCGCGAGCCCGCGCCAGTCCGACGTGATGATCGTCGCCGGCACGCTGACCAACAAGATGGCGCCCGCGCTCCGCAAGGTCTACGACCAGATGCCGGAGCCGCGTTATGTGATCTCGATGGGATCATGCGCGAATGGCGGCGGCTATTATCACTATTCCTACTCCGTGGTGCGCGGCTGCGACCGGATCGTTCCGATCGACATCTACGTGCCCGGATGCCCTCCCACCGCCGAGGCGCTGCTTTACGGCATCCTCGCGCTCCAGAAGAAAATCCGCCGGACTGGAACTATAGACCGGTGATTTTCGTGAACCGGGCGGCATTCCTGCTTCATGCGTGAAGCGGGAGCCGTTCACGAGTTTCGAGACTGCTTCGATGGATGGAAGTCTGACAGACCTCGGCGACCACATCCGCGCGAAACTCGCGGGTGCGGTCCTTGATGCCAGCACCGCATATGGTGAGCTGACGGTGACTGCGCAAGCCGCGCAGATCGTCGATGTGCTCACTTTTTTGCGCGACGATCCGGCATGCGCCTTCACGACGCTGATCGACATCACGGCGGTCGACTACCCGCAGCGCGAGCGGCGCTTCGACGTGGTCTACCACCTGCTGTCGATGCATAAGAATGCGCGCATTCGCATCAAGGTCGAAACCGATGAAGAGACGGCCGTGCCGAGCACTGTCGGCGTCTATCCGGCGTCGAACTGGTTCGAGCGCGAAGCCTTCGACATGTATGGCGTGCTCTTCTCGGATCACCCGGACCTGCGCCGCATCCTGACCGACTATGGCTTTTCCGGTTATCCGCTGCGCAAGGATTTCCCGCTTACGGGCTATGTCGAGGTGCGCTATGACGACGACCAGAAACGAGTCGTCTATGAGCCGGTGAAACTCGTTCAGGAATTCCGCAGCTTCGACTTCCTGAGCCCGTGGGAAGGCACCGATTACGTGCTGCCGGGCGACGAGAAGGCGGAGACGAAGTCATGACCGAACAGCAGCTTCGCAATTTCAACCTGAATTTCGGCCCACAGCATCCTGCGGCCCATGGCGTGCTTCGTCTCGTCCTCGAACTTGAGGGCGAGATCGTCGAGCGCGTCGATCCGCATATCGGCCTTCTGCATCGCGGCACCGAGAAGCTGATCGAGGCGAAGACCTATCTGCAGGCGCTGCCTTATTTCGACCGGCTCGATTACGTTGCGCCGATGAACCAGGAACATGCGTACTCGCTCGCCGTGGAAAAGCTCCTCGGCATCGAGGTTCCGCGTCGCGGCCAGTTCATCCGCGTCATCTACTCCGAGATCGGCCGTCTTCTTTCCCATCTCCTCAACGTCACCACGCAGGCCATGGACGTCGGCGCGCTGACGCCGCCGCTCTGGGGCTTCGAGGAGCGCGAGAAGATGATGATCTTCTACGAGCGCGCATCGGGCGCCCGCATGCATGCGGCCTATTTCCGGCCGGGTGGCGTGCATCAGGACTTGCCGCCGAAGCTCGTGCAGGACATCTACGACTTCTGCGACCCTTGCGAGAAGGTTCTCGACGATCTCGAGACGCTGCTCACCGGCAACCGCATCTTCATGCAGCGCAATGCCGATATCGGCATTGTGTCGAAGGAGGACGCGCTGGCCTGGGGCTTCTCCGGCGTGATGGTGCGCGGCTCGGGCATGGCCTGGGACCTTCGCCGCTCGCAGCCCTATGAAGTCTATTCCGAACTCGACTTCGACATTCCCGTCGGCAAGAACGGCGACTGCTACGACCGCTATCTCGTTCGCATGGACGAGATGCGCCAGTCGCTCCGCATCATCAAGCAGGCGATCGAGAAGATGCCTGAAGGTCCGGTGCACACGACCGACGGCAAGATGTTCCCGCCCTCGCGCGCCGAGATGAAGCGCACGATGGAAGCGCTTATCCATCACTTCAAGCTCTACACCGAGGGCTACCACGTTCCCGCCGGAGAGGTTTACGCCGCCGTCGAAGCGCCGAAGGGCGAATTCGGCGTCTACCTCGTCTCCGACGGCACCAACCGGCCTTACAAGTGCAAGATCCGCGCGCCGGGTTTCGCGCATCTGCAGGCCATGGATTATCTCTGTCGCGGCCACATGCTCGCGGACGTCTCCGCCGTGCTGGGCTCGCTCGACATCGTGTTCGGCGAGGTGGATCGATGAGCGTGCGCCGTTTGGCTGCAAACCAGCCTGAAAGCTTTGCCTTTACGCCCGAGAATCTCGAATGGGCGAATGCGCAGATCGCGAAATATCCGTCGGGCCGTCAGGCCTCGGCGATCATTCCGCTGTTCTGGCGCGCCCAGAAGCAGGCGGGTGGCTGGCTGCCCGAGCCGGCGATCCGGCATGTCGCCGATCTGCTGGGCATGGATTACATCCGCGCCCTGGAAGTCGCGACCTTTTACACCATGTTCAACCTCGCGCCGGTCGGCGAGCATTTCGTGCAGCTTTGCGGCACGACGCCTTGCTGGCTGCGCGGCGCGGACGCGCTGAAAGACGCCTGCCGCAAGCATATCGGCCCCGAGGGGCAGGTGAGCGCGGACGGCAAGCTTTCCTGGCTCGAGGTCGAATGCCTCGGCGCCTGCGCCAATGCGCCGATGGTTCAGATCAACGACGACTTCTTCGAGGATCTGGATGCGGCAAAGCTTGGCGAAATTCTGGAAGCCCTGCGCGCCGGACGCGCGGTGAAGCCGGGCCCGCAGAACGGCCGGCATTCGTCGGAACCGCTTGGCGGCCTGACGACCCTGACGTCATTCGCGGAGACAAAGTGATGCTTCAGGACAAGGATCGCATTTTCACCAATCTCTACGGTCTCGGCGAAAAAGGCCTCGCAGGCGCGCGCAAGCGCGGCGACTGGGACGGTACCGCCGGTATCATCGCCAAGGGCCGCGACTGGATCATCGACGAGATGAAGAAGTCGGGTCTGCGCGGCCGTGGCGGCGCTGGTTTCCCGACCGGTCTCAAATGGTCCTTCATGCCGAAGGATTCGGGCGGACGTCCGCATTACCTCGTCGTCAATGCCGACGAGTCGGAACCGGGCACCTGCAAAGACCGCGAGATCATGCGCCACGATCCGCAGAAGCTGATCGAAGGCTGCCTCATCGCGAGCTTCGCGATGGGGGCGCATGTTTGCTACATCTATGTGCGTGGCGAATTCATCCGCGAGCGCGAGGCGCTTCAGGCTGCCGTCGACGAAGCCTATGCGGCTGGTCTTCTCGGCAAGAATGCCGCCGGATCGGGCTGGGATTTCGATCTCTATGTCCACCACGGCGCCGGCGCCTATATTTGCGGCGAAGAGACGGCGCTGCTTGAAAGCCTCGAAGGCAAGAAGGGCATGCCGCGGCTGAAGCCGCCGTTCCCGGCCAATATGGGCCTCTACGGCGCACCGACCACGGTGAACAATGTCGAGTCGATCGCCGTTGCGCCGACCATTCTGCGTCGCGGCTCCGAATGGTTCGCGGGTCTCGGCCGTCCCAACAATACCGGTACGAAGATTTTCTCGATCTCCGGGCATGTGAACAATCCGTGCAACGTCGAGGAAGAGATGGGCATTCCGCTTCGCGAGCTCATCGAGAAGCATGCGGGCGGTGTGCGCGGCGGTTGGGACAACCTGCTTGCGGTGATCCCTGGCGGCTCCTCGGTGCCCATGATCCCGAAGTCGGTCTGCGATGACATCCTGATGGATTTCGACTCGCTCAAGGCCGCGCAGACGGGCCTCGGTACGGCGGCGGTCATCGTCATGGACAAGTCGACCGACCTCGTAAAGGCGATCGCGCGCATCTCGGCTTTCTACAAGCATGAGAGCTGCGGCCAGTGCACGCCCTGCCGCGAAGGCACGGGCTGGATGTGGCGCATGATGGAGCGCATGGCGTCGGGCGAGGCGAAGGTTGAAGAGATCGACATGCTTCTCGATGTGACGAAGCGCGTCGAGGGACACACGATCTGCGCGCTTGGCGACGCGGCGGCCTGGCCGATCCAGGGGCTGATGCGCCATTTCCGGCATGTGGTTGAAGAGCGGCTGACGACCCATAAGGGTGGCGGCGGCCAAGTGGCGGCGGAGTAGGGGCATGCCCAAGGTTACAGTCGACGGCATCGAAGTCGAGGTCGAGGCGGGCGCAACGCTGTTGCAGGCCTGCGAGGCGGCGGGCGTCGAAATTCCGCGCTTCTGCTATCACGAGCGTCTTTCCATTGCCGGCAATTGCCGCATGTGCCTGGTCGAGGTCGAGAAATCGCCGAAGCCCGTGGCGAGCTGCGCCATGCCGGCCGCCGATGGCGCGGTCGTCCGCACCACGACGGAAGTCGTGAAGCGCGCCCGCGAAGGCGTGATGGAATTCCTGCTCATCAACCATCCGCTCGACTGCCCGATCTGCGACCAGGGCGGCGAATGCGACCTGCAGGATCAGGCCGTTGCATACGGCACCGATGGCTCGCGCTACCACGAGAACAAGCGCGCCGTCGAAGAGAAGTATATGGGCCCGCTGGTCAAGACCGTGATGACGCGCTGCATCCAGTGCACGCGCTGCGTCCGCTTCGCCACCGAGGTCGCTGGCACGCCGGAAATCGGCGCCATCGGCCGCGGCGAGGACATGGAGATCACGACCTATCTCGAGCACACGCTGACGTCGGAGCTTTCGGCCAATGTGGTCGATCTCTGCCCGGTCGGCGCGCTGACCTTCCGGCCCTTCGCCTTCACGGCGCGGCCTTGGGAACTGCGCAAGACGGAGTCCGTCGACGTGATGGATGCCGTCGGCTCGAACATTCGCGTCGACACGCGCGGCCGCGAAGTCATGCGCATTCTCCCGCGTCTCAACGAGGACGTGAACGAGGAGTGGATCTCGGACAAGACCCGCTTCATCTGGGACGGCCTCAAGACGCAGCGCCTCGATCGGCCATATATCCGTGAGAACGGCAAGCTGCGCGAAGCGAGCTGGGACGAGGCTTTCGCCACCATCGCCGCGAAGCTCAAGGGCGCGAAGGGCGAGCGCATCGGCGCCATCGTCGGCGACCTTGCTGCCGCCGAAGAGATGAAGGCGCTGAAGGATCTCTGGGCGAAGCTCGGCTCGGCCAATATCGATTGTCGTCAGGACGGCGCGAAGCTCGGCGGCGCCCGTTCGAGCTACATCTTCAATTCGACGATTGCCGGCATCGAG
>Ga0255338_1002020_pt1 | contig 33274 bp, 29 predicted proteins | sample MeOH1_35cm_T4_19_FD_203715 | JGI IMG/M metagenome (GOLD analysis project Ga0255338, IMG submission 203715) | Sandy soil microbial communities from University of British Columbia, Vancouver, Canada - MeOH1_35cm_T4_195 | ecosystem: Engineered > Artificial ecosystem > Sand microcosm > Unclassified ... | reverse complement strand
GCACGCCACGACCGGCGACTTCCAGGCCGCCATCCTCGACGTCAATCTCGACGGCCAAGAGATATTCCCCGTGGCCGACATCCTCGCCAAGCGCGGCCTGCCCTTCGTGTTCGTTACCGGCTATGGCGAGGGCTCCCTGCCCGCGCATTACCGCAGCCGCCCGGCCTTGCAGAAGCCGTTCCAGGCCGACCGGCTGAAGGAAACGCTCGCCGACATTCTGGCGGCGGCGTAACGGCCCGCTTTCAGCCAAACACTTCCGCAAGCTGCGTCATGAACGGCTCGTCGGTGAGATCGAGCCTAAGCGGCGTCACCGAAATACGGTTCTCGGCGAGCGCGGCGAGATCGCTGCCGGGCGCCGCGCCCGCGACACCGCCACGGCCGAAGGCGATCCAGTAATACGGATTGCCGCGGCCGTCGTGACGCGCGTCGATGCGCAACAATTCCTGATCGCGCTTGCCCTGCACCGCCACCGCGATGCCGGCCACCTCGTCCGGCGGACAATCGGGGAAGTTCACGTTGACCAGCACGTCCTTCGGCATGCCGGTCTTGAGCACGCGGCGCACGACATCGGGCGCGTGCTTGATCGCGCATTCCCACGGCGGCGCGCGCTTTGTCGAGAACGAATAGGCCTGCGACAGCGCAAAGGACGGAACGCCGAGCACCGTACCTTCCATGGCGCCGGCGACCGTGCCGGAATAGGTCACGTCCTCGGCGGCGTTGCGGCCGCGGTTGACGCCGGACAGCACCAGATCCGGCGGCTCTTGCATGATGTGGCGCACGCCCATGATGACGCAGTCGGTCGGCGTGCCGCGCACGGCGAAGTGGCGTTCGCTCACTTCGCGCAGACGTAAGGGATCGTTGAGCGACAGCGAATGCGAAACGCCGGACTGGTCCGTCTCCGGCGCCACCACCCACACGTCGTCCGACAGAGCACGCGCGATCTCCTCGCAGGCGGCAAGCCCCGGCGCGTGGATGCCGTCATCGTTCGTTACGAGAATGCGCATTATTTCCGCTCGATCCTGGTGAGGCCGCCCATGTAGGGCTTGAGGACATCCGGCACCGCGATCGAGCCGTCTTCCTGCTGATAAGTTTCCATCACAGCGATCAACGCGCGGCCAACGGCGACGCCGGAGCCGTTGAGCGTGTGCACGAATTGGGGCTTGCCGTCCTTGCCGCGATAGCGCGCGTTCATGCGCCGCGCCTGGAAGTCGCCGCAGACCGAGCAGGAGGAGATTTCGCGGAACATGTTCTGGCCCGGCAGCCAGACCTCGATGTCGTAGGTCTTCTGCGAGGCAAAGCCCATGTCGCCGGTGCAGAGTGTGATGACGCGGTAATGCAGGTCGAGCTTCTTCAGCACCGCCTCGGCGCACGACAGCATGCGCTCGTGCTCTTCCTTGGATTTCTCCGGCGTGGTGATCGAGACCAGCTCTACCTTGGTGAACTGGTGCTGGCGGATCATGCCGCGCGTGTCCTTGCCGGCGGCGCCTGCTTCGGCGCGGAAGCACGGCGTGCAGGCGGTCAAGCGCAGCGGCAGTTCGTCTTCGGCAACGATTGATTCACGCACCAGATTGGTAAGCGGCACTTCGGCGGTGGGGATGAGCCAAAGACGGGACGGCTGCCCAGTTTGGGCTTCGTACATCTCGCGATACTCATCCATGTCATTCGTTATCGCAGTCATAAGGCTTTCGACAGCTTCATGAGCCGTCATCTCACGCCCAAAAAGTTGGATGTGCTTTGCCTGTACAGCTGCCATCTTTTCTGGCGCGCGAGTTCGCACTCGTTGCATAAGCGCTTCGAAGTTCGCCATCGGAACCTGGAACTGATCATCGACGAATTTCGGCAATTGCGCAGTTCCGCGCATCGTCTGGTCACGTACCATCAACGGCGGATTGACTTCGGTATAGCCGTGCTCCTCGGTGTGCACGTCGAGAAAGAACTGGCCCAGCGCGCGTTCGAGCCGCGCCAGCCCTTTCTGCAACACGACAAAGCGCGCGCCGGACAACTTCGCCGCCAGTTCGAAATCCATCATTCCCAGTGCTTCGCCCAATTCGAAGTGCTGCTTGGGCGTGAACGCATAATTGCGCTTGGCGCCGCTCTGGTGATGCTCGACATTGCCGTGCTCGTCGGTGCCGTCCGGCACCTCGGCCAGCGGCGTGTTCGGGATCTGCGCCAGCACCGCGTCGAGCTCGGCCGCGAGCTTCTTCTGCTCGTCCTCGAGCGCCGGCATCGTGGTCTTGAGTTCGTTGACCTCGGCCATCAGCGCATTGGCGCGCGCTTCGTCCTTGGCCTTCTTCGCCTCGCCAATTTCCTTCGAGGCCGCATTGCGGCGCGCCTGCGCCTGCTCGAATGTGGTGATGGCCGCGCGGCGCTTCTCGTCGAGCGCCAACAGCGACTTGGAGGAGAACCGCTCCTTCTCATCGGCCTTCAGGTTCGGCCGGCGCGCCATGCCGCGGTCGAAGGCCTCTGGGTTCTCGCGAATCCATTTGATGTCGTACATGGCGGCGCCCGTTGTCCCGTCATGGCCGGGCTTGTCCCGGCCATCCACGTCTTTTTGGCTGATTCAGCAAGGCGTGGATGCCCGGCATAAAGCCGGGCATGACGGAGTCAAGCCCGGCGCTCCGGGCCCGTCTCAGGATGGCTGAAAAGGCCTTCAGGCCAGCGCGGCCTCGAGGAAGGACTGCAGCTCCTCGGGAATGTCTTCCCGCTTGGCCACGACCTCGGCCAGCTTCTTGTCCTTGCTGGCGGCGCTGATCAGGCAGGCGAAGCCGAACTCGGAAATCTCCGCGCCCTCGTTGGCCAGCACCTTCTGCTTGACCGCGTTGTCGCCGCGGTCGACCAGCACGTCGGTAACGATGGCGTTGATCCGTTGCCGGTTGGCGATCGCCATCAGGTGATTCTGGCCCTTGGTCTTGGCGATGCCGACGAGGTCGCTGTCCTTCAAGACGTTCGACTTCTCGAGGATCGGTCCAGAGACGTTGATGTCGTCGCTCGCCGAAAGCTGCGCGACGGTGTCGGCCGGCGCGGTGTCCATCGCCGCCAGGCGGCCGCTCAGGTCGATGAGATCGCGCGACGACACGTTCTGCGCCAGCCGCTTGATGACGGCGTCGAAGATCGCGCGCTGTTCGGCCGTGTAGGCCGCAGCGTTGGACAGGAACAGGTCGGTGATCTGGCGCAGAATCTCGATATGGCGGGTGCGCGACACGGTGCGCAGCACGCCATTAAGCTCGGAAAGCAGAGCCTGGGTTTCCCCCGTCATCCGCAAGCTTCCTACACAAATCGCGCGCTGGCTTTTTGCCGATGGTCGCGCGAGTACCCCGGCCCTATCCATACAGGGCAATCCACCAACGAAAAATTAAGCGCGTGACGGATGTATAACACCGTCAACGAAACAATAATCTGCGTTGATAAATTAGATCGAAGTGCACTCGCCTCAGATTTCAACTTGCAGGCGTCTCTGCGGTCCCGGCGGCTTTGGCGGCGGCGTCGGCTTTGGCCCTCTTCTCGACCATGCGCACCGACCAGATCGAGCCCTCGTAGAGGATGATCAAGGGTATCGCGAGCGACATCTGGCTGATCACGTCGGGCGGCGTCAGCACCGCCGCGAGCACGAAAGCGCCGACAATGAAGTAACGCCGTTTCGACTTGAGCGTATCGGAGGTGATGATGCCGATGCGTCCGAGCAGCGTCAGGATCACCGGCAACTGGAAGGCGATGCCGAAGGCGAGCACGAGCGACATCATCAGCGAGAGATATTCGCCGACCTTCGGCATCAGCGCGATCGAGGCCTCGGTCGGGGTGCCCGTCTGCTGCATGCCCAGCGAGAAGCGCACCAGCATCGGCAGCACGAGGAAATAGACGACCGCCGAACCGAGCGCGAAGAAGAACGGCGTCGCGATCAGATACGGCAGGAAGGCCTTGCGCTCGTGGCGATAAAGGCCCGGCGCGACGAACATGTAGATCTGCGTCGCCACGATCGGGAACGACAGGAAGGCGGCGCCGAACATCGCGAGCTTGAGCTGGGTGACGAAATATTCGAGCAGCGCCGTGTAGATGAACTTCGAATTCTCCGGGCCAGCGATCCAGACGAAGGGCCAGACCAGGATGTTGTAGATGTCCTTGGCGAAGACGAAGCAGAAGGCGAACGCGATCCCGAAGCCGAGCAGCGCCTTGATGAGCCGCGAACGCAGCTCGATCAGATGCTCCATCAGCGGCGCCTTGGTGGCCTCGATATCCTCGTGGCTCATGCTCCGCTCCCGGCGATCTTGACCGGCGGCGGCTCGGGCGTGGTGGTTGGCGGCGCGAAGTCGGCGTTCGTGACGGGCGGCGGCGGATCGGGCAGCGGCACGTCGAACTTCTGCTCGGCAGGCGCCGGCAGCGCCTCAGCCTCGGGCGCGGTCTGCGGTGCGGCCTCGGGCGCCGGCGGCGCGTCGGCACTCGCCGTCGTGGACGTCGTATCGGTGGTGGCAAGCGGATCGAAGTTGGTGAAGTCCGAAACCGAGCTCTTGATGTCGTCGGCCTGTTTTTTCAGGTCGGCCATCTCGGCTTCGCGCAGGGCTTCCTGGAACTGGCCCTGGAATTCCGCCGACATGCGGCGGATCTTGCCCATCCATTGTCCGAGCGAGCGGAGCACACCCGGAAGCTCCTTCGGCCCGATCGCGATCAGCGCGACGATGCCGATGACGACGAGCTCGCCCCACCCGATATCGAACATGGAATTAGCTCAACTTCCCCCGCGGCTCGTAAACCGCGGCGCAGGCTTCAACGCGCCCCCGCAACGGCTGTCGCGCGCTTTATGAACGCGCGCCTTCGGCGCGGCGCTCGGTTTCCGTCTTCTGCGGGGCAGCGGCGGTGTCGATGCTCTTCGGCGGCTCGGCCTTCGGCGTGTCGTCTTCCGCCATGCCCTTCTTAAAGGCCTTGATGCCGCCGGCGACGTCGCCCATCAGGTCGGAAATCTTGCCCCGCCCGAACAGCAGGAGCACGACCACGATGACGATGATCCAGTGCCAGATACTAAGCGAACCCATCTGCTAACCCTCCGCGGACGGACTTTTGGGTAAAAGCGCGCCCCGCCTGTTTCGCTTAGAAACTAGGCTCGGCAAGCGGCAAAAACAAGGACTTCCGGGCGGCGCTTTGTCGCCCGGTAAATGACGTAAATCGCGGAATTTACCGTTGTTTTTACCCTCCCCCGTGTGGGGAAGGGTCAGCAACCCTACTTCTCGCCCTCGCCCTCGCCTTCGCTGGGCGGCTCGGCGGCGGGCTCGGCCTCCGCCTCGCCCGACGGCGCCAGCGCCAGGTCGAGATCGCCGGGCTCGAGCGGGTCCTCGTCCTCGCGCAGCGTGGAGTCGTCGGACGGCATCGGCACCGCGAAACCGGTCGGCAGGCTGCCTTCGATGAGGCCCGCGCCCTTGAGTTCCTCGAGGCCCGGCAGATCGCCGACCTCCTCCAGCCCGAAGTGCGACAGGAACGTCTCGGTAGTGCCGTAGGTGATCGGCCGGCCCGGCACCTTGCGGCGCCCGCGCGGACGGATCCAGCCGGTCTTGAGCAGCACGTCGAGCGTGCCGCCGGCCGTCTGCACGCCGCGGATTTCCTCGATCTCGGCGCGCGTCACCGGCTGATGATAGGCGATGATCGCCAGCGTCTCGATCGCCGCGCGCGACAGTTTGCGGCTTTCGATGGTGTGCTTAGTCAAAAGCCACGACAGATCGCCCGCGGTGCGGAAGGTCCACTTGCGACCGACGCGCACAAGATTGACGCCGCGCGTGGCGTATTCCGCCTGCAGCAGCGCCAACGCTTCCTTCACGTTCGTATCGTTCGGCAGTTGCTTGGCGAGCGTCGCCTCATCGAGCGGCTCGGCGGCGGCAAACAGCAGCGCCTCGAGAAGACGGAGCGCCTCGGGGCGGGACTGCGGCTCGACGGGTTGTTCGGCCATGGATTGCGCCGCCGGCTCATCACTGTGAACGACTTCGAGCTTGGGGGCTGCACTCGGCATCGACAACGTCTCCTTGTACGTTTTCTTTAAGGCGCTTGCTTTACGCGTCTTGCGCGGACGCGGCGCCATTCACGGCGACGCGCTTGCGCATATAGATCGGCGAAAACGACTCTTTCTGATGGATCTCGGCGACGCCTTCGCGCACCAATTCAAGCGCGGAGGCGAAGGACGAAGCGAACACGGTCGCGACCTGCGACGGCTCGACCACGTAACTGATCAGGAACTCGTCGACGCGCGACCAGTCGGTCGATTGGCCGATCAGCCGCTCCAGCGTTGCGCGCGCTTCGGCAAGCGACCAGACCGTGCGTTTCTTGAAACGGACGCGCGATAGCGCAGTGCGCTGCCGCTGTACGGCATAGGCCGACAGTAGGTCGTAAAGCGTCGCGGTCCATTCCGGCTGCTTGATTTCGGCGATTGGCTCCGGCGCACCGCGGCCGAACACGTCGCGGCCGAGCTGCGGCCGGTCCATCAATTTGCTGGCCGCGTCGCGGATCGCTTCCAGCCGGCGCAGTCGATTGGCAAGCGCGAGCGCCATGTCCTCGGCGCTGGGGCCCTCGCCCGGTGCCGCTTCCGGCAACAGCAGGCGCGATTTCAAGTAGGCGAGCCAGGCCGCCATCACCAGATAATCGGCGGCAAGTTCCAGGCGCAGCTTACGCGCGGCCTCGATGAAGCCGAGATACTGGTCGGCGAGCGCAAGAATGGAGATTTTCGCGAGATCGACCTTCTGCTGGCGCGCGAGCACCAGCAACAGATCGAGCGGGCCTTCATAGCCTTCGACGTCGACGATCATCGCCGGTTCGCTGTCGGCGCGATCGGTCTCTAACGTGGGAAAATCGGCGGCACTCATGAGGTCATCCGTTGCGTGGCGTTGCCGCCGACCATCTCATTGAAAATCCTGCGCGCGGCCACGACGTCGAACTCCTCCGGCGCCGTCCGCGCCGCCAGCGCCGCCTCGGCCCGCCGCGCCGCCTCGCCTGACAGCATTGGCGCTGCGGACGCGACTTCCATCATCTCGTCGAGCTTGCCGTTGCAGTGAAGCACCACGTCGCAGCCGGCCGCGAGCGCCGCCCGACTGCGCTCGGCGAGGCTGCCCGAAAGGGCGTTCATCGATACATCGTCACTCATCAGCAGGCCCCGGAACCCGATGAAGCCGCGAATCACTTGTTGCACCATTGTGACCGAAGTTGTGGCCGGCGCGATGGCGTCGATCGCGCTAAACACAACATGTGCGGTCATCCCGAGCGGTAGCCCGGCCAGGGGCCGAAAAGCCGCGAAATCCGTGGCCTCCAGAGTTCCACGATCGGTGTCGACCACCGGCAGCTTATGATGGCTGTCGGCGGTGGCGCGGCCGTGACCCGGCAAGTGCTTGAGCACCGGCAGGACGCCGCCCGCCATCAGCCCTTGGGCCACCGCGGCGGCGATCGCGGCCACCTTGTCGGGTTCATGACCGTAGGCCCGGTCTCCGATGACGGGATCACCCCCCGAAACCGGAACATCCGCGATCGGCAGGCAATCGACGTCGATCCCAACCGCTCTGAGATCGGCAGCGATCAGGTGCCCCGCCAATCGGGCAGCAGCGAGACCGGACGCCGGGTCGCGATCGTAGAGTTCCCCGTAACGCGCCCCGGGCGGATAGTTCGGCCAGTTGGGTGGGCCAAGGCGTTGAACCCGACCGCCCTCTTGATCCACCAGGATCGGAGCTTCCCAGCCAACGATACCCCGGAAAGACTGCGTCAGTTCAGTTAGTTGCTCAGGCGATTTGATATTCCGCTTGAATACGATCAAGCCCCACGGCTGCGCCTCGCGGAGGAAGGCGCGCTCATTCGCCGAAATCGTGAGGCCGGCCAGGCCGGTGATGAATGCGCGCGCCGTCATCGACGCGAATTAGCCCGCGCTGCTGGCAGGAGCAACCCTAAGAGCCACTAATTCCTTTGGATGATGCACTGCCCGCCGGCCGATTTCAGGGTCGAGCAGACCTCGGTCGCCTCGTTTCCGCTGGCATAGGGGCCCACAAGGGCACGGTAGTAGGTGCCCTTGGCCCCCAGATCGACCTTGTGGATGAAATGCGGTTTTCCGCCGAGCTGCGCACCGTATTTGCCGACGAGGGCCCGGTAAGCCGCCTCGGCCTCGGCCTCGCTTCGCTGCGAGGTGACCTGCACGGCGTAGGCGCTGCCTCCACTTGGGGCAGCCGGGGCCGGCGCCACCGAGGCCGTGCGGGCGGTCGGCTGCGGCCGGGCCGGTGCGGCGTTCGGATTGAGCGAGAGCGGCGCGTTGCTCGGCGCGGGCGCCGGCACTGCGGCCTGCGGCTGTGGCGCTGGCGGCCTCACCTGAGGCGCAGGGCGCGGCTCGGCTGCCGGCGGCGTGCTGGTGGCTATGCGCTGCGTCTGCACCTGCCGCATCGGCTGCTCCGGCACCAACGCCAATGGCGCGTTGCTGGTCGAGACCGGCGCGGCATCTGCCACAACCGGGTTGCCCTGCTGATCGGGTGTGATGGCGATAGTGCGGATTTTCTTCGGCTCGGTATTGGGCGCGCCCGAGCTTCCCGTCGCGCTGTCAGGCGCGACCGGTACGTTACCGACCGGCTTTTCCTCGCGCGAGACGAGCTTCTCGCCCTGCGGGCCGACGCGATCGGTGATGATCTTGTTGGATTGCGCATCCTTGGAGGACGCGGCCGGCACGACCTTGCTCGGCGCCGTGTCGGCCTTGATCACCGGCGGCGCGCCGACGCTCGACGAGCCGAACAGCGCGCGATAGCCGAAGGCACCGGCCGTGCCGATGATGGCGAGCGCGAATACGCCGGCAATCACCATAATGCCCATGCGCCGCTTGGACGGCGGGACATCGTCGTAAAAGTCCTGCTCCTCGGCGTTATAGGGTGGGTTATTCGGATCATAGCTTCCAGCCGCTGGATAGCCGGGCGTCGCCGCCTGCGAATAGGCGTCGTGCTGCGCGTAAGCCGTGGGATCGTAGCCAGGCTGCCCAAATTCCTCTGGCTCATGGGCCTGCGGCTGCGCCGACGGCGCTGCGTAGTAGCCTTGATAGTCCTGGGTTGCGTAAGCCTGTGTCGGCGTAACCGGCGGCGCCGCATGAACCGGCGCCGGATCGGCCCGACGGATAGGCTGCGACTGCGTGGCGGCAGTCCGGCGCGCGTTCTCGCGGCTGAACTCGCCAAACGGATCGCTCTGCCCAATCAGGCGCGCAAGCTCCGCCAACGGGTCGGTTCCGGACACAGAACCGGACGTCTTGCCCTGCCCTGCACGGGCGATGGACTCGCTGGAGCGGTAAGGTCGCTGGCTATAGTCGTCCGCCATTCGGTCCCCGGTAGATGGTTGGCGCGTTTTCCTGCCCTTCGGTCATGAAGGCCGCGTCCAGCGCGGCCCGGCAGGCGAGGCCTATCGCATTTCTTCCGGCGCTTCGACCCCGAGCAGCGCGAGGCCCGAGGCGAGTACGGTGACGATCCCCTGCACCAGGGCGAGCCGCGCCTTGGTCGTTTGTGGATCATTCTGGATAATGAAGCGTAAATGAGGCAAGTCTTTTCCGCGGGTCCAGTGGGCGTGGAACTCGCTTGCCAATTCATAGAGATAGAACGCGACCCGGTGCGGCTCATGGGCCAGCGCTGCCGCCTCGATCAGGCGCGGATAGAGCGCAATCCGGCGCAAAATCGCCTGCTCCCCGGCGTCCGAAAGCTTGGTCAGGTCGGCCGATTGCAGCCAGGCTACCCGGGCGGCACGACCCGCCGGCAGATCCGGCATTTCGGTCCGGGCGTTGCGGAAGACGGACTCGCCCCGGGCGTGGCCGTACTGGACGTAGAATACCGGGTTCTCGCGCGAGTGCTCAATGACCTTGGCAAGGTCGAAATCGAGCTGCGCGTCGTTCTTGCGGAAGAGCATGTCGAAGCGCACGGCCGAGCGCCCGACCTCGTCCACCACTTCGCGCAGCGTAATGAAATCACCGGCGCGCTTGGACATCTTCACCGGCTCGCCGGCGCGCAACAGCTTCACGAGCTGCACCAGCTTGACGTCGAGATTGGCCTTGTCGCCGCCGAGCGCTTTCACCGCCGCCTGCATGCGTTTGACGTAGCCGCCATGGTCGGCGCCCCAGACGTCGATCAGATGCGCGAAGCCGCGGTCGAGCTTGGATTTGTGATAGGCGATGTCGGTCGCGAAGTACGTGTAGCTGCCGTCCGACTTCTTCAGCGGGCGGTCGACGTCGTCGCCGAAGGCGGTCGAGCGGAATAGCGTCTGTTCGCGGTCCTCCCAGTCCTCAACCGCGCCGCTCTTGGGCGGCGGCAGACGGCCTTCGTAGACGTGGCCCTGTGCGCGCAGGAATTCGATGGTCTCGGCGACCACATCGTTTGGGCGGTTCGACGCCGGCGCATGACCGAACGGATCGGCCTCTTCGCCATCAATCAGCGAGCGTTCGGAGAAAAACACGTTCGGCACGATAGCGAGCCGCATCAGGTCGTTGCGGATCTCCGCCATCATCATGTCGGTGGCGCGGCGGCGCACGATCGGCAGCCATTCGGCTTCCGGCATTTCCTTGAGCTGCGTTCCGTGATCGCGCGCGAGCTCGCCGCCGCATTCCTTGAGGTATTCGCCGGGATAAAGCCCGTCGGGAATGGTGATGGTTTCGCCAAGCGCTTCGAGGTAGCGCAAGTAAGCCGAGCGCGCGAGCACGTCGACCTGCGCGCCGGCGTCGTTGATGTAGTACTCGCGCGTCACCTCGAAGCCGGCGAAAGCCAAGAGGCTTGCCAGCGCATCGCCGAACACAGCGCCGCGGCAATGGCCGATGTGCAGCGGGCCGGTCGGATTGGCGGAGACGTATTCGACGTTCACCGGCGCACCGGCGCCGAGTTCGCTGCGGCCATAGTCGTTGCCGGCGGCCAGCGCGTGGCGCAGCGCCTCGCCCCAGACGTGGGGCTTCAGCGTCAAATTGATGAAGCCGGGACCGGCGACATCGACCTTTTCGACCAGCGCATCGGCGCGCAAAGCGGTGGCAATCGCCTCGGCCAGTTCGCGCGGATTCTTGCGCGCATCTTTGGCGAGCACCATGGCGGCGTTGGTCGCCATGTCGCCGTGGCTCGCATCCTTCGGCGGCTCGACCACGATGCGAGCAAGTTCGGCGCCGGGGACCAGCGGTGCGACGGCGGCGCGCACGCGGCCTAGCATGTCGGCGAAGATATGAACGCGCGGCGCGGCGGCAGATGGAGGAGTTACCGCTGGTTTGGACGGTGGCGCCGCAAGCGCGGGCGCCGGCGCGGCCGGCTTGGGCAGCGATTTGCGCGCGGGCTTCGGCAGCGCCTTTGGAGCTACGACAGGCGCGATCTTGGCTGCCGGCTTCGGTGCGGCCGCTTTCGCCTTTTTTACCGGCCGCGATGCGGCTTTGCGCCTAGCCGGGACCTTGGCAGCCGTTTTGGCCTTGCCCCGAGCCTTGGACTTCGATTTGGCTTTTGGCGCAGCCTTCGCCCGAACCTTCGTCTTCTTCCGCTTGACCTTGGACTTTCGCGCGGCGGCCTTGGCCGACGCCTTCCGGGACGCGGACTTTGCCTTGGTCTTCTTGCGTTTTGCTTTAGCCATTGTGGCGCTGCGGGTAATGGATTCCGGGTGGGGAGTCAAAAGGGAGTGGAACTTGCGCCACCTTAGCAAACGACCGGCGCTTAAGCTGCCGCAGCCCTGAGCCTTGGTACTTTCTTGATCTCTCTGCCGCAATCCGACGCCACGCGTGCGTATCAGGCGCTGGCGAGCGATGTCGTCACCGCCGCGAACGCGCCGACGAAACGTTCGATGATATCTGGATCGATCGATTCCGCCCCGCGATCGCTCGTGTTGTGAAAGAGATCGTTGTTGCCGATGATGGAGATGTACCGTCCGCCGCCACGGTGGACGTTCTCGGCTTCGCCGCGCGGCGGGAGACCGCGTGGACGGCGCTGATCGACTCGCAGCCCGGCCTTGATCATCTCCTCGGCCATCATCGCTTCCATCGCATCGTCGGAGGCCTGCAAATGATTGCCGGGCCCCCGCGCCGCGCCGATATTGGCGCCGAGATGAATCCAGGCCTTCGCGGCTGGCACGAGTCCCGGCCTCCGGTCGATAAAGGCGTCGAGCCCCAGGTGACCGAGCTCATGGCCGCTTGACGCAACAAAGAGGACGTCCCTGACCGGCCTGGCGGCGCGCGTCGCGCGCATGATCTCCAGCCAGCAAGCCAAGCCGCCGCCGCGCTCGCTCGCACACCACCACCACCCGCTGCGCGGCGTCATCACGATCACGGGCGCGGCGCCTTTATCGGTTCCCGCAATCGCCGCTGTGACGTTGAACGCTTGCGCCTGCGTTCGCTCAACATGCGCCGTGAGCAGGGCCTTTGCGCCCTGTCGCGCGCAATCGGCAAGGAAGGACGCTTCCTCGTTCGCGACTTGCAGCACCGGCGGCCCAAAGGGACGCGCAAAGCTGTCAGCGTTGCTCGGGCAGAATCCGGGACGAGCGCCGCGGGTGACGACGACGATCGCCTGATGCCGGCTTTGCCGGCGCGCCTCGCCCAAGGCGCCGGCCTCGGCGGCGTTCGGTGGAATTTCGGTTAGCCCGATCTCCGCGTCGCTATTGAGCTGCCCAAGGGGACCAGCGACGCCTGCCGGATCCGTAAAGCCGCCGTCGAACAACGGCAGTCCCTCGATCGTGCGGTCATTCACCACGAGAGACGCGCCGACGGGATCGACGCGGTTCAGCGAAAACGCCTCGAGCATCGGCTCGAGGCCGATCTGGCGCACCTCGTTGGCGAGCCATTCCCCGGATCTTCGATCGACTGCCGTTCCGGTGCGATGGAATCCCTGTTCTGCGTAAGCACGAATGACCGTGCCAATGCGTTGCTGCACACTTCGCTCCGGTTCGCGTGTTGGAATCCGGCGGGGATCATTCCACCTTGATATTGGCCGCGGGAATGACGTTGCCCCATTTCTCGGTTTCATCGCGGATGAGCTTGCCGAACGCGTCCGGCGAGCCCGGCAGCACGACGCCGCCAAGGTCGGCGAATCGCGCCTTGACCTTGGGATCGGCAAGCGCAGCGTTGACCTCGGCATTGAGCTTTTCAACGATGGCCTGCGGCGTGCCCTTCGGCGCGACGAGCCCGATCCATTGGCTCGCCTCGAAACCCGGGATGAATTCGCTGAGCGTCGGAACATCCGGCAGCACCTGCGCCCGCGTGGCGGTCGTCACCGCCAAAGCCCGTAACTTGCCCGACTGGACATGACCGAGCGACGTCGCCAGTTCGGTGAAGGCCACGTGGATTTGCCCGCTGATGAGATCGGCCACCGCCGGCGCCGCCCCGCGATAGGGCACATGAATGAGATCGGTGCCGGTCATCTGCTTGAAGTATTCGCCGACGACATGCGCCGGCGAACCGTTGCCGCCGGAGCCCATCGCCACCTTGCCGGGATTGACCTTCGCATAAGCGATGAACTCCGGAACGGTCTTCACCGGCAGCGACGGGGTGATCTGCATTAGCTGCGGCACGCGCACGATGCTGGCGATCGGCGCGGTGTCGCGGATGAAATTGAAGCTGAGCGCTTTAAACAGGCTGGCGTTGATCGCCGCGTTGCTGCCGGCAATGAGCAGCGTGTAGCCGTCGGGGGCCGAGCGGATGACCGCCTCGGTGCCGACATTGGTGGCGGCGCCCGGCCGGTTCTCGACGAAGAACGACTGGCCAAGGCGCTCCGACAGCCATTGGCCGATTAGACGCGCGGTGACGTCGTTGGCGCCGCCGGCGGCAACGGGAACGACGACGCGCACCGGCCGCGCCGGATAGGCTTGCGCCCAGGCTGTTTGCGCCGCCGGAATGGCGGCGGCGCCGATAGACCAGTGCAGGAAATCGCGACGGTGGAATGTCATGCGTCTCTCCCTAGAGCCGGTCGCGCGACGTGTCGCTCTCTCGGAGAGATCAACACGACAGCCGACCATCACCCGTATTCTTGTCGCCACTTTTCGCCGGGCGACTTTGTTGAAAGTGTACATGCCTCGTTGCGACGAGAGAAGGACAAGATAGGCGTCGTTTTCACGGCCGCACGTCGTCGATTGACGGAGGTTCGCCGACGGCTCCGGTATTGTGGGCTCACGCCCCATCCTACACCCGACCGGCACGCAGCAGTACCCGGCCAACCTGGTGCCGGCGTCGGCGCGGTTGCCATGATGATCGACGCCACGCCGACGAAGATGGCGCGCTAAAGCGCCGCATCGCGGCGACTGATTCGCGGTATCTCAAGACGTTCAACGCGAACACTTTGTTAAACCCCCAATGCAATCCTCACGCGCATCAAACGCATGAGTCGCGCTTCATGGCTGCACGCCTTCGGTTGGTCCCGTTTCCCAAGTCGACCGGTTCACGGTCGTCGCTCTCCGATATTGGCGAGCGGGCCGGACGCCTGAGCGTCGAAATCGCCGATATGGCGGGCCTGATCGGCGACCTCACGACGCTTGGCCAGACGCAGTCGCAGCGCGCGCAGGGCGCCATGGCGGCGGCCGAGCAAATGACCGAGACGAACGCCGCCCTCTCCGCCTCGATGGCCGCGGCGCGCGCTTCGGCGGACGAAACGCAAGCCACGCTCAGCAAAAGCGCCGGCCATGTCTCCACGACGCTGACCAGCGCGATGGAGAAGATCGATGCGCTCGGCAGCGGCGCCATCGCGCTGAAGTCGTCGATCGAGAAGGTGGCCGAGACGATCCGGCAAGTGCAGGAGACGAGCGGCGCCATCCAACGCATCGCCGACGACACCCAATTGCTCGCGCTCAATGCCAGTATCGAAGCCGCGCATGCGGGCGCGGCGGGCGCCGGTTTCGCCGTCATCGCCGCCTCCGTGAAGGTGCTCGCCGAGCAGGTGCGCGTCTCCTCGAAGGCCAACCAGACTCATCTTGAAGTTCTGACCTCAACGCTCAAACAATTGCTGAGCGAAGCCGAAAACAACACGACGACCGCGCAAGCCGCCAAGGCGGAATCGAGCCAGGCGCAGGAAACCATCGCGGAGTTGCATTCGCTCGTTAAATCCGTCGAGCATGTCACGCACGAAATCGGCGTTATGTCCGAGGCGGTCGAGCAAAACAGCACCTGCTACGAGGCTTTGCACGGCGAATTGACGGGGCTCGTCGAAGCCGTCCAGGCCGGCAGCGGCAAGCTCAAAAGCGCGCATGACCGTGCCGACTCGATCCTCGGCATCAGCGAGGACTTCATCCTCTTCATCGCCGACTCCGGCATCAAGACACCGGACAGCCCGCTCGTTTCTCTTTGCCAGAAGACGGCGGCCGCCGTCGGTCATGAGTTCGAACGCGCGATCGCCCGCGGCACGATCAGCCTCAACGACCTGTTCGACGAACGCTACACGCCGGTGCCCGGCAGCAATCCGCAGCAACACATGACCAAGTTCGTGCTGTTCACCGATCGCGTGCTGCCGCCGATTCAGGAGGCCCTCCTGAAAGCGGATGAGCGCGTCGCGTTCGGCGCGGCCGTCGACCGCAATGGCTTTCTGCCGACGCACAATCTCAAATACTCGCAGCCGCAAGGCGACGATCCGGTGTGGAATTCGGCCAACTGCCGCAACCGCAGGATCTTCAACGACCGCACCGGTCTGGCGGCCGGCCGCAGCACGCGGCCCTTCCTGTTGCAGACCTACCGGCGCGACATGGGCGGCGGTAACTTCGTGCTGATGAAGGATGTCTCAGCACCCATCACCGTGCAGGGCCGCCATTGGGGCGGCTTCCGCATCGGGTTCAAGGCGTAACGCACCCAACCCGATACCGCTCCGTGATTTCCGCAGCGCCGCCATGAGCGTTGTGCGGGCTAAAACTGTTCCACATCAATGAGACGCCCCTGCGGCGTGCACAATTATCGCACGATCAGACTTCAAGGAGCGCGCCATGTTCAAGATCGCAGCAATCGTGTGGATCATGGTTGGGACGGTATTCGCGGGCATCGCAGTGATGACGATTTTGAGTGTGCCCAGCCTAGCGACGTACGCGGGCTCATACATCCCTTACGGCGCCATCGCCGGCTTCATTCTCGCCATCCCTGTCGCTTTCGTGGTTGCCGCGCGCATGAACCAGGGTCTGCGTCCGATAACCTGAGTTTACGGATTCAGCGGCCAGGCGACGAGATCGAGCGGATCGCTGCGGATGTTGGTGTAGTAGGTGCCCGCGAATACGCGGGTGCCTTCCGCGAGTTTGTCGCGCGACACGGTTTGCAGGCGCGTCCACAGGCCGGCGACGCCGACGCGCAAGCCTGCGCCGCCCTCCTCGCCCGCGCGCGCCTGCATGGTCAGGAGCCAGAGCCGCGCCGCGACAAGACGGAGGTGCGCGAGCGAGCGGTGAATATGCGCGGTCTCGGCATCCGCACCGGGCAGCGGTGCTTGTTCCAGCACACCGCGGTTGGCGCGCTCGATCGAGTGCAGCGCCTTCATGGTGATCGCAACGCGCGCGGCGAAATCGCCGAGCGGCGTCGGCTGCGCCGCGTCGATGGCGGCGGCCTGCGCGGTGTCGTCGGCGCGCGCCATATCGACGGCGCAGGCGCGCAACGTGTCCTGATGCAGCGCGTAAACCGCGCCAGCGAGCAGTGCGAAGACGTCGTCGTTCGCCGTCAGGTTCTCAACCGCGGCCGTGGTCTCCGCCGCCATGTCGATCCAGGTGAGGTCGGGCGCTAGCATACGGCCAGCCTAGCGCAATTCCGGCGTTTCCTTGAAATAGCGAGCATGCTCGACCAGCGCATAGCGATCGGTCATGCCGGCGATGTAGTCGGCAATGCGCCGCGCCCGGCCGCTCTCGCCGGAGCGTTCCAGGCCCTCGCCCCATTCGTCCGGCAAATCGGAAGGGTTGGCGCCGTAATGGGTGAACAGATCGCGCACCACGCGCTCGGCGTCGCCCATCACCTGCATCACCCACTTGTGCCGGTACATGCGCGGATAGAGGAAGCCTTTGATGTCTTTGTCGGCGGCCGCCATCGCCGGCGAAAAGGCGATGACCGCGTCTCGCGCGTTGCGCACATCGGCGGCCGAACGTGGGCTAAGCGCGGTGAGCCGGCGTGAGCTCTCGGCCGTCACCTCCTCGATCATGCGCGTGATCAAGCGCCGCACCACCTCATGCGCGCGGCGGGCGGCATCGAGCGTCGGATAGCTCTTGTCGATCCCGGCGACGATGTCGCCGATGAGCGGCACCGTTTCGATATCCTCAAACGCAAACAGCCCGGCGCGCAATCCGTCGTCGATGTCATGCGCGTCATAGGCGATATCGTCGGCGAGCGCCGCCACCTGCGCCTCGGCGCTGGCGAAGGACCACAGTTCCAGATCCTGCACCTTGGAATAAGCGAGGATCGGCGCCGGCACGCCGTGCTCGACGTAGCGCGCGGTCGGCTCGCCGTCGCGCGTCAGCAGCGGGCCGTTGTGCTTGACCAGACCTTCGAGCGTTTCCCACGTGAGATTGAGGCCGTCGAAGCCGGCATAGCGGCGCTCCAGGTCGACGACGAGCCGCAGTGCCTGCGCATTGTGATCGAAGCCGCCATAGGCCCTCACGCAGGTCTCGAGCGCGCGCTCGCCGGCATGGCCGAAGGGCGAGTGCCCGAGGTCGTGCGCCAGCGCCAAGGCCTCGGCGAGGTCCTCGTCGAGGCCAAGCGCGCGCGCGAGCGAACGGGCGATCTGGACCACTTCCAGGGTGTGGGTGAGCCTTGTGCGGTAGTGGTCGCCCTCGTGATAAACGAAGACCTGCGTCTTGTGCGCCAGGCGGCGGAAGGCGGCCGAGTGAATGATGCGGTCGCAATCCCGCCGGAAATCGTTGCGGGAGGCGCTGGCCGGTTCCGGAAACCGGCGGCTGCGGCTTACGGCAGGGTCGGCCGCATAGGGCGCGCGCGCGATCGGGGTCGAAATTGCCATGCCTGCCCTGCCCGTCGCGGGAGTATCCCGCGCATTGACCTTACCGGGGGGCGCACTTAACTATCCAGCAGGGCATCTGCCAATAGGATTGAGTTGCAGGACGGCAAACCCCGGGAAGCAAGCCATGACCGAGAGCGTCACAGTCAGCGAGCGGGCGGCCAAGAGGATCGGCGAAATTCTCAAAGCCGAGCCGGCAGGCACCATGTTGCGCGTGAGCGTGGAAGGCGGCGGCTGCTCGGGCTTCCAGTACAAATTCGACATGGACCAAGCCAAGGCCGCAGACGACCTCGTGATCGCCCGCGAGGGCGCGGTGGTGCTGATCGACCCCGTGTCGGTGAACTATATGGCCGGCTCCGAGATCGACTTCGTCGAGGACCTGATCGGCGCCTCGTTCAAGGTGAAAAACCCGCAGGCAACCGCCTCTTGCGGCTGCGGCACCAGCTTCGCGTTGTAGTGCGCGCTAACCGCAGGGGCACTTTCTGTTGCTCAACAGCAATCAGCCCCTCATTGCGACACTATCATTGGTTAACTCCCGCTTGGGCTTGAGACGGCGACGTCTGCTTCGCGAGAAGTTTTTGCAGTTGTTCCTGCAGGTTCAAATTATTAATCCGGGCCTGCAATTCGTCGTTCTCGGTCTTTAGTCGTGTCGTTTCACTGTTCGCGAGCCTTGCGGAACGTTCCTCCGCAGCGATCGCGTTGGCCGTACCGAGCGCGCTATTCAGAGCGCCTGCCGCTGCAGCACCGAGCGACTTGTTGACGAACTTCGTTTCTGTGATTTCGCCGCTTTCCTGGAATGTGATCGACCAATCCTGATTCTTCAGAAAGCCGGCGGTGACCGGTAAGCCCATCGCCCGACCGTATTGCGGAAATGGAAGACGCTGGGCTGGTGCGAGCAATTGATTTTTCTTAGCGTCGTTTTCGGTCACAACGCGCGAGACGCCAGGCCATGTGGTCGATAGTCCGCGATTGCCCGTATTCCAGTTCGCGAGGGTCGCTCCTGAATAAACATAGGCAGGAATGTACGCGACCTCGCGATAGAGATCTCCTCCGCCTTCGTCGATCCTGATGGGAGCTCTCGCCATATCGATGCTGGCCTGCGCAATCGGAAGTGTTTGGCCGAAGTCCAGGTAGATATTGACGCGTAGTCTTTCGCGGCTTTCAGCGTCGATCGGCAACCCCTTCTTTATCCATCCGACGCCCTCGATCTGCTCCTGGGTCGGCGCGATCGTTGCGATGAGCCCGTTGGGGTTGATATCGGTCGGCTTCGTCGATGTCCGCTTCGTCGGATCGAGCACCTCGATCGGCGTAAATCCAGGATCGATTGTCGCCTGAAGGGTCAGCGTGTGAGCCGTGGCGCTCGCTGTCGACCAGGCCGCCAAGACGGATTGATAAGCATCCGCCTTGGCTGTTGCGGCCTTCCGCTGCTCATCGTTCGGTGCGTCTACAATAGCCTGTTGAACCCCGACCAAGGCCGCTCGAAGCTTTGCGATCTTATCCTTATCGGTCCAAGCGCTACCGCACTTGTCGTGCGTAACACTGCCGGCAGTCAGAGGCGACACGCCGAGTGCGAGCGCCACGATCTTCCCAACGCTCGTCAGAATACTGTTTGCGATCGTTGCCGCTTGACTAACCGGTGTCGCACCAATGGATTGCAGGATATGGGAATTCTGAAACGTTTTAATTGTCACGCTCGAATCCGATGACCATGACTGCAAGCTGTTGCTCGATATATTGTCCACCGCTCCAATGAGCGTGTCGGGAATTGGACGGCTGATCAAGGTTGGTTTGATGTTGACCTTGACGCCGCTCTGATCGTCGCAGCTCTCAAAGGTGTAAGTAATCGTAGCGTCGATTACAGTTCGTGGAAGCATCCATGTAAATTTGGCCTCGGGTTCGGCCACAGCTTTGTTCAGCGTGGCCGAAGCGCACAAGGCAGAAACGATCACGGTTGCTGTTGCGGCAGCTAATGCACGCGAATTCCCACCATTCACAGAATGGATCATGGCGCCCCCCCTGCGCGACCTACCCGTCGAAAAGTTAGCATAAGGGTTGCGGAATACAACCCATGGTTTAGAGGCGGGGCGCCGCGGCGCATCGCCATCGGTGTGCCACACGTCGTCCTGCAATCCGGCGCGAAGGCGTTCGCGTGCTTAAGGGTTACCGATGGCGCAACGCCGTCACCTCGATCTCGACCTTCATTTCCGGCTTGAGCAATCCGGCGACGACAAGGAGCGTCGCGGCGGGACGAATGTCGCCGAGATAGTGTCCGCAGACGGCCAGTACGACATCGGCGTCAGCGCGATCCACGACGTAGTAGGTCGCGCGCACGACGTCGCTCAGCGAAAAGCCGGCTTCGCCGAGCGCGCTTGAAATCGTCTTCAAGCAATTGTGCGCCTGCGCCGCGACGTCGATCGGCATCGTCATGGTCGCGTAATCGTAGCCGGTCGTGCCCGCCACGAAGCAGAAATCGCCCTGCACCACCGCGCGGCTGTAGCCTGCGGTTTTCTCGAAGGGCGAGCCGGTCGAGATCAGGCGGCGGCCGTCGGACTGATCCATCGGCCGAGCTTACTCCGCCGCCACCGCAGGCTTCGTCGGGATTTCCTCAACCTCCTCGAGCTGCGGCTCAAGCCGGCGCTTGAGCATGCGGTCGAAGCGGTCGAGATAGAGATAGATCACCGGCGTGATGTAGAGCGTCAAAAGCTGCGACAGGCAGAGGCCGCCCACGACGGCGACGCCCAGCGGCTGGCGCAATTCGGCGCCGGCGCCGGTGCCGAGCGCGATCGGCAGCGTGCCGAAGATGGCGGCGAAGGTCGTCATCATAATCGGCCGGAAACGCAAGAGGCACGCCTCGCGGATCGCCGCCTCGGCCGAGAGCCCCACCCGGCGACGCTCCAGCGCGAAGTCGATCATCATGATGGCATTCTTCTTCACGATGCCGACCAGCATCACGATGCCGATCATGGCGATGACCGACAGATCCATCTTGAACAGCATCAAGGTCAGGATGGCGCCGATGCCGGCCGAAGGCAGGCCGGAGATGATCGTGATCGGATGGATGAAGCTTTCATACAAGATGCCGAGCACCACGTAAGCGGCGAAGATCGCCGCCAGCACCAGCACGAACTGGCCCTTCTGCGCCTCCTGGAACACCTGCGTGGTGCCCTGGAAGCCGGTGGTGATGGTGGCCGGCAGGTTCTCGTCGCGCTCGAGCTTCTGGATCGCGTCGACCGCCTGGCCGAGCGAATAGCCGGGCACCAGGTTGAACGATATCGTCACTGCCGGCTGCTGGCCCTGATGGTTGATCTGCAACGGCCCGACCGTACGTACGAAATGCGTGACGGCCGAGAGCGGCACGGTCGTGCCATTGGTCGTCTTGAGATAGATGCGATTGAGATCGTTCGCATCCGCCCGGTAGTCCGGAAGGGTCTCCAGGATCACCTGATAGTCGTTGGCCGGCGTGTAGATAGTCGCCACTTGGCGTGAGCCGAAAGCGTTATAGAGCTCCTGGCGCACCTGATCGATAGTGACGCCGTAGACGGCCGCCTTCTCGCGGTCGACCTCGACCGTGACCTGAGGGTTCTTCACGTAGAGGTCGGTCGTGACGTCGAGCAGGCCCGGAAGCTTCGCAATTTTGTCGCGCAGCTCGGGTGTAACACGATAGAGCGCATCGGTGTCGTTGGATTGCAGCGTGTACTGATACTGGCTCTTGTTCAGCCGGCCGCCCAGATTGATGTTCTGGATCGGCTGGAAAAAGATCTGCATGCCCGGCACGACATTGGCGTTCCGACGCAGGCGCGCGATGATCGTCTGCAGATTGTCGCGCTCATTGCGCGGCTTGAGCGCCACCAGCATGCGGCCGCTGTTGCCGACCGTATTGGGCCCGCCGACGCCGACGGTCGAGTTCACGTAAAGGACCGCCGGATCCTGACGCACGAGGTCCGCCACCTTGCGCTGGTGCTCGGCCATGGAGGCGAAGGAAATGTCGGTCTTGCCCTCCGTGATGCCGATGAGATTGCCGGTGTCCTCGGTCGGGAAGAAACCCTTCGGCACCACAATGTAGAGCCAGATTGTGCCAGCGATCGTCGCCAGAGTGACAAGCAGCATGACCGATTTGAAGCGCAACACCCAGTCGAGCGACTTCTCGTAGCCGCGCAACCAGGCCTCGAACATCCGCTCAAAGGCCCGCAGCACGAAGTTCTGCTTTTCCTCGCCGGGATGATGGCTCTTGAGGACGCGCGCGCAGAGCATCGGCGTCAGGGTCAGCGACACGAAGCCAGACACAATGATGGCCACGGCGATCGTCACGGCGAACTCGCGGAACACGCGGCCGACCATGCCGCCCATCAGCAACACCGGGATGAACACCGCGATCAACGAGAACGTGATCGACACGATGGTGAAGCCGATTTCGCGCGACCCTTTCAGCGCCGCCTCGAAGGGGCGCATGCCACCCTCGACGTGACGCACAATGTTCTCCAGCATCACGATGGCGTCGTCGACCACGAAACCGACCGACAACGTGAGCGCGAGCAACGTCATGTTGTTGATGGAGAAGCCGAAGGCATACATGGCCGCGAAGGTGCCGATCAGCGACACCGGCACGGCCAGCGCCGGAATGATGGTCGCGGACACTTTGCGCAGGAAAAGGAAGATCACCATGATCACCAGGGCGATGGCGATGCCCAAGGTTTCCTGAACGTCGAAAACCGCCGCGCGGATCGAAATCGAGCGGTCGAACAGCGGCTGCATCTGGATCGACGGCGGCACCTGCGCGCGCATCTGCGGCAGCTTGGCGCGCACCATGTCCACGACCTCGACCGTGTTGGCATCGGGCTGACGCTGCACCGCCAGAACGATGGCGCGCGAATCGTTGAACCAGGTGGCGATACGATCGTTCTCGACGCTGTCGATCACACGCGCGACATCGCTGAGCTTGACCGGCGCGCCGTTGCGGTAGGCTACCGTTACGTCTCGATAGGCGGCGGCCTTCTCCATAGCGCCGGTCGCAAGAAGCGTGATCGCCTCGCGCGGTCCCTGCAACGTGCCAACCGGCGCCGAGGAGTTGGCCTTGGCGACCACGGTGCGGATGTCGTCCATCGAGATGTTGCGTGCGGCAGCGGCCGCCGGGTCGACCTGGACGCGTACGGCGAATTTCTGCGCGCCATAGACCAGCACCTGGGCAACACCGGGAAGCTGCGAAATCTGCGGCGCCAGCAGCGTCTCGGCATAGTCGTTCACCGCCGACAGCGGCATCGTATCGGAGCGCATGCTCAGGAAGATCACCGGGAAATCGCCCGGATTGACCTTGCGGAAAGAGGGCGGCGTCGTCATTTCGACAGGCAGCCGGCGTTGCGCAACCGACAGTGCGGTCTGTACGTCGAGCGATGCGCCGTCGATGTCGCGGCCAAGGTCGAACTGGACGGTAATCTGCGTCGTGCCGAGCGAGGACGACGAGGACATCGAAGAGATGCCGGCGATCGTCGAGAGTTGTCGCTCGATCGGCGATGCGACTGACGCCGCCATGGTCTCCGGCGATGCGCCGGGCAGCGTGGCGGTGATCTGAATAGTCGGGAAATCGACCGCCGGCAGCGCTGCGACCGGCAAGAGCCGGTAAGCGAAAGCGCCGAAAACGATCAGCGACGCCGTCATCAGCGTCGTCAACACCGGGCGGCGAATACAGACTTCGGACAGGTTCATGGGTCAGCTGCCTGCGGCGGACTTGACCGGACGTGGGTTCACGCGCGTTCCATCCGACAGCAGCAACTGGCCATCGGTCACAACTGTCTCACCACCGCTCAACCCGGTCGCGATCACCGACTCGGCACCGACCTGTCGCTCGACGGTGACAGGCTGAACTTTGGCGACGCCGTCCTTGACCACGAAGACGAAATTGCCGGTCTGGCTGATCTGCACCGCGCTGGAGGGCACCACCACGGAATCCTCGACGCGCAAGGTCATCTCGGCATTCACCAGCGTGCCGGGCCAAAGCAGTTCGTCGGTATTCGGCATGGTGGCGCGGACCATCGCCATGCCGGTCGCGGTGTCGACGGTGTTCTCGATCATCGTAACGGTACCGCCGGCGCGCCGCGCGTCTCCGGGAATGACGGCTTCGATGGTCGCCGTCTCGGCGGCGATGGCCTGGCGGATGTCGGGCAGGTTCTTCTGCGGCACCGCGAAGCTGACGTAGACCGGCGACACCTGAATGATGGTCGCGAGCGGGCTGGTGTCCGCTGGCCGCACGAAATTGCCGATCTTCACGTTGGCCATGCTGATGCGGCCGGAAATAGGCGCGCGGATCGAGCAGTAGCCGAGCTGCACCTTGAGGTTCTCAAGCTGAGCGCGGTTGGATTCCGCGGTCGCGCGCGAGACATTCACCGAGGTCTGCGCATTGTTGAGCGTGACGATGGGCGTGGCGTTGCGCGAGGCAAGATCCGTATAACGCTCGACGTCGCGCAGCGACTGCTCGAGGGTGGCCGAGGCTCCGTCGATCACGGCTTGCACCCGCTTCATGTCCGCTTCGATCTGGCGACAGTCGAGGGTGAACAGCAGATCGCCCTTCTTGACCGAGCTGCCGTCGTTGAAATGGACGCTGACGATCTCGGTTTCGAGGCGGGACTTGATTGCCACGCTGGCGATCGGCGTGACACTGCCGAGGGCCGAGAGCCGCACCGGCGTTTTCTTGCGTTCGGCGCTGGCGATTTCCACCGGCACGATCCTGGCGGCCGGCGCCTGCGGTCGTGCCCCGACGCCACCCGATGTCCACAGCCCACGCGTAAGCACGGCGACGCCGATCAGGGCGAGCACCGCACCCCCCAACAGCCACTTTTTCTTGATCATCGGCAATATTCGTTCCGGGTTTCGTTAGTCCCAGCCCCGGACCTTCCCTCTTCCCGTGGCCGATCTTCCGTACCCGCATTCAGGAGCCGTGCCGGCCGTTGTCCTAGCATATTAACGGCCCTGAGTGCATATCCCTGCGCTCGCTGGTAAACACGGCCCGAACCGCCTTTATTCGGCCTGCCGGAAGTCATCTCCCATGCGAATCGCCACCTGGAACGTCAATTCGGTCCGCCAACGCCTCGATCACCTCATGGCCTGGTTGAAAGAGCGGGCGCCGGACATCGTTTGCCTGCAGGAAATCAAATGCATGGACGAGGCGTTCCCACGCGAGCCGCTGGAGGCCCTCGGCTACAACGTCGCAGTGCACGGGCAGAAGACGTTCAACGGGGTGGCGCTCCTGTCCAAACTGCCCTTCGACGAGGTGGCGCCCGGCCTGATCGGCGATGACAGCGACGTGCAGGCCCGCTTCCTGGAGGCGCTGGTCTCGACCAAGACCGGCGTGTTGCGGGTGGTGAGCCTTTATTTGCCCAATGGTAATCCGCCCACGACAGAAAAATACCCGTACAAACTCAATTGGATGGATCGTCTTATTAATTTCTCACGCGAACGGCTCAAGTTGGAGGAGCCACTCCTGCTGTGCGGCGACTACAACGTGATCCCCGCTGCGGCAGATGCCAAGCGGCCGGAAGCCTGGGTAAACGACGCGCTGTTCCTGCCGCAGACGCGGGAGAAGTTTCGCGCCCTCACTAATCTCGGGCTGACCGACGCGATCCGCGCGGTCAGCGACTCGGACGATCTTTTCACCTTCTGGGATTATCAGGCCGGCGCGTTCCAGAAGAACGATGGTATTCGCATCGACCACCTCCTGATGTCGCCCCAGGCCACCGATTGCCTGATCGACGCCGGCATCGACAAGCATGTGCGCGGCTGGGAGAAGCCGTCCGACCACGTGCCGGTCTATGTGGATCTCGATATCGACGGGCGGTGAGCGCGCCTACAACGCTTCCACTGTCACCACGCCCGGCACCGCCTTGATGGCGCCGGCGATCTGCGGCGAGACCTTGAAGCCGCCGGGCAGCTTCACTTCCACTTCGGTGCCCTCACCCAGCATCAGCACCATGCTCACTTCCCCGGCGCCACTCGCCCGCGGCGCTGCCGGCTCCAAGCGCTTGGCCACCGCTTCAAGCGGCGCGCCGTCGCGCAAGAACACGCGCAGGCCTTTCTGCAGGTTCGCCGCGGCCGCATCGAGTGGCTCGACCGACTGAATGCGCGCGCGCACCTCGTCGCCCTGAACCTCGGCCGACAGGAACATCAGCACCGCCGTGCCCGGCTCCAGCAGGTCGCGGTATTCGGCAAGGCCTTCCGAAAACACCACGGCCTCGTAATGGCCGGTCGGGTCGGACAAACCGATGATGCCCATCTTGTTGCCGGTCTTGGTGCGCCGCTCCTGCCGCGACACCACGGTGCCGGCGACGCGCCCTGCGGTCGCGCCGTTCTTCACCGCGCGCGCGAACTCTGCCCAGGGCTGCACGCGCAGCTTCTTGAGCACGGCGGCGTAATCGTCGAGCGGATGGCCGGAGAGGAAGAAGCCGATCGCTTCGTATTCGCGGCGCAGGCGCTCCGCCGGCAGCCAGGGCTCGACGTTCGGCAGCACGATCGGCTCACGCTGACCGCCACCGCCGAACAATTCGCTCTGGCCGATGGAGGCGCCCTCATGCGCGCGCTGGGCGCGGCCGAGCACGACGTCCATGCCCATGAACACCCGCGCGCGGTTGCGCTCGAACTCGTCGAAGGCGCCGGCGGCGGCCAGGCTTTCCAACACGCGCTTGTTGACCGCGCGCGGATTGATGCGCTCGGCGAAGTCGGCGAGGTCGGCAAAATTGCGCTCGTTGCGCGCCTCGATGATCGTCTCCACCGCCTGCTTGCCGACGCCTTTGAGCGCTGCCAGCGCATAGATGATGGTGTTGCCGTCGACCTCAAACGCCACATGCGAGCGGTTGATCGACGGCGGATCGATCTTGATGCCCAGGCGCTCGGCTTCAGCGCGGAATTCCGACAGCTTGTCGGTGTTGCCGGTGTCGAGCGTCATGGTGGCGGCCAGGAACTCGACCGGATAATTCGCCTTCATATAGGCGGTCTGATAGGCGACCAACGCGTAGGCGGCCGCGTGGCTCTTGTTGAAGCCGTATTCGGCGAAGCGCTCGAGCAGGTCGAAGATCGCGTCGGCCTGCGATTTGCCGATACCGCGCTCGACGCAGCCGTCGACAAAACGCGCGCGCTGCGCCTGCATTTCGGAGCGGATCTTCTTGCCCATGGCGCGGCGCAGAAGGTCAGCCTCGCCGAGCGAATAGCCGGCGAGGATTTGCGCGGCCTGCATCACCTGCTCCTGGTAGACGATGACGCCGAAGGTTTCCTTCAGCACCTCTTCCAGTTTTGGGTGAATGTAGTCCGGCACTTCCAGCCCGTGCTTGCGCGCGCAATAGGTCGGAATGTTCGCCATCGGACCCGGGCGATAAAGCGCGACCAGCGCGATGATGTCCTCGAAACGGTCCGGCCGCATGTCGAGCAGCGCGCGGCGCATGCCAGCGCTTTCCAGTTGGAACACGCCGACCGCTTCGGCGCGGGCCAACAGCTCGTACGTCGGTTTGTCGTCGAGCGGGATATGCCCGAGGTCGATGTCGATGCCGCGCCGCTTCACCAGCGCCACCGCCGTCTGCAACACCGTGAGCGTCTTGAGGCCGAGGAAGTCGAACTTCACCAACCCCGCCTGCTCCACCCACTTCATGTTGAACTGGGTGACCGGCATATCGGACTTGGGATCGCGGTAGAGCGGCACGAGCTCCGACAGCGGCCGGTCGCCGATCACGATGCCCGCGGCGTGGGTCGAGGCGTGGCGGTTAAGGCCTTCGAGCTTCTTGGCGATGGCGAAGGCGCGCTTGACGACAGGCTCGGCCTCGGCCTCGGCTTGCAGCTTCGGCTCGTCCTCGATGGCTTTGGCCAGACTGATCGGGTTGGCCGGATTCTGCGGCACCAGCTTGCACAGCTTGTCTACCTGTCCGTAGGGCATCTGCAAGACGCGTCCGACGTCGCGCAGCACGCCGCGCGCCTGCAGGGTGCCGAAGGTGATGATCTGCGCCACCTGATCGCGGCCGTAGCGCTCCTGCACGTAACGGATCACCTCGTCGCGGCGGTCCTGGCAGAAGTCGATATCGAAGTCCGGCATCGATACGCGCTCGGGGTTCAAGAAGCGCTCGAACAGCAGGCCGAAGCGGATCGGATCGAGGTCGGTGATGGTGAGCGAATAGGCGACGAGCGAACCGGCGCCGGAGCCGCGGCCCGGCCCGACCGGAATGCCGTGCGCCTTCGCCCATTTGATGAAGTCCGACACGATGAGGAAGTAGCCCGGATATTTCATTCGCTCGATGACGCCGAGTTCGAACTCAAGGCGGGCGCGGTAGTCGTCCTCGGTCGTGCCTTCCGCCATGCCGGCGGTGGCGAGGCGCCGCACGAGCCCCTCCTCCGCCTCCTTGCGCAACACGGCTGCTTCATCCTCGTCGGCGGAGAAGCGCGGCAGGATCGGCTTGTGCGTCTTGGGGCGGAACGAGCAGCGCTCGGCGATCTCGACCGTCGAGGCCAAAGCCTCGGGCAGATCGGCAAACAGCGCCATCATCTCGGCGCGGGTCTTGAAGCGGTGCTCGGGCGTGAGTTGGCGCCGCTCGGTCTCGGCGATCAGCTTGCCCTCGGCGATGCAAATCAGGCCGTCATGCGCCTCGTAGTCACCGACGGTCGCGAAATAGGGCTCGTTGGTGGCAACGATCGGCAGGCCCTTGCTATAGGCGAGGTCCAGGAGCGCCGGCTCGATGCGGCGCTCGTTGGCCATGCCGTGGCGCTGGAGCTCGACGTAGAGCCGGTCGCCGAACAGCGCCATCAAGGCTTCTAAGCGCGTGGAGGCCAGATGGCCCTGCCCCGCGGCGATGGCGTAATCGAGCGGGCCGCCGGGGCCGCCGGTGAGCGCGATCACGCCCTCGGTTTCGCCGTTGAGCCAGTCGAGCTTGATGCGCGGCGGCTCGTTCGGCGGCGACTCGAGGAAGGCGCGCGAGTTCAGCCGCATCAGGCTGCGGTAGCCCTCGGGCTTGGCGGCAAGCAGCACGATGCGCGAGCGCTCGGGCGTGACGGGGCCGCCGCGGCCGCCGTGGTCGACGTCGCCGAAGTCGACGGCGAGCGCGCAACCGACGATCGGCTGGATGCCATAACCGGCGAGCTTCTCGGAAAATTCGAGGCCCCCGAACATGTTGTCGGTGTCGGTGAGCGCCAGCGCCGGCTGCTTGTCGGCTTTGGCGAGTTCCGCCAGCTTGCCGATCGGCAGCGCGCCTTCGAGCAGCGAATAAGACGAGTGCACGTGCAGGTGCACGAAGTTCAGATCGGCCACGGGGTGATTCCTTTGGACACCCAGAGTGGTGACGGCCGCCCCGCCTGTCCACCACTGGCCGTGCATGGCCGGCCGCTATGGCCGTTTTACACAGCCCGACCTTGCGGCCATCCCGTCATGCCGGCGTCAGGCGCTCGGGGACGCGCCCTCAGCCCGGCCATGACCAACGCGGGTTACGCCACACACACGCAACGGCGCGACAGGACGCAACAAACGCGCCTTACAGGGCGCCCAGGACCTGCGACCAGATGGCAATCATCCCGACGAACAGCGAGAGCGACGCGAGGGCAGCAGCTTCCTGGAACATGACCTTGACCATGGCTTCCTCCATGAACGGACCAGGAACATAGTTCACGGATTGTTCGCATGTCAAACGCTTTTTAGGCCGGCGCGAGCCATTAGTTGTCCGTTTAGAGGAATCACCTACGACCGGTTGTGTTGGTAACAAAGTACCGAACCGATCCATAATTTCCATAAGCCAATCAAGGAGATAAGAATGCGCCTGCGCCACCTTTTGATGGCTGCGAGTACTGTGAGCGTCATTGCGTCAGCATCGGCCTTTGCCGCGGACCTGCCTCGCAAAGCTCCCTACTACGCGCCGGCGCCTGTGATGATGTGGAGCGGGTTCTACGCCGGTGCAAACGCCGGCTACGGCTGGGCATCCGTCGATAACGTCACCACCAGCGGCGCCAGCGACCTCAACGGCTTCCTTGGCGGCATCCAAGCCGGCTACAATTGGCAGATCAATTCGTTCGTGTTTGGCATTGAAGGCGATTTCCAAGGTTCAACCCAGAAAAAGTCCGACGACGTCTCGGTCGGCGGCATCGCCTTCACCCTCGATCAGAAAATCCCCTGGTTTGCGACGGCCCGCGGACGCCTCGGCTACGCGATGGGACCGTGGATGCTCTATGCCACGGGCGGCGCCGCCTGGGTCAACTACAAACTGACGGTCAGCGCGCTCGGCGCGTCGGCCAACGACGATGTCACCAAGACAGCTTGGACAGCCGGTGGTGGCTTCGAGTGGATGTTCATCCCGAACTGGAGCGCCAAGCTTGAATATCTCTACTTCGATACCGGCAACACGAGTGCCACGCTGTTCGGCGTGACCTTCGACACGCGCGCCAAGGAAAACATCGTTCGCTTAGGCCTAAACTATCATTTCTGAGCGCTGCCCGACATCAATGATGCAAATGCCGCCGACAGGCGGCATTTGTTTTTTGTACAAACGATGGCGCACGGCAAAGAGTGTCGGCGAAAACGGAATCGGATAGCTTTCGCGCATGTCCCTTGCCGACCTCGCCTGGCTCGCCCTCGCCGCCTACGCCGCGCATATCCTCGAGGAATACAGCCTCGACTGGCGCAATTGGGCGCGCGCGGTGGTTGGGCTGCCGGTCGAATGGGCGGACTTCTACGTGACCAACGCGGTCGTCGTGGTGCTCGGCGTTGCGCAAGCGGAGCTCGCGCCGACGTTCGTGCTGGGGCCGCTGACATACGCGGCGCTGATGATCATCAACGCCACCTTCTTCCACGTGCTGCCGTTCCTGCGCACCAAGGGGCGCTACTCGCCCGGCCTTGCCACGGCAATCGCGTTCTTCTATCCGCTCGGCATCGCCATGTTCGCGCAGGCGCACGCTGAGGGCCGGCTGAGCTTTGGTATTGCCCTCGCCGCTTTCATCGCCGGCGCGGTGCTGATGGCCTTCCCGGTGCTGCTGCTGAAGATCAAAAGCCGGCCTTATTTCCGGCAGGGCTGACGCCCGTCACTCCATCTCCACCACCCGCCCCTCCTGCAACGTCACCCGCCGGTCCATCTTGGCGGCGAGCTCCATGTTGTGGGTGGCGATGATGGTGGCAAGGCCCGACGCGCGCACAAGCTGATGCAGCGCGTGGAAGACGTGGTCGGCGGTGTGGACATCGAGATTGCCGGTCGGCTCGTCCGCCAACAGGATGCGCGGTGCGTTGGCCACCGCGCGGGCGATCGCGACGCGCTGCTGCTCGCCGCCAGACAGTTCCGCGGGCCGATGGTTCAGCCGCTCGCGCAAGCCCAGATAGCCGAGCAGTTCGGTCGCGCGCTTGGCCGCCTCGCTTTTCGACAGGCCGCGGATCATCTGCGGCATCACCACGTTCTCGAGCGCGGTGAATTCGGGCAGCAGCCGGTGGAACTGATAGACGAAGCCGATCTCGTTGCGGCGGATTCGGGTGCGCTCACTATCCGGCAGGATCGCCGTGGCACGGCCGTCGATATAGACCTCGCCGTGGTCTGGATGCTCCAGCAGTCCAGCGATGTGCAGCAGCGTCGACTTGCCGGCGCCCGACGGCGCCACCAGCGCCACCGATTGCCCCGGCCAGATCGCAAGCTCCGCGCCGTTCAAGATGTGCAGTGTGGCGTCGCCCTGCCGGTAATGCCGCTCGACATCGTGCAGGAACAGGACCGGGATGTCCTCGTCCTGCGGGACCTCGGTCTCGGGCGCCGTCATGGCGTCACTCATAACGCAACGCCTCCACCGGATCGAGGCGCGCCGCCCGCCAGGACGGATAGAGCGTCGCCAGGAACGACAGCACCAGCGCCATCACCACCACGGCGCTGGTCTCGCCCACGTCGACTTCGGCCGGCAGACGCGAGAGGAAATACAGCTCTGGCGAAAACAGCTCGGTGTTGGTCAGCCACGACATGAACTGTCGGATGCTCTCGATATTGGCGCAGATCAGAAGACCGAGCAGGAAGCCGACGATGGTGCCGACCACGCCGATCGCAGCGCCGGTGATCAGGAACACGCGCATGATCGAACCCTGCGTCGCGCCCATGGTGCGCAAAATGGCGATGTCCTGTCCTTTGTCCTTCACCAGCATGATCAGGCCGGAGACGATGTTAAGCGCCGCCACCAGCACGATGAGCGTCAAGATCAAGAACATCACGTTGCGCTCGACCTGCAGCGCGTTGAAGAAGGTGGCGTTGCGCTGGCGCCAGTCGATCATGAAGATCGGCCGTTGCGCGGCTTTCTGCACCGCCTCCTTATAGGCGACGACGTTGTCCGGATTGTCGGTGTAGACCTCGATGGCCGTAACGTCGCCGGAGCGGTTGAAATAGGCCTGCGCTTCCTTCAGCGGCATGAACACCATGGCGCTGTCGTATTCCGACATGCCGATCTCGAACACGGCCGCGATCTTGTAGACCTTGATGCGGGGCGTCGTGCCCATCGGCGTCACCGCGCCGCGCGGCGCGACCAGCGTGATGTTGTCGCCGGAGCGCAGCGAGAGCTGGTCGGCCAGACGCCGGCCGATGGCAACACCCTGCCCCTCGTCGAAGCCGCCGAGCGAACCCTGCTTGATGTTGTTGATGACGGAGGGAAGCTTCTCCAGGTCCATCAGCCTGATGCCCCGCACCAGGACGCCGCCGGCGTTGAAAGGAGAGGACGCGAGCGCCTGGCCCTCGACGATGGGTGCCGCGAGCCGGATGCCTTTGACGCCGTTGATGCGGGCGGCGACCTCCTCCCAATCGGTGAGCGGCTTCTCCAGCGGCTGGATCAGAATATGGCCGTTGAGGCCGAGGATCTTGTCCAGGAGTTCTTTGCGAAAGCCGTTCATCACCGCCATGACGATGATGAGGGTGGCGACGCCGAGCATGATGCCGAGGAAGGAGAACCCGGCGATGACCGAGATGAATCCTTCTTTGCGCCGCGCCCGAAGGTACCGCAGCGACAGCATCCATTCGAACGGGGAGAAGGGCCGCGTCCCGTTTGGTTCGGTCATTGTTGATTGGTTCCCGAACTTTGGATTTTCACACGATTCGGGCGCTTTCGTGCCCTGAAGTGGGCGAAAGTCTTTGGCCGCACACAGGATTTTTCTATTCTCTCATTCCGGAGGCGGCGCGACGCGCCGTCCCCCGGAATGACCGTCACTTCGACAGCAAATCCAGCGCTGCGGCGGGCGACATCAGTTCCTTCGTGCCATCGGCGCGCTTCTTCACCTCGACCTTGCCTTCGGCGAGCCCGCGCGGACCAACCATCACCTGATAGGGCAGCCCGATCAGGTCGGCTGTGGCGAACTTGACGCCCGCGCCTTTGTCGGTGTCGTCGTAGAGCACGTCAATGCCTTTGGCGCTCAGCCCGCGATAAAGCTCCTCGCAGGC
>Ga0255338_1002019_pt1 | contig 33285 bp, 32 predicted proteins | sample MeOH1_35cm_T4_19_FD_203715 | JGI IMG/M metagenome (GOLD analysis project Ga0255338, IMG submission 203715) | Sandy soil microbial communities from University of British Columbia, Vancouver, Canada - MeOH1_35cm_T4_195 | ecosystem: Engineered > Artificial ecosystem > Sand microcosm > Unclassified ... | reverse complement strand
CGAGACGCCTGTCTTCTCGGTTGTGCTGACGCCGCACAACTACCAGGAGACCGAGGTCCATAACGCCTTCTTCCACAGCCACTTCCGGGTGAAGGGCGCCGAGGCCGCGCGGGCGTGCCAAGGCACGCTGGAAAGCTTGGCCCGCCTGGCGGCGGCGTGACGTCATGGACGCGATCCTCGACCTTCCCGAGGGCTTCGGCCTTCACGACCGCAGCAGCCCGGCCACCGCGCCGTGGGAGCCGATCTACAGCCGAACTTCGGGCGACACCGTCGTCCTGGGTCTGCGGGCCGCGACGGCGCACACGAACAGCCGCGGCTTCGTTCATGGCGGCCTGATCTCAGCCCTGTCCGATGCGGCGATGGGGTATTCCTGCGCCCGTCGCCTGGGTGGCCTGTCCAGCCTGATCACGGTCAACCTCACCGTGGACTTCCTGGGCTCGGCGCTGACCGGGCAGTGGCTGGAGTTCGACACGGTGTTCGTGAAGCCCGGCGGCACGCTGTGCTTCACCCAGGCCTTCGTCACCGCCGACGGCCAGCCCTGCGCCCGGGCCAATGCGGTGTTCCGCGTCGTCAAGAAACAGGTGGCCGCATGACCCACTACATCGTCGGCCGCATCGCGATCCACGACCGGCAGCGCTACGGCCAGTACGAGGCGGGTTTCATGCCGATCTTCGCCAAGTACGGCGGTCAGGTCCTGGCGGTGAACGATGCGCCGGAAGTGCTGGAGGGCCCGCCGGACGACCGCCGGCTGGTGATCCTGGCGTTCCCGGACCGGGAGGCCGCGCTCCGTTGGGCGGGCTCGGCGGAATACCAGGAGATCGCCAAGCACCGGCTTGCGGCGTCGGAGGGGGCCATCGTGATCACCGAGGGTTTCGCTCCCCTCCCCTAGCCGTCATCCCACGGCCGCGCGTCAGCGCGGACCGGGGGACCCAAGCGGCCTATCGGACATCAGCTTGGGTCCCCCGGTTCAGCCATCGGCTGACCGTGGGATGACGATGGTGGGCGCAGCGCGATCTCCCGCTCGATCCCGATCGCGTCCAGGAAGTCGCGATCGTGGCTGACGACCAGCAAGGCGCCGTCGTAGCTGGCGAGTGCGGCTTCGACGGCGCCGATGGAGTCGAGGTCGAGGTGGTTGGTGGGCTCGTCCAGAATCAGGAGCCCTGGCGGCTCGTCGCCCAGCAGGACGCAGGCGAGCGCGGCGCGCAGGCGCTCGCCGCCGCTTAAGCTGCCCACCGGCTTCTCGGCGGCGGTGTTGCGGAACAGGAAGCGGGCCAGGGCGGCGCGGGCGGCGTTCTCGCTGGACGCGGGATTGAGCCGCCGGAACGCGGCCACCAGGGTCGCGTCATCGCCCAGCAGCGCCGTCTGCTGGTCGAGGAAGGCCGCCTTGGCGCCGCGGACGATCTTGCCGGCGGCGGGCGCCAACTCGCCGGCGGCCAGGCGAATCAGGGTGGTCTTGCCCGAACCGTTCGGCCCGGTGACCGCCACCCGCTCCGGCCCGACGATGCGCAGGCTCTGCCCCGCCAGCACCGGCGGCTCGCCGGGATAGCGGAAAGCCACGTCCTCGAACGCCACCACCGTCTTGCCTGCCGCCAGCCCGGAAGACGGCAGGTCGAAGGCCAGGCGTCTCACACGCTCAACTCGCGCGTCGGCCGCGGCCAGGGCTTCGGCGGCCTCGGCTCTCAGTCGCTCGGCCACCGCGCGCTCGCGCCCGCCGCTGGCCTCGGCGCGCTCGGCGCGGGCGTCGAGCAGGATCTTCGGCGCGTCGTTTTTCGCCCGCGACCGCTTGCCGGCCGCGTCCTTGCGCGCCTTGCGCTCGGCGACGACCTGGACCTCGCGGACGACGCGAGCAGCCTGCTTCTCCGCGTCGGCGAGGTCGCGCACGGCGGCGGCCTCGGCCTCGGCTTTGCGCTCGGCATAGAGGTCATAGCCGCCGCCGAACACCTGGGCGCCCAGGCCCGAGAGCTCGACGATGCGGTCGACTTGCCTGAGCAGCGCCCGGTCGTGGCTGATCACGATCGCCCCGCCCTTCCAGCGGCCCAACACCTCGGCGACCAGGGCGCGGGCGGCGGCGTCGAGGTTGTTGGTGGGCTCGTCCAGGATCAGCAGGTCGGCCTCGGCGGCGAGCAGGCCGGCCAGGCTCGCCCGGGTCACCTGCCCCCCGCTCAGGCTGGCGGCCGGCCGGGCGAGATCCAGGCCGCCGAGGCCCACCTCCGCCAGCGCCGAGGCCAGCCGAGCCTCCAGCGTCCAGTCGGCGGCGTCGAGGTCGGCCTCGGACCCCGTCCCCGCCTCGATCTGCGCCAGCCGCGCCAGGGGTTCGGCGACCCCCATCAGGTCCGCGACGCTCGCGCCCGGCGGCGGGATCAGCGCCTGGCGCAGAACGCCTGGGCGCCCGCGCAGCGTGATCGCGCCGGAAGACGGCTGGAGCTCGCCCAGGATCAGGCGCGCCAGCGTGGACTTTCCTACGCCGTTGCGGCCCACGAGGCCGGTGCGTTCGGCCCCGAAGCTGAGGGTCAGATTGTCGATGAGCGAACGGCCGTCAGGCGTGGAATAGCTGAGGCTGTCCAGGGTGACGCTGGGCGTCGACTTGGGGGACGAAGACATGGCGGATCTCGGCGGCGTGGACACAGCGGGTGATCGGGTTGTCCAGCGTGAGCCGCATCGGCCTGCTCCTTGCGCGAAGCGCGATATCTAGGAGGCGGGCCGGGTTCGCGCAATCCGGACATGGCGTGCACACGGCGGGTTGGCGCCATCCGCCGCGACGGCCATTTCCCGCCAATGACCCTGCATGACATCGACTGGACCGCCGCCGAGCGGGATCTCAACGCCCACGGCTGCGCCCTGCTGCCCGGCCTGCTCAGTGCTGCCGAATGCGAGGGCATGGCCGCCCGCTACGACGGGGATGGCTTCCGCTCCACGGTGGTGATGTCGCGCCACGGGTTCGGGCGCGGCGAGTACCGATATTTCGCCTATCCCCTGCCGGGTCCGGTGGCGGAGCTGCGGACGGCGCTCTATCCGCCGCTGGCCGGGATCGCGAACCGCTGGAACACGGCCTTGGGTGAGCGGGCGCGCTATCCGGCCGAGCATGCGGAGTACCTCGCCCGCTGCCACGCCGCCGGCCAGGTGCGGCCCACGCCCCTGCTGCTCCGCTACGGCGCGGACGACTACAACTGCCTGCACCAGGACCTCTATGGCGAGCACGTCTTCCCGCTGCAGGCCGCGATCCTGCTGTCCGAACCCGGCCGCGACTTCGAGGGCGGCGAGTTCGTGCTGACCGAGCAGCGGCCGCGCATGCAGTCACGGGCCGAGGTCGTGCCGCTGCGCCAGGGCGACGCCGTGGTCTTCCCCGTCCACCACCGCCCCGTAACCGGCGCGCGCGGCGTCTACCGGGTGAACCTGCGCCATGGCGTCAGCCGGCTGCGCGCCGGCCGGCGGCATACGCTGGGGCTCATCTTCCACGACGCCACCTAGCGGCTTTCGGACATGTGTTGGGTTCGCCACATTGGCTTCGCCCGACCTGGACGCGATCTTCCTCGCAACAACTGGAGACCCCTATGTCCTTCGTCGTCAGCGCCCTGCCCGCCGCGCCGTTCCAACCTCTGTTCGCCCTGTCCGACGCCGAGCTCGCCGGGCGTGGGATCGTCCGTCGCGTGGTCGAAGGTCCCGGCGCGCCCTGCCGAGTCACGCTGGTGGACGCCGAGGTCGGCGAGACGGTCCTGCTCCTCAACTACGAGCACCAGCCGGCCGACACGCCCTTCCGCTCAAGCCACGCGATCTTCGTGCGCGAGGGCGCCGCCGACACAGCCTTCGCGCCGGGCGAGATCCCGCCGGTGTTCAGCGCGCGAAAGTTCCTGTCGCTCCGGGCCTTCGACGCGGCCGGCATGATGGTGGACGCCGACCTTGTCCCCACCGCGGAGCTGGACGCGGCGATCCCGCGCCTGCTGGCCGATCCCCAGGTGGCCTATCTGCATGCCCATTACGCGGGCGCGGGCTGCTACGCCGCGCGGATCGATCGCACCTGACGGTTCGGTGATCGAAACAAAGTGAAACCAAAGTGATGTGAGGGGGTTCTGCGGGCGGACAGATCGCTGGAGTGCTTGAAAGTGTACCGCCCGCTGAACCTGCTGGTCGCCGTCGCCGCCATCGCTTCGGCCCCGCTTACCGCCCTGGCCCAGGCCTGGCCCACGACGGTCGTGGCCTCGGCCCCACGGCTGACCACTGCCCCCCGTGTCCCCGCGCTCAACCTGCAACGTCACGTGACGACGCTCTATCCGGTCGACGTCCAACCCCTCCGGCAGGAGCGCCGGGCCCTGAAGCTCACTCCGAGCGTCGATCCCGACGAAATCCCCGACGTGGAGGTGCGCGCCAAGGCCGAGTGGAGCGACGACCAGGGCTTGCGGGTGGGGCCCACCAAGCTAGCCTACAAGAGCAGGTTCTGACCGCCTGCGACGGTCTTCCCCGATGCTGAAAATGCTGACCCTGGCGCTGAGCGCGTTCGCCGCCACGGCGGCCGCCCAGCCAATGACCTGCGTGCCCACCCGCGCCGACACCGAGCGCCTGTCGCGCCTGGAGCAGGCCTGGCGCGACGGCCGCGCCGACGCCATCAGGGGCGGAGCCGGCCCGGAACTTCGCCGCCTGGGGCCCGTCGCCGATCCGCGCGTCGACCTCAATCGACCCCAGCCCACCCCCGGCCGCTACCAGTGCCGCACGATCAAGCTGGGCGCCGCCAGCGAAGGAATGCTCCCCTACATCGCCTACGGCTGGTTCAGGTGCCAGGTGACGCTGACGCCCGGCGGTGACCTGATCGTGCGCAAGACCACCGGCTCGCAACGCCCTGTCGGGCTGGTCTGCCCGGACAGCCGGCGCAAGGCCCGCTTCGTGGGTGTGCTGGAGCTGGGCGACGAGACGCGCACGCCCCGCTACGGCGCCGACGCGGAGCGCGACCTGATCGGCGAGGTGCGGCGCGTGGGCGACGATCGCTGGCGCATCGCCTTCCCCTGGCCAGCCTACGAGTCGAAGCTCGACATTCTGGAGCTGCGCCGGACGCGTTGACCGCCGCCGGCTTGAGCCCGGCCGCGGCTCGGTCTCTAACTGCGTCGAGGTCTGGGGGGGGGGGGATTTCGTATGACGGCGGCGGCAGGGGCTGAGGCCCGGCGGGTGGAACTGACGGTCCGGGGGATCCTCCTGGGCGTGCTGATCTGCCTCGTGTTCACCGCAGCCAACGTCTACCTCGGCCTGAAAGTCGGCCTGACCGTGGCCACCTCGATCCCGGCGGCGATCATTTCCATGGCCCTGCTGCGCGCGTTCAAGGACGCGACGATCTGGGAGAACAACATCGTCCAGACGGTGGCCTCGGCGGCCGGCGCCATGGCCTCGGTGATCTTCGTGCTGCCCGGCCTGGTGATCGTCGGCGCCTGGAGCGGTTTTCCCTTCTGGACCACCTTCGGCATCTGCGCGATCGGCGGCGTGCTGGGGGTGATGTACACCGTGCCGCTGCGGCGCGCCCTGGTGACCAATTCGCCCCTTCCCTACCCCGAAGGCGTCGCCGCCGCCGAGGTGCTGAAGATCGGCTCCGGCATGCGCGGCGACAGCGCCGAGGCGGCCGCCGACGGCAAGCGGGGCCTGACCGCCATCCTGCTGGGCAGCGCCGGCTCGGCGCTCTTCGCGCTGGCGGTCGGTACGCGGGTGCTGGCCGGCGAGGTGGCAGGCTTCTTCCGCGCCGGCGCGGGCGCCACGGGCCTGGGCGCGTCCATGTCGCTGGCCCTGTTCGGCGCGGGCCACCTGATGGGGATCGCCGTCGGCATGGCGATGCTGGCCGGACTGGTGATCGCCTGGGGCGTCGCCGTGCCCCTGCTCACCAACTTCTACCCGGACGCGGCAGCGTCGGCCGGGGACGCGGCCCGCGCGATCTGGACCACCAAGGTGCGGTTCATCGGCGCCGGCGCCATCGGCATCTCGGCGATCTGGACCCTGGCCAAGCTGGCCGCTCCGGTCTGGAAGGGCCTGGCCGGGGCGCTGAGCGCCCAGAGCCTGCGCGCCGCCGGCGCCGGGGTGGATCGCACGGAGCAGGACATCCCCATCGGCATCGTGGCGGCCGTCTCGGCGCTCTGCCTGATCCCCATGGGCGTGCTGATCTTCAACTTCCTGCAGGGCGGCGCGCTGGCCTCGGTAGCCGTTCCGCTGACCGCCGCGGCCCTGGTCTACATCGCGGTGGCCGGGTTCGCCGTGGCCGGGGTCTGCGGCTACATGGCCGGGCTGATCGGTTCGTCGAACAGTCCGGTGTCGGGCCTGGCGATCCTGGCGGTGCTGGGCGCCTCGTTGCTGGTCGTCGCCGTCGGCGCCGGGGCGGCGATGGGCGATCCGATGCCGCTGGTGGCCTTCGCCCTGCTGGTGACCAGCGCCCTGCTGGCCGTGGCGGTGGCCGCCAACGACAACCTGCAGGACCTCAAGACCGGCCAGCTGGTGGACGCGACGCCCTGGCGCCAGCAGGCTGCCCTGGTGGTGGGCGTCGTCGCCGGCTCGGCGATGATCCCGCCGATCCTGGACCTGCTGAACCGCTCCAACGGCTTCGCCGGCGCGGCCAACCTCACCGCGATCTCCGACGATCCCCTGCCCGCGCCCCAGGCGACCCTGATCTCGACGATCGCCAAGGGCGTGGTCGGCGGCCAGCTCGACTGGGGCCTGATCGGGATCGGCGTGCTGGTGGGCGTCGGCCTGATCCTCATCGACGAGGCGCTGCGGCGGACGAAGCGCTACAGCCTGCCGCCGCTGGCGGTGGGCATGGCGATCTATCTGCCGGCCACCCTCACCTTCCCGGTCGTACTGGGCGCGACCGCCGGCTGGCTCTACGACCGCCGCGTCGCCAGGCGGCCCGACGCCGAGGCGGCCAAGCGCCTGGGGGTGCTGGTCGTGTCAGGCCTGATCGTCGGCGAGAGCCTGTTCAACGTGGCCCTGGCCGGCCTGATCGTGGCCACCAACTCCGGCGCGCCCCTGGCCCTGGTCCCCGAAGGCTTTCCGCCCGCGCCGGTGCTGGCGGTGCTGGCCTACGTCGGGGTCATGGCGGGCTTCTATGCCTGGGCGGGCCGCCGGCGGGCCTAGAAGTCCGCCGCCAAGGTCACGCTGAACCGGCGCTGCGCCAGGGGCGTGAACACGCCCGAGCCATTGGTGCGGTAGCCGTACTTGTCGAAGACATTGGCCAGTGACACCCGCAGCGTCGCCGGGGCGCCCGCGACCTCGAAGCGATAGCGCGCGCCCAGGTCCAGCACGTTGCGCGCCGGGATCGCCAGCTGGTTGTCACTGCTGGCCATGCGCGGGCTGAGGCTGGTGACGGTGGCGTTCACCGACAGCGCCTCGGTCCAGGGGAGCTGGTAGTCCAGCCCGACGATGGTCAGCCGCTTGACCTGGCCCGGAGGGATCTTGCCGATGCGGCCGGCCTCCACCTCCTCGCCCGACACCCGCGGCCGGATCAGCACCGTGCCGGCCACCACGCGCAGGCCCTTCACCAGTTCGCCGGAGAGCGAGATCTCGATCCCCTTGTGCCGCTGGCGGCCCAGCTCACGATAAAGGTTCGCCTGGTCGAGGTTGTAGTAGGGCTTGCTGACGTCGAAGACCCCGGCGACCAGCTTCAGGTCGTCGGTCAGGGCATAGCGGAAGCCGGCGTCGAACTGCTTGGTGCGGATCGCCGGCGGGGCGGCGTTCTTGTTGGCCGCGTTCTCCGGCGCCACGCCGCCCTCCTCCAGCCCGGTCGTGTAGCCGCCATAGAAGGCCAGCCGGTCGTTCGCCTTCCAGGCCCCGGCCACGTTGTAGAGCCAGGCGTCGTCGCGGCCCGCCTGCGGCGCTGCGGCGGGCTCGCGGACCGTCTTGCGGTAGCGGGTGCGCTGCAGGCCGCTGCTGAGTTCGAACGGCCCCCAGCGCCCCTGGTAGGCGGCGGCGCCCGTCCACTGGGTGACCTTGTCCCGCGTCTGGGGGCCGAACGTGAAGGTCGGTTCCGGCAGGTCGACCGGGACGCCGATCACGGCCCTGCCGGCGTCGAAGGCGTCCGAGCCGCCGTAGCGCCGGTCCTGGTCGCGGCCGCGCACGATCAGGTGGACGGTGTGACGCCTGGGTCCCTCCTCGAAGTTCCGCGAGAGCCGCAACTCGCCGGAGGTGGAGGCGAATTCCTGCGCCGGATCGGCGATGATCAGGTGGTCGGCCACGCCCGCCGGCGTGGTGTTGAGGTAGAGGTCGACGAAGCCGCGCTCGGTCTCGAACACCGAGCGGAACAGCCCACCCTTCAGCGTCCAGCCCGCGCCGATGCCGGCCGTGGCCACCACCCCGAAGTTGGTCCCCAAGTTCTCGCCGTCGGTCCAGTCCTGGCCGAAGAACCGGCCGCGCTTGAACCGGGGCGGCAGGTGCGGCCCGTCCACGAAGATCAGCGGCAGGGCCTCGGCGCTCTTCACGGCGTAGCGATCGTAGAAGGGAATGATCTCCACGCCCTCCACCGGCCGCCACTGGGCCGCGATGGAGAGCGAGAGGTCGCGTTCGCTGTTGCCGTACTCGTAGCCGAACTTCTGGACGCTGGCGCCCAGGGCCACGCCGAACTTGCCCTCGACGATCGGCAGCTTGGCGTTGACCTCGGCCAGATAGCCGTCGAACGGCCCGACGCTGGCCACCAGGCTCACCACCCGCTTGTCGCCGACCCGCACCAGCTCGCTGTCGACGATCCCGGTGGGGGCCGGCAGGGGATAGCCCTGGGCGGAGATGCCGACCCTGATCGTCTGGCCCGGCGCGATCAGAGGCGAGAGGTCGGTCTGGCGGTCGAAGTAGAGGCCGTCGATGCGAACGTTGCCGGCGTCGATGGCGCTGAAACCCCGCACCTCGACCGGACGATAGAGACCGATGTCCTCCGAGCCCACGCTGGTGCCGAAGGCGTCGTCGGCGGACTTCACCGCATTGTCGTCGGCCCGCTGCGCCAGCGCCGGAGAACCGGCCAGCGCCGCGGCCATGGCGGCGAGGATGATACGCATTGTCTGTGGCTTCCCTGATCGCTTGGTGCGGTCAGGTGTGGCGGGCGGCCGTCATCCGGCTTCGCAAACGATCGTCAAAGCCGCGTCAAAAGCGACGGACAGCGCTCATTTCGGCAGTGCCGCCAGGCCAAGCAGCGCCCGCTGCCGGTTCACCTTGGCGTCCAGCTCCGCCTGGACGGCGGCGAGGCGCGCATCGCCCCGCAGCGCCCGGAACGGCAGCCGCTCGGCCAGCTTGGCCGGGACCCAGGCCATGTTCACCCACTCGCTGCGCACCGCCACGGCCAGCTGGGCCAGGGCCGCGTCGCGCTGTCCGGTCAGGGCCAGGATGGCGGCCCGGTCATAGGCGGCGTGGCCCGGGTCCATGCCGGCCCGGACATCGGCGTCCAGGCGACCCAGCAGCCGGGAGGCCAGCGCCGCCGCCTCCGCCTCACGCCCGGCCTCGCTCAGCGCGGCGATCACCGCGGGCCCGGCCGGCAGGGCCTTGGCCGACGCGCGGGCGTAGAAGTCCTCCACGCCGTCGAACTCGGCGTCGTAGAGCTGCAGCAACAGGCCGCCATGCCCGCCGCGCACAAGGCCTTCGGCGAAGTCCCAGTAGCCGGGCTCGGTCTGCCAGAAGGCGGGACCCAGGCGCCGGGCCTCGGCGGCCAGCCCCTCGGTATCGCCCCGGAGCGCCAGCCGACCGACGACCTCGCGCGGCGGCAGCACCCGGGCCGCGCGCTCGTTCTCACCCAGGATCGACCAGGCCTTGGCGTGGTCGGCGATCAGGGTGCGCTCCGCCGGCCAGCGCCGGGACGCCGCTTCAGTCAGGCGCAGGTAGTCCGCCAGCCGTCCCTGGTGGCTGGCCAGCGACGCCTGCACGCGCGCCACACCGTAGGGATCGTTCGAGACGCGGGCGAACCGTTCGACCACCGCGGCCGCCTCGTCCTTGCGGCCCATGAAGGCGAGCTGGCCGACCACATGGTCCACCGAGAGCCAGAGCAGCGGATCGAGCGCCGCGGCGCGCTGGTATTCGGCGAGCGCTTCGGCTTCGCGGCCGACGGCGCTGTAGGCCTGCGCCAGCCAGCGGTGATAGTCCGGCTGTTGCGGCTCCAGCGCCACGGCGCGCGCGTAGAACGGCAGAGACGGGGCGTCGCCCAGCGAGAGCAGGCCGTAGGCGGCGTAGGCGTCCGCCAGGTCCGGCGCCAGCTCCAGGGCGCGGCGGGCATAGCGCCGGGCCTCCGCCTGGGCCTGCGCGATCGGAATGTCGCCGTAGGACGTCGGATGATCGGCCAGCAGCATGGTCACCTGCGCCAGGTTGGCGAAGGCCGGCGCATAGTCGGGGTCCAGGGCCGCCGCCTCCAGCAGCAGGCGATGAGCCTCTTGGAGCGGCGCGGTGCGCCGCTCGCGCGCCAGGCTGCGGGCCTGCAGGTAGCGGTCGTAGACCTCGGGGCGCGTGGTCAGATGGGGGTTGGCGCGTGGCGCGACGCGGGCGCCTAGGGCCTGGGCCGCCGCCGCGGCAATCTCGTTCTGGACCGCGAAGATGTCCTCCGCCGGCCTTTGATAGGCGCCGCGCCAGACCATGCGCCCATCGCGCACCCGCACCAGCCGCGCGTTCACGGTCGTGCGGCCGCCGTCGGCGCGGGCTTCGCCGCGCAGCAGGTAGTCGACGCCCAGCCGCCTGGCGACCGGAAGGGGGTCGCCGGCCGTGGCCAGCAGCCGCGCCGATCCGCTGCCCACGATCTTCAGCCTGGCGTCCCGGGCCAGCAGGTCGAGGACGGCTTCCGCGACGCCCGCGCCGAAGTAGACGTCCGGCTGGCCCGCTCCCGGCGTCTTGAAGGGCAGGACGGCCACCGTCGGCGAGGGCGGCGGCGCGCTCCATCGGGTCCAGCCCCAGGCGGCGGCGAGGACCAGGACGACAGCCGCGACCGCCAGCCACGGCCAAAGGCGGCGGCGCGTCACACCCTCGGCCGGCGGTCTCGGCACCTCGGTCTTCGCGGCCGGCACGGCGGCGGACGGCGCCGCGCGCAACAGCGCCTGTGTTTCGGCGGAGGGCTCCACCGCCAGCTCGCTCTTCAGCCGTCCGGCGAACCGGTCGTAACGGCGGCGCAGGGCGGATAGGTCGCCCACGCCCCGGTCCGCGCCAAGTCCCAGCCGGGTAGCGGGTTCGTTCAGGGGATCGACGCCCTCAAGCGCGTCTGCGAGCTTCCGCACCTCGGTGAACCTGCCGCCCGCCAGAGCCGCCTCGCCGGCCAGGACCGCCGCGGCCACCAGCTTTTCGCGAGTCTGGAACCGCTCCCAGTTCAGCCATTCGTCGAAGTCGCGGCCCGCGCCGTCCAGATCGGCCAGCAGGTCGAGCTGCTCTCCGTCCAGAGCCGCGGCCAGGCTGGCGAGGTCGCCCCGCCTCGCCAGGTCGTTGATGCGGTCCACGTCCAGCGCGATGGCCTCGGTCCGCGCGGCCACCTCGTCGCGCTTGACCACCAGCAGGGCGTCGGGGCCGCTGGTCAGGTCGCGCAGTTCATAGAGGGCCTGGCGCAGGCTGGCCTTGGCCTGCTCGTCGGCGCGGTCGCTCCACAGCAGGCTGGCCAGTCGGTCCCGCGGCCAGGCCTGCCGGGTCACCAGCAGGAAGGCCAGCAGCGCCCGGGTCTTGCGCGCCCTGGGCGTGGCGTCGGCCCCGTCGGGCAGCGTGAGGCGGAACCCGCCGAGCACCCTGGCCCGGTGCGGCGTCGCCTCCGCCCGCAGCGGCACAACCCGCGCCGTCTCCGCCATGCCGACCCTTCATTCTCGCCCCTGCGTCAGGGTAGCAGCTTCGCGCCTCGCGGCCAGCCTCGCCGCCCTGCTGCCACCGTCCTGTCAGCAGCCGTCACGCGCGCATGGTCGCAGCCGCTTTGTTCGCGATCCGTTCCTGTGTTATCCCTGAGTCCCGTCACCTACATTAGGCGGTCTCGCGAAACGACCCTTTCGCGGGCTCTCCGTGTTTCCGGGACAGCATGGCCGACCAGCACAATCTCATCCGCGTGCGCGGTGCGCGTGAGCACAATCTCAAAGACGTCAACGTGGACATTCCACGCGGCGAGCTCGTCGTGCTGACCGGCCTCTCGGGGTCCGGCAAGAGCTCGCTCGCCTTCGACACCATCTACGCCGAGGGCCAGCGTCGATACGTCGAGAGCCTGTCGGCCTATGCGCGCCAGTTCCTGGAGCTGATGAGCAAGCCGGACGTGGACCTGATCGAGGGCCTGTCGCCGGCCATCTCGATCGAACAGAAGACCACCAGCCGCAACCCGCGCTCCACCGTCGGCACGGTGACCGAGATCCACGACTACATGCGCCTGCTTTGGGCGCGCGTGGGCGTGCCCTATTCGCCGGCCACCGGCCTCCCGATCGAGAGCCAGACCATCTCGATGATGGTCGACAAGCTGAACGCCCTGCCGGACGGCACCCGCCTCAACCTGCTGGCCCCCGTCGTGCGCGGCCGCAAGGGCGAGTACCGCAAGGAGTTCGCCGAGTGGCAGAAGGCCGGCTTCCAGCGGGTGAAGGTCAACGGCGAGCTGATGCTGATCGAGGACGCGCCCGTCCTCGACAAGAAGTTCAAGCACGACATCGACATCGTGGTGGACCGGATCGTCACCAAGGCCGGCCAGGAAGCGCGCTACGCCGACAGCCTGGAGACGGCGCTAAAGCTGGCGGATGGCATCGCGGTCGCCGAGTGGGCCGACCTGGCCGAGGGCGAGAAGGAGCACAAGCGGCTCCTGTTCTCCGAGAAGTTCGCCTGCCCGGTCTCGGGCTTCACGATCAGCGAGATCGAGCCCCGGCTGTTCTCATTCAACAACCCCTACGGCGCCTGCCCGGTCTGCGACGGCCTGGGCGCCAAGCTGGCCTTCGACGCCGATATGGTGGTCCCCGACAAGGACAAGAGCCTGCACAAGGGCGCCATCGCGCCCTGGGCCAAGGGGCCCTCGCCGCTCTACACCCAGACCCTGCAGGCGCTGAGCCGCCACTATGACTTCTCGATGGACGAGCCGTTCTGGAAGCTCTCGGAACCGGCCAAGAACGTGATCCTCTATGGCTCCGGCGCCGAGAAGATCCGCTTCGTCTATGACGACAACGCCCGCAAGTACGAGGTCAACAAGACCTTCGAGGGCGTGCTGCCGAACCTGGAGCGCCGCTGGCGCGAGACCGACTCCGCCTGGGTGCGCGAGGAGCTGGGCCGTTACCAGTCCGAGACCCCCTGCCTGGCCTGCGAAGGCTACCGCCTGAAGCCCGAGAGCCTGGCGGTGAAGATCGCGGGCCAGCACATCGGCGAGGTCTCGCGGCTGGCGATCCGCAGCGCCCAGGCGTGGTTCCAGGGGCTGGAGGACCAGCTCACCGCCAAGCAGATGGAGATCGGCCGGCGGATCCTGAAGGAGATCAACGACCGCCTGCGGTTCCTGGTGAACGTGGGCCTGGACTATCTGAACCTCAGCCGCGCCTCCGGCACCCTGTCGGGCGGGGAGAGCCAGCGCATCCGCCTGGCCAGCCAGATCGGCTCGGGCCTGACCGGCGTGCTCTATGTCCTGGACGAGCCGTCCATCGGCCTGCACCAGCGCGACAACAGCCGCCTGCTGGAATCGCTGCGCGGCCTGCGCGACCTGGGCAATTCGGTGCTGGTGGTCGAGCATGACGAGGAGGCGATCATGACCGCCGACCACGTCATCGACATGGGCCCGGCCGCGGGCGTCCACGGCGGCCACGTGATCGCCGAGGGCAAGCCGGCCGACATCATGGCCAATCCCAACAGCATCACCGGTCAGTACCTGTCGGGCGTGCGCGAGATCGCGGTGCCGGACGACCGCCGCCCGATCTCGAAGAAGAAGGTGCTGCGGGTCGTCGGCGCCACCGGAAACAACCTGAAGAACGTCACCGCCGAGATCCCGGTGGGCACCTTTACCTGCATCACCGGCGTCTCCGGCGGCGGCAAGTCCACCTTCACCATCGAGACCCTCTACAAGGCCGCCGCGCGCCGGCTGCACAACGCCTCGGACGCGCCGGCGCCGCACGAACGGATCGAGGGGCTGGAGAACTTCGACAAGGTCATCGACATCGACCAGTCGCCGATCGGGCGCACGCCGCGCTCGAACCCGGCCACCTACACCGGCGCCTTCCAGCCCATCCGCGACTGGTTCGCCGGCCTGCCCGAGGCCAAGGCCCGCGGCTATGGCCCCGGCCGGTTCAGCTTCAACGTCAAGGGCGGCCGCTGCGAGGCCTGCCAGGGCGACGGCCTGATCAAGATCGAGATGCACTTCCTGCCGGACGTCTACGTCACCTGCGACGTCTGCCACGGCAAGCGCTACAACCGCGAGACGCTGGAGATCCTGTTCAAGGGCAAGTCCATCTCCGACGTGCTGGACATGACGGTCGAGGAGGCCGCCGAGTTCTTCAAGGCCGTGCCGGTCCTGCGCGAGAAGATGCAGACGCTGAAGCGCGTGGGCCTTGGCTATGTGAAGGTCGGCCAGTCCTCCACCACCCTGTCGGGCGGCGAGGCGCAGCGGGTGAAGCTGTCGAAGGAACTGTCGCGCCGGGCCACCGGCAAGACCCTCTACATACTGGACGAGCCCACCACCGGCCTGCACTTCGAGGACACCAAGAAGCTGCTGGAGGTGCTCCACGAGCTGGCCGACCAGGGCAACACCGTGGTGGTCATCGAACACAATCTCGACGTCGTGAAGACGGCCGACTGGATCGTCGACTTCGGTCCGGAGGGCGGAGACGGCGGCGGCGAGATCGTGGCCCAGGGCAGTCCCGAGGACGTGGCCGCCGAACCGAAGAGCTGGACGGGGCGGTACCTGGGAGAGCTGCTGGAGCGGCACCGGGTGAGGAAGACCGAGCGGAAGAAGAAGCTGGTGGGGGCTTAGGCGCCCAAAGGGACTTTTCCCTCCCCTTCATGGGGAGGGTGGTCCGCGCTCGCGCGGACCGGGTGGGGAGACCGCATGGCGCCCTACAAGACAGTGGCTTATCGCGCGAGGGCGTTGCGGCGCGCGATGACAGAGCCGGAAGTGATCCTTTGGTCGCGGCTGAAGCTCCTGCGCGCCGAGGGCTTCCATTTCCGCCGTCAGGCGCCATTTCGCGGCTACATCCTCGACTTCGTCTGTTTTGACCGACGCGTGGTGATTGAGGTCGATGGCGGAGTTCATGGGGCAGACGAGCAGGAGGCTCGCGATCAGATCCGCGATGCGGTGCTCCAGAGGGAAGGTTTCACCGTGCTGCGGTTCTGGAACAGCGCGGTGCGGCAGAACCTCGACGGGGTGATGGCTACGGTGCGCGATGCGCTTGGCGAGGTCTCCCCACCCTGACCGCTTCGCGGTCTGTCCCTCCCCATGAAGGGGAGGGAAAAGTACGTGCGTCGCCCCCTACCCCATTGTCCGGGCCAGGACCTCCATCGGCATCGGTCCCGCGCGCAGTACGGCTTCATGCCAGTCGCGGATGTCGAACTTTGGCCCGAGGCGCCGCTTCGCCGCCTCGCGGGTGCGCATCAGCTCCAGGCGGCCGACCATGAAGGCGCAGGCCTGGCCGGGGTAGACGCAGTAGCGGTCGATCTCGCGCTGGGCGGACATCTGTTGTTCCCCCGCCTCTTCGACCATCCAGCGGGTGGCTTCGGCGCGGGACCAGCGCTTGTGATGGATGCCGGTGTCCACGACGATCCTGGCGGCCCGGAACAGCGCCGATTGCACCGCGCCGATGTGACCGAACGGGTCGTTCTCATAGGCGCCGATCTCGATCGCCACCTGCTCGGCGTAGAGCGCCCATCCCTCCACGTAGGACGAGAACTGGGCGAAGCGCTTGTAGAGCGGCATGTCCGGTCCGGCGGCGCGCAGGAAGACGGCGTTCTGCAGGTGGTGGCCGGGATCGCCCTCGTGATGGATCAGGGTCTTCAGCCGCCAGGTCGGCCACTCGGCCGTGTCCTTGAGGTTGATCGAGATCACCCCCGGCCGCGAACCGTCGGCCGGCGGGCCCTCGTAGTAGGCCCCGGGCGCGCCCGCCTCGATGGCCACCGGGATGCGGTCCACGGTGATGTCCCGGTCTGGCAGGGTTCGGAAGGCGCGCGGCAGCTTCGCGTGAAGGCCCGTCAGGTGGTCGCGGGAGAACGCAAGGATCTCGGCTCGGCCGGCGTCGGTGTTGGGCTTCAGGAAGCGCGGATCGTGGTCCAGCCCCTTGATCCGCTCCGCCACCGTGCCGCCGGTGAGGCCCTGGGCGCGGAGCAGGCCGTCCAACTCGGCCCGCAGGGTGGCGAAGGTGTCGAGACCGATTCGGTGCATTTCCTCCGGGGGCGTCGCGACCGTGGTGTTGGAGCGGAGCGCCAGGGCGTACCAGGCCTCGCCGCCCGGCAACCGCCAGACGCCGGCCTCGGACGACGCGTTCGCCCGGTGCGCCCGCAGGGCGGCGATCTGGCGGTTGAGCGCCGGCATGACCCGGCCATCCAGGATCTCCCGCGCGGCCACGGCGACGCCCGGAATGCCCGCAGCCTCCGCCCGCGCGACGGGACCGTCGGTCAGGGCGGTCGAAGCGCCCGAGCGCAGGTCGATGAGCTGCTCGACCGTGCGGTCGATGATGAAGTCGGGCGGAACCACCCCCGCCGCCGCGTCCTTGGCGATCCCCGCGCTCTCGCCGTCCAGAACCCGGCCGAAGTCCGCCAGGCGCGCGAGGTAGATCTCCGCGTCCTCGCGGGTGGCGATCGGTTCGCGGGCGAAGTCCTGCGGCTGCCAGTAGTAGGCGCCGGCCATCTGGTTCACGAGGTAGGGGCCAGGCCGAAGCGCGTGGTCCTGAAAGCCGTAGCGGCTGCCCACCTCGTCCAGCATCTCGTAGGCGAAGGCGGCGTTGTCGTAGTCGACCTGTCGCGCGGGGCTCAGCGCCTTGCGATCCAGCCGCTTCAGCTCGGCGCGCCAGCGGCGGGCCGCGACCACGTCGGCGGCCTTGCCGGCCGGCGAGCGGTCGTTGAGCTTGGCGGCCGCCGCCTTGCCGCGCGCATCCGTCAGCAGCGAGGCCGCCGCCTCCGGCGACATCGCGAGATACTCGTCCATGTGCCGTGAGAGCAGCGCCGCGAGCGCGGCGTCGTCGCCAGGCGCGGCCCCTGCCCGGCCCGCCAAGGCTGCAAGCGCGCCAGCGCCGAGAAGGACATGACGGCGGTGGGGCATAGGGTACTCCGGCACTAGTCGCGAACAGTTGTTCGAAATAGCCTAGCCGGCAACAACAAGGGGATGAAACGAAGATGATCCTTTATGGCGCGCCAAATCCGGCGCCGAACCCGCGGCGCGTGCGCATCTTCCTGGCTGAGAAGGGGATCGACCTTCAAGAGACGCCGGTGAACCTGATGAAGCGGGAGCACAAGAGCGACGAGCACAAGGCCCGCAACTCCATGGGCCAGGTGCCGACCCTGGAGCTGGACGACGGGACCTGCATCTCCGAGACGGTCTCGATCTGCCGCTATTTCGAGGCCACCCAGTCGGACCCGCCGCTGTTCGGGACCACGCCAGTCCAACAGGCGCTGATCGACATGTGGATCCGCCGAATCGAGTTCACGGTGATGACGCCTGTGGGCATGTACTGGCGCCACGCCCACCCGCGCACCGCGGCCCTGCTGACCCAGTACAAGGACTTCGGCGAGTCCAACGCCGGAACCTATCAAGGCGCCCAGAAGTGGCTGGACCGCGAGCTGGAGGGCAAGGACTACATCGCCGGCGACAGCTATTCGATGGCCGACATCTGCCTGCTCTCGACGGTGGACTTCGCCGGCTGGATCGGCCTGCCGATGGACGACCAGTTCGCCAACCTGAAGGCTTGGCACGAGCGCGTCAGCGCCCGGCCCAGCGCTCAGGCCTAGACGCGGATCTAGATGGCGTCGGCCGCGGGCGGGGCTGGGGGCGCGTCCTCCAGCACCAGCTCGCGGTAGGCGACCGCGAACGGGGCGTAGATCATCACGATCTGCAGCACCTGCAGCAGCAGCTGCATGACCAGGGTCACCACGGCGGCGATGGCCGTGGCCGGCGTCAGGCGCCCGATATCCTGCATCGCCGCCTCGCCGCCCGAGAGCTCGACTACGGCGAAGCTGATGATGCTGAACAGGATCCAGACGATCACATAGAAGATCACCGCCAGGACGATCATGCCGAACAACGGCCAGAAGTGGCCCTTGGTGCGTTCCCAAGCCAGGCGCAGCGAGATGTTGCCGGTCTCGAACACGGTCGGCAGCAGCAGCGACAGCCGCACGCCGATCCAGATGCCGAACACCGCCACCAGCACCACCGCCACCACGGCGCCGAACGAGCCGAACTGGGAGGCGCCGGCGGTGAACACCAGGCCCAGGACAACCGAAACCGCATAAAGGCCGATGCACAGCAGGTTGGCCGCGGTGAGCTTCAGCTCGGTCCGCCCGACCTTCAGGTGGGCGAAGCCGTGCTCGGTCGGCCGCAGCACCAAGCGCATGACGCCGGCGGTGATGATCGACATCAGCATCGCCGTCATCAGCAGCACCAGCAGGAAGGCCGGCCAGGACGCGGCCAGCAGATTGGCCACTTCCTCCAGGTCGTTGGGCGTCAGCTGGCCCTTGCGCGCCAGGGTGATGAACTGCGGGCCGAGCGTGGCCATCATCACCAGGGCGATCAGCAGGATGCCGCCGAAATAGACGGCGCTCCAGGCCAGCATCACGCCGGGGTGTTCCTTGGTCAGGCGGAAGCCTTCCATGGCCGCGTCACTGGGAGAAAACTTGGTCATCCGTCCTGCTTGGTCCGAGTGCGATTCGGCCAGCCCCTTCGGAGCGAACCTTGCCGTGGCCCTTCTTAAGCGTGCAAGGCCCCGCTCGCGATCCTTCTCGTTCGTTGCTAGTACGCCACGCATGACAACGAACCCAATCCACGTGGTCGGCGGCGGCCTGGCCGGCTCGGAAGCCGCCTGGCAGATCGCCCAGGCCGGTGTGCCGGTGGTGCTGCACGAGATGCGCCCTGTGCGCGGCACAGACGCCCACCAGACCGACAAGCTGGCCGAACTGGTCTGCTCCAACTCGTTCCGGGCCGATGACTGGACGGGCAATGCCGTTGGCCTGCTGCATGCCGAGATGCGGGCGCTGGGCTCGATCATCATGAGCGCGGGCGACGCCCACCAGGTGCCGGCCGGCGGCGCTCTGGCGGTGGACCGCGAAGGCTTCTCCGAGGCCGTGACGGCTCGGCTCGAGGCCCATCCGCTCATCACCATCGCCCGCGAGGAGGTCGCCGGCCTGCCGCCCGCCGAATGGGACAGCGTGATCCTGGCCACGGGGCCCCTCACCTCGCCGGCTCTGTCGGCGGCGATCCTTGAGCTGACCGGCGAGGGCCAGCTCTCGTTCTTCGACGCCATCGCCCCGATCGTGAACCTGGACAGCGTCGATATGGACATCGCGTGGCGCCAGTCGCGCTACGACAAGGAAGGCCCCGGCGGCGACGCGGCGGCCTACATCAACTGCCCCATGACCAGGGACCAGTACGAGGCGTTCATCGACGCGCTGCTGGCCGGGCCGAAATCCGAGTTCAAGGACTGGGAGAACGTCCCTTACTTCGACGGTTGCCTGCCCATCGAGGTGATGGCCGAGCGGGGCCGCGAGACCCTGCGCCACGGGCCGATGAAGCCGGTGGGCCTGACCAACCCGCGCGACCCGCTGGTGAAGGCCCATGCCATCGTCCAGCTGCGCCAGGACAACGCCCTGGGCACGCTGTGGAACATGGTCGGCTTCCAGACCAAGCTGAAGCACGGCGCCCAGACCGACATCTTCCGGATGATCCCGGGCCTGGAGAAGGCGGTGTTCGCACGCCTGGGCGGGCTGCACCGCAACACCTTCATCAACTCGCCGCGTCTGCTGGACCGATCTCTTCGGCTCAAGGCCCAGCCGCGCCTGCGGTTCGCGGGCCAGGTGACGGGCGTGGAGGGCTATGTGGAGAGCGCCGCGGTCGGCCTGCTGGCCGGCCGCTTCGCCGCCGCCGAGCGCCTGGGCCGCCCGATCGAGGCGCCGCCCGAGACCACGGCCCTGGGCGGCTTGGTGGGCCACATCACCGGCGGGCATCTGGAAGGCGGCAAGGGCAGCTTCCAGCCGATGAACATTAATTACGGCCTGCTCCCACCCATCGAACCGCCCAAGCGCGACGCCGATGGCAACCGGTTGGGGTCGAAGGAGAAGACACGGCTGAAGAAGCGGGCGATGGGAGAGCGGGCCCTGGCCGACCTCAAGGCGTGGGTCGAGGGCGCGCCGGCGCTGGAGCCGGCGGAGTAGGCGTCAGATCCGTCCGCGCGCGACGGCGAGGATCATGCGCAGGCGGTCGCGGAACAGCGAGCGCCGCTTGCCCGCCAGGACAGCATGGGCGGCTGCCGGAAAGGCCGCCGCACTGAGCTCGCGCACGGCGCGCGCCGCCGCGGTCAGGGCCTCGCCGGACACCTTCGCCAGGCTCGGCGTCTCCGCCGCGCGCCGCGCCAGCGCCCAGGCCGTGCCGGCGGCGCGCGCCGGGCCCGCATCCGCGCCGGGCGCCAGGATCATGGCGGCGAGCTCGGCCGCCCGGCCGCCGGTGTCCCGCGCCCATTCGAGCGCTTCCTTGGACGTCAGAGGCGTCGCGTCCAGCTCCCGGTAGCGGCTGTCGATCATCGCCTCCAGCGGGGCGCGCGGCAGGCTATGGCGGCGGATCACATCGGCCAGGGCCTGGGCGGTGGGATGGTGACGGACGTGGCGGCCCTCGTAGGCCTCGTCCAGCATCTCGCGCCACCAGGTCAGGCGGATCTCGCCCAGCAGGGCATTGGACGCCACCTTCGGCGCCCGGGCCAGCTCGTGGTCGTAGGCGTAGATGGCGATCACGTCGGCGCGCAGGGCCGCATCGCCCACGAACCGGCTGGAGAGCCAGCGGTCGGGATCCACGCGGCGGATCAGGTCGTCGAGGTCGTCGCTCATGATGTCCGAAACGAAAAAGGCCCGCCGGTGGGCGGGCCTTCTCGCGAGGTTCGCCGGTTCTAGTTGAAGATCGTCTGCGACATCGTCATGGACGCCAGCATCGGGATCGACAGCAGCAGGTTGGTGCGCGAGCCCAGCATGGCCATCCGCGCCGCCTTGGCCTTGGTGTCGGCGTCGGCTTCGACGATACCCAGGGCGCGCTTCTGGTTCGGCCAGATAATGCCCCAGACGTTCAGCATCATGATGATGCCCAGCCACATGCCCAGGCCCAGCAGGGTGTACTGCCGGTCGAGCGCCGGATCGAAGCCCCCGGCCAGGCCCAGCGACAGGGTCTCGGCCGAATAGCCGCGGACGCCGGCGATCGCCAGGCCCATGACCACGGTCGCCACGGCGGCCCAGCGGAACCAGAAGAGCGCCTCAGGAGCGATGTACTTGGAGACGGCGGGCTTCAGCTCGGCCGGGATCTCCGGCATCTTCCGGATCTGGACGAAGTTGAAATAGTACAGCAGCCCGATCCACAGGATGCCGAAGAAGACGTGCAGCCAGCGGAACACGGCCTGCCAGTAGGCGGCCCCCGTCCCCTGCGGCCCGGCGGCGTAGGCGCCGACGATGACCAGCGCCAGCACGAAGCTGACGATGATCGTGTTGCGGAAGTTGGCGAGTAGTCCAGCCATGTCACTAACCCTTTTGAATCCCTGCCCTTGGCCGAGGTATAGGGCGTTTCGTTTCAGCCTGGAAGCTGAGGCTCAGACGGCGATCAACGCGGCCGCCAGCTTGCGGCCCTCCGACGTCAAAAGGTTGTAGAGCTTGGCCGCCGCGGCGGTGTCCATGAACTCCAGGCCGAGGCCCGCCGCCCTCAGCCCGTCGCGGACCTCGCGCGGCGGCAGGGCGTTGCGCACGCCCGTGCCCAGGAGCACGAACTCGACGTCCGTGGTCCCCGCATCCAGCACCGACTGCAGGTCAGCCAGCGTGAGGTCGGCCATGGCCGCCACGGGCCAGCTCCGAGCCTCGTCGGCCAGAATCAGCACCGAGCCCTCGTGCCGCGCGCCAGCGAGGCGGAAGCCGCCGTCGCCATAGGCGTCGATGGTGGGCGCGTCGCGGGCCACAGGCCTACGGCCGGGCGACGGAGGGCTTCAGCGGCTCGGCCGGCTCATCGCCGCGGTTCACGCCCCAGAGCAGGATCACCGGCGCGGCCACATAGATCGACGAGTAGGTGCCGATCACGATGCCGAACATCAGCACCATCGACATGGCGAACAGGGTCGGCCCGCCGAAGATCGCGAGCCCGCCCAGGGCGAGCAGCGCCGTCAGGCCGGTGATGATCGTTCGCGACAGGGTTTCATTGATCGACAGGTCGATCACCTCCCTGAGCGGCATGCGCTTGTATTTGCGCAGGTTCTCGCGGAGGCGGTCGAACACCACGACCGTGTCGTTCATGGAGTAGCCGATGACCGTGAGGATCGCGGCCACGGTCGTGAGACTGAACTCCAGCTGTGCGAAGGCCATGACGCCGAAGCTCAGGATCACGTCGTGGAACAGCGCTACCACGGCCCCGATGCCGAACTGCAGCTCGAAGCGGAACCAGATGTAGACCAGCATCAGGCCGATGGAGAGCAGCAGGGCGAGCAAGCCGCTCTGGAAGAGTTCGCCCGACACCTTCGGCCCAACGACGTCGGTCCTCGCGAAGGTCACCTGCCCCAGCGTCTGGGTCAGCGTCTGCTTCACGCCGTCCACGACCTGGGCCGGGCTCACATTGTCCGGAGTCTGAAAGCGCACCATGGCCTCGCTCGGCGCGCCGAAGGTCTGAACCTGGACATCCCCCAGGTTCATCCGCTCCAGCGCGGCGCGCGCCGCAGCCAGGTCCACCGCCTTGGGGGCGGTGGAAAGCTCAAGGACGGTGCCGCCCTTGAAGTCGATCCCGCAATTCAGGCCGCCGCAGGGGCCCTCGAACGGGATCATCGACTTGCCCAGCGAGGCGATGACCGCCACCGCCGAGAGAATCGCGGCGAACTTGGCGAAGCGGACGAAGTGAAAGTTCGTCTGAACGGGCAGGAGTTTGATCAGGGGCCACATGGCGTGGGCCTTCCTAAGCGATCGGCAGGATCTTCGGGCGGGTGGCGCGGAACCACCAGGCCAGAAGCACCTGGGTGACAAGGACGGCGGAGAACACCGAGGTGATCACGCCGATCGAAAGCGTCCATGCGAAGCCCTTCACTGGGCCAGCGCCGAAACCGAACATCATCAGCGCCGCGAGCAGCGTGGTGAGGTTGGCGTCGATGATGGTGCTCATGGCCCGCGCGAAGCCCGCGTCCATGGAGGCCATGACCGTTCGGCCCGCCCGCACCTCGTCACGCATGCGCTCGTAGATGAGGACGTTGGCGTCCACGGCCACGGCGAGGGTGAGGATCAGGCCGGCGACCCCGGGCAAGGTCAGGGTGGCCTGGGTCAGGCTCATGGCGGCGATCAACAGCAGGCCGTTGACCAGCAGGGCGACAATCGAGATCCCGCCGAACAGCATGCCATAGGCCAGCAGCATGAAGAGCAGGATCGCCACGAAGCCGACGACCGTCGAGATCTGGCCGGCCTTGATCGCGTCGGCGCCCAGCTCGGCCCCGACGGTCCGTTGCTCCTCGACGTTGAGGCGCGTGGGCAGTGCGCCGGCGCGGAGCAGGATCGCCAGGTTGTTCGCCGACTCGGTCGTGAAGTTGCCGCTGATCTGGCCGGATCCACCGGAGATGGGTTCGTTGATGTTGGGCGCCGAGATCACCTTGTCGTCGAGCACGATCGCAAAGCGTTTGCCGACGTTCTGGGCGGTGACGTCCGCGAAGCGGCGGCCGCCCTGCCCGTTGAAGCGGAAATTGACGACCGGCCGCCCCGTCTGTTGGTCGAAACCGGCCTGGGCGTCCACAAGCATCTCGCCGGTGACGACCGCGCGGCGCTTGACCACATAAAAGGGCTGGATGTCGTCGCCCGGCAACATCACCGTGCCCGGCGGGAGGCGGCCCTGCTGGGCGGCGGCGAGGTCGGCTGTCTCGTCGACCATCTGGAACGTCAGCTTGGCGGTCTGTCCGAGGATCGCCTTCAGCTTCTCGGGATCGCTTTCGCCGGGCGCGGCGACCACGATACGGTTCGTGCCCTGGCGCGTGATGCTGGGTTCGCGGGTGCCGAGTTCGTCGATCCGCCGCCGGATGATCTCCTGCGACTGCTCGACCGCGCGCGCCGCCTCGGCCTCCATGGCCTCCGGCACGAACTCCAGGCGCAGCCGCTGGTTCGCTTCGGTGGAGATCCGGATGTCACGGCCGCCGACCACACCCTGAAGGACCGAGCCGATGTTGTCGCGCAGCAGGCGAACCGCGGCGTCGACCTGGGTCGGATCCGTGATCCTCAGCGTCACCCCGCCGTTCACGACCCCGAGGTCGGTAAAGGCGATCTGCTCCTCGCGAAGCTGAGTGCGGACGTCCTCGACCGTGTTGGTCAGACGCTCGGCGCGCAGGGCGTTGGTGTCGACCTCCAGCAGCAGGTACGATCCGCCCTGCAGGTCGAGGCCGAGGTTCAGCGTCTTCTTGGGAAGGAAGGCGGGAAGGTCGTCCCGGACCGTCTGCGGAAGCGCGTTCGGCAGTGCGAACAGCACACCGAAAACGATCGACAGGACGACGAGGATAACCTTCCAGCGCGAAAGGGTCAGCATTGGAAGGCGGTCCTCAACCTACGCCTTGGAGTCGTTGGCCGGCGCGGGCTCGCCGCGCGTCCGGACGTCGGAGATCATCGTCTTGACCACCTTCACCGTGACGCCGGAGGCGATCTCGACGCCGACTTCCTTGTCCTCGACGCGGACGATCTTGCCGATCATGCCCGAGGACAGCACCACCACGTCGTTGCGCTTCAGCGCGGCCAGCATGGCCTGGTGCTGCTTCATCCGCCGCTGCTGCGGACGGATCATCAGGAAGTAGAACAGCACGACCAGGGCGACGAGCGGCAGGAACTGCAGCAGCATCGCTTCGGGACCGCCCGCGGCGGCGCCGCCGGCGGCTTGGGCGTAGGCAGGGGTGGCGAACATGGCCTCTCCGAAAGTGGGCAAGCGAGCGCCACCGCATATGGGGGCCCGCCAAAGTCGGCGGAAGCTATGCGGACGGGCCTGCTTTTGCAATGGAACGCCTACGTGTATGGCCTCGACCGCATGGAACGTGACCTCACGCCGCTGCTCGCCCGTATCGCCGAGGCCCTGGAACGGCTCGCGCCGCCCGCGGCCCCGGCTGTCAGCTTCGACGGCGCGCGCCTATTTCGCCACGATCCCGCGACCGGCGCGTTCCACGCCGCCCCCGACTACCCGCTGGGCCTGGACAGCCTGGTGGGCGTCGACCGGCAGAAGGCGCGGTTCCTGGAAAACCTCGAGCGGTTCGCGGGCGGCCTGCCCTGCAACCATGCCCTGCTGTGGGGCGTGCGCGGCACGGGCAAGAGCTCGCTGGCCAAGGCGGCGTTCATGAGCGTCGCGGCCACGGCGCCCGGCCTGAAGCTGGTCGAGGTGGATCGCGACCAGGTCACCGCCCTGCCCGCCCTGTTCGACGGCCTGCGCGATCGGCCGGAGCGGTTCGTCGTGTTGTGCGACGACCTGTCGTTCGAGGAAGGCGCTGCGGCGGCCAAGGCGCTGAAATCGGCGCTGGAGGGCGGCGTCTCGGGCCCGCCGGCCAATGTGCTGTTCGTGGCCACGTCCAACCGCCGCCACCTGATGCCCCGCGGCCACCAGGAGGATCGCGGCCTGGTCGCGGCGCACGAGGACGCCGAGGAGGAAGTCAGCGTCTCGGATCGCTTCGGCCTCTGGGTGGGGTTCCCGCCCATGGACCAGCCGACTTACCTGGCCGCCGTGGCGGCCTATGCCGACCGGTTCGACCTCAAGGTCGCCGATCTGGATCGCCGCGCCCTGCAATGGGCCCAGCTTCGCGGATCGCGTTCGGGCCGGGTCGCCTGGCAGTTCATCCGCGACCTGGCGGGCGAGCTGGGCAAGCCGCTACCGCTGTAGGTCCAGACGAAAAAGGCCGGCGCTTTTGGCGCCGGCCTTCGCAACTCGAAGCTCTGGAAGCCTTAGACGGCCTGGAGCTGACCGGCCGAGTTCTTGCCGCTGCGCTTGTCGCGCTCCAGCTCGAAGCTGACCTTCTGGCCTTCGTTCAGCGAGCCGAGGCCCGCACGCTCGACCGCCGAGATGTGCACGAACACGTCCGCGCCGCCGTCATCGGGCTGGATGAACCCGAAACCCTTGGTGGCGTTGAACCACTTCACAGTACCTACAGCCATTTTGTTCCCTTTCCGGGTGCAAATATTTTGCGCCGCCCATCGACGCTTGCATCAAATTCTCGGAGAGGTCGGGGTAGATCCGCGACAGGGGATTTCGGAAAATCCAGCGCGGAAAGCTCGCGATCCAGTGCGATATTCGATAGGATCAACATAATTTATTTTGCCCGCCCCGCAAGCTGGGCCGGCATTAATTTGGCGGACACCGCGACAAGTCCCTCATTTAACTGTAGTATGGGTGTTTACGCCCTCGCGGAAAAACACGGCCCCAGATCGCGCCGCGACGGCCCTCACGGAGCACCTTCATATGCGTAACGCCCCCGACCGCGCGATCTTCACCGTAGTTCGCCACGAAACCGGCTGGGCCGTCGAGCATGATGGTGAGTTTTCCGACATGAGCCCGGACAAGGAAGTGGCCAAGGCGGCCGCCAACAAGCGCGCCCGGGCGGCCCAGGACGCCGGCAAACCCTGTCTCGTCCGCATCGTCGGCGAGCACGGCTTCTTCAACGCGGCCTGAAGATGAGCCGCGCAGCCCAGTCCTCCGCCCCGCGCCCCGCCGGTCCCCCGGCCCCGCGCTTCCGCGCCCAGATCGACGCCGCCATCGCCGATGGGGTGAACATCAGCGACATGACGCTACGCCTGACGCTGACCGACCTCACCAAGCTCAAGCGTGACCAGTCGGTGCCCGTGTCCGACATCAGCTTCCGGGACGGCGTCATGCGCTACCTGGGCGTGAAGGTGGAACACGGCGGCGTCACGGAAAGCGTGCTCGACCGCGGCGCCTAGAGCCAGCTTCCTCTACTTCGGCAGAACCAGCGCGGGATCCACGGGTCTCGCGCGTTCCTGCGGGGTCGGCGCATAGCGAATCTCGAAGTGCAGCTGCGGTTCGGACACCCCGCCGCTGGACCCCGCCTGGCCGATCTCCTGGCCCTGCTCGACCTTCTGCTGCATCCGCACGCCGACCCGGCCCAGATGGCCATAGGCCGTGACCCAGCCATTCGCATGCTTGATCAGCACCAGGTTGCCGAAGCCCGGGACCTGGTCGCCGGCGTAGACGACGTCGCCGGCCGCGGCCGCGCGGACTGGATCGCCGGCATTGGCCCGGATATTCAGGCCGTCGTTGCGCGGGCCGGACCCGCGGCCGCCAAAGCCAGAGATCACCTGGCCGCGGATCGGCCACTGGAACACCCCTGCGCCCATCTGGCTGATCTGGCCGTCCGACGGCGACGGGCTCGCCACCGGCGCGCCGGGCACCACGCCTGGAACCGGACGGTAGGGCTGTGGCGTGTTGGGCATCACGACGGTCGGTGGACGGGGCGCCGACCGCGGCGGCGGCAAGGTCTGGCCCACCGGCGGCGGGGTGTCGAACGACGACGGCGGACGGGGGTATTCCGACCGGGGCGCGGGGGACTCGGTCTGCGGCCGCGGATACTCCGTCTGGGGCCGCGGGGGCTCGGCGCGCGGCGGGGCGGCCTCTGGGACGCGCGTGGTGGTCGTCAGCGGGCCCCGGTCGCGATAGCCGGCCGGCAGGCGCAGCCTGCGCCCTGGCGCGACGCTGGCCCCGCGACGCAGGCCGTTGGCGCTGCGCAGTTCGGCCTCGGTCACGCTGAACCGCCGGGCGATCTCCGACAGAGTGTCGCCGCGGCCGACCACATAGGCCTTGGCCGAACTGCCGGGCCCGCGGATCGTCTGGCCGGGTTGCAGCCGGTATGGCTTCTTCAGCTTGTTCAGCTTGGCCAGCTCGGCGACCTCGCTGTCGAGCCGGTTCGCCACCCGCTCCAGGTTGTCGCCCTTCTTGACCTTGTAGGACTTGCCCGGGATCGAGATGTCGACCACCCGGCCGGTGACCTCGCGGTTGGTGACCGTGCGGCCGCCGCTCGACTCCTCGACCGGCGTCGCGGGGGCCTCGGCCTGCGGACGGCGCGAGGTCGGACGTTCAGTGGGGGTCGTTTCCTCGTCGGCCGCGTCGGCGCGCTCCTCGGCCTCTCCGCCCGGCAGCTTCAGCTTCCGGCCCGGGATCAGCGAGGCGCTGCGGCTGAGGTCGTTGGCCTCCCTCAGGGCCTCCACCGTGGTCCCGAAGCGCAGGGCGATGGCGTAGAGCGTATCGCCGGAACGGACCGTGTAGGTCCCGGCTCCGGTCCTGGAGGCCGCCGTCGAGCCCTTCGCGGCGGTCTTGGGGGCCTTGGGGTTCTTCAGCACCTGGCCCGGCCGCAACCGATAGGGAGATTTCAGCCCGTTGGCCTTGGCTACGCTCTCTATATCGGAGCCCAGCTTGTCGGCGATCCCGGCCAGGGTGTCGCCGCGCTTGACCGTGTAGGTCGCCTCCGGAGCCCGCGCCTTCGCGCGTGCGAAGGCATCCTCTGCGGGCGGCGCGAAGGCCAGGCGCGGCGGCTGGGCCGCCTCGGCCAGGTTCGGCTGGCTCGCTGGGGCCAGGGGCGCCAGCGGGCGTGACTCGACACTCGCCACGGACGGCGCCGCCTGGGGCGCGGGCTCTGCCTGCGCGACGGCGACCTGCGGAGGCTGCGGCGCGGCAGCGGGCGGCAAGGCGATCAGCGGCGCGTTCACCGCATAGCGCGGCGTACCGCAGGCCGTCAGCGCCGTCCCCGCGAGGAGGATCAGGGCCGTACGTTCGAAGAGATGCGTCATCGCCGCTCCGGAGTAGCTCGAACAAGAATCATTCGGGGCGTGAGGTGGGATGATGGCGGGGAGCCGCCGCCCCCGCCAACTCAAAAGCCTCGCAACACGAAAAGGTCAGAGTTCCTTGGCCACGCCGTCCAGCAGCGGCACGAAGCGAACGTCGATCAGGTCCTCCACCTGGAAGCCCCCATGCCCGTCGCCGGTGTAGCGGCGCAGGACCTGGACCGGCCCCTTCCCGATCGGCGCCACCAGGATCCCGGTGGGTTTCAGTTGCGAAAGCAAAGCCTTGGGCTCACCTGGCGCCGCCGCCGTGACCATAATGCGGTCAAAAGGCGCCTGCTCGGGCCAGCCCTCGCCGCCGTCCCCGAACCGGGTGATGACATTGGTCAGGCCCAGCTCCTTGAAGCGGCCCTCGGCCTCCTTCATCAGGGTCCGGTAGCGCTCGACCGTGTAGACCAGCCGCGCCAGCTTCGAGAGGATCGTCGTCTGGTAGCCGCTGCCGGTGCCGATCTCGAGCACCCGGTCGCGTCGGTCGATCTTCAGCGCCTGGCTCATCAGCCCCACCACGAAGGGCTGGCTGATGGTCTGGCCGCAGGCGATGGGCAAGGCCGAGTCCTCAAAGGCGCGGTCCTTGAAGAGGTCCTGGGTGAACAGCGGCCGCGGCGTGGTCTCGATGGCCGACAGCACCTTGGGGTCGGTCACACCCTGCGAGCGCAGCGCCAGGATCAGGCGCGCCATGCGGGTCTCGGGCGTGTCCTCGTCCGGTTCCGACATCTCAAGCCTTCGGTGGGACGCCGCCCAACTGTCCCTTCAGATCGCGGACAGTGGCGTTGTGGGTCAGGTCGATGTGCAGCGGAGTCACCGAGATCTTGCCCTGATAGAGGGCGTGCAGGTCGGTGCCTTCTGGCGGGCTGGAGCGAAGCTGCTGGAAGCCTACCCAGTAGTACTCGCGTCCCCGCAGATCCAACCGCTTCTCGGCGTGGCGGACCTGGGCGTCGCGGAAGCCCTGGCGGGTGACCTCCACCTCCTTGATGTCGGCGACGTCGCCGTTCGGGAAGTTGATGTTCAGCACCACGTCCTTGGGCCAGCCGATCTCCACCAGGCGCTTGACGATGCCAGGCCCGAAGACCTCGGCCGCCTCGAAGCTCTGCCCGGGCTCGTAGAAGCCCATCTGGGAGAGCGCGATCGAGGGCACGCCCAGGGCCATCCCCTCGATGGCTCCGGCCACCGTGCCGGACATGGTCACGTCCTCGGCCAGGTTGGCGCCGCGGTTCACCCCGGACAGGACCAGATCGGGCCGCTTGCCGGTCACCAGGTCGTTGACGCCCAGCATCACACAATCGGTGGGCGTGCCGGTGGTGGAGAACTTTCGGTCCGAGACTCTCCGCACACGGATCGGATCGGCCAGGGTCAGCGCGCGGCTGGCGCCCGACTGCTCGTACTCCGGCGCCACCACCCAGACGTCGTCCGACAGCTTGGCCGCGATCCGCTCCAGCGCCTCCAGGCCATCCGCGTGGATGCCGTCGTCGTTGGTGATCAGGATTCTCAAGCGGCTCCCCCGATGTGGGTCAGGCCCGGCAGATAGGGGTGCAGCGCCTGCGGGATGGCGATCCGGCCGCCCTCGTCCTGGTAGTTCTCCATCACCGCCACAAGGGTGCGGCCCACGGCCAGGCCCGAGCCGTTCAGGGTGTGGACGAAGCGCGTCCCCTTCTCGCCGGCCTTCTTGGTGCGGGCATCCATGCGCCGGGCCTGGAAGTCGCCGCAGTTCGAGCAGGAGCTGATCTCGCGGTACTTGGCCTGGCTGGGCAGCCAGACCTCAAGGTCGTAGGTCTTGCGGGCGCCGAAGCCCATGTCGCCGGTGCAGAGCAGCATGGTCCGGAACGGCAGCTCCAGCCGCTTCAGCACCGCCTCGGCGCAGCCGACCATCCGCTCGTGCTCTTCCTCGGACTTCTCCGGGGCGACGATCGAGACCAGTTCCACCTTGTTGAACTGGTGCTGGCGGATCATGCCGCGAGTGTCGCGGCCCGAGGCGCCGGCCTCGGAGCGGAAGCAGGGCGTCAGCGCCGTGAAGCGGAGCGGCAGCTCCTCCTCGGCCACGATCTGGCCCATCACCAGGCTGGTCAGCGGCACCTCGGCCGTGGGGATCAGCCAGCGGCCGTCGGTGGTCTGGAACAGGTCTTCGGCGAACTTGGGCAGCTTGTCGGTGCCGTAGGCGGCCGCGTCGTTGACCAGCAGCGGCGGGGCGACCTCCAGGTAGCCGTGCTCCTCAGTCTGCAGGTCCAGCATGAACTGGCCAATGGCTCGTTCCAGCCGCGCGAGCTGGCCCTTGAGGACCGTGAAGCGCGCGCCGCTCATCCGAGTGGCGGCCTCGAAGTCCAGCAGGCCCATAGCCTCGCCCAGATCGACGTGGTCCTTAGGCGCGGAGATCGCGAAGGGCTCGCCCCAGCGGCGGACCTCGACGTTGTCGTGCTCATCGGCGCCCACCGGCACGTCCGGGAGCGGGATGTTCGGCAGCGAGGCCAGGATCGCCTGCAGGCCCTCGCCGGCCAGGCGCTCGGCCTCGGCGTGGTTGGCCAGGTCGGTCTTCAGGGCCTCGACCTCGGCCATCAGGCGCTGGGCCTCGGCCTCGTCCTTGCGGGCCTTGGCCTGGCCGATCTTCTTGGAGGCCTCGTTGCGGGCGGCTTGCGTCGACTGTCCGGCGGTCTGCGCGGCGCGCAGGCGGGTGTCGAGGTCCAGGATCTCGGCCACCTTTCCGGACGAGCCCTTCGCCGCCCAGGCTTTCTCGTAAAGCTCGGGGGTTTCGCGAATGGCTCGGATATCGTGCATGGGCGCCGCAACGGGATTGGGAAGCCGCACTCTCTAGAGCGCGTCGGGAGAGGCGCCAACCTTAGACGGCAGCGATGTCCGTCCCGGGGCGCGCCTCGTCCTTCTTCCGCCGCAGTTCGATCAGCTTCACGCAGCCGATCGACACGAAGTAGAGCAGGATGATCGGGGTCGCGAGCATGAGCTGGCTGATCGGGTCGGGCGGCGTCACGATGGCGGCCACCACCACCACGGCGAAGACGGCGTAGCGCCAGCCCTTCCAGAGCATGGCCGAGTTCACGATGCCGGCCAGGCCCAGCAGGGTCAGCACCACGGGAAGCTGAAAGCAGAGGCCGAAGGCCAGCAGCAGGGTCGTCACCAGCGTCAGATAGTCCGACACCTTGGGCAGCAGCTCCACCGTGATCCCGGCGCCCATGATCTGCTGGGAGAGCGAGAACCACAGGACGAAGGGCAGGATCAGGAAGTAGACCAGCGCCGCGCCCATCAGGAACAGCACGGGGGCGGCCACCAGGAACGGCAGGAAGGCGTAGCGCTCGCGCTTGTAGAGCCCAGGGGCCACGAAGGCGTAGACCTGCCAGGCGAGCACCGGGAAGGTCAGCACCACCGCGCCGAAGCCTGCCAGCTTCAGCTTGGTGAAGAAGAACTCCAGGGGCGCCGTGAACATCAGCCGCAGGTCGCCCGAGGCGGGCGGCGCCTCCTGAAGCCCGATCAGCACGAACAGCAGGTCGAACGGCCCGGCGGAATGGCCACCGGCGCGGGTCGCCGCATACATTTGGGCGGCCATCTTGAACGGGTGCAGCAGGAACTCGTAGATCGGGCCCGCGAACCCGAAGCAGATCGCGAAGCCGACGACCACGGCGAGGACGCAGATGATCAGCCGCTTGCGCAACTCCACCAGGTGGTCGAGCAGCGGGGCGCGGGAGGCCTCGATCTCGGACTCGTCGTGCTCGTAGCTCATCAGCCGGCCTCGACGGTCTTACTGGCGCGCTTGCGCGGCTTGGGCCCGCCCTCGACGGTCGCCACGGCCTTGGTCTTCGGCGCGGCCTTCTTCGCGGCAGGCGTTTTGGCGGCGGGCTCGGCCGTGGCGGCCTTCTTGGCGCGCGGCTTCCGGGCCGGCTTGGCGGGGGCCTCGGAGATCTCCAGCGGCGGCGGCGGGGCCTCCATGGCGTCGTACTGGTAGCTCATGGGCGGGTGCAACTGGACGCCCACGTCCGACATGCTGCTCTCGATGTCGCTGATGGTCGAACGCATTTCGTTGTTGTGGTCGGTCGTGTCGCCGAACTGGCCGCGGCGCATGGCCTCGACTTCCTTGCGCAGGTCGTCCAGCTCGGACTGGCGGGCCATCTCGTCGAAGCTGGCTCGGAATTCGGACGCCATTCCGCGAAGCTTGGCCATGAACTGGCCGAAACGACGCAGCAGGATGGGCAAGTCCTTCGGGCCCACGACGATCAGCGCCACGATGGCGATGACGATGAGCTCAGACGCGCCGACTTCGGGAAGCATGGCCGTGGCCTAAACAGAAGCGCCGGCCACGATCAAGGCGGCCGGCGCGAATTGCAGTGGAGCCGTCGGCCTTTAGCCGCGCGCGCTGTCCTTCTCGTCCTTCGGAAGCGGCTTGGCGGCCGT
>Ga0255338_1002018_pt1 | contig 33286 bp, 37 predicted proteins | sample MeOH1_35cm_T4_19_FD_203715 | JGI IMG/M metagenome (GOLD analysis project Ga0255338, IMG submission 203715) | Sandy soil microbial communities from University of British Columbia, Vancouver, Canada - MeOH1_35cm_T4_195 | ecosystem: Engineered > Artificial ecosystem > Sand microcosm > Unclassified ... | reverse complement strand
GCGGGGCGCGTGCTGTCGCGGTGGAGCACGCCCTCACCGCGGTTGTGCGGTGCTCCGGGCCCGTTCCCGTCCGCGTGGGCGCGCGCCGACAGCTCGTCGTGCAACGCGCGCTCGAAGCCGGGGACGGGGCGCGCGGCCGTGGTGCGGCAGGCCGGGGCGGCCGGGGCGAGCAGGGCGGCCACCGGGGCGGCGTTCACCGGGACCCCCCGGCGGTACGGGACTCGTGGTGGCTCATCGCTCCTCCTCGCGGTTCTCCGCTCGCACGCCGGCGCGCCCGGCGACCTCGTCGAGCGCCTGCTGCTCGGACCTCAGCTCGGCGGCCCGCTCGCGGGCCTCGTGGTGCTCCTCGAGCCGCTCCACGGACCGCTCGGCGCGGCGCGCCGACGTCCACTCGGCGCGACGGGTCGCGGCGACCCGCGCCGCTGCGGCGGCCTCCTGCGTCTCCTCGTCGAGCAGCGCGTGCAGGGTCAACCGGCTCGCGGTGGCGGCGAGGAAGGAGCTCGCCTCGGCCTCCGGCGGCAGGTGCGACGCGGCGAGCCGCTCGCCGGTGGCGGCCACCCGCTCCTCGCGGCGCGCCCGCTCCCGCTCGGCGTACCCCAGCTCGGCGGCGGCCCGGTCCTCCTGCACCTGGCGCAGTCGCAACAGGCCGGCCAGGGTGAACCCGCTCACGACGCGCCCCCGTCGAGCAGGCGCACCAGGTCCGCCAGTCGGCTCCACGACTCGTCGCCCGGCGCCGGCTCGTCCATGCCCTGCCGCAGGAAGCCGTCGATCGCGCCGGCGTTGGCCAGGGCGGTGTCCACCAGCGGGTTGGAGCCCGCGACGTACGCGCCGACGTCCACCAGGTCGGCCACCTCGCGCCGCGCGGCGAGCACCGAGCGCAGCCGCTGCGCCAGTGCGGAGCGATCCCGCGGGGTCACCCGGGAGGCGACGCGGCTCACCGAGGCGAGCGGGTCCACCGAGGGGAAGTGCCCCGCCACCGCCAGCCGGCGGTCCAGCACCACGTGCCCGTCGAGGATCGAGCGCGCCGCGTCCGCGATCGGCTCGTTGTGGTCGTCGCCGTCCACCAGGACGGTGTACAGGCCGGTCACCGAACCGGTGGGACCCGTCCCGGCGCGCTCCAGGAGTCGCGCCAGCAGCGCGAACGTGCTGGGCGGGTACCCCCGCGTCGCCGGCGGCTCGCCGACCGACAGCCCCACCTCGCGCTGCGCCATGGCGACCCGCGTCAGCGAGTCCATCATCAGCACGGCGTGGACTCCCGCGTCCCGCAGGTGCTCGGCGATGCGGGTGGCGACGAACGCCGAGCGCAGCCGCACCAGCGGCGGGGCGTCGGACGTCGCCACCACCACGACGGACCGGGCCAGTCCCTCCGGCCCCAGGTCGTCCTCGAGGAACTCGCGCACCTCGCGGCCGCGTTCCCCGACCAGCGCGATCACCGACGCCTCGGCCTGCGTCCCGCGGGCGATCATCGACAGCAGGCTCGACTTGCCGACCCCGGACCCGGCGAACAGCCCGAGCCGCTGCCCCCGACCGGCGGCGACCAGCGTGTCCAGCACCCGCACGCCGAGCTCCAGCGGCGTGTCCACGCGCGCCCGCTGCAGCGGGTGCGGCGCGGCGTGGTCCACCGGGACCCAGGCGTCGGCGCGCAGCGGCCCGCGCCCGTCGATCGGCCGCCCCAGGCCGTCCAGCACGCGGCCCAGCAGCCCTCGGCCCACCGGTACGCGCAGCGCGTCCCCCACCGGCCGCACCGGCAGCCCGGCGCGCAGGCCCCGGTCGGGCCCCAGCGGCAGGCAGCGCGCCGACCCGGTGGCCGTGGCGACCACCTCTCCCAGCGGACCGTCGTCACCCAGCCGCACCAGCGCGCCGATCGGCAGGTCCAGCCCGGTGACCTCGACCGACAGGCCGACCGCCGAGCGCACCCGGCCCACCGGCTGCGGGCGGACCGCCGCGAGCGCGCGATCCCAGCTCGTGACCGCCGGAGCCTCGGGCGGTGCCGTCGCGGCCCACGTCACGGCGTGCCCTCCAGTGCGGCGCGCGCCCGGCGAAGCGCCTCGTCGATGCGCCCGTCGAGCCAGCCGGCGGCGTGCTCCGCGATCGCCTCGCCCCGGCCCAGGTCCGGGTCCCCGACGAGCACCACGCCGTCCGGCAGGCCGGGCGTGCCGGGCAGCAGGGCAAGGTCGTCGGGGTTGAGCCGCACCGTGACGTCCCGGGTGCCCAGCGCGGCGGCCCGCACGCGCGCCAGGGCGGCGGCCGACGACGTGGCCCCGTCCCGCAGCTCGACGCCGAGCACGGCGCGCGCCAGCTCCAGCGCCCGCGTGTGGAGCGTGTGCTCGGAGGCGGCCAGCACGGGCGCCGTGCGCTCGCGGGCCACCCGCGCCGCGTCCGCGAGGACCACCAGCGCCTCCTCGAGGCGCACCTGTGCGGCGCGCTCGGCGGCGTCCCGCTCGGCGGCGGCGCGGCGCCGGGCGGTCTCGGCGAGGCGGCCCGCCGCGCGCGCGCCCGCGGCGAAGCCCTCCGCGAACCCGGCGGCCCGGGACGACTCGCGGTCCGCGCCCAGCGGCAGCAGGTCCGCGCGCGGCTCCCCGTGCACCTGGGGAACGGCGGGGAACACCGCCGGCGTCACCCTGGCCTCAGGCAACGTACTCGTCCTCCCCGTCGCGCCGGATGGTGATCTGCCCGCTCTCCTCGAGGCGGCGGATCACCTGGACGATCGCCGCGCGTGCGTCCTCCACCTGCGACAGCCGCACCGGCCCCAGCAGCTCGATCTCCTCGACGAGGTTCTCCCGGGCCCGCTGCGAGAGGTTGCGCATCACCACGTCGCGCACCGCATCGGCGGAACCCTTGAGCGCCAGGGCGAGCGTCGACGTGTCCACGTGGCGCAGCACCAGCTGCATCGCGCGGTCCTCGAGCAGCACCACGTCCGCGAAGACGAACATCCGGGAGCGGACCTCCTCGGCCAGCTGCTCGTCGCGGTCGGCCAGGCCTTCCAGGATCGACTTCTCGGTGGCGGGGTCGGCGCGGTTGATGATCTCCACGAGCGGCTGCACGCCGCCGACGGCCGCCAGCTCGCGCGGCGCCAGGACGGCGGACGCCTTGCGCTGCAGCGTCTCCGCCACCACCCCGACCAGGTCCGGCGACGCGCGCTCCATGAGGGCGATCCGGTGCGCCACGTCCGCCTGGTCCTCGGGCGGCAGCCCCGCCAGCACCATCGACGCGTGCTCCGGGCGCAGGTAGGCCAGCACCAGCGCGATGGTCTGCAGGTGCTCACCGGACAGCAGGGACACGATCTGGCGGGCGTCCACCTGCTGGAGGAAGTCGAACGGCTGGCCCGCCAGCGTCGCCTGGAGCCGGCTCATCATCTCCGCGGCGCGCTCGGGCCCCAGGGACGCCTCGAGCAGCCGCTCCGCGAGGATCGAGCCGCCACCCACGCCCCCGCCCAGCGTCACGGCCGACCAGAACTCGTCGACCACCTCGTCGGCCAGGTGCTGCTCCACGTGCTCCAGGCGGACGATCTCCGCGGTCAGCTCCTCGATCTCGTGCTCGTCGAGCTGCTGGAGCACGCGCGCGGCGCGGTCGCGGCCCAGCTGCAGCAGCAGCAGCGCCGCCTTCTGCGACCCCGAGAGCGCGGCGCTCACCGCTCGACCTCCCCTGCGCCCCACCTGGCGCTCATCGCCGTTTGCCCCCGGTCGGCGCGGCCAGCCACATCCGCAGCAGCTCGGCCACCTCGGACGGCTGGTCGTCGGCCATCGCCTCGATCTCGCGGCGGCGGGCGACGAACGCGCTCTCCGCCGGCCCGGGCTCCGGCGCGGCCGGGAGCTCGAGCGGCAGGCCGTCCGGCGGGCCCTCGAGGAGCACGGTCCCCTCGGCCGCGCGCGCCGCCTCGAGCAGGCCCAGGTCGAGCGCCTCGCGGCGCAGCCGGCGCGACCGGCGCCCGGCCAGGGCCACCAGCAGCACCATCAGGAGCAGGGCCGCGCCGATCACCGCCGCCTTGACGATCAGCGCGTCGCGCTCCTGCGTGGCGGCCGTGGCGTCGGCCTCGGCGAGCGCCTGCTGCGCGGCGTCCTGGCGCGTGGTGTCGAACGCCATCTTCTGCACGGACAGGGTGTCGCCGCGCGTGGCGTCGATCCCGGCCGCGGCGGAGATCGCCTGCGTCAGCGCGGCCATGTCGAGCTTCTGCGCCGCCGCCTCGTCCACGGCGACGGAGACCGACTGCCACTCCACCCCGCCAGGGCCGGAGGTGGTGACCTCCGTGGCCTTGTTGACGGGGTTCGCGACGTCGGTGCTCGTCGAGGTGTAGCTGCCGCCGTCCGCCGCGCCGGTCGGCACCGCGATGTTGTCCGGGCCGAGCACGCCCGTGGCGGACGTGCCGGTGCCCGTGTACTGCTCGCTGGTGGTCGACGACGTCAGCGGCGGCGTGCCCGGCGTGGCCGAGTACTCCTCGGTGGTGCGCTGCGTGGAGTCGAGGTTCAACCGCGCGGTGACGGTCACCGCGGACCTGCCCGGCCCGACGAGGGGGTCCAGCAGCTTCTCGACCGCGGCCTGGATGCGCGCCTCGTAGTCCCCCGCCTGCCGGCCGCCCAGCGCGCCTCCCGCGGTGCCGGTGCCGACCGCCGACAGCACCTCGCCCGACGAGTCGACCACGGCGACGTCGGTGGGCTTCATCCCCTCGATCCCGGCGGAGACCAGGTGGACGATCGCCTGCACCTGGTCCGAGGTCAGCGTGACGCCGGCGCGGGTGCGGACGAACACCGACGCCGTCGGGTCGGCCTTCGCCGCGACGAACACGGACTCCTCGGGCAGCGCCAGGCGCACGCTCGCGGTCTCGATCCCGTCGATGGCGGCGACGGTGCGGGCCAGCTCGCCCTCCATCGCCCGCCGGTAGGCGGTCTGCTGCTGGAAGTCCGAGGCGGTGACCGGCAGGTCGTCGAGCAGCGAGTACCCCGTACCGTCGGCGTTGGCCGGCAGCCCGGCGGCGGCCATCGAGATCCGGCTGGCGTACAGGTCGCCCTGCGGCACCAGCACCGTGGCCCCGCCGTCCGCCAGCTCGTAGCGCACGCCGTCGGCGGACAGCTTGTCGACGATCGCGCTGGCGTCGGCGCCGGACAGGCCGGAGAACAGCGGGCTCATGGTCGGCCGTGTCAGCCAGCCGCCCACGCCGACAGCGGCGACGACGAGCGCGGCCGCCGCGAGCAGCAGGTAGAGCCGCTGGGCGAGCGCCAGCGAGCGGACGGCGCCCGTCAGGCGGTCGACGGCGGTGCGGACCTGGGCGGGCATCAGGCCGGCATCCGCATGATCTCGGTGAACGCCTCGACGGCCTTGTTGCGGACCGCGGCGGTCAGCTCGATCGCCAGCGACGCCTGGGTCGCGGCGATCGTGTAGTCGTGCGCGTCGTCGAGCCGGCCGGTGACCGCCTGGACGGCGAGGCCGTCCGCCGTCGACTGCAGCTGCTGCAGCTGGTCGACGCCGCCGAGCACACCGGCGAAGGCGGAGCCGGAGGCGGTGCCACCGGCCGCCGGGGCCGCGGACAGCTGGGGCCAGCTCACCGGGACGGCGCCGCCCAGACCGGCGATCGGGGACACGCTCATCAGCGCTGCCCGATCGCGAGCGCGGCCTGGTACGCCTCCTTGGCGCGGTCCACCACGGCGGCGTTCGCCTGGTAGCCGCGCTGCGCCATGATCAGCTGCGTCAGCTGGCTCGCCATGTCGATCTCCGGGTAGCGCACGTTGCCGTCCTGGTCGGCCAGGGGGTTGTCCGGCTCGTGGACCACGCGGCCCTGCGTGTCGCCGGAGAGCACCGCGCCGGCCACCTGCACGCCGCCGCCCTGCATCTCGCGCGCGACGACGTACCGGGCCTGGAACGCCTCCTCGGCGGTGCTGCGCGCCGTGCCGGCGTTGGCGACGTTGTCGCTGATCGCGTCGAGCCACTTGCGCTGCAGCGTCAGCCCGGAGGCCGCGATGCCGATCGCGCCGAACATGGTCATCAGGCGGTCCTCATCGCTGCCCGCAGCTCCGCGAACTGCACGGACACCGCCTGCGTGGCCAGCTGGTACCGCAGGTTGGTGTCGACGTTGAGCAGCGTCTCGGTGTCGAGGTTGACGTTGTTGCCGTCCGGGCGCGTCGGCTCCAGCGACCGGGCGACCGTCGGGGTCACCGTCCCCGAGCCCTCACCGACGGCCCGCGCCAGCTCGGCCTCGAACGCCACCCGCTTCGCGTGGTAGCCGGGAGTCTGCAGGTTGGCGACGTTGTCGGCGATCGCGCGCTGCCGTTCTGCCAGGCCGTCCAGGGCGCTGACGAGCGCCCCCATGGTCACGGACTCGAGCATCGGGTACTCCCCTAGCCACGTCGGGAACGAGCGGCCCATCCGTGGCCTGCGACGACGAGCGATCCGTGCTCGCCCGCCCCATCGGCCGTGGCCGCGGGGTCCTGAGGACTTCAGCCGTCGAGGTCGACGTACACCGGGGGGTGCGGGGCGACGGGCGCCATCGCCTCCTGGATGCGCAGCTGGCGACGGCTGCGCACCACCGCGGACGCCAGCTCCTGCGCCGTGGCGAGCTGGCGCGCCAGCAGCGCTCGGGCGCGTTCCTCGAGGGACGCGGGCAGGGGGCCCAGCCCCGTCGGCGGACGCCACGCGGCCAGGGGGGCGGCAGGCTCGGCGTGCGACGCGGCGAGCATCCGTTCGACGTCGCCGACGGCGAGCTCCAGCTCGTCGAGCGCGGCGACCCAGGCGGTCTGCCACGTGCCCACGGCGCTCACCCCACGCCGAGGATGCCGGCGGGCACGGGCTCGCCGTGCGGGGTCGGTACGCGCGCGGCCTCGTCGGCCGCCTGGTGCCACGCGAGCGCCAAGGGCTCCAGCACGCCGCGGCAGCCCGCGACGGCCGCGTGGTCCCCGGCCAGGCCGGGACCCAGCAGCTCGCGCAGGACGAACTGGTAGATCGACATCAGGCGCGTGGCGCCGTCCCACGCGCCGGCGTCGAGCGTCGACATCAGCTCGGACACCACGTCGACGGCGTGGTCGACGTGCGGGGCGGCGGCGGCCCGGTCGCCCGCGGCCAGCGCGTCGCCGGCCCGGTCGAGGTCGAGCAGCAGCCGGTCGTAGAGCATGGTGAGCAGCCGGGCGGGGTTCGCCGTCGCGACGGCGTCGGCCAGGTAGCGCGTGCGGGCGTCGTTCATCGCCGGCTCACTTCGTCGACGAGGAGGAGGTGGGCAGCGACGCGAGCTGCTGGCTCAGCCACGACGACTGCGACTGGAGCGCCGCCAACGAGGTCTCCAGCGCCGAGTAGGTCGCCTGGAGCGCCTGGCGCCGCACCTCGAGCCGGTCGTCCCAGTCGGCGATCCGGTCGCCCAGGTCCTTGACCTGCGCCTGCTGCGACGTGATGGTGCGGGTCAGCGTGCCGTCGTACTTGTCCGAGGCCGAGCGGGCGACCGCGGCGACGCGGTCCGAGACGCCGGACACCACCGCCTGGACCTTCACCGGGTCCGCGGCGTACGCGGCGTCGAAGACCGTCGGGTCGAAGCTGATCGCGCCGTACCTGTCGATCGAGATCCCGACACCGGACGGCGAGACCAGCTCGCCGTTGTACGTCACGGGGTAGGACGCGGCCTCGGCCAGCTGGTCGGACAGCGACCGCACCGCCGACTGCCCGGACAGCACGCCGGGGGTCGTCCGGGTGCCGGTGGCGTCGGTGGTGGTGGTGGACGTGGTGCGCGACGTCACCTCGGACAGCCCCAGGCTCAGGTTCGAGACCAGGTCGGCGGCCAGCTGGCGGGGCGCGGCCAGGTCGGTCCTCGTCGTGACGGTCACCGGCGTGGCCTCGAGGGCACTGACGGTGAAGGCGACGCCGGGGACGGCGTCGGTGAAGGCGTTCGACGACGACGTCAGCACCTGCGGCGCTCCGCTGCCGGGCCACAGTGTCACCTGCGCGTCCTGCGCGGCGGAGACGCTCGCCAAGGTGATCGGGTCGCCTACGCCCGTGCTCGCCGTGAACGCGCCGGCGGCACCGGGCGTCGCGGAGGACAGCTGGAGCCGGTAGGACCCCGGGGCCACCTGCACGGCGGTGGCGACCACGCCGGCGGCGGAGGCGGTGATGGCGCGGGCGGCCGCGGGCACGTCGGTCACGCCGTCGAGCGAGACCACGGTGAGGGTGCCGTCAGCGCTGCGGAGCTGCATCGTCGGCGGCACGGAGGTGCCCGTCAGGTCCGCGACCGTGACGGGCGCCGGGGTGACGGACACCTGGGCGGCGGCGAGGCCGTCCACGGTGAAGGTCAGCTGCGTGGGCGAGGTTCCCGTGGCGGTCGCGGTGACGGACGCCGCGGACGACGACGCGGCGAGGACCTGCCACGACCCGGGCGTGGCGGCCTTCGTGGCGGCGGTGGCCAGCGAGGCCACCTTGACGTTGAGCGACTGCAGCGCGGCGACGACGCCGGAGGCGGTGGACTGCTTGGCCTTCAACAGCGTCTGGGGACCGGCCTCGATCTGCATGAGCTGGTTGATCAGGCTGGTGGTGTCCAGGCCGGAGATCAGGCCGTCGATGCCGAGCGCCGTGCCGGCCATCTGCTCCGCCCTTCGTCGTGCGTGGTGGGTCGGGGCACCGGCGGCGCGTGGGGACGACGCGCCGCCGGTGCCCGCCCCTGGCGGCGGGACGGGCCCGAGCCTCCAGGGTGTTCCGGCCGGTGGTCACCGGCCGGAGTTGCGATCAGCCCTGGAGCAGCTGCAGCACGCTCTGCGGCAGCTGGTTCGCCTGGGCGAGCATCGCGGTGCCGGCCTGGTTGAGGATCTGGGCGCGCGTGAACGCGACCATCTCCGACGCCATGTCGGTGTCGCGGATGCGGGACTCGGACGCCGAGAGGTTCTCGACGGCCACGTTGAGGTTCTTCACCGTGTGGTCGAAGCGGTTCTGCACGGCACCGAGGTTGGCGCGGGTGGTGGAGACGGACTTGATCGCGGCGTCGATCGAGGTGAGGTCCGCCGTGGTCGTGTTCACGGAGACGTCCACGGTGCCCACGGCCAGCCCCGTGGAGCTCTGGTCCGTGATGGCGGTGACCGCGATCGTCTCGCCGCCGTTCGCCCCGACCTGGAAGATGCCCTTGGTCGCGTCGAAGGTGCCGTCCAGCAGCTTGGTGCCGTTGAACTGGGTGGTCGAGGCGATCCGGTCCAGCTCGAGGTTGAGCTGGTCGATCTCGGTCTGGATGTTCGACTTGGCGTCCGCGCCGACCGAACCGATGTTGCCGGCCTGGACGACGAGGTCGCGCATGCGCTGGAGGATCGAGTGCGACTCGGTCAGCGCGCCTTCAGCGGTCTGGACGACGCTGATGCCGTCCTGCGCGTTGCGCACCGCGACCTTGAGGCCGCCGACCTGCGAGCGCAGGCCCTCGGAGATCGCAAGGCCCGCGGCGTCGTCGGCGGCCCGGTTGATCCGGAAGCCGGACGACAGTCGCTCGAGCGACTTCGACAGGTCGCTCTGCGTGTTGGACAGGTTGCGGTACGCGTTGAGTGCCGCGATGTTCTGGTTGATCGTGAGACCCATGACGAACTCTCCTCCTTGACGGGTCGGGTGGCCCTTCCGTGGGCACGACGTGCAGATCGCCCGCGCGGCGCCCGTCCTGAGGAGTTCGTGCCGGCGAGTTCGCCGTCCCCCTCGTCGGCGCCGTCAGGCGCTCGCCACCTGCCGGGCACGGTCGGCGCCCGAGACGTCGGTGCGCTGGCGCGGCAGGGCGTCCGGCCCGGAGGCGTGGCTCGCGGCCGGCATCGCGGCGCGCGCGGCCACCGCCGCGAAGTACGCCTTGCGACGCCGCTCGGCGACGCCGCCGGGCCGCTCCGCGGGGCGCACCAGCCCCGGGTCGAGGGACGCGTTCATGCCGTCCCGGAGCATGCCGAGCGCCTCGGTGCGCAGCTGGCTGATCCGCGACTCGGTCACCGACAGGCCGGCGGCCAGCTCGGCGATCGAGCGGTCCTCGAGGTAGAGGCCCACCACCACGGTGCGCAGCCGATCGGGCAGCGTGTGGACCGCGGCCCGCAGCCAGTGCAGCCGCTCGGAGGACAGCGCCTCTTCCTCCGGCGTGGCGGCCGGGTCCGGCACCACGTCCGCCAGCGCGGAGCCGGGCGCGTCGAGGCGCAGCACGCGGCGCTCGGCGTCCACGCGGGCCTCGTCGACGCCGGAGACGTCGGTGCCGAGCGCGGCGGCCAGCTCCTCGCGGCCCGGTTCGCGGCCCAGCGAGGCGCGCAGCTGTTCGGCCGCCGACTGGTACTCCCGCGCCCGGCGGCGCGCGCCGCGCGACGCCCAGTCCATCGCCCGCAGCTCGTCGAGGATCGCGCCGCGGATGCGCAGCGACGCGTACCGGGCGAACGGCACGCCCGACTCGGGCTGGTAGGCCCGGGACGCCAGCACCAGGGCGAGCCCTCCCGCCGAGGCGAGATCGTCGCGCGAGACGCTGGGTGGCACCCGGTGGAGCACCTCGTTGACGTGGTACCCCACCAGCGCGAGGTGCTCGACGATGAGCTCCGCGCCAGCGCTCTGAACAGCAGTCATGCGCCTTAGGTCGTCCCACGTCCACCTCGAACTTGAGGGTGAAACGTTTCGGCGCAGGATCTGGGACGCTTCCCCCAAACCCGCCGGACCCCGCCGGTACCGGGCGCGGCAAATCGCCCGCCATGGGAGGACGCCGGACAGGCCCCGGCGTTCGATGTGATCGATATCACATCCCGCACGCGGCCCTTTCGAGGCGTTCTCGACCCCGCGACCGGGGCGAACGCCATGCTCGACGCCATCGACGCCCAGCCAGGTCGCCCCGCCGGTCGGGTCAGGTCTGCCCTGGAACGGCCGATAGAGGGAACGACCACCGGCTTCGTCCACGACTCGCGAGAGGACAGTTCCACGATGACGTTCAACCGCCTCTCCGAGGCGCTGTGGCGGGAGCGCCACCTCTTGGAGCTGCTCCTGTTCAAGCTCGAGGAGGAGCAGCTGATGCTGACGTCCGGCCGCACGCGCTGGCTGTCGCACGCCACGCGCGAGGTCGAGTCGGTGCTCGACGAGATCCGCTCGGCCGAGCTCGCCCGCGCGGTGGAGGCGGATGCGGTGGCGCAGACCCTCGGCGTGCCGACCACCGCCGGGCTCGCCGGGCTCGCCGACGCGGCCCCCGCCCCGTGGGACGACATGCTGCGCGGTCACCGCGACGCTTTCGCGGCGCTCACCGCCGAGATCGCCCGCCTGGCCGACGACAACCGCGAGCTGCTCGCGATGTCGCACCGGGCGACGCAGGAGACGCTCGCGGCGCTCCAGCACACGGTGGAGGAGGAACCCGGCACCTACGACGTCACCGGCCACCCCCGCACGCAGGCCGCCGGCGCGCGGCTGGTGGACCGGGCGCTGTGAGGGCGGCCGCGTGAGCACCTTCTCCGGCATCAGCACGGCGCTCTCGTCGCTCATCGCGCAGCGCACCGCGCTCGAGGTCTCCGGGCACAACGTCGCCAACGCCAACACCGAGGGCTACACGCGCCAGCGCGCCCAGCTCGGTGCGGTGGCGACCGTCCAGGTGGCCTCGATGTTCTCCCACTCGGACGGGGTCGGCGGCGGGGTGCGCGTCGCCGGCATCGGCCGCGCCGACGACGTGTTCCTCGACGCGAAGCTGCGCGCCCAGACCTCGGGCGCCTCCTACCTCGCGGCCCGCGCCGACGTCTACGGCACGCTGGAGACCAGCCTCGGGGAGCCGTCGGAGACCGCCCTCGCCGCGCAGCTGTCGACGTTCTGGGCCGGCTGGCACGACGTGGCCAACAACCCCGAGGTCGGCTCCACGCGCGCGGTGCTGCTCGACGACGCCCGCCAGCTGACCGACTCGCTGCACCGGGCCTACGGCTCGATCGCCGCCCAGTGGCGCGAGGCGCGCGACACCGCCGTCAGCCTGGTGGACCGGGTCAACGCCGTCGCGGCGAACATCGCGGACCTCAACGGCCGCATCCAGTCGGTCACCCTGGCCGGCGGGGTCGCCCACGAGCTGGCGGACCAGCGCGACCAGCTGGTCACCGAGCTGTCGGGCCTGGTCGGCGCCTCGGTGCAGCGGCGCGAGGACGGCCAGGTGGACGTCTTCGTCGGCGGCAACGCCCTGGCGTTCGGCTCCACCACGCACCGGCTCGCCGTCGCCGGCGCGGTCGGCTTCGACCAGGCGACCGGGGCCGGTGGGGACCCCGCGCTCGGGGTGACCCTCACCTGGGCCGACCGCCCCGGGCGGACCGTCGCGCTGGACGGCGGCCGCGTGGCCGGACTGCTCACCGCCCTGGCCGCACCGGACGCCACGGGCAACGGCACCGGCGGCATCCTCACCGAGGCGGCCGCCCGGCTGGACGCGGTGGCGACCTCGCTGGCCACTGCGGTCAACGCGCTGCACACCACGGCCCGGACGGTGGCCGGCGCCACGGGCACCGACTTCTTCACGCTCCCGACCACCGGCTCGACCGCGGCCGGGATCGCCGTCGCGCTCGCCGGTGCGGACGACGTCGCCGTGGCGGGAGCGGGGCTGGGCGCCTACGACTCGTCGGTCGGCCAGCAGCTCGCGGCGATCGGCCTGCGCAACGACGGCCCGGACGACGCCTGGAGCCGGACGGTCGTCGAGATCGGCAACCGCGCCGCGGCGGCCACCTCGCGGGGCACGGTCGCCGAGGCGGCGCGGGCGTCCGCCGAGTCGCAGCGGCTGGCCAACGCCAGCGTCGACACGGACGAGGAGGCGGTCTCGATGCTCGCCTCGCAGCGCGCCTACGAGGCCGCCGCCCGCGTGCTGACGGCGATCGACGAGATGCTCGACACCCTCATCAACAAGACCGGCGTCGTAGGCAGGTGACCCGATGTTCGACCGCGTGACGCAGCAGACCGTCCAGCGCTCCACGCTGCACAACCTCCAGTCCAACCTCACCTCGATGGCGGCGCTCCAGGCGCAGATGTCCAGCGGCAAGAAGCTGCAGCGGCCGTCCGACGACCCGGCGCTCGCCGGTCAGGCGATGCACCTGCGCGGCACGGCGCGGCAGATCGCGCAGTACCAGCGCAACGCCATCGACGGCGACTCCTGGCTGTCCACCGTCGACACCGCGCTGGTGGGCTCGCTCGCCACACTGCGCCGCGTCCGGGACCTGGTGGTCAACAGCGGCGACGGCGCGTACGGCGTCGCGTCCCGCGAGGCGCTCGCCGTCGAGGTGGAGCAGCTGCACGACGACCTGGTGACGCGGGCCAACACGCAGTACCAGGGCCGCACCGTGTTCGCCGGCACGTCCGACGCCGGGGTTGCCTTCGACGCCGCCTACACGTGGACCGGCGCCGCCGGCGCCGCGGTCGAGCGCCGCATCAGCGCGTCCTCGTCGGTGCGCGTCGACGCCGACGGCTCCGCCGCCTTCGGCGAGGGCGCCACCTCGGTGTTCGCGCTGGTGGACGACGTCGCCGCCACCCTGCACGCGAACGGGGACGCCAGCGGCTACCTCGACGCGATCGACGCCCGGATGCAGTCGATGCTGACGGCCGCCGCGACCAACGGCAGCCGGCAGCGCGTGCTCCAGGCCTCGATCACCGACCTGTCGAGCCAGGCTCAGACGGTCAGGTCGCAGCTGTCCGGCGTCGAGGACATCGATCTCGCCGAGGTGATCATGGACCTCGGGATGCAGGAGGTCGCCTACCGGGGCGCCCTCGACGCCGGCTCCCGGGTGCTCCAGCCCAGCCTGCTGGACTTCCTCAAGTGACCGCCCCCGCCACGTGCGTGCGCACGCCCGCGGGCTCGTGCCACGTCCCGTCCGTCCTGGACCTGGTCGAGCCGCTGCCGGGCCTGCCGGACACCGCGTACGCACTGGAGCCGCTCGACGAGATCGGCTTCCTGTTCGCGCTGCGCGGCGAGCACGGCACCCGCCTGTTCGCCATCAGCCCCGGGCTGGTGTTCCCCGACTACGCGCCGACGATCCCCGCCGCGGCACTGGACGCCGTGTGCGGCGCGGGCAGCGAGCCGGCCTACGTGCTGCTCGCGGTGGTCCACCCCGGCCCGGGCGAACGGCTCGCGCCCACCGCCGACCTGCTGGCGCCGATCGTCGTCGACTGTGCGGGCGGGCGCGCGCTGCAGGTGGTGCTCGACGACGACCTGCCGCTGCGCGCCCCCCTGGGCTGAGCCGGCAGGCGACTCCTCAGACGGCGGCGCACCCGGCCGATAGTCGGGTGTCGTGTCCCCGTCGTCCGCTGGAGGCCTCCGGATGTCCGCCGTGCCGATCCACACGCTCGACCAGCGGGTCGCGCTGTTCCGCCAGCCGGTGGTGGAGCGGGGTCGCACGGTCCGCGCCTACGCCGTGCGCGCCGCCGTGACGTCCGCGGACGGCGGCTGGCTGGACGAGCAGGACGCCGCGTCGATGATCGCCGCCGCGTACACCAGGCTCGACCTGCACGCGCTGGGCGGGGACCGGCCGGTGATCCTGCGCGCCACGCGCGGCATGCTCGAGCTCGGCGCGGCACTGCCCACCGGCCCGCGCGGGCTGCTGCTCGAGCTCGGCGCCGCCCTGGCCGACGAGGACGCCCCCCGCCATGCCGCGGCGCTGCGCGCCCGGGGCGTGGAGGTGGTCGTCGGCGACTACACCGGCACCCCCGCGCAGGACGCTCTGCTGCCCCTCGCGTGGGCGGTCAAGGTGGACGGCGGCACCGAGCAGCAGCCGATGCGCGAGCTCGTCGCCCGGGCGCACGGCGCGCGCCGGCACGTGGTCGTCGAGCGGGTCACCGACGCCGCGGCCCGGCGGGCCGCCCTCGCGGCGGGCGCCGACCTCGTCCAGGGGCCGATGCTGGCCCGCGAGCCGGACGGACCGCTGCGCAAGGCGCGCGCCGGCGAGCTCCAGTGCCTCGGTGTCATCAGCCTGCTGTCCGCGCCCGAGGTGGACGTCGAGGCGGTGCACCGCATGGTGGCGGCGGACCCGGAGCTGTCGATCCGGATGCTGCACGTCGTCAACTCCTCGGCGTACGCCCTGCACCACGTGGTGGACTCGCTGCGCCACGCGGTGATCCTGCTCGGTCCGCACCGGCTGGCAGCCCTGGCCATGGCCTCGCTCATCGACGCGCGGCCCACGGCGATCGGGCCCCTGTGGGCCGTGCTGACCCGCGCGCTCGCGTGCCGCGAGCTGACGGGCGAGGACGCCGCCTACACCGTGGGCCTGCTCTCCGCGGTCGCCAGCCAGAAGCGCATCGACATCACCTCCCTGCTGTCCAAGGCGGGGGTGTCCCCACAGGTGGAGCAGGCGATCGTCGGCCACACCGGGCGGCTCGGCACGGCCCTGGCCGCGGTGGTGGCGCACGAGGAGAACGACTTCGAACAGGTGCGCGCCACCGGGCTGGACCCGGCGGACGTCGCCCGCGCCTACTTCGACGCCGTCCCGGTGGCGCTGTCCACCGCGACCGCGCTGTCGGTCCAGCCGCTGGGCTGACCGGGCGCGGTCCCGCCGAACCGTCCCCACGGCACAGCCGGTGGTGGCACCATTCCGCCGTCCCACGCGCCCGCCGGGCGCCGTTCGACGACGAGACGACGAGACGACGAGACGAGGTTCGCGTGAGCTACCAGCGGGGCGCCAAGCAGAAGATCGCGCTGCGGGAGCGCCGGCTCCAGGACCGCGAGCTCGCCCGGGTCGAGCGGGAGCGCCAGGTGCGGCAGGAGCACCGGCGCCGGGTGGCGCTGCGGGCCGCGGCCGTCGTCGGCGTCCTGGCGGCGCTGGCGGGCGCGGGGCTCGCGGTGCGCGCCTGGGTCGAGGCGGGACGGCGCGGCCCCGCAAACATGGCGAGCGACGGCGTGCTCGTCGTCGGTGACGGCACGGCCACGCACGCCCAGACGTCAGCGCCGCTGCCCGACGACGGCACCCCGACGCCGAGTGCCGACCTGTCGGCCGCGGGCGTGACACAGGTGGTCGCGTACCTCGACTACTCCGACCCGCAGTCGGCGGCCTTCTGGACGGCGAACGGCGCGTCGATCACCCGGCAGGTGACGGCCGCCCGGGGCCGGCTGAGCATCGAGATCCACCCGGTGGCCCCCGGTGACGACCCGGCCGCCCCGGGCGACGCCACCCGAGCCGCCAACGCGCTGGCGTGCGTCGCCGCCCAGGCGCCCGACTCCGCGCTGGCGGTCAACGACGCGCTGGTCGCGGCGCGGCAGGACGCCGCGTGGAAGGGCTTCACCGACGACGACCTCGTCACGCTGGTGTCGGACGCCGGCGTCACCGCCAAGGGCGTGCCCGGCTGCATCACCGGCGGGCGGTACGACCGGTGGGTGGCCCAGGCGACCTCGCGCGCCCGGGCCGCACTGCCGTACCCGTCCCCGGCCGCCCTGACCACCACCCCGGTGGTGGTGGTCGGCACGCAGCAGTACACCGGCGCGGTGGACGACGCAACGGCGTTCGACGCGCTCCTGACGCAGGTCTCGGCCGCGATCACGGCGGCCGCGCAGGGGTGATGCCCGGCCCCGGGAGGGTTGTCCGGCGTGTGGCATGATGTCAGCGCCGGCCCGCCTGCGGGCCTCGCGAGTCGTCGTCGACGGTGTCGGCGCCGACACTCCCGCACCCGGCCGGGTGCGGGCCGCTCTTCACTACGGATCGTCCGGCACGTACCTGCCGGTGAAGGGATTGACGGTCATGGCCACGGTCACTTTCGACCACGCGACCCGGATCTACCCGGGCACCGAGCGTCCTGCTGTGGACGCGCTCAACCTCCACATCGAGGACGGCGAGTTCCTCGTCCTCGTCGGCCCGTCCGGCTGCGGCAAGTCCACGTCGCTGCGCATGCTGGCCGGCCTGGAGGACGTCAACTCCGGCCGCGTCCTCATCGGCGACCGCGACGTCACCGACGTCCAGCCGAAGGACCGCGACATCGCGATGGTGTTCCAGAACTACGCCCTGTACCCGCACATGACCGTGGCGGACAACATGGGCTTCGCGCTGAAGATCGCCGGGAAGCCGAAGGCCGAGATCCGCCAGCGTGTCGAGGAGGCCGCCAAGATCCTCGACCTGACCCAGTACCTCGACCGCAAGCCGAAGGCCCTCTCGGGCGGCCAGCGCCAGCGCGTCGCCATGGGCCGCGCGATCGTCCGGAACCCGCAGGTGTTCCTCATGGACGAGCCGCTGTCGAACCTCGACGCCAAGCTCCGTGTGCAGACCCGCACGCAGATCGCGTCCCTGACCCGCCGCCTCGGCGTCACCACGGTCTACGTCACGCACGACCAGACCGAGGCGCTGACGATGGGCGACCGCATCGCGGTCCTCAAGGACGGCCTGCTCCAGCAGGTCGACACCCCGCGCGAGCTGTACGACCGGCCGGCGAACGTCTTCGTCGCCGGGTTCATCGGCTCGCCCGCCATGAACATCGGCACGTTCCCGGTGCTCGACGGCGCCGCCGCGGTCGGCAACGCCAAGGTCAGCCTGCCGCGCGAGGCGGTCTCCGCGCTGGCGGACGACGACAAGGGCAGCATCACCGTCGGGTTCCGCCCCGAGGACCTGGACGTGGTGCCCGTCGGCACGCCGGACGCGATCCCGGTGTACGTCAACATCGTCGAGGAGCTGGGCTCGGACGCCTTCGTCTACGGCTCCCTGCACGACGAGTCGGGCAGCACCTCGATCGTCTCCTCCGCCGCGGCCGACTCGCAGGTGATCGTCCGCATCGACCCGCGTGACGTGCCGGGCAAGGGCGAGATCATCAACGTCCGCGTCCGCCCGAACGTGCTGCACCTGTTCCACGCCGGGAGCGGCGAGCGGATCTGACGCGTCGCACCGACGACGGAGGGCGGGGCCGGTCACGGTCCCGCCCTCCGTCGTTCCCGGCCCGCGCGGCGCCGGGGGCGCGCCCCGCCACGGGCCCCGTCCGCAGCGAACTCCGGGACAATGGCCGCGTGACCGTCTCCGTGCCCAGCCTGCAGATCACGGCCGCCAGACCCGACCCGGCGCTGCTCGACCTGCCGTGGGACGTCCCGCTCGAGAGCTGGCCCGCCAAGACGATCGCCGCGCTGCCGCGCGGCATCTCGCGCCACACCGTGCGGTTCGCGCGCCTGTCGGGCCGTGTGGTGGCCGTCAAGGAGATCGGCGAGTACGTCGCGTTCCGCGAGTACGAGCTGCTGCGTCAGCTGCGCCGCCTCGACGTGCCGAGCGTGCTCCCGCTGGGCGTGGTCTCCGGGCGGCGCACCCACGACGGCGAGCCGCTCGAGGCGGCCCTGGTCACCGAGCACCTCCAGTTCGCGCTGCCGTACCGCGTGCTGTTCAGCCAGACCCTGCGACCCGACACGGCGACCCGGCTGATCGACGCGCTGGCCGTGCTCCTGGTGCGGCTGCACCTGGCCGGCTTCTACTGGGGCGACGTGTCGCTGTCCAACACGCTGTTCCGCCGCGACGCGGAGACGTTCTCGGCCTACCTGGTGGACGCCGAGACCGGTGAGCTGCACCAGCAGCTGACCGACGGTCAGCGCGCGTACGACCTGGAGGTGGCGCGGGTCAACATCATCGGTGAGCTGATGGACCTCCAGGCGGGTGACTACCTCGAGGAGGAGACCGACGCCGTGGCGATCGGCGACGCCCTCGCCGAGCGCTACACCGAGCTGTGGCGCGCGCTGACCGAGGTCGAGTCGTTCGGGTTCGGCGAGCGGTGGCGTGTCCAGGCACGCATCGACCGCCTCAACGACCTCGGGTTCGACGTCGACGAGCTGGACATCACCACCGACGTCGACGGCACCACGGTGCGCATCCAGCCCAAGGTGGTGGACGCCGGGCACCACAGCCGCCGGCTGATGCGCCTCACCGGCCTCGACGTCGGGGAGAACCAGGCCCGCCGGCTGCTCAACGACCTCGACGAGTACCGCGCCGCGACCGACCGGCAGCGGGAGGACGAGGCATTCGTCGCGCACGACTGGCTGACCGACGTCTTCGAGCCGGCAGTGCGCGCCGTCCCGCGTGACCTGCGCGGCAAGCTCGAGCCGGCGCAGGTGTACCACGAGCTGCTGGACCACCGCTGGTACATGTCGCAGCAGCAGCGCCGCGACGTGCCGATGGCCGAGGTGGTCGCCTCCTACGTCCGGTACATCCTGCCGCTGCGGCCCGACGAGAAGGCGGTGCTCGGGGCACTTCCCGGCGACCCGCGCGACGACACTGGCACGCTGCCGGTGGTGCCGGGCGACGACGTGAGCTGACGGCCCTCGCGCCCCGTTCAGGCCGAGCGGCGGCGTGCCACCTCGTAGAGCGCGATGCCGGCGGCGACGCCCGCGTTGAGCGACTCGACCGCTCCGGCGATGGGGATCGCCGCGATGGCGTCGCACTGCTCGCGGACCAGGCGCGACAGCCCCTTCCCCTCGGATCCCACGACGAGCACCAGCGGGTCGGTGGCGAAGGCCAGGTCGGCGACGGTCGTGTCCGCGTGCCCGTCCAGGCCGACGACGAACACCCCGGCCTTGCGGTACTCCGACAGCGTGCGGGCCAGGTTGGTGGCCCGCGCCACGGGCACGCGCGCCGCCGCACCGGCCGAGACCTTCCACGCGGCGGCCGTCACCCCGGCGGCGCGCCGTTCGGGCACCAGCACGCCGTGCGCGCCGAAGGCCCCCGCGGAGCGGAGCACCGCGCCGAGGTTGCGGGGGTCGGTGACGCCGTCCAGCGCGACGACGAGCGCCGGGACCCCGGCGTCGGCGGCAGCGTCGAGCAGGTCCTCGGGATCGGCGTACGCGTACGGCGGGACCTGGATCGCGACACCCTGGTGCACGGCGCCGTCGGTCAGCCGGTCCAGCTCGGTGCGGCCCACCTCGAGCAGCGGGCGGCGGGCGTCCGCGGCGAGCCGCAGGATCTCCCGCGTCCGGTCGTCCTGCTCGATGCGCGCCGCCAGGTACACCGTGGTCACCGGCACGCCCGCGCGCAGCGCCTCGAGCACGGAGTTGCGCCCGGCGACGATCTCGTGGGTGGTCGAGCGGCGCGGGGCACGCTGCCCCCGCACGGACGAGCCCCCGCCCGACGACCCGGAGCCCGAAGATCCCGTGCCCCCCGCTCGGGCCGTCCCGCGGGCCTCGGTCCCGGCCTTGCGCCGGTGCGCCGCGTGGTACTCGCGGTCCTCGGCCTTGGGCGTCGGACCGCGGCCCTCGAGCGCCTGACGGCCCCGGCCACCCGAGCCGGCCGTCTTCTTCTGCCCCTTGCGCACCGCACCGCGGCGCTGCGAGTTGCCCGCCATCACGCACCTCCTGCCAGCGACCAGCGTGCCCCGTCGCGCCCGTCCTCGACCGCGATCCCCGCGGCGGTCAGGCGGTCGCGGATCGCGTCCGCGGCCGCGAAGTCGCGCGCCGCGCGCGCGTCGGTCCGCGCCGTGAGCTCGGCCTCCACCAGGGCGGCCAGCGCGCGCGCCGCGCGGTCGTCGACGGCGCCGCCCCCCCACTGCGGCCCCGCCGGGTCCAGGCCCAGCACGTCGAGCATCGCGCGCAGTGCGACCAGCGCGTCGCGGGTCGCCTCGTCGTCGCCCCGCGCCAGCGCGGAGTTACCGGCGCGGAGCACCTCGTGGACGGCCGCGAGCGCGGCCGGCACGTTGAGGTCGTCGTCGAGCGACGCGGCGAAGTCCGCGGGCAGGTCCGCGGCCGCCACCTCGTCGTCGTCGACGGCCCCGACCCGCTCCGAGGCGCGGGTGACGAAGCCGCCCAGCCGCTCCCACGCGGCCGCGGCTTCGCGGAGGGTGTCGTCGGTCCACTCGAGCATCGAGCGGTACTGCACGGCCGTCAGGGCGTACCGGACCACCGCGGCCGGGACCGTCGCGAGCACGGCGGACACCAGCAGCCCGTTGCCCAGCGACTTGCTCATCTTGGCGCCACCCTGCGTCACCCAGCCGTTGTGCAGCCAGTAGCGGGCGAAGCCGAAGCCGGCGGCGCGCGACTGCGCCTGCTCGTTCTCGTGGTGCGGGAAGCGCAGGTCCAACCCACCGCCGTGGATGTCGAAGGAGTCGCCCAGGTAGCGGCGCGCCATCGCCGAGCACTCCAGATGCCAGCCGGGACGGCCGCGCCCGAAGGGCGTGTCCCAGGCGGCCGTCTCCGGCTCGGCGGGCTTGGGCGACTTCCACAGGGCGAAGTCGCGGGGGTCGCGCTTGCCGGCGCCGTCCTCCGGCTCGCCCGCGAGGTCCTCGGGGCGCTGGTTGGTCAGCGAGCCGTACTCGGGGTACGAGCGAACGTCGAAGTACACGTCCCCGGGCCCGACGCGGTAGGCGTGCCCGGTGTCCGCCAGGCGCGTCATCAGCTCGACCATCGCCGGGACGTGGCCGGTGGCGCGCGGCTCGTACTCCGGCGGCAGCACGCCCAGGGCGTCGTACGCCGCGGTGAACGCGCGCTCGTTGGCCATCGCGAAGGCCCACCACGGCACGCCGGCCTCGGCCGCCTTGGCGAGGATCTTGTCGTCGATGTCGGTGACGTTGCGGATCAGCGTCACGCGGTGCCCGGTGCGGCGCAGCCAACGGACCAGCACGTCGAACGCGACCGCGGAGCGGACGTGGCCCACGTGCGGCGGCGCCTGCACGGTGGCGCCGCACAGGTAGATCCCCACCTCGCCGGGGACCAGGGGCACGAAGTCGCGCACCGTCCGGGTGGCGGAGTCGAACAGGCGCAGGCTCACCGGGCAAGGCTACCGGCCGGCGCCCGGGCCCCGGCCTGGGGCTGGTCGCGCCGGACGCAGGTGACGGCGGGCCGGCACGCCGTCAGCCGAACGACCTGCCCTCGCCGCGGTACGTCGGCACGGTGCGTTCCAGCCCGTCGCCCCGCACCAGGTGGACCTGCGCGAACCGCTCCATCACCTCGCCGGCCTTCGCGTGCCGCACCCAGACGCGGTCCCCGACCGCGAGCCGGGATCCGCGCGGCAGCCGCAGCGGCGTCTGCACCTCGCCGGCACCTTCCTCGGACGTCAGCCTCAGGCCGGCCGGCCACTGCGGCCGCGGCCAGCGCGAGCGCCCGGCGGGCCCGGAGGCGACGTACCCGCCACCGAACGCGGTCGCGTATCCCGGCCCCGGCACCCGCACCACGTCGAGCCCGACGAAGGCGGCCGGCCGCGCGGTGAACGCGCGGTAGCCCTCGAACAGGGTCGGCCCGTACAGCCCCGAGCCGATCGTCACCTCCGTGACCGCCGGGTCGGCCGCGGTCTGCGCCACCGACCCCGTGCCGCCGCCGTTGACCAGGTCCAGCGGCCCGACGACCGCCTCGACGGCCCGCCGGACCGCCGTGCGCCGTCGCGCCAGGTCGGCCAGGGAGGCGCGCTTGACCGCGCGCACCAGCGGCCCGGAGTCCGGCCGGCCCGCCACCTGCGCCTCGTAGAGCATCAGCCCGCGCACCGCCAGGCCGGGCAGCGCGGCGACCGCGGCGGCCAGCGCTGCCGCCTCGTCGGGCGTGTGCACGGGCGAGCGCCGCACGCCCAGGTGGGCGACGAGCGGCCCGAACCGCACGCGCAGCGACGCGTCGACGTCGAGGCACACCCGCAGCGTCACGCCCCCGGCCACCGCCGCGCGCGAGATCCGCGTCGCCTGGGCCACGTCGTCGACCATGAGCGTCACGGCCGACGCGGCGGCCTCGTCGGCGGCGAGCGCGACGAACGCGGCGTCGTCGGCGCTCGGGTAGCCGACCAGCACGTCGGGGACGCCCGCGCCGGCGAGCCACAGCGCCTCCCACGGCGAGTAGGCCATCAGCCCGACGACCCCGGCCCGCGCCCGCACCAGGTCGGCCACCGCCCGCACGCGCACCGACTTGGTGGCCAGGCGCACCGGGCGCCCGCCGGCGCGCCGCAGCAGGTCGTCGAGGTTGGCCTCCAGCGCGTCGAGGTCGATCGCCACCAGCGGCGCCGGCAGCCCCGCCGTGGCACGGTCGAGCTGCGCCCGGCCCGTCATGCGCCGGCCACCAGCGGCGCGGACGGCGCGAACAGCTCCGTGGTGAGCGCTCCCGCGGAGATCGCACACCGGTCCTCGAACACCGGCGGGCGGGTCAGCACCGGCGCACAGGCCGGCCCCTGGGCGGCGAACGCACCCGAGGTGACGAGCCGGGCGCTGCGGGTGGCCGTCACGCCGTCGCGTCGCGGCCGGTGAGCGCCGGGGCGTCGACGGGCCGGGCGTGCGCGGCGAGGAACTCTCCGAACACCCGCAGGGTCGAGTGCGCCGCGTCGCCGTCCCGGTCGGCGAGCCACGCGAGCACCGTGCCGTCGGTCGCCATGACGACGAGCCGCGCCATCTGGTCCTCCGGGAGGGTCCACTCGATCCGGGCGGCACCGGCGAGCGCGGCGAGGAACTGGCGCGCGGCCTCGTGGCTGATCAGGTACTGGTTGACCGAGACCTGCCGCACCTCGGGGTGGCGCATCGAGTAGGCGGTGAGCTCGTAACCGAGCAGCTGGGAGCCGGGTGACGCGGAGATCCCCCGCCACAGCAGGTCCACGGCGTGCTCGATGATCGACGAGGGGTCCCCATGGTCGGGCACCTCCATGAGGCTCTGGGTGAGGTTCTGGCGCGTGATCTGGTGCGCCATCGCCTCGAGGAGCTCGTCCTTGTCCTGGAAGCAGTAGTGCACCACGCCGAGCGAGACGCCCGCCTCGGCGGCGACCGCCCGGATGGTGGCGGCGTCGATACCCTCGCGGCTCGCCAGCCTGATCGCCGCGGCCACCAGCTGCTCGCGCCGTTCCGCGATCGGCAGGCGCTTCATCGGAAGTCCCCCGTCTCTCGCCCGACCGCTTCGGGACCATCCCAACCCCCGGCCGCTTCGGGACCATCCCAACCCCCGGCCGTGACACAAGTCAAGTCCGTCCCTCACTTGACCTGGACAAACGTCCATCTGGGCCGCCGGCCCGAGAGCGGGGAACGGGCGCCGGCGTGGGCCGTGGGCAGCGAGCGGGGAACGGTCGCCGGGGTCAGGCCGTGGGCACGACGAGCGCCGTGGCGATCGCCGCGACACCCTCCCCCCGGCCCGTGAGACCCAGCCCGTCGCTCGTCGTCGCAGACACCGTCACAGGTGCACCAACAGCCGCCGACAGCGCCGCCTCGGCCTCGGCGCGCCGCGGGCCGAGCCGGGGTCGGTTGCCGATCACCTGCACGGCCACGTTTCCGATCTCGAAGCCGGCCGCCCGCACCCGACGCGCCACCTCGCCGAGGATCGCGACACCGGACGCCCCCGCCCACGCCGGGTCGGCCGTGCCGATCTGCGTCCCGAGGTCGCCCAGGCCGGCCGCCGACAGCAGCGCGTCGGCCGCGGCGTGCGCCGCCGCGTCGCCGTCCGAATGCCCGGCCAGAGGCCGCTCGCCGGGCCACTCGAGGCCCGCGAGGTGCAACGGCGCACCCGGCGCGGCAGTCACCTCGTAGCCGTGCACGTCCACGCCGACGCCGGTGCGCGGGATCACGCCGTCACCCGCGCCTCGTCGCGCGCCAGGAGCTCGGCGACGGCGAGGTCGCGTGCCGTGGTGATCTTCATCGCGGCCTCCTCGCCGGGGACCAGCCACACCGGCTCGCCGAGGGCCTCGACCAGGGCGGCGTCGTCGGTCGCGGCCGTCGCCTCGTCGGACGCCTGCGCGCGGCCGGCGGCGTGCGCCCGGTCCAGCAGCTCGCGGTCGAAGCCCTGGGGCGTCTGGACCGCCCAGAGGTCGGCCCGGGGGACGGTGGCGAGCACGGGGTGCGCCTCGTCCTGCGCCGGGCCGACCCGCTTGACCGTGTCGGTGAGCGGCAGGCCCGGCACCACGGCCCGGTGCCCGGCGCGCACCTGCGCCTCGACGCGCCGGATCAACGCGCCGGTGGCCAGCGCGCGGGCGCAGTCGTGCACCAGCACCACGTCCACCTCGTCGGGCAGCGCCGCCAGGCCCGCGGCGACGGAGGCCTGCCGCGAGGCCCCGCCGAGCACCACGGTGACGGGGACACCCAGGCCGGGGCGTCCCGGGGCCGCCAGCAGCGCGCGGAAGCCGTCCGCGTTCGCGGGTGGCACGGTGACGACGATCGAGGCGACCACGCCGGAGCCGGCGAGGCGGCGGGCGGCGTGCAGCACCAGCGGGACCCCGGCCAGCTCCGCGAGCCCCTTGGGGCCGGACAGCCCGAGCCGGGTGCCGCTGCCGGCGGCGGTGAGGACGGCGGCCGTGGTCATCGACGGCTCGCGGGAGACCGCGTGCCCGTCAGGAGGCGAGGACCTCGTCGAGCAGCGCCTCGGCCTGGTCCTCCGCGGTGTGCTCGGCGAGCGCGAGCTCGGAGACGAGGATGTGCCGCGCCTTGGCGAGCATGCGCTTCTCGCCGGCGGACAAGCCGCGGTCGGCGTCCCGACGGGACAGGTCCCGGACCACCTCGGCGACCTTGATCACGTCGCCGGACGCGAGCTTCTCGAGGTTCGCCTTGAACCGGCGCGACCAGTTGGTCGGCTCCTCGGTGTACGGCGCGCGCAGCACCTCGAACACCCGGTCCAGGCCCTCCTGCCCGACGACGTCGCGCACGCCCACCAGGTCCACGTTCTCGGCCGGCACCTCGATGGTGAGGTCGCCCTGGGCGACCTTCAGCTTGAGGTAGACCTTGTCCTCGCCACGGATGGTCCGGGTCTTGATCTCTTCGATCAGCGCAGCACCGTGGTGCGGGTAGACGACAGTCTCCCCAACAGTGAATGTCATCTGCAGGTTTCCCCTTCCAGGCCCGCCCCAGGGTACCACGCCGATCCGAGACCCCTCCGGCCGTCGGCGGCGTCGCCGCAGGTCAGACGCGCGTCAGCACGTTCGGCCGGGCCGGCACACCCGGCCGGTAGGCTGGTCGCCAGTGCGACCAAAGTCCTAGACAGTCCGAGGAGCCCCCGTGCACACGTCCCGCTCGTCGCTCCGCCTGCCGGCACTGCTCCTCGCGCTGTCCGCCGCGCTGACCGGCTGCTCGGCCACCAACGTCGTCCAGACCGACCGCACCTACTCGGCGGCCCAGGGTGTCGCGGTGGACCTGGGCGCGGTGCGCCTGGTCAACCTCCTGGCGGTCGCGACGGCGGCCGACGAGCCCGGCGCACTCTCCGGAGCGGTGACCAACCACGGCAGCGCGCCGGCGCAGGTGACGCTGACCGCGGGCGGCGACAGCGCGACGCTCGACGTCCCCGCGCAGGGCACCGTGTACTTCGGCACGGGCGGCGACACCGGCGAGCGGGTCCATCTGTCGGCCCTCGGCGCGGCGCCCGGCGCGATGCTCGACCTGACGATCGGCACCGACACCGCGGGCGGCGCCAGCGTTCGCGTCCCGGTGGTGGACGGCTCCGTCCCACCCTTCGACGCCGTGCTGGCCCGCTGACTCCCTGACGCGCCCCGCCCCCCTCTTCCCTCCAGCGTCCGAGAGTTGCGGGGCTATAGGCCCGCAACTCTCGGACGCTGGAGTGCGGTGGAGGGGCGGGATCAGCCGAAGCGACCCGAGATGTAGTCCTCGGTCTGCTTCTCGCGCGGTGAGGAGAAGATCGTCGCGGTGTCGTCGATCTCGATGAGCCTGCCGGGCTTGCCCGTCGCCTCGAGGTTGAAGAACCCCGTGCGGTCGGAGACGCGCGCCGCCTGCTGCATGTTGTGCGTGACGATGACGATCGTGTAGCTCTGCTTGAGCTCCGAGATCAGGTCCTCGATCGCCAGCGTCGAGATCGGGTCCAGCGCGGAGCACGGCTCGTCCATCAGCAGCACCTGGGGGCGCACCGCGATCGCTCGCGCGATGCACAGCCGCTGCTGCTGGCCACCGGACAGCCCCGAGCCCGGCCGGTGGAGGCGGTCCTTGACCTCGTTCCACAGGTTGGCGCTGGTCAGCGCCTGCTCGACGAGGTCCTCGGAGTCCCCCTTGGACAGCCGCTTGTTGTTGAGGCGCACCCCCGCGAGCACGTTGTCGGCGATCGACATCGTCGGGAACGGGTTGGGGCGCTGGAACACCATGCCGATCTGCCGGCGCACCGCGACCGGGTCCACGCCCGGGCCGTACAGGTCGATGCCGTCCATCGCGACCGTGCCTTCGACCCGCGCACCGGGGATCACCTCGTGCATGCGGTTGATCGAGCGCAGGAAGGTCGACTTGCCGCAGCCGGACGGTCCGATCAGCGCGGTGACCGACCGCGGCTCGATCGACATGTTCACGCCCGCGACGGCGAGGAAGGACCCGTAGTAGATGTTGAGGTCCTTGGCGTCGATGCGCTGTGCCATGGGGGATGTGCTCCTAGCGGTTTCGGGGCGTCAGGCCCGGGTCCTCGGCGCGAACCACCGGCTGACCAGGCGCGCGACCAGGTTGAGAAGCATGACGACCAGGATCAGCGTCAGCGCGGCCGACCACGCCCGGTCGTAGTTGATCGTGGCGATGCAGTCCTCCTGGCCCGCACGGCACGGCACCAGGCCGGATGCGAACTGGTTGTAGACGTACACCGGCAACGTCATCATGTTCCCCTCGAACACGTTGCGGTTGATCGACGGGTTGACCCCCACCGTGAGGATCAGCGGCGCCGTCTCCCCGATCACCCGCGCGATCGCGATCATCACACCCGTGGTGATCCCGGCGATCGACGTGCGCAGCACCACCTTGACGATGGTGAGCCACTTGGGCACGCCGAGCGCGTACGCGGCCTCGCGCAGCTCGTTGGGCACCAGCCGCAGCATCTCCTCGGTGGAGCGGATCACCACGGGCGTCATGAGCACCGAGAGGGCCACGGCGCCGACGAACCCGTTGCGGGCGCCCGGACCGGCGACGAGGAAGAACAACGCGAACGCGAACAGGCCGGCGACGATCGAGGGGATGCCCGTCATGACGTCGACGAAGAAGGTCACGGCGCGCGCCAGGTGCCCGCTGCCGTACTCGACGAGATAGATCGCCGTCAGCAGTCCCAGCGGCACCGAGATCAACGCGGCCAGCAGCGTGATCAGCAACGTGCCGAGCAAGGCGTGGTACGCGCCACCGGCGTCCATGCCGCCGTACACGTTGCGCATCGAGTGCGTGAGGAAGTACAGGTCGAACCGGCCCAGCCCGCGCGCCAGCACGGACCACACCAGCGACACCAGCGGGACCAGCGCCAGCGCGAACGCGCCGTACACCAGCACGCGCATCGTCACGTCGGTACGACGCCGGCGGGCGTCCACCTGTGTCAGCGTCCGGCGCAGCGCGTCGGCGTCCGGCGCGGGCGCCGGCGCGACGAAGGTCGCGGCCATGTCAGTTGGCTCCCGAGAAGTCCTTGTGGCGCGCGACGATCCAGCGCGCCGCCATGTTGACCAGCAGCGTGATGAGGAACAGCGCCAGGCCGGTGGCGATCAGCGTCGAGCGGCCGAAGTCGTCGGCGTCGTTGAACCGGGCGGCGATGTTCGCCGCGATGGTCTGCTGCTGGCTGGCCACCAGCAGCTTCCACGAGTACAGGAAGCCCGGGGACAGGATCATCAGCACGGCCATCGTCTCGCCGAGCGCGCGGCCCAGACCCAGCATCGCCGCCGAGATCACGCCGGAGCGGCCGAACGGCAGCACCGCCATCCGCACCAGCTCCCAGCGGGTGGCGCCGAGGGCCAGCGCCGCCTCCTCGTGCAGCCGGGGCGTCTGGAGGAACACCTCGCGGCACACCGCCGTGACGATCGGCAGGACCATCACCGCGAGCACCACCGCGACGGTCAGCAGCACGCGCGGAGGGTTCGACGCGTTGCCCTGGGCGTCGCCCGCGAACAGGGGGATCCAGCCCAGCCACTCGGCGAGGAGCTGCCACACCGGCTGGAGCTTGGGGGCCAGCACCAGCATCCCCCACAGGCCGTAGATCACGGACGGGATCGCCGCGAGGAGGTCGATCAGGTAACCGAGCGCGTTGGCCAGCCGCCGCGGCGCGTAGTGCGAGATGAAGAGCGCGATGCCGACGGACACCGGCACGGCGATGGCCAGCGACACCACGGCCGCCAGCAGGGTGCCGAACACCAGTGGCCCGACGAGCGACCACAGGGAGCCGCCCTCGGGGATCCAGGCGACCTTCGCGGCGGGGTCGTCCGCACGCAGGGCGGGCATGCCCTGCACGACGAGGAACGTCGCCACCGCGGCGAGCACCGCGAGGATGAGGACGCCCGCGCTGACCGCGACGTACCGGAACACACGATCGCCGCCGCGGTCGTGCTGCCGGGCTCGGCGTGCCCGGGCCGGCGCCGCCGCGGCGGCGGGCGGTGCGCTCGTGGTGCTGGAGACCACTCGGATGCTCCCGTCTGTGGCATGGCGCCGGTGGTGGCGGCCCCTCGGAAGGGTCCCGCCGCCACCGGCGCCTGCTCGACCTTACTGGGCCGAGATCGTCTCAGCGGCCGCGACCACCTCGGCGCTCAGCGCGTCGGAGATCGGGGCGGAGCCGGCCGCCGAGGCGGCAGCAGCCTGCCCCTCGGAGCTGGCGACGTAGGAGACGTACGCCTTGACGAGGTCGGCCTTCTCCGCCGTGTCGTAGGTGGTGCACACCGCGATGTAGGACACCAGGATCGCCGGGTACGCGCCCGCGGCGGTGGTGGTGCGGTCGATCTTGATGACGATGTCGTTCGCCGCACGCGAGTCGTCGCGCGAGGAGGCGTCGAGCGCGGCGGCCGCGCCCTCCGCCGTCGGGGCGACGAACTCGGAGCCCACGCCCAGGGCCACCGTGCCGAGCGTGCCGATCGCCGAGGCGTCGGCGTACCCGATGGTGCCGGGGGCGGACTGGATGGTCTGCACCACGCCGGAGGTGCCGTTGGCACCCTGCCCGACGTTCACCGGCCACGTGTTCGAGACTTCGTAGGTCCACGAGTCGGGGGCGGCCTTCGCCAGGTAGTCCTGGAAGTTCTTCGAGGTGCCGGAGTCGTCCGAGCGGTGCACCACGGTGATCGCGCCCGACAGCGTCGCATCGGGGTTGTCGGCGGTGATCGCCGGGTCGTCCCAGCTGGTGATCTTGCCGTCGAAGATCTTGGCGACCGTGTCGGCCGACAGGTTCAGCGAGGTGACGCCCTCGATGTTGAAGGCCACGGCGATCGGGCTGACGTAGACCGGCAGGTCCATCGCGGTGCCGCCGGAGCAGCGGTCCGTCGCCTGGGTCAGCTCGTCGGTGCTCAGGGCGGAGTCGGTCCCGGCGAACTCGACGGAGCCCTCGAGGAACGCCTTGCGGCCGCCGCCGGAGTCCGTCTTGGTGTAGATCACGGAGGCGCCGGCGTTCGCGGACTGGAACTGCGCCGCCCATGCCTGCTGAGCGGCGTCCTGCGCGCTCGAGCCGTTGCCGTTGAGCGTGCCGGAGACCTGCGCGCCCGAGCCGGCCGGCGTGGTCTCGCCGGCGGCAGAGGTCGCGTCGGTGGCCGGCGCCTCGGACGTCGCGGTGCCCGTCGGGTTGTCCGACCCGCATGCGGCCAGCGTCAGGGCGGTCAGCCCCGCCAGCACAGCGGCACCGAACGATGCCTGCAGTCGCTTCACGGTTGTCCCATCTGTCGTCGTCGCGCCCATCACCGGCGCGTTCGCGAGCACGCTAGGGAACTCAGGTGACCGGTCCGCCCGCCGCCGGTGAACCCCAGGTGAACGGTGGACGACGACTTCTCGCACGAGCGGCGACAGGTGACGAGACGGTCACTCCGCGCTCAGCTTGTAACCCAGGCCGCGCACCGTGGTCAGCAACCGGGGTGCGGCGGGGTCCTCCTCGATCTTCGCCCGGATGCGCTTGACGTGGACGTCGAGCGTCTTGGTGTCGCCGACGTAGTCGGAGCCCCAGATCCGGTCGATCAGCTGCCCACGCGTCAGCACCCGGCCCGGGTTGCGCAGCAGCAGCTCCAGCAGCTCGAACTCCTTGAGGGGGAACGAGACGTGCTCACCGCGCACCCGGACCACGTGCCGGTCGACGTCCATCTCCACCGGTCCGAGCGCCAGGACGTCGCCGTCCTCTGCCTCGTCGGCCGCCCGCACCGCGGACTCCCCGCGGCGCAGCACGGCGCGGATGCGCGCCAGCAGCTCGCGGGACGAGTACGGCTTGGTGACGTAGTCGTCGGCGCCCAGCTCCAGCCCGACCACCTTGTCGATCTCGCCGTCCTTCGCCGTCACCATGATGATCGGCACGTCGGAGGTGCTGCGCAGCCGGCGGCACACCTCGGTTCCGGACAGCCCTGGCAGCATGAGGTCGAGCAGCACCAGGTCGGCGCCACCCTCGTCGAACGCCTCGAGCGCGTCGGGGCCGGTCGCGGCGGTGGCGACGTCGAACCCTTCCCGGCCCAGCAGGTAGGCGAGCGGCTCTCGGTACGACTCCTCGTCCTCGACGAGAAGGATGCGGGTCACGGGGCGCTCCTTCGGGCACGCGGGCCGGACGGGGTGCGGGGCCGGGGGGCCGGGCCCGGGTCGGCCGCCTCCGGCGTCGGCGCGACGGCCGGCACGTCCGCCTTCGGCAGTCGCAGCGTGAAGGTCGAGCCGCGGCCGGGCTGTGACCAGACCGTCACTTCGCCACCGTGGTCCGCCGCGACGTGCTTGACGATCGACAGCCCCAGGCCCGTGCCGCCGGTCTGCCGGGAGCGCGCCTGGTCCACGCGGTAGAAGCGCTCGAAGATCCGGTCCTGCTCCGCGGGCGCGATGCCGACGCCGGAGTCCACCACGGCGATCTCGACGATCTCCCCCACCACGCGCACGCCGACCCCGACGTGCGTCGCCTCCGGCGAGTACGCCACGGCGTTGTCGAGCAGGTTGCGCACGGCCGTCACCAGCAGGTTGCGGTCCCCGAAGACGGTGGCGCCGGTCTCACCACCGACGTCGATGGTGACGTGGCGGGCCTGGGCGGTGGTGTGGGCGCGGTCCGCCGCCTCCGCGAGCACGGCGTCGACGTCCACCAGGTGCATCGCGTCGAGGGCGCCGGCGGTCTGGAGCCGCGACAGCTCGATGATCTCCTGCACCAGCTGCGCCAGCCGGTCCGCCTCGGCCCGCATCCGGGCCGAGAACCGCCGCACGGCCTCGGGGTCGTCGGCGGCGTCCTGCACCGTCTCCGCGAGCAGCGAGAGCGCGCCCACCGGCGTCTTGAGCTCGTGGGAGATGTTCACCACGAAGTCCCGGCGCATCGTCTCCAGCTTGCGAGCCGCCGTCACGTCCTCGGCGAGCACCAGCAGGTGATGCGGCGTCGCCTGGGCCACCCGGACCTGCAGCAGCATCGTGCCCTGACCCACCGGGCCGCGCGGCAGGTCCAGCTCGGAGTCGACGATCACGCCGTCCCGGCGCACCTCGGCCACCCGCTCCCGCACCGCGGCGTGCACCAGGTGCCCGTCGCGGACCAGGCCCAGCGCGTGCGCCGCCGGACTGGCGCGCACCACGCGGTCCTCGCCGTCCAGCACCACGGCCGCCGAGGGCAGCACGGCCAGCGCCCGCACCAACCCGTCGTCGAGCTCCTGTGCCTCCTGCGGCTCCGGCACGCGGTGCTGCACCAGGTCGCTGATGCGGAAGGCGAGCGTGGCAACGACGCCGACGAGCAGCCCGATCAGGCCGCCCAGCAGTCCGCTCACGCCTTCCACGTCACCACAGTAGGGCTCCCTGCCGACCCCCATCGGGCCTGGCCACGCCGCCGCGAGGCCGTGCTGCCGACTGTTCACCTCACGGGGTCCTACCGTTCACCTGAAGATGGGACCCTGACCTGGCACCCGTGACGAAAGAGGACCGCACCATGCGCGAGATCTTCGACGCCGAGCTCAAGGCGCTCGGCGACGACCTGGAGGCGATGGCCGTCCGCGTGGAGCACGCCATCGCCGCCGCCGGCCGGGCGCTCGCCACCGCGGACCTCGCCCTGGCCGAGAGCGTGATCGCCGACGACCTGGCGATCGACCGGTTGGAGCGCCAGCTGGACGAGCGGTCGATCCACCTCCTGGCGCAGCAGCAGCCGGTGGCGACGGACCTGCGCATCGTCGTGTCGGCGCTGCGGATGAGCGCCACCCTGGAGCGGATGGGCGACCTCGCCCGGCACATCGCCGAGGTGGCGCGCGGGCGCTATCCCCGGCAGGCGGTGCCGCCGGCGCTCGCCGGCACGTTCGCGGAGATGGACGAGGCCGCGCGCCGGCTCGCCCGGCGCATCGTCACGCTGCTGGAGAGCCGCGACCTGGCGCTGGCCGAGAGCATCGAGACCGACGACGACCGGCTCGACGACCTGCACGGCGACACGTTCACCGCGATGCTCGGCGGCGAGTGGGCCGGCACCCCCCAGCAGACGGTCGACGTCACCCTGATGGGGCGGTACTACGAGCGGTTCGGCGACCACGGGGTGTCGATCGCCCGGCGCATCGTCTACCTGGTCACCGGCGACCTGTCCACCAGCGAGCCGCTGCACATCCACGACTGACCGCGCGCCCCTGCTGCCCCTCTCCCCCCAGCCTCCCCCGCCTCCCAGCCCCCCCGCCTC